>JABLTH010014500.1_pt1 | contig 19037 bp, 12 predicted proteins | sample 7875711 | NCBI WGS metagenome assembly JABLTH01 (sample SAMN14941262, study PRJNA633318) | bioreactor metagenome | isolation source: bioreactor | place: China | collected 2019-03-05 | reverse complement strand
CGCAATGTAGGGGCGGGTTTAGGCGCCGCAGGCACCGTAACCCGCCCTGGAATTCGCAATGTAGGGGCGGGTTTAGGCGCCGCAGGCGCCGTAACCCGCCCTGCGGTCGGGGGTGGAGTATAGCGCCCCGTCCCTCCCCGGCACGCGCGATGGCACAGCCCGGTCCGCGCCGCCATTTGACGTTTGACATCCCGTTACACGACCCGCTCGACGCTCGTCGTACCGCTGACGAGCGGCCGACGACGGCGCCGTGCTGGCGCTGTCCCTCACGCAGTTCGCGGGTGGAGAGCGCGGCCGGGGACGCGCGCACCGACCTGGAGCTGGAGCCTCTAGGCGGAGAGTAGAATGCCCGCATGTCGACGCACCCTTTCGCTGGTCGCCACGTTCGGCTCGAGGAGTACCACTCCCTGATCCGGGACGGTCTCCTGGACGAGGACGACAAGCTCGAACTCCTCCGTGGGACCATCGTGGCAATGACTCCGCAAGGCATCGCCCACGCCCGTGTCATCCGCACCCTCACGGAGCATCTCGTCCTCACGTTGAGCGGACACGCCAGGGTCCTCGTCCAGCTTCCGCTGACCCTGGGCGACGACAGCGAGCCGGAGCCCGACCTCGCCGTGGTCAGCCTCGCGGAGGCCGCGCGCACCGACAGCCATCCGCGCACGGCGCTTCTGATCGTCGAAGTGGCCGGAGACTCGCTGCGCAAGGACCGGACTCTGAAGTGCGAGATCTACGCCTGCGCGGGCGTCTCCGAGTACTGGATCGTCAACCTCGAGGGGCGCTGCGTCGAGGTGTACCGCGATCCCGAACCGGCCGCCGGACGCTATGCAACCGCGCTGTGCGCGGGGCCGGCGGAGGTCCTCGTTCCGGTCGCGCTGCCGCAAGCGCGTCTTTCCGTCGAACAGTTGTTCGCCTGATGCGGAGCGGTGTCGGGCCGATGTGACGATTCCGTGAACTCCCGCCCGGCCACTCCGCTCCCGGGCTATCGTGCCGGGCCGTGATGGACCCTCTGCCCCGCCCCGGAGTGCCGTTCACCGCGCGGCGGCCCGTGCGCCTCGTCGCGATCGATATGGGCTACGGCCACCTGCGCGCGGCCCACGCGCTCGCGCCCGCGCTCGGCACGACCGTCGAGGAGGCGGATCGCGAGCCGCTGGCCGGGACGGACGAGCGTGCCCGCTACGCGCGCGTTCGCGCGGGGTACGAGTTCGTCTCGCGCTTCTCGCAGCTGTCCAGCGTCGGCCGGCCGCTGCGCTGGCTGCTCGACACCGCGACCGCGATCCCCGAGCCGTGGCCGCGCCGCGACCTCTCGGGACCGACGCTCGGCGTCCGTTACCTCGACCGCCTGGTGCGGGGCGGCCTGGGTCGCGAACTCGCGGAGCGGCTCGACCGCGAGAACGCGACGCTCGTGACGACGTTCTTCGCGCCCGCGATCGCGGCCGCGCACCACGGCGGCCGGCGCATCGTCTGCGTCGTGACCGACAGCGACGTGAACCGCGCGTGGGTGTCGCGGGAATCCGCCGCCGCGCCGATCGAGTACTGCGCGCCGACCGAGCGCTGCGCGCGGCGCCTGCGCGACTACGGCGTCCCCAAGCACCACGTGCACGTGACGGGCTTCCCCTTGCCACCGTCTCTCCTCGGACCGGACCTCGCCGGCCTGCGCCGGGCGCTCGCGCGGCGGCTCGTGCGGCTCGACTGGAAGGGCGAGTTCCGCCGCGAGGCCGAGCGCGAGATCGAGCACTTCCTCGGCGACCTGCCCAGCGGCGAGGCCGGGCGCGCACCGCTGATGACTTTCGCGATCGGCGGCGCGGGGGCGCAGGTCGAAATCGTGCGGCAGTACCTCGCGGCGCTCGCGCGCCCGGTGCGCGAAGGACGGCTGCGGCTCGCATTGGTGGCCGGCCTGCGCGTCGAGGCCGCGCGCAAGCTCGCGCAGCACGTCGCGGAGTGCGGGCTGAACGACCTGCCCGGCGACGCCGTGACGATCCTGCTCGAGCCGGACTTCGCGTCGTACTTCGCTGCGTTCAACGCGCTCCTCGAGCAGACCGACGTCCTGTGGACCAAGCCGAGCGAGATGTCGTTCTACGCGGCCCTCGGCATCCCGCTCGTCTTCTCGCGGCCGGTCGGCATCCACGAGCGTGCCAACCGGAAGTGGGTCCGGTTGCGCGGCGCAGGCTTCAAGCAGGAGCACCCCGCGTACGCGTGGGACTGGCTGTCCGAGTGGATGAAGGGAGGCACGCTCGCGGCCGCCGCGTGGGCGGGCTACACGCGTCTGCCGAAGTTCGGAACCGAGCGGATTGCCGCGATCGTGCGCGAGGTCGCGCAGCGCTGAGCGGCACCTCCACCTTTCGCGCCGCCGCCACGCGCGCGTCGCGCGTCCGTCACACCGCGAAGGCATCGTCTCCGCGGAGGCCGTGCTCCGTTGAGAACGCTCGCCCACCTCTCCGATCTCCACTTCGGCCACTCGGCCGCGAACGACGCCGCCTGCGCCTGGCTCGCGCGGTCGCTCGCGCACGCGGGCGTGGACCACGTCGTCGTCACCGGGGACCTCACGCACACGGGCCGGCGCGAACAGATCGACGCGTTCCGGCGCGCCTTCGCGCCGCTGGCCGCGGCGGGGCGGCTCACCGTGATCCCCGGGAACCACGATCGGATGGGCCACGACGTGGCCCGGCAGTTGATGCCGGGACCGCGCGTCGAGGCCCGGCTCGCGCCGGGCCTCTTTCTCGTCCGGGTCGATTCCACCGGGCCGCACAACCGTTCGCGCATCGCCGGACACGGCCGCTTCGACGCCGACGACCTCGTTCGCTGCGAGGCCGCGCTGCGTGCGGCGCCGCCCGACGCGCTGGTCGTGGTCCTGGTCCACCACCACCTCGTACCGCTGCCCGAGGAAGACGTGGCCGAGCGGATCGCGTCGTTCCTCCGCCGCCCGTGGGCCGCGGAGCTCCCGCGCGGCCGGCGGATCCTCTCCGCGTTGCGCGGGCGGTGCGATCTCGTGCTGCACGGGCACCGGCACCACCCCAGCGAGCTGATCCTGGGCCGCACGAGCGCGCGGCCGCTAGGCGTCTACAACGCGGGCGCGACCCCGCGACTCGGCTGCGTGCGGATCTTCCGCCACGCGAACGGGCGGCCGGTCGGAGCGCCGCAGTGGCTCGACGTCACCCTGCCGATCGCGCCGCAGATCGCGGCGGGTATCGAACCGGCCCCGACCTTCGCCTGACGTTACGCCGCGGGAGCTTCGAGCGGCGCCTCGAGTTCGGGGGCGGGACGCGGTGCGGCGACGGGCACGAGCCGCGTGCCGTCGAGCACGCGCAGGCGCTTGCCGCGCCACGTGACCTCGCTGCGCACGAGTCCGAAGGCCCACGCCCACCACAGCACGAAGTCCTTGAGCAGCAGTGCGGGCGCGTTGCGCCAACCCGGGTAGCGTCCCGACAGCGCGCGGACGGACGACGCGTCGAGCGCCGCCTTGGTACCGAGGACGGCCGCGGCCGCGAGCGCCGCGGCGACGCGCGGCGCGGCGGCGCACGCGAAGAGCGCGAGCACCGACGGGTGCAGCAGCAGCTGCGCGGCGTAGAGCGGGCGGCCGACCGCACGGCGCTGGATCACGCTCCAGCGGCGGAAGCGGCCGAGGAAGGCCGCGACCGCCTGGTCGCGGCTCACGTTGACGATCGGCGTGCGGGCCACGGCCACGCGCTTCCCGAGCCGGCGCCCCACCATCACGCCGAGCAGGTAGTCCTCGGCCAGCACGTCCTTGACCGCCGCGAACCCGCCGAGGGCCTCGATGTCCACGCGGCGGAATGCCATCGACTTGCCGACCACGACGTCGCGCCCGCCGAGCCGCTGCGCACCGATCATCCCCGAAGCGACGCCGCAGCCGAGCTGCACGTTGTCCATGCGCGAGCCGAGACTGCGCCCGCCCTGCCCGACGATCGGGTGCGTGACGAGACCGCAGCGCGGATCCTCGAGGTGGGCCGCGATCTCGTGCAGGTAGTTCGACGCGACCTGCACGTTCGAATCGCTGATCACGAGCACGCCGTGGCGCGCGGCCGCGGCGAGCGTGAGCAGCTGGTTGACCTTGGGATTGAGGCCCGGCGCGCCGCGCTGCAGGATCACGCGGAACCGTCCCGGGTAGCGCCGCGCGAACTCGCGCGCGACGGGCGCCGCGCCGTCCCCGGCGTGCTCGAGGCCCAGCAGCACCTCGTACTCGGGGTACGGCAGCCGCGCGAACGTCTCGAGGTTGGCCGCGAGGTCGTCGTCGATCCCGCACAGCGGCTTGAGCACCGAGATGCCGGGGTGCCCCGAAGGCCGCGGGGCCGTGCCGGCGACGTGCCGGCGCACCGCCGCGAACTGCGCCGTGAGGGCGACGAGCCCGAGGGCCGCCGCGACGAACAGAACCAGGCCGAGCGTGGGGAACATGCCGTCCTCCGCGAACCCCGTCCTTCGCGGAGGAAGGTGCGGGCGCGAAGTGACAGCGGGATGGCGGGGGCGCAACAACGGCGAAACGACTGGAATCACGCGGTCAGGACGGCCTCGCGGAACCGGCGGACGATCTCCCCGGCCGGCTCGATCGCCTCGACCCCGGCGACGCTCTTCCCGGCCTGCCAGTAGTCGCGCGCGCCCGAGTCGTCGAGCGACGCCCGCTTCAGCTGCCAGATCGAGCGCAGTGCGTAGAACGTGCGCATCCAGTGCTTGGTGCGCCGCCCGCGCAGCAGGAAGCGGGCGAGCGGGCCGGCCTTCGTCCCCGTGCGCTCGATCCACGGCGTGCGCAGCACGGCGACCGGCACGCCCGTGATGCGCTCCGACAGCACCACGTCCTCCTCGCCCGCGCGCACGATCGCCTGCTTGTACGCGTCGCTGGCGCGGCACTCCGGGGTCGCGATGAAGCGCGTCCCCAGCTGCGCGCCCGCGTAGCCGAGCGCGAGCGCGCGCACGAAGTCGACCGGCGCGCCGATGCCGCCCGCGCACACGACCGGCACGCCGAGCGGCGCGAGTTGCTCGAACAGCTCCTCGGCGGAGAGCGCGCCCGCGTGTCCGCCGGCGCGCCGGTTGACCGCGATCAGACCGTCCGCCCCGCCGTCGAGCCCCTTCTTCGCCCACTTGAGCTCGGTCACGTCGTGGTACACGACCCCGCCGACCGGCCGCACGCGATCGACGACCCAGCGCGGGTTGCCGAGCGAGGTCACGAAGAAGCGCACGCCTTCCTCGAGCGCCACGTCGATCCAGCGCTCCATCCGCTCGCGGTAGGTCTTCGAGGATTGCTCGATCAGCGCATTCATGCCGATCGGCTTCGCGGTGAGCCGGCGGATCAGCCGCAGCCCCTCGCGGAACTCGTGCCCGTGCACGTAGGTGAGCGAGATCGGCTGCACGATCCCGATCCCGCCGGCCTCGGACACGGCCGCGACCAGCTCGGGGTTGCTGCACGGGTACATCGCACCGCAGATCAGCGGCACGTCGATGCCGAGGCGGGTGCTGAGAGGCGTGGCGAGGCGCGGCGCGATCACGCCTTCAGGATAGCCGCACTCCGGACCCGCGACCTTCGCCCGCCATCCACGGCACCACGGCGAGGACGTCGGCGTAATCGTCGTCGGGGAGCCCGACCGGAACGCCGTGCAGGACGGCGCGCCGTTCCCCGAACACGCGGGCGGCGACCTCGTGCCGCCGGTGGCCGGCGTCGCCGTCGCGGAACACGAGCCGCGGGCCTTCACGCTCGAGGAAGTACAGCTCGACGTCGATGCGGGACAGGCGGAGCACCACCCGGTACTCGCCGCCGGTCCACGGGACGCGCACGAAACCGTGCTCGGCGAGGCGGTCCACGGCGTCCCAGACGGCCTGTTCCTGGCTGCGGAGCACGTGGAACGCCAGCGTTTCCGGGAGGTCCGCCGCGCCGCCGCGGCGTCCTGCCCGGGCAAGGTCGCCCGCGAGCCAGAACCGGACGCCCGCGGCCGCGAGAACGTCGACGACTTCGCGGAGCACCAGTGCCGCTTCTTCCATGCGCGTCACGTGCAGCCCTCCCCCGAGCAAGGTCAGGCCCCTGAGGTGTTGCCAACGAGTTTCGGTATCGACCCCACCGACCGGGGGAGGATGTCACAGCCCGCAGGCGCGGTGGAAGGGCTCCGTGTGACAAGTTGAACCGCCCCGTCCGTTCACCGGCGCGCGACGGTTCCGTGACACCGCCGCCCCACGCGCCCCCTAGCGTTTCCCGCGCCAGGAGGTGGGACATGAACGACGTCGCGCAGCTCGTGGAATCGCACATCGGGTTCGTGGTCCGCGTGGCCACGGAGTACCGCGGCAAGGGCGTTCCCTTCGACGATCTCGTCAACGCGGGGAACCTCGGCCTCGTCATCGCCGCGCGCCGCTTCGACGGCGCACGCGGGCATCGCTTCGTGACCTACGCCGCGTTCTGGATCCGGAAGTCGATGATCGAGTCGATCTATCGCGCGAACACCGTGCGGGTCACGCGCCACGCCGTGCAGAAGCGGCGCGCGGAGGGCGCGCTCGCGGTCCCGGCGCTGCGGCTGGTGAGTCTCGACGCGCCGCGCGGCGCCGAGGACGAGCGCACGTGGGGCGAGGTCTTCGCCGACGAGCGCACGGGCACGCCCGAGGACGAGGCGATCCTCGCCCAGCAGATCGCGCAGCTGCGGCGCGCGATGGACGCGCTCGACGCGCGCGAGCGTGCGATCCTCGCCGCGCGCTTCGGCCTCGACGGCGCGGAACCGGAGTCGCGCGGCACGATCGGCCGGCGCCTCGGGCTGAGCCGCGAGCGGGTGCGCCAGATCGAGCGCGAGGTGCTCGAACGCCTGCGCACCCGGCTGCAGTCGCGCGCGCGTCCGGCGGACCGCCGCGCGCCGGCCGTCACTTGTTGAGGATCCCCTTCAGATCCATGATCGTGTTCTGGTCCGACACGATCACCTGGACCTTGTCCGAGAGCTTGTCGACGTAGAGGTAGCGGATGTAGTTGGGGTTCTGGCGCAGCGCCTCGTTGATCGTCTCGATCGCCTTCGCGCGGCCCTGCGCCTCGATCACCTTGCGCTCGGCCTCGCGCTGCTCCTTCTCGAGCGTGTACTTCATCTGCTCGGCCGCCTGCTGCGCGATCTGCTTGGCCTCGATCGCCTTCGCGAACTGGTCGGTGAAGCGCACGTCGCGCAGCACGACCTCGTCGATGACGAAGCCGTCCTTCTCGACGAGCTGCTTGATCTTGACGTTGATCTCGTCCTGGATCTGCGCGCGCTTGGACGAGTACACGTCCATCACCGGGTACTCGGAGATCACGAGCCGGATCACGGAGCGCAGCGCGGGCCGGATGATCTTCTCCTCGTAGTCGGGACCGATGTTCTGGTGGATCGAGATCACCTTCTGCGGGTCGAGGTGATGCCAGAGCGTCAGGTCGATGCCGACCTGGAGCCCCTCGCGGGTCGGCGACCACAGCGAATCGTCGAGTTCGGCCTTGCGGCCCTCGCCCGTCGCGCTGGACATCGTGTACTCGAGGCGCCGCATGTCGTAGCGCGCGGTCGTACTGATGAGCGGCCACACCAGCGTGACGCCCTGCGGCGCGAGACGGAACCCGCGGGTGATCGTGTTGAAGATGACGAGCGTGTGCCCGACGGGCACGACGTGGATCGAACTCACCAGGATCAGCGCGAGGATCACGAACGGGACGATCAGCACGAGGCGCCCGAGGGCCGGGGCGCCACCGACGTTCACGATCGGCACGGAACCTCCTCTCGGGCTTATTTAACAGCAATTCCCCGCCACTCTTCCCGCGGAACGCGCCTTGTTTATCGCTAAGTCCGCCGCACGGGCGGTCAGGAACGGAGTGAAAAACGTCCCATTCCACAGCCGGAATCGGTCCGTTGCACGGAAATTTCGGGTAGCCGCGGGGACGACTCCGCCGAATATTGAAAGGCGTCCGACGAGGGAGCGTTCGATGACGGTCACCATCGTTTGCGTGTGCGGGCACCACAATGCAGTCCCCGACCAGGACCTCGAGCGCGCGTCGTGCAGCGGCTGTCTCGCCCCGCTGCTCCGTCCGGCGCCGGCCACCGAGGTTCGCACGCAGCCGGTCACGCTCGTCGCACCGTCGTCCCGCCCGCTGTTCGTCACGTCCTGAGCGCCCCGTCCTGCCGGGCGTCGTCGCACCGCACCAGTTGGTCCACAATCGTCGCGTGGACGACCGAACCCGACGCCTGATCGCAACCCGCCGCAAGCTCCTCGCCGTCCCCGCCGCCGAGCGCGTGGACCTGATCCTGGCCGAGCCGCGGCCCGCCGAACTCGTGCGTGCGCTGCCCGCCCAGGAACTGTTCCTCTCGGTCGCGGAGGCGGGACTCGACGACGGGCTGCCGCTCCTCAAGTACGCCTCGACGCCGCAGGTCGAGTTCTTCTTCGACGTGGACGCGTGGTCGCGCGATGCGTTCGAGCCCGAACGCGCCGCGCAGTGGATCGCCGCGCTGCACGAGGCCGACCCCGACGCGCTCGCGCGCTGGCTGCGCGAGGCGGACGAGCCGCTCGTCGTGCTCGTGCTCGCGCGCCTGTTCCACGTCTACAAGAACGACGAGAGCACGGACCAGGCGTTCTGGCCGCCCGACCGGCCGCTCTCGTCGCACGACGGGATCTACTACTTCGAGCCGCGTGACGAGACGCCCGACGTCGCCGCCGTCGCGCTGTGGGACGCGCTGACGCGCCTGCGCGAGCGCGACCGTACCGCGTACGAGGGCCTCGTCGAACAGGTGCTGTGGACCGTGCCGGCCGAGCGCGAGGAGGAAGCGTTCGAGCGCCGCGTGTCGCGGCTCGCCGAGAAGGGCTTTCCCGAACTCGAGGAGGCGTACGAGGTGTGGGCCGCGACGCCGCACGACGCGCAGCGCATCGCGCGCCGGGCGGGCGAGATCGCGCGCGACGCCGCACCGGCCGGCGCGCCGGCCGCCGTGCAGGCCGACGCGGCGCGCGACCTGCCCGTGCCGTTCGACGAGCAGGCGCTGCCGGTGCTCGCGCGCGCCGCGCGCGCGGTCGATCCCGAGCGCCGCGAGCGCCTCCTGGGCGACCTGGTGCGCCTGGGCAACCGCTTCGCCGTGGCCAGCCTGGGTCCGCTCGGCAATCCCGAGACCCACCGCGACGGTCTGCGCGCCGCGCTCGGCGCAGTGAACCTCGGCCTCGCGGAGGTGCTCGGCGAGGCCGGCGACGACGCGGCGCGCGCGGGCCGGATCGTCGCGGAGCTGCCGGTCTTCGACCTCAACCGTGCCGGCATCGCCGCGATCCAGCGCCGCGCCGCGCGGGCGCGCGCGCTCGTCGCGGGCTGGCTGGCGCGCGTCCCCTGGGCGTCGGAGCGGCTCGACGGCGCGCTGGCCGACCCCGTTCACGGCCTCGCACGCACGCGGCCGGCGTTCGTGGTCGCGGGCGAGGACCGCCCGTTCCGCAACCCCGAGGACCTCGCGATCGTCGATCGCGCGCTCGACGCGGTGGAGGCGTTCGGGGCGTTCGTCGTCGCGCTCGGCGTCGGCCCGGAGGACCTGCCCGAGCTGTCGCCGCTCCCGCTGTTCCGCGAGACGCCCGCGGACGTGGACTGGTCCGCCGTCGCGCTGACCGCGCTCGGTCGCGCCGCGCTGGGCGAGGCCGGACGCCCCGTTCCGCTCGATCGCGACACGGCGCAGCACGCGCTGGACGTGCTGCTCGACCGCGGCGCGCCCCGCCGTGCGACGCCGCGCCTGCGCGAGCTGGCCGCGGCCGCGCGACTCGGCGGCGCGGCCGATTACCTCGCCGGCGTCCTCGAGCAGGACGCGGGCGAGCTGCCTCCCGGGGTCACGCCGGACCCGCGCTTCGTGCGCGCGCTGCTGTTCCGCGCCGCGGGCGTGTAACTTTTTCAAGTGCGTTTGTCGGAATTGCCGAGCGCGCTGCGACTGCCCACTGCAATCCGGTGAAATCCGCGGGTTTCCGCGCGGTGCCACGCTGGCACGCATCGTGCTTTCTATCAGATCGCTGCGAACGGGAGACCGTGAGTGCCGGGATTGGCCCGGAGTGCTCGCGGATCGGGCTCTCCCGTTCGCTCATTTATTTTCGGGCCTCCAGCGCCAGCAGATGGTCCTTGCGCCAGCGCCCGCCCCCGTAGCCACCGATCGTCCCCGCCGCCGTGATCACGCGGTGGCACGGCACGAGGATCGCGACGCGGTTCATCCCGTTCGCGGTGCCGACCGCCCGCGCCGCCGCTGGCTGCCCGAGGCGCGCGGCGAGCTCGGCGTACGACACGGTGGCGCCGTACGGGATGCGCCGCAGCTCGTCCCACACGCGCTCCTGGAACGGCGTGCCCGGCGCGACCACGGGCAGGTCGAAGGCGCGGCGCGTCCCGGCGAAGTACTCGGCGAGCTGCGCGCCGAGCCGGTCGAGCAGATCGTGCCGCCCCGGCAGCAGCGCGGCGCCGCAGCGGCGCTCGACGATGCGCAGCTGCGCCTCGAGCATCCGGCGATCGCTGAACTCGAGCAGCACGATCCCTTCGTCGAGCGCGCCCGCGAACAGGGGGCCGATCGGGGTGTCGATCAGCGCGGTCGTGACGAGTCGCGTCGTGCGCGCGCGGCCCGGCGGCTTCCCCACCTCGCGCGCGAACGCGTCCCGGAACCCGCTGTGCGACGCGTAGCCGCTGTCCCAGACGGCGTCGTCGACCGACCCGCCGCCGCGCAGCTGGCGCAGGGCGCCGCCGAGCCGCCGCGCGCGGCAGTACGCCGCGAACGTCACCCCGAAGCGCCGCAGCCAGAAGCGGCGCACGCGCGCGGGATCGAGTCCGCGCGCGCGCAGGTCCGCGGCCGCGACGCGCGGCGCGGGGTCGTCGTCGATCTCGCGCACGAGGTCCGCGGCCCACGCGGGCATCGCGCCCGGCGCGTCGGCGGGACGGCAGCGCAGGCACGGCCTGTAGCCGGCGAACAGCGCCTGCCCGATCGTGGAGAAGAACTCGATGTTCTCGGGGCGCGGCTTGCGCGCGCGGCACGACGGGCGGCAGAAGATCCCGGTCGTGCGCACCCCGGTCCAGAAGAGGCCGTCGTAGGTCGCATCGGAGGCGTAGAACGCCTGCTCGAGCGTGTCGCGCGGCGGAAGCGGCGCGGGCGTGGTGTCGTGCGTGTCGTGCTGCACTGTGGTGTCCATGCGCGGCACCTTAGCGGCGCGGGACGAGGCGCGGCCACCGTGAAATGTTCATCGAATTCCTGACGGTGCACCGTAGGGGCGGGTTTAGCGAGCGAAGCGAGCGTAACCCGCCCTGTGACTGGAGGCGCCGACCGGAGTCGAACCGGTGATGGAGGTTTTGCAGACCTCTGCCTTACCACTTGGCTACGGCGCCTGGCCCGGAAAGGACACGTAAGGATAGGGGCGTCGCGGCGGCCCGTCAATCGCACGTGACCGCGCGCGCTTGCGCCTTCCCCGCGCCACTGCGCGGTTGTTTGCGCCCGCCCGGCGCGGCCCGCAGAATCCGGCGTGTCGGGCCGAGCAGGCTCGGCCCCTACGCCGAGCGGCCCGTCTCGCCGGCCTCGCCGAGGACGCTGCATGGACACACGGAGAGCGATGTCGCTCGCCCGGTCCCGCGCCCGCGATGTCGCGTGCCGGCCAGAATGGTGCAGGGTCGGCCCGAAATCCGCATAACTCGTCGCCTCCGGACCGTCAGGCGGCTCGCGGGTCACACCCTCATGCTGAAGCGTTCTTCCCATCTGACACGGGGGGCGCACAACCCGGACGAAGGGCTGCGCGAGCAGGTCCTGAAGGCCATCGCCGCGTTCCCGTAAATCGATCAAGGCGACATCGACGTGTTCGTCCGCAACGGCGCGGTCCTCCTCGAAGGGACCGTGCACGGGCGCGACGCGCGCCAACTTGCGGAGGACCTGGCGCGCTCCGTCGACGGCGTGAAATCCGTTCAAAACAGGATCGACGTGCAACCTTCGACCGCACCGCTCGACGCGGCCGCACCCGTTCCGAGGGGCATCTGGGTGTCACGGAGAGCCACGGACCGCTCTCACTAACGACAATCCTTCGATAGAAATATCGCAGTGCGGCGTCATGCCGCAGTGCGTTAAGGGGCGTGTGTCCCGTCCCCGATGAAATGGCCGCAACGTCGGCATTTCTGCGATTTCGTGCGTCATTTGACCGGTTTTGTGCCGCCGCGCGGCGCTTACGGCGCGACCGATGCGGAGTTTCTCTATCGTTTTTTATTTCTTGAATGGGGTCAGTTAACCAGTATGTTCGGCGCTAGGATCGCGTTCGCTCGAGTCCCGCATCACCCCTCTCGCGCCCGCGCGCGCGTCCGGCGGTCACCATGGCGACGATCGACACCGAGGCCCTCGACCTCATCCTCTCCACGCTGGACGAGTACGCCGAACGCGAGCTGCCGCTCGCGACGCTGCTGTCGATCGACAGGGACGACGTCTTTCCCACCAAGGTGCTGCACGACCTGTACGACCCGGAGCAGATCGGGCTGCACCTCCTCTTCCTGCCCGAGGAGTACGGGGGGCTCGGCGGCGGCGCGAACGAGGTCTATCGCGTGTCCGAAGCGCTCGCGCGCGTCGATCTCGGCGTGGCGACCGGCGTCCTCGCGACGTTCCTCGGCACCGACCCGATCAAGGTGGGCGGCACGCCGGAGCAGAAGGCGAAGTGGATGGGCCGCATCGCGGAGGAAGGGCTGCTCGTCGCGTACGGCGCCACCGAGCCGCAGGCCGGCAGCGACCTCTCCGCGCTGCGCACGACCGCAACGCCGCGGCCGGCGAACGGCCAGCCCGAGGGCTACGTGCTCAACGGGCAGAAGCAGTGGATCAGCAACGGCGGCGTGGCCAAGCTGTACACGATCCTCGCGAACGCGCCGGGCGGGCCGTCGTGGTTCGTCGTCGAAGCCGGCACGAAGGGCCTCACCGCGGGCAAGCCCGAGGACAAGCACGGCATCCGCGCGAGCAACACCGCCTCGCTGTACCTCGAGAACGTCATCGTGCCGCGCGAGAGCCTCGTCGGCGGCGTCGAGGGCCAGGGGCTCGCGCAGGCGCAGGCCGTGTTCGGCTACACGCGGCTGATGGTCGCCGCGTTCGGGCTCGGCGGCGGCTGGGCCGCGCTCGAGCGCGCGATCCGCTACGGCCAGCAGCGCGCGCAAGGCGGCTCGCTGCTCGCCGACAAGCAGGGCTACACCCACAAGCTGCTCGTGCCGCACGCCTGCCGGCTCGAGGCCGCGCGGGCCTACATCGAGTGGACCGCGGCGCGCCTCGACGCGGGCGAGCCCGGGCTCGCCACCGAGGGCGCGATCGCGAAGTACACCGCGAGCGAGGCCGGCAACGCGGCCGCGGAAGCCGCGATCCAGGCGCTCGGCGGCAACGGCTACACGCGCGAGTACATGGTCGAGAAGATCAAGCGCGACGTGCGCATCACCACGATCTACGAGGGCACGTCCGAGATCCTCGAGTGGACCATGGCGCGCTACCGCTGGCAGTTCCACCTCAAGACGCGCGGCCAGCACTTCCTGGACGCGGCCGCGCGCGCCCGCGACCTGCACGGGCGGGATCCGGCGTGCGGCGCCGACGCGGCCGCGATCGCGCTCACCGCGCTCGCGCGCGTGATGGAGCGCTGCCGCCTCGACCGCCTCACGCACAACCAGCACGTGCTCTTCCGTCTCGGCGAACTCGTCGCCTGGGCCGAAACGGCCCAGGTGTTCGCCGAGCGCGCCTCGACCCCGCGGCCCCACGTGCGCGGGATCGACGCGGACGCCTTGCGCGCGATGGCGCGGGTCTACGCCCGCCAGGCGGCGCACAAGGTGGTGTTCGACGGCGCGCAGTGGGCCGTCGGCGCCGGCCAGACCGATCCCGCTTTCTTCGAGGGGCTCCCGGTCGGGGCAGCGATCGCCGCGCAAGCGGGGTTGGTCGAGGACATGAACCTCGTGGCCCAGCGCCTCCGGGACGTGTTCCCCGGCTGACCGACTTCCGCCGGCGCCGTCCGCCCGACGGGCCGGCCGACCGGAGTGATCCCATGGACCGTATCGAGCGGGCCGCTGCCATCGTCGGCCTCGGGGCGATCTTGCCTGACGCTCCCGACGCGCCGTCGTTCTGGAACAACCTCTCCGCGGGGCGCTACTCCATCTCGGACGTGCCGGCCGAACGCTGGCGCGCCGACGACTACTACGACCCCGACCCGCTCGCGCCCGACAAGACCTACAGCCGCATCGGCGGCTGGGTCCGCGGGTTCCGCTTCGACTGGAAGGGCTTCCGCGTGCCGCCCAAGGTCGCGGACGCGATGGACGAGGGACAGCAGTGGGCGGTGTCGATGGCCGCCGAGGCGCTGCGCGATTTCGGCTACCCCGCGCGTCCGCTCGACCTCGACCGCACCGCGGTCGTGCTCGGCGCCGCGATGGGCGGCGAGCGGCACTACCTCACCAACCTGCGCGTGATGTTCCCCGAGTTCGCGCGCGCGCTGGCCAAGGTGGAGAGCTTCGCCGAGCTGCCCGAGGACGTGCGCCACGGGATCGTCGCGCGCTGGCGCGAGGCGGTCGGCGCGAAGCTGCCGCCGATCACCGAGGACTCGATGCCGGGCGAACTGCCCAACATCATCTCGGGCCGCGTCGCGAACCTGCTGAACCTGCGCGGACCGAACTTCATCACCGACGCGGCGTGCGCGTCGAGCTTCGCCGCGCTCGACGCGGCGATCGACCTCCTCGCCGACGGCGCGTGCGACGCGGTGCTCACCGGCGGCGTCGACCGCAACATGGGCGCCTCGACGTTCGTGAAGTTCTGCAAGATCGGCGCGCTGTCGGCCACGGGCACGCGGCCGTTCGGCGACGGCGCCGACGGCTTCGTGATGGGCGAAGGCGGGGCCGTGTTCCTGCTCAAGCGGCTGGCCGACGCGGAGCGCGACGGCGACCGCATCTACGCCGTGGTGCGCGGCATCGCGGGCTCGTCGGACGGGCGCGGCAAGGGCATCACCGCGCCGAACCCGCAGGGCCAGGTGCTCGCGATCCGGCGCGCGTGGGAGAGCGCGGGCCTCGACCCGGCGACCGCGACGATGATCGAGGCGCACGGGACCAGCACCAAGGTCGGCGACGTCGTCGAGGTGCAGAGCCTCGCCGAGGTCTTCGCCGGCGCGCCGCAGGGCGCGATCGCGCTCGGCTCCGCGAAGAGCAACGTCGGCCACCTCAAGGCCGGCGCGGGCGCCGCGGGGCTGCTGAAGACCGTGTACGCGCTGCACCACAAGAAACTCCCGCCGACGCTGAACGCGACGCGCGCCAACCCGGCGATCGACTTCGGGTCGACGCCGTTCCGGCTGAACACCGAGCTGCGCGACTGGACGCGCGCCAACGGCACGCCGCGGCGCGCGGGCGTCAGCGCCTACGGCTTCGGCGGCACGAACTTCCACGTCGTGCTCGAGGAACACGTCCCGGGCCTGATCGACACCGCCCGCAACGTCCGCAGGACCAGGGTGAGCGAACCCTGTAGGGGCGGGTTTAGCGACCCCTGTAGGGGCGGGTTTAGCGAGCGAAGCGAGCGTAACCCGCCCTGCAGCGCAGAGCCGACGATCGTCCCCGTCGCGACCGCCAAGGTCCCCCTGCGCGGCATCGCGGCGCTCGGCGCCGCGACCGTCGAGGCGCTGCGCGAAAAGCTCGCCGCCCTCACCGCGCGCGTCCAGGAGGGCGGCGCGCCGCCCGCGCTCGCGCCGGACCCGGCAGACCTCGCCGCGCCGGAGCGCCTGGTCGTCGACTACGGCGAGCCGGCAGAGCTGCTCGACCGCCTGCAGCGCGCGGCCAAGGCGCTCGCCGCCGACGCGCCGGCGGCGTGGAAGGCCCTCGCCAACCAGGGCATCTTCCGCGGCCGCGGCCCCGCGGCGGGCAAGGTCGCGTTCCTGTTCCCCGGCCAGGGCAGCCAGTACGTGAACATGGGCATGGACCTGGGCCTCCACGAGTCCTCCGTCGCCGACGCGTTCGCGCGCGCGGACATCGTGCTCGAGCCGCTCCTCGGCGCGCCCCTGACGCGCTTCGTCTTCGCCGACGCGGACGACGCCGAGCAGCTCGCGCGGGCCGAGGAGGGCCTCAAGCAGACCGCGATCACGCAGCCGGCGGTGCTCAGCGTCGACCACGCGATCGAGTGCCTCCTGCGCGAGTACGGCTTCGCCCCCGACTACGTGATGGGCCACTCGCTCGGCGAGTACGCCGCGCTCGTCGCGGCGGGCGTGATGCCGTTCGAGCACGCGCTCGAGGCGTCCGCCGCGCGCGGCCGCGAGATGACGCGCGTGAGCCTCGACGACAACGGGCTGATGGCCGCGATCATGGCGCCCTACGACGTGATCGAGAAGACCCTCGCGTCGATCGACGGCTACGTCGTCGCCGCGAACATCAACGGCCGCAACCAGTGCGTGATCGGCGGCGCGACGGCGGCCGTCGGCGCCGCGATGGCCGCCTTCGAGGCGCTCGGCATCGAGGCGCGCCGGCTTCCCGTGAGCCACGCGTTCCACACGCGCATCGTCGCGCCGGCGAGCGAGCCGCTCGGCAAGGTGCTCGACCGCCTGTCGATCACGACGCCGGCGATCCCGATCGTGGCTAACGTGACGGGCGCGCTCTACCCGACGACCGTCCCGGAGATCAAGGATCTCCTGATGCAGCAGATCGCGTCCCCGGTGCAGTGGGTGCGCGGACTCGAGACGCTGTACGCCGAGGGCGTGCGGACGTTCGTCGAGGTCGGCCCCAAGAAGGCGCTGCGCGGGCTCGTCGAGGACGTCCTCGCGGGCCGCGAGGGCGTGGTCGCGCTGCACACCAACCACCCGAAGCCCGGCGAACTGCAGACCTTCAACCACGCGCTGTGCGGCCTCTACGCGGCCGGACACGGCGCGCGCCTCGAGGCGCCGCTCGAAGTGCCGTTCGAGGTGCCGTTCGAGGCGCCGTTCGAGGCGCCCGAGGCGACGGTCGTGACGTACGCGCCACGGCGCGAATCCGCGGCACCGGTCGCCGCCGCACCGGCCGTGGACGTCGATGCGCTGGCCGACGCGCTGGCCGGCGCGCTCGCCGCACGGCTCGGCGCGAACCTCGGCGCGGGCCGCAAGGACGACCCCGCCCCGTTCGACCGCAACGCGACCCCGCGCGGGTCGGTCGTGATCTCGGGCACGGGCCTCGGCCTCCCCGGCACCAACAAGCCGGTGATGGACCCCGCGAACGGCGAGCGCATCCTGCGCGGCGAGCAGTTCGTCGACCAGATCCCCGGCCGCTTCCGCGGCGAAATGGCGGCCAAGCGCGTGACGCGCCTCGTGAAGGACGCCGACGGCAACGGCCGCTTCGAGACGATCGACCACGAGCGCGACGTCCTGAAGCTCGCCGGCCGCGGCGGCTCGTTCGACCTCACCGCCGAGTACGGCGTGCCCGACAAGCTCGTCGAGGCGCTCGACCGCACGACGCAGCTCGCGCTCGCGGCCGGGCTCGACGCGCTGCGCGAGGCCGGCATCCCGCTGGTCCAGACGTGGCGCCGGACGACCACCGGCAAGTACCTGCCCGACCGCTTCATGCTGCCCGAGCCGCTGCGCGACGAGACCGGCGTGATCTTCGCCGCCGCGTTCCCCGGCTACGACCGCTTCGCCGAGGAGATCCGCCGCTACCAGGAGCACCGGGCGCGCCTCGCGCAGCGGCAGACGCTCGAGGACCTGCGCTCCGCGACCACCGACCACGGCACGCTGCGCGAGATCCTGCGCCGCCTCGCCGAGGTCGACGACCAGCTGCAGCGCGAGCCGTACGAGTTCGACCGGCGCTTCCTGCTGCGCGTGCTCGCGATGGGGCACAGCCAGTTCGCCGAGTACGTCGGCGCGCGCGGCCCGAACACCTCCGTCAACGCCGCGTGCGCGAGCACCGCGCAGGCGATCGCGATCGCCGAGGACTGGATCCGCGCCGGCCGCTGCCGCCGCGTGGTCGTGGTCGCGGCCGACGACGTCACCAGCGACAACCTCATGGAGTGGATCGGCGCGGGCTTCCTCGCCACGGGCGCGGCGGCGACCGACGACCGCGTCGAGGACGCGGCGCTGCCGTTCGACCGGCGCCGCCACGGCACGCTGCTCGGCATGGGCGCCGCGGCGCTCGTCGTCGAGGCGCAGGACGCGGTCGAAGAGCGCGGGATGCGCGCGCAGGTCGAGCTCCTCTCGAGCGAGGTGCGCAACAGCGCGTTCCACGCGACGCGGCTCGACGTCGACCACGTCGCGGCGGCGGTCGAGTCGCTGGTCGCGGCGGCGGAGCGGCGCTTCGGCGTCGACCGGCGCGCGATGGCACCCGAGACCGTGTTCGTCTCGCACGAGACCTACACGCCCGCCCGCGGCGGGAGCGCCGCCGCGGAGATCGCGGCGCTGCGCCGCGTGTTCGGGGCCGCGGCCAACGAGGTCGTGATCTCGAACACCAAGGGCTTCACCGGCCACCCGATGGGCGTCGGCATCGAGGACGTCATCGCGGTGAAGATCCTCGAGCACGGCATCGTGCCGCCCGTGCCCAACCTGCGCGAGCCCGACCCCGACCTCGGGCCGATCAACCTCTCGCGCGGCGGCCGCTATCCCGTGCAGTACGCGATCCACCTCGCCGCGGGCTTCGGCTCGCAGGTCGCGCTCACGCTCACGCGCCGCGTGCCCGGCGGCCTCGACCGCGTGGACGCGCCGCAGGCCTACCGCCGTTGGCTCGACGCGGTGACCGGCTACGACGCCACGGAGGTCACCGTCGACCGGCGCGTGCTGCGCGTCGTCGCGAACGGCGTGCCGCCGCGCGCCGCCGCGCCGAGCACGTGGCGCTTCGGGCTCGAGCCCGTGAAGCGTGCGCCGGCGCCGGCGGCAGCGGCGACGGCGACGGCGACGGCGACGGCGATGCGTGACGCCGCGGATCCGGCCGCGGTCGTCGGGCGGGTTACGGCGCCTGCGGCGCCTAAACCCGCCCCTACACCCGACCCCACGATGCCCGTCGCGGCGAGCCCCGCAGGGGCGGGTTCAGCGAACCCTGTAGGGGCGGGTTCAGCGAGCCCCGTAGGGGCGGGTTTAGCGAGCGAAGCGAGCGTAACCCGCCCGAGCGCGCCGCCCACGACGACGGCCTCCGATTCCGT
>JABLTH010072833.1_pt1 | contig 19065 bp, 26 predicted proteins | sample 7875711 | NCBI WGS metagenome assembly JABLTH01 (sample SAMN14941262, study PRJNA633318) | bioreactor metagenome | isolation source: bioreactor | place: China | collected 2019-03-05 | reverse complement strand
GGGCTACGCCCCTCCGCCATCCGGTTGGAAAGGAATGGAGCAAGGACCTAACATGAAACCCGGTACCGTTGAAGGGGGCAGGTCAGGCTTATCGGTGCGCTGCAATCCAACGGAGTCTTGGTTCTAGAAGATATTGTGCTCAATCACATGGTCGGAGGAGCGAACGGCGGCTACACATACACCAACTACCCGACCCACACTGACGCGCCTCAGTTCTACAAAACGGCCCTCGACTTCCATCCATCAACCAACGGCAACAACGACACGATGTACCCGTATCATAATGATTACGGATTTAGTTACACCAATAACCTGTCCTACAGCGTAGACGTTGATCATCTCGTCCCAAACATGCGCCTCGGGCTCAAGAACTGGGGCAACTGGCTGGCCCAAACGATCAAATTCCAGGGCTGGCGGCTGGACCTTACCGAAGGGGTCGAGCCTTGGTACGTATGGGAATGGCTCCACTACCAAGGAATGCGTCCCGGCTTCGCCTTCATGGAGTATTGGGAACCTTCCAATGGTCGGGAGATGCAGGAATGGCTGGACCTCACCGGAAGAAAAGCCGCGATCTACGATTCCAACCTGCGCTTGTTGTTCAAACAGATGTGCGAAAATGGCGACAGTTTCGACATGCGAAAGCTGATTGCCCCAAGTCTGCTTGGCCTTGAACCCGCCTACACCGTCGTTTTCATCGACAATCAGGACACCATGCGTAGCGACGACGATCTTGACACGAACAACATCCCAACCAAGCCCGGCATACAGGCAAACAAGCCGATGGCCTATGCCTACGCGTTTCACTCCCAAGGCCTGCCGATGGTTTACTGGCGTGAGTATTTCGACCATCCGTACGTAAACCTAGTTCCCTATGGCGGCTTGAGGGGCGACAAGATACAGGGGGAAGTAAATAGACTCATCAAGATACGCAAGAAAGCAGTGGGCGGAACCCTGACCGTGGTCCACGCCGACGCGGATATGTACGTGCAGGAACGCGGCGGAGGCAATGGCAAGCACAAAAGCATGCTCGTCATTAACGATGCATCCACGACACGAACTAACACCATTCAGACATCGTGGTTCAGCACCCAAATTGTTGACTTGGTCGCGACGAACGGTGCTCCGAACTCTGTAACCACCGACTCCAACGGGAGCGTCACCATCACGATGCCCGCCGCAAGCTACCGGATTTACTCTACAACCAACGCACTGAACGAGGTGAACAATCCATGAAATCAGCCATCCTCTCTGCATTGCTGTTCGCGGGATACATTTCCACTGCGCATGCCGATCTTGTGTATGACATTGACTATGAACCGCCTGCATACACGAATGGGCAACAGGTCGGCGGGGGCTTTGGACGAACAATCAGCGACAACATCAGTGGCTTTTCTAGCCAAGGCTTGCTACTGCACGACGGCGCGGGCGGCGGACTCTCATACTACGCGTCAGAAGCATTTACATCGGGCATCCACCACATAAGTTGGGATTTGTCCATACCGACGCAACAAGGATCGTCGTCAATCATTTATGCTCAACTTGAATCTGGTTCGATCCTTTTCGACACGCACGTCAAGGGTGACGGCTCCGGACTCAGCGTTGAATATGGTTTCGGTTTCCCTCAAAGACCGAGTATCTCAATCAATTCAGGCCAATCATACGCTTTTGAGATACTCTTGGATCTCGACGCCAACTACTACAGCTTTCGACTTGACGGTTCTCTCTTGGAAGACACAGTGAGCATACCGTCGGATGCTTCTCTTAGTGACGTGTTCTTTGGACAGAATCAGACGCCTGGGCTACAGGCTGGCATCGACAACTTCCGATGGGAAGTGGTCCCCGAGCCTTCATCCCTTCTCCTTCTTCTGTGCTGGGGCACGGCCATCTGTCTAGCACGACGCAACCGGAAAATCGAAAGACAATAAGATGCTCAACAACCGGCTTCTCCCGTACGCGATTCCCGCGGCGGGCCTCGCGCCGGAGAGCCGGGACGTTCGATGGAGGAGGAATTGACAAATCGGGGTCAATGCACTACATTGTCGTGCAGGAGATGAGCACATGACAACGTTGACCATTCGATTGCCGGAAGCGCTGAAGTTGGACCTCGATAAACTCAGCCGAACTGAAAAAAAGGCTGTCAGCGACATTGTACGGGAATCCCTTCGACGCTACATCGCCGTTGAAAACTTTCGGTCTGTCCGAAAGAAAATCCTTCCTTTCGCTGAAGCCCAAGGGTTTCTGACCGACGAAGATGTTTTCAAGGCCTTGTCGTGAGGGCCATTCTTGACGCTAACGTCGCCATTGCGGCCGCAGCCTCCCGTGGTTTGTGCGAAGCGATCGTGGAGCTCTGCCTGGAGCACCATCAACTCATCCTGTGTGAGGGTATCCTCGACGAGATAGCGGAGAAGCTCCGGCGCAAGATCAAGGTGTCCCCTCCCGTCATCGCCGAGTATGTGAAAGTCCTCCGCGCCAACGCCCTCCTGCTTGAACCCGAACACGTAGAAAAAGGAGTCTGCCGGGATCCCGACGACCTGATGGTTCTTGGCCTGGTTGTTCCCGGTCATGCCGACGCCATTATCACCGGCGACAAGGATCTGCTCGTCATCAAGACGTATAAGAATGCACGAATCATAACCCCACGCGCGGTCTGGGAATCCAGCGGGAAAGAGAAGTAAGCATCGAACAAGGCGGTGCACCGTATTCGCGTCCCGAGGCGGGCCGCTCATCGGTGACCGCTATCGTTCGCCTCCAATTGACAAGGAGAAATAGTGCCACTATAGTATCACCATGAAAATGGAACTCGTCACGACTCTCAAACGACAGGCCACGCGCCTGATCGCCGAAATTCAAGAGGATCGGAGCCCGGTGCTCATCACTGAACACGGTCGGCCCGCCGCGTATCTCGTTGATGTGCAAACCTTTGACGACCAACAAAGCAGAATACTGATTCTCGAGGGCATCGCCAGGGGAGAACGGGCTGTGCAGGAGCGTCGCGTCGTAACGCATGAGCAGGCCAAGAAGAGAATGAAGCGATGGCTCGCCTGATCTGGAGCGAGCCCGCACTCAACGATCTGGAATCGATTGCCGAGTACATAGCGCTCGATAAACCAGATGCCGCGCGTCGGTATGTGCAGCGTGTATTCCAAGCGGTTGAACGGCTCACCACATTCCCGAAGTCCGGATCAGTTCCGCCTGAGGTACCGCACCTGCCGTATCGTCAGGTGGTCGTTCCGCCCTGTCGCATATTCTACCGAACAGAGGGGGCAGATATCCTGATCGTCTTCGTGATGCGTTCCGAGCAGAGGTTTCGTGAGGATGATCTCTCGGGAAGAAAATGAGGCGAACCAGCGCCTCCACCGTACCGGGTGCCCGCGTCACGACGGCTGCGTACGCACCCGTCGCGCCGCTGTCCCCCGGTCCGGTGAGGCTTGATATTCGCCAGAGAAGATGATTGACGAAAGAAGTCGGATGGCGTACGTTATTACGTACGACATGGAGAGCTCGATATGACGACCATTACAGCCACTCAAGCGCGCAAGAAGCTCTACAACCTTGTGGACGACGTCTCGGAATCGCACGAGCCTGTGCAAATCGCCGGTAAGCGGCATGCCGCTGTGCTGATTTCGGAAGATGATTGGCGGGCGATTCAAGAGACGCTGTATCTGACTTCGATTCCCGGGATGAAGGCGTCCATCCTTCGCGGTCTCAAGACGACCGTGAAGAAGTGCCACAAGAAGCCGGGCTGGTGAGCTGGCGATTGGTCTTCACGTCCCAAGCTCGGCGAGACGCCCAAAAGCTCGCACGCTCTGGCCTTAGACCGCAAGCAGAACGATTGATCGAGATCCTCAAGACCAACCCTTACCAAACACCCCCTCCTTACGAGAGACTCATCGGCGATCTGGCCGGTGTTTGCTCGCGGCGCATCAACATCCAGCATCGGCTTGTCTACCAGGTTCTTCACGACGTCAAGGTGGTCAAAGTGATTCGGATGTGGACGCACTACGAATAACTGGGCGAACCAGGCCCTTCAGCGTTCCCCGCTGCGCGGGTCCGCTGAGGGCGTGACGTTGGCGCGAGGTGGAAACGTCTTGACGCGGTCATCGGTGTGAGTATATTCAAAGTGTATACAGTAGAACACCATGATTGCGACTGTCCAGAAGTGGGGAAATAGCCTGGGGATTCGGATCCCTCGACCAGTGGCGCAAGACGCCGCCATCGGCGAGGGTACATCTGTAGACATGCGGGTGAGTGCCGGCCGACTTGTTATCACGCCGACGAAGAAAGCAAAGTTGCCTCTATCCGCACTACTCAAAGGCGTGAAGGTGAGCAACTTGCACAAGGAGGTGGACACTGGTGCGCCGGTAGGTGGTGAGGTGTGGTGACGCCCCGGTCGTATACGCCAGACCGTGGTGACTTCGTGTGGCTGCAGTTCAGCCCGCAGGCGGGCCATGAACAGGCCGGACATCGACCGGCCTTCGTGGTGTCGCCCCGATCCTACAACAAGAAGGTGGGGCTGGCGTTGATCTGCCCGGTAACCAGTCGGGTCAAGGGCTACCCCTTTGAGGTTCTTGTGACGACCAGCCAGAAGATCAAGGGGGTTGTCCTTTCTGACCAGGTGAAGAGTCTGGATTGGAGGATTCGACAGGCTCAGTTTGTTGAGAAGGCGAAAGCCGAGGTTACGGCTGAAGTCATCGCTAAGATTGAATCGCTGCTGGCCTGAAGATCGGCAGAAGCATCAGAGCGCCAACAATGCCATCCAGCATTATAACGGACCCGCGGCACGTCAGATGCGTATGCACCTGCCGCGCCGCGGTCTATTGAAGCTGGTGGCGGATGTTCGGACGGACACTTATATAATGAACGCGAAGCGTTCGAAAAACTTTTACCGCGAAACCGATGTTCATGAAAATGCGGTTTGCGGGATGCGGCCGATGAGCCGGCGAACCGATACGGTGACTCTGAATGCGCTGGGATCAGCGACGCACGATCGCAAAAGCCAAAATGGTGCGCCCGGCGGGAGTTGAACCCACAACCTTTGGCTCCGGAGGCCAACGCTCTGTCCAGTTGAGCTACGGGCGCGTTTGTGATAGGGGTAGCAAATCTACATGGGCATGGACAGAAAAATGAAAATGTTGCGACCGGACGGAAGGAAGGGCGACCAGCTTCGCCCCGTCTCTTTCAAGATCGGCGTTGCCCCAAATTGCATGGGATCGGCCTTGATTCGCATGGGCAACACGCAGGTCATCTGCGGCGTGTCTATTGAGAACGAACGCCCGCGTTGGATGAAGGAGAAAAGGGAGACGGGCGGCTGGATCACCGCAGAATATAGTTTGCTGCCCTACTCCACGCCCGACCGCGCGCGGCGCGAGGCCACGGCCGGAAGGTTGAGCGGACGCACGCAGGAAATCCAGCGGCTGATCGGGCGCGCCATGCGCGCGGCGGTGGATTTGGATGTTTTGGGAGAAAGAACGATTTGGGTGGATTGCGATGTGTTGCAGGCGGATGGCGGGACGCGCACGGCGGCGATCACGGGAAGTTTCGTCGCGTTGCGTTTGGCCGTACATCGCCTGCTTCGTTCAAAAGAGATCGCAAAGGATCCCGTCTGCCGTGCTGTGGCTGCGGTGAGCGTCGGTCTCGTTCACGGAAGGCCGAGGCTGGACCTTTGCTATGAGGAGGATCTCGCGGCGAGCGTGGACATGAATCTGGTGATGACAGATGCGGGCGAGTTTGTGGAGGTTCAGGGAACGGCGGAGGGAAATCCCTATTCGCGCGCGGAGTTGAACGCGCTGCTGACGATCGGCGAAAAGGGGATTCGCGAATTGCTGGCGATTCAGAAGAAGGCTGCGGCCCGCCGCTGATTCGGCCCTCCGCCCGGATCACACGGGCAAGCCGACGTTGTAGCGAATGGCGAGCATCCGCGCGGTGAAGGTCATCAGCATTCCAGTGGGAAAGGCCACGCCGTATGGAACGCCCAAGTGGGTCATCGCGATATAGCCCACGCATCCGAGGAATGCGCACGTGGCATAAAGTTGCGTGTTTTTTCGAAAGACCGAGGGAATTTCGCCGCAACTGATGTCGCGCAAAATGCCGCCAAAGATTCCGTTGACGACGCCGATGAGAACAGCCACCGGCGGGGCGCAATCGAAGTTCAGCGCATAGGTGCACCCCACCATTCCGAAAAGCCCGAGGCCGATGGCGTCAAAAAAATTGATCGCCCGATTGACGCGCCGATTGGGCAACATGCCGCGCCCGGCGAAGAGGATCGCCACGAGCGCGGCGATGAGCACGGAGAGCAGATATTCGTAGCGAGCGATCCAGAAAACCGGGCGACGATCGAGGAGAAGATCGCGCGCGGTTCCCCCGCCCAACGCCGTGGCCAGGGCGACAAAATACACGCCGACGAGGTCCATCTTTTTGCTGCGCGCGTCGAGCGCGCCGGAAAGCCCTGCGGCCAGGATGGCCGCGAGATCGAAGAATCGCAGCAGGGTGTTCAAGTCAGCGGAGCGGTTCGCAGCATCAGCCGCCGAGCGCGGCATCCAATTTGGATTTGAGCGCCGTCTTGCTCATGGCGCCCACCATCTGCGAAACCACCGCGCCCCCTTTGATGACCAGAAGCGTGGGGATGGAGCGAATGCCGAACTCGCCCGCGAGGTCAGGCGCTTCATCCACATTCACCTTCACGATCTTGAGTTTGCCTTTAAGCTCCTGGCTCAATTCTTCCAGAACTGGCGCAATGGCTCGGCAGGGACCGCACCATTCGGCCCAAAAATCGACAAGGACGGGCAGAGGCGACGACATAACTTCGTTCTGCCAAGTGGCTTTTTCAACGTGCGTGATGTTTTCAGACATGATGACGGCTCCAGTGTAAGTTGAAATTATCGCGCCGATTTTTCGGTTTTCAAGTTGTTCCCGTTGAATTTCGCTTACATCAACCGCCCAGGCCATGGCAGGTTTTCGGCAATGGTCTGCGCGGCCAGCACATAGACAAGCACAGCGGCGACCAGGACGGCGGCCAACGCCGCCACAGCCCAGCCCGTTCCCGGTTGATCTTCTCCAAAACCGCTCTGTCCGCCCAATTCCGCGCGCGCTTCTCGAGTGATAATGGTATCTTCCGTGGGTCTCGTAATCGTGAGCGCTTTGCGCCCTGTTGTTCCGTCGGGCCGCTTGATGCGAATGGTCTTCGGCCGCGTGGCAGGTCGTTCCTCCGCTGTCTCCGGCGGGAGGTCCAACCGGGCCGTTTCACTCTTTCGGGCCTCGGAGACGGAGGTGTCGATCGCGGGCGCCAATGGTTGGCCAGGCTCATCCGCGATCGGTTTGCCGGGCGGCCGGAGCGTGACGGTCTTGGGGCGTATCGGCGCGATGCCGGTTGGCTTCGGCGGCGCGGCGGATGGCATCGGGGGAACGGGAACGGCGATCGTGCGTTTTTTGAACACGTCGTCGGTTTCCGTTTTCGACGCCTCTGTGATTGAGATTTTCGCCGTCGTGCGCTTGGTGAGTTCGCTGGCGGGGAGTTCGAGTTTGGCGGTCTCGCTCTTTTTTTTCTGCTCGATGCCCGCATCCACGCGAATCGTCGAGCGCTTGCTGGTTTCCCCGAGTCGTTGGCTTTACGCGCGCGCTGGTTCCACGCGCATCGTCGTGGCTTTGGCCGCGTCGGAAACAATCTGCGTCTGCTCCTTCGTCCCCTGCGCCCCGCCGGCCAAAGGGATATCCACGCGCATGGTGGAGCGCTTCGACTCGTCCACTTTTTGCGTGCTGCCGGCGCCCGCAGTCGGCGCATCAATGCGGATGGTGCTCTTCTTGTAGAACTCTGCCATTTCGTCTTCGGTCGGCTGCTTCAGTTCATCGGGCGGAACAGAGGCGGTCGGCGGCTGGGCGGCGGAAAGGTCAATGCGCGCGGTATCCGCCTTTTTTTCAGCGGATTGAATTTTGATCTTCGGCGGCGCGCCGGGGGTGGCGGACGGCGGCGGGGTCGGAATGGGCGTTGTCGGCGGCTTGACTTTGTTCAAGCCTAATTTGATTTTCGGCGGTTCTGGCGGGCGATTCTCTTCAGCCATGGCAACTCCTCGTTGACAACAACCCATAGGCTACGGCGCGACGGCGAAGAGGTCAAAACTTTTCGGCCCCGCGATTATTCTCCGGCGTCTCCGCCCAAAATGACCGCGGCCCTTCGCGATTTCGTCTTTGAATACACCGCCCGTCCGGGTAGTCTAATTCGGTGATATGAAATCTGCCCTGATGGCCTTGATCCTCGCGGCGTTTGTCTGCGGATGCGAGGGGAACAAGAAGAACGACGACGACCACGACGCGCCCGACGGCATGGGGAGCTTGATCGTGGATAACAACTCCGGGGACAAAATCACGATTTATATTGATGGCGCCCGCCAGACCGAGGTGGGCAGCTATGCCGACAAAGCCTTTGATCTCCAACCGGGAATTCACCGAGTGGTGCTCGATCAGCGGCACGGTCCCCGCACCTACCGCGACGACGTGGACATTCTCGAAGGGAAGCGAACGGTGCTCGATATCGCCGCCAGCGCCTACGACAACGAATACGACGTCGCCGTCTTTTTCGACTGACCATGGAGACGCCCACCGGAAATACCCTTTCCATTGCCCGCGAAGCGCTGCTTCAACTTCCCATCTGGAGTTATGACGGCCCCGTCCATCTGGTGAACCGGCCCGCCGATGTCTCACCCGCCGTGGATGCGTTGCGCCGCGAAGAACTCCTCGGCTTCGACATCGAAACCAAACCCTCCTTCACGCGCGGTGTCGTTCACCCTCCCGCCCTCCTTCAACTCTCGGGACCCCGCGATGTTTTCGTTTTTCAGTTGAGCAAGTTGAATCGCCTCGACCAACTCAAGGACCTCCTCGCCTCGCCGAAAACGCTCAAAGTCGGCACGGCCATTCGGGATGACATCAAAAAACTCAAGGAATTCGACCCCTTCGACCCGAACGGCTTCATTGAGATCGGCGAGTTGTGCCGCAGCAAGGGAATCAAACAGACGGGCCTTCGCCCACTCGCCGGCCTGCTCCTGGGCGTCCGGCTGTCCAAGCGCGAGCAGCGATCCAACTGGGCCCGAGCCAATCTAACCCCGTTTCAAGTCACCTATGCCGCGACGGACGCATGGATTGGACGCAAAATTTATCTCGAACTACTCGGCCTGCCAGACGCTCCGCCGCCGCCGCCCGAACCCGCTCCCCGGCGCGCGCCCGTTGATCCCAACCCGCCCGCCCCGAAACCTTGATGTTTCGGGACCGTTTGTGTTTTCCATTGAATCCCGCTCAAATCTGGAGATTATCGAGATGGCTTCCGCGTTCGGTGCGCGCGGGCGAGGATAAACATGATTTCAAATAAGTGCATATACGCCCTCAAGGCGGTGCTCGAATTGGCGTCGCGGGAGCGAAGCGAAACGCTGACCATCGGCGAAATTGCCCGCGCTCGAAATATCCCTGAACGCTTCCTCGAATCCATCATGCGCGAACTCAAACAAGCCGGACTGGCGGATTCAATTCGCGGCAAAAAGGGCGGATACCAACTCGCCAAACCTGCGGGCAAAATCACCGTCGGTCAAATCACCGCATTGTTTGAAGGCCCGCTCCTCGCCGAGCCGAATCGCGCTTCAACCGATGTTCTCGCGGGTGTCTGGCGCGATGCGGACCGCGCGCTATCGGGTATCTTGGATGAGACCACGTTCGCGACGCTCGTCGAGCGCGAGCGCGCGCTGCGGCAAAGCGACGCGACTAGTTTCTCGATCTAGCGCGGGAAAGTGGACAAAATGGATGGGCTTTGCTACAAAGGCGCGTTTTGAGCGGATAGTTTCGGCGGCTGGAAGGCCGCGAATGAACACGAGAATGCCCGACAGATTGAACATGCAATTCATTGCTTACCAACTTGATGTGCCGGATGCGATGGCCAAGGCTCGCGCTTTGGATGAACTGCAACGATTGAATCATCCGCCGCTGCTCATTCTCGACACCTGTCAACGCCTCGAAATTTTCGGCGTGGAACTGCCGATGCTCTCGGCCTTCAAGGTTGCGGGGCAAATGAATGAGGTGGTGGCGTTCGAACGTCTCGCCCGCATCGCCGCCGGACTCGAAAGCCGCGTGCTCGGCGAATTGGAAATTCTCGGGCAAGTTCGCGAGGCCTACAAAAGATTCCGCGAAACGGGCGGCACTGACAACAGCCGGCTGGATCGCGTTTTTCAAGACGCCTTGAGTCTGGCTCGCCAAGCCCGACGCGAGAGCGGCATTGACCGCAATTTGATTTCGCTCGGCGCGCTCGCTTCGCGCGAAATGATGGACCACCTTCCCCCCACCGCTCACGTTGCCGTGGTGGGCGCCGGCTCGATCGCCGGCAGCGTGGCCCGCTACTTGACCAAGCGCGGCAATTTCCCGGTTCGCGTTTCCAGCCGCTGCCCACGCAACGCGATGGCGCTCGCGATGGAAGTCGGCGGCTTCGGCGCAGGGCTCGACGAACTCGTCCCGCTCCTGAGCGGCGTGGCGGGCATCGTCACGGCCACCGCGGCGCCGCACGCGTTGATTTATCCGCACCATCTCGCGGATGCCCTGCGCCCGCTCACCATCATTGATCTCGGCGTGCCGCCCGATTGCCACGAAGACGTGCCGAAGATGGACGGCATCACCTACATCCGCCTGGAAGAAATCGAGGCTCGCGCCCAGGTGAACTCTGAAGAACGCCGGCAGCGCGGCGAACTGGCTGCCCGTATCATTAAAGACGGAGCCGTCGCGTGGTCTCGCAAACGCTGAAGGTGGTCAGCCGGGCCAGCCGCCTCGCCCACACACAAACCCTCGAAGCGCTGGAGCAACTGCGCGCAGCCTTTCCCGGCGGCGTCCATTTCGATCTCGAACTGCTCACCTCCCCCGGAGACCGCGATCTCGCCACGCCGTTGACCGATGCGCGCCTTCCGACCGACTTCTTCACCCGCGACCTCGATCAACGACTCCTCTCCGGCGAAGCGCGCCTCGCCGTGCACTCCGCAAAAGACCTCCCCGTTCCGCTCACCCCCGGTCTCGCGCTGGCCGCCCTCCTCCCTGCCCTCGATGTTCGCGACGCGCTCGTGATCCGCAATGGATTGGAGGTGAGCGACGTGCGCGTCATCGGAACCAGCAGCCCGCGCCGCGAATCCGAAATCATCAAAATTTTCCCAAACGCAACACTCAAACCCCTGCGCGGCGCGATTGACCAACGCATCGCGAAACTCGACGCCGGCGAATACGACGCCATCATCGTCGCCGCCTGCGCGCTACTGCGCCTCGGCCTCGCCGATCGAATCCACCAGCATCTCCCCTACCCCCCCGCGCCAAATCAAGGCCGCCTCGCCATCACCGTTCGCGAACAAGACACCGAACTGCTGAACGCGCTCCGACCGCTCGACGTGCTCCACAACTCAGGCCTCGTGGCCATCGTCGCCGCCGCGCGCGCGAAGCCCTATCTCGAACAAGCTGACGTCATTTTTCACGCGCGCCCGATTCCCTCGAATATCGCCACGCGCGGATCGCGCGTCGAAATCGCGGAAGCCGCGCCGCAATCCGAAATTAACCGCCGGATGCTGCACGAAGCCGAAAAGGGAAATTTTGTTGCGCAACTCACCGAGGGCCGTCCGGCATCTGACGCGCTCGATTTCTTCAACGCATGGTCGTTGCGCTGCGAAATCGCGGGCGATGCGGAAACCCTCGCCTCGACCCGCGCAACGCTCTTCACCGGCACACGTCCCGAACACTTTCTCCGCCACGGGCCGCTGATTCACTTTCCCCTCCTTGAACTTGCCGCGCGCCCATTGGCCGAACGCGCCGCCGACCTGAATAAATTTTTGCCCGGCGCGCGCGGCGTCATCTTCCCCTCGCCCATGTCCGCCCGCAGCGTGGCCGAGACGGGCATTTCGCTCTCAAATAAAATGCTGCTCGCCATCGGGCCGGCGACGGCAGATGAACTCCGGCAGCGCGGACTGCTCGTCGAAGTCGCGGCGGATGATTTCGGCGGCGTCGCGTCGCTCGCAAAAAAACTCGGGTCAAAACTTTCCGGCCGTTTCCTCTATCCCTGGTCCGACGCCGCGCCGCAGCCTGACCGCATCGCCGCGCTGCGCGAATGTGGAATTGAACTGCTTCCCATCATTTTCTACGAAAACCGCGAGCGACCTCGCGCAGAGCTGCCGAAACGCGCCTTCACCCGCGTGCTCTTCACCAGCCCCTCAACCGTCCGCGCCTATTTCACCCAACATCCCGAGGAACAGCGCCGCGACCGGACCTGGCTCGCCGTCGGCCCCTCCACGCAACGCGCCATCGAGGCGCTCGGACTGCGCGCGGAGGCGCTGAAGTCCTGACGACTTCCAACGATTGGAAAAACGTGTTCAAAAAATTCCAACGATTGGAAGTTCTGATCACCGACATGGCGGACGGCGCGCAATGTTTCGGCCGGTTGCCGGATGGGCTGGGCGTTTTTGTCGAAGGCTCGGCGGCCGTCGGCGATCGGGTTGCCGCAACGATCACCAAGATCAAAACGAACTATCTTGTCGCGCGCCTCGAATCCGTGCTGACGCCCTCGCCGCATCGCATCGCGCCGAGGTGCGCGCATTTCGGAGCCTGCGGCGGCTGCAAATGGCAGCATGTCGCCTACGAAGAGCAGCTTCGGATCAAACGCAAACTCGTCGCGGACGCGCTGGAGCGTCTGGGCGGCTTCGCCGATGCGCAGGTGCGCGAGACCCTTCCCGCGCCGCGCCCTTTCGGCTATCGGAACAAGGTTGAATTTTCCTTCGGCGCCCGGCGATATCTGCTCGAAGCGGAGCGCGACGCGCCGGTCAAGCCGGTGGATTTCGCGCTGGGTTTTCACGCGGCGGGCCATTTCGAGAAGGTGTTGGATATTGACCACTGCGACATCGCGACGGAGCGAATGAACCGCGCGCTGACCGCGGCGAAGCGCTTCGCGCAAGCGCGGGGATTAACGGGATATTCGCCGAAATCGCATGAAGGGTTCTTGCGAAATTTGGTCGTGCGCGAATCCTTCGCAACGGGCGAGGTCATGATCTATTTGCTCACCTCTCAATTCGATCCCGGGCTGATGCAGGAATTCGCGCGCGCGGCGGAAGGCATTGCGACGACCTTCGTGAATGGGGTGACGCAGCGCCTCAACAACGTGGCGTATGCGGATGAGCTGCACGTGATTTCAGGACCGGGCTTCATCGAAGAGCGCCTCGGGCCGTTTCAATTTCGCATTTCGCCCAACTCGTTCTTTCAGACCAACAGCGAACAAGCGCTGCGCCTTTATGAAGAAATCGTGAAGGTGGCGGAGTTGCGGCCCGGCGACACGGCGCTCGATCTCTATTGCGGCACGGGCGCCATCTCGCTGTTTCTGTCGCGCGCCTGCGCGCGCGTTCACGGCTACGAACAGGAAGCCGGCGCCGTGCGCGATGCGGTGGAGAACGCGAAGAGAAACGGCATCGCCCATTGTGCGTTCACACAAGTGGACTTGCGCCACTTCGCCAAGCTCGCCCCCGCCGGCGCAGATGTCGTCATCACCGATCCGCCGCGCGCGGGCATGCATCCCGACACCGTTGAGCAACTGCGCAGTCTGAAGGCGCGACGGATCGTTTATGTGAGCTGTAACCCCGCGAGCTTGGCGCGCGATGGCAAGGCGCTTTGCGCGGATGGATTGTATGCGCTCGGAACGGTCCAACCGTTGGACCAGTTTCCGCAGACGAACCACGTGGAATCTGTCGCAAGTTTTGACCTTTGCGCGGGAGTCCTCTAGATTTTAAGCGTGAATATCAAGAAGCTGTTTTGGTCGTGCGCTGCGTGGGGCAGTTTGGCCTTTGGGTTGATCATGTTCGGCCTGTTTGCCGGGTTGATTTGGAAGGGCCAGGCGTATGCGATTCCACATGTGGTTTATGTCGAGTTGCCGATTCCACATTTGCTCGGCGGATTTGCCGGGCTGTTGGGCTGGTATTTGATCCGGCGCGGCTACAAAAATTCTGCGCGCCAGTGGGCGGTGTTCGTTGCAAAATGCCTGATGCTGACGTTCAGCATTTTGTTTTCATTTCTGATCGGCGAAATCGGCTACCGCGCGATTTTGGTGGCGCAAAAGAACAACAACTCGTTCGAAAAGTTCAAAGCCGACCGCGCCGCGGGGCGCGCCATGAAAGTGCGAAGTTCGCATCCGATGGCGCTGATCATCGAGCCGGTGCCTGATCGCAAACTCGTGTACGACTTGCAGCCGAATTTGAATATGTCGTTCGGGCACAAGCGCCTCGTGACCAATGAGGATGGCATGAGATCGGATCGCAATTTTTCCGTGGAACGCCTGCCCAACAGCATCCGCATTCTCGGCCTGGGCGATTCGGGCATGTTTGGATGGGGCGTGGAGCAGGGCGATGATTATATGTCCGTGCTGGAGAAAATTCTGAGCGGCCGCGGCGATGGCGTGACCTATGAGTCGCTCAATTTCGGCGTGCCGGGCTACAACACGCAGTTGGAATCCGAAATGCTCCGTGTCAAGGGCCTGAAGTACAAGCCGGATGTCGTCATCGTCGGCTGGTGCGTGAACGACTTCGACCTGCCGTTTTTTATGCTCGAAGAGGAAAACTTCCGGCGTCGCGACCAGTCCTTCCTTTACACGTGGCTGTTTCGCCGTCCCAAAATGACCGATCTGGTGGGCGGCTTTCGCATGACCGACCGCCGCGAATTTGACGTGGAAAAAGTGTCCACCAACATGATCGCCGGCACCGCAGCCGAAGGCGTCATCAGCGCGATGAAATCCATTCAGCAGCAATGCGACTCCATCGGCGCCCACCTGCTCGTGTTCGGGCCAATGAAGCCGGAAATTGTAAAAATCTGCCGCGATTTGAACATTCCTTTTTTCAACACACTGGAAAAGATCGGGGCGACAGAATACCCGGCGGAGTGGGCGGTTCACTTCATGCACCCGCGCCCGGAAGGGCACCGCGTGCTCGCGGAGCATCTTGCGGAAGAATTGGAGCGGCGCGGCTGGTTGAGACCTCGACCCTGACGAGGCGGCGGCGTTTCATCCACCGCCCCGCCGGATCCAACAGGGTTCAGGCGCGCGCGGTGAAGCGGCGGCCAAGCTCGGTCGCCAGCGCCTGCGCGATGGCCACCTGCTTTTTGCTCAAACTGTCCGGGCGGTGCAGCGCGGCGAAGTAGATCGGCCCGCTGCGAATCACCGTGATCGGCTGGTGCCCGACGAAGAAGCACAACGAATTCATCTCGCCGAGTTTCAGCGGCTTCACGTATTTGTTGACCTTCTTGAACATCTGCGGCGCAAACGCCCCGAGCGCATCGGAGGCGGAATTGTCCCACGAAGCGGAAAGCACTTCGCCATCTTCGTGAATCACCATGCTGCCGACAAAGCCCGGCACTTCGCTGAAGCGCTGGGTGACCCGGCGCACATCCGGCAATGCGCCATCGGTCGCGCCAACGATTTGTTTGAGGAGATCGCGATATTTGAAGTGCGAAGCGTCCCACTTCAAACCCGTGAGCGTCTCGAAGCGCTTGGCGCGCAAGCCGGGCACGCGGCCCAGATCGTAGAGATCGGCGAACGGCCCTTGTGTTTCGCGCGACTCGACGATCTTGCAGGCGAGTTTGTAGCCCACGCCATCCACGCGCTGGGTGATTTCTCTGGCCGATGCCGTGTTGATATCCAACCCTCCGAGCAACACACGAAAATCCCGCTTTTCGTCTTCATCCGCCGAAACGGAAACTTCAACCGGCGCGCCGTGGGCAGCGGCTTCAGGCAATACGGCGGGCTGCAAAGCGGGTTGTTCCGTGACCGCTTCAACCACAATTTCTTCGATCGGGTGGCTCAGCGTTTCCTGCGCGGGCAATTCCACCGCAAGGTCCGACGAGGCGGCCACTGACTCGGCGGCCGCGGCCGGCGCAACTTCCGGCGCTGCTTCAGGCTCCGATTGGGTAACCATCGGCTCGGGTTCAGGCGTTACGGCGATCGGTTCCGGCTGCGACACCGCCGGTTCGGGCGCGGGCCGTTCGCCTGCGGCCACTGCGGTGGGCGGTGCGGGCGGAGCTTCCGCCGGCGCATCAGCGGCGGACGCCGCGAGGCTCGCCGGGTTGAATAGATTCGGAAGAGCGCCAAGATTCAAATCGCGCTCCTGCGCCGACGTACGCTTTCGAAGTTCCGAAGGCTGCACGGATGCGACAACGGCCGAAAGCGGGAGGGACAAGAGATCGTTCCCATGTTCGACCACATAATCGGTCAAGTAGTCGGAAGGAATATCGCCGAGCAGCAGGCTCAGTTTTGTGGTCACCTTCCCCTTTGTCAACTGTTCATACAGATTGGGCACGGGGATGGAGAGGACGGTGTCCGCGGCGTTGCGCAGACTGTCCGCATCTTTGAACGCTTGTGGCGCCAGGCTGATAACTTGCGCCAATTTCAAATCCACCGTTGACTGATCGGCCGCGGCTGCGCCCATGCCATCGTCGTTGCCGATGATGCGCGCGATTTCTTCGAGTTCCTGGCGAATGCGCGCGAGGTCGAGCGCGGGCGCTTCCGCGGTTTGCACGGGAGATGGCGTGATGATGGGCGCTTCCGGCTTGGGGGCGGCCGCCGCAGCGGGCGCCGGGCGCGCCGGCGGCGGCGCGACAGGCTGGGCAACAGGCGGCTTTCGCTCTTCACGATCCCGGCGGATAAATCTTAGCAGTGACATATTCTTCTCCCTGAATGCGGCCTTCGCCGCCGCCATCCATTCCTCCGTGGAACATTAGCAAGGGTCATGCCAGCCCGACAAAATGGCCCTGCCGCCGCATCGCCTCCTTCAATTCCAACCCTCCCAGACGGATAAACCTATGCGCTTGCACGCGCAAACCGCCGGGTATAGCATTCCCACTATGGCACGGGGGTCTATAGCTTTCATTTTCTCGTTTATGAAAAGCCGGCTTCGCTCAACGGATTCCAAATTTGCCGCAAATACGGGCGTTTCTCACAATTTTGCCGGCGGCACGCTTTCTGCTATTTGGGGTGTCAAAGGGCAGTGGAGCGAGGTGACACATGTCATTTATTAACTTTGCGCGAAAAGAAATAGCCTTCAAATTGGTTTATTATGGGCCCGGTCTCTGCGGCAAGACGACCAATCTGGAGCAAATCCACGCGGCGGTTGATTCGGGCGCTCGCGGCGATCTGACGATGTTGTCCACCCGTCAAGACCGCACGTTGTTCTTCGACTTCCTTCCGCTCAAATCGGACGTGATCAAGGGGTTCACCTCGAAATTTCAAATCTATACCGTGCCGGGTCAGTCCATCTACAACGAGACCCGTAAGCTCGTGCTGCGAAATGTGGACGGCATCGTCTTTGTCGCCGATTCGCAGTGGGACAAGATGGAAGAGAACGTGCAGAGCTTCCAGAACATGCAGGACAACCTCAAGGACCAGAAGATGTCCATTGACGAACTGCCCTACATTCTTCAAATGAACAAGCGCGACCTGCCGACCGCCGCGCCGCTGCACTACATGGACTTCCTGCTGAATCAGCGCGCCACGCGCGTGCCGGTGATGGAAGCGGTGGCCCGCGATGGAACCGGCGTTTTTGAATCGCTCAACTTGATTTCTCGAATGGTGCTCGCGGCTTTCTTGAAGTACAACAACCTTCCGGCGCCTGAAATTCCGGATAATGTGGCGGTGGCGGCCGCTCTTAAGTAGGAGACCACAGTTATGATCCAGTCTTTGTCAGCCGAAAAAAATCAGGAGCTGGAGACCTACCTCTCGGGCCTGCTCACCAAGGCCGAAGCCCTCGCCGTTTTTCTTTGCGACCGCGGCGGAAACATTCTCGCCCAACGCGCCGCTCAGAACTATCAGCAAGAGGACACGATCGCCGCGCTCGCGAGCGGCTCCTTCTACGCCACGCGCGTGCTCGCCGAACTGCTCGGCGAAGCGGAGTTCAAACAGTGTGTGCACCAAGGCGCCGACACGGGCATGTATATGCAGAGCATGCCGTGTGATCTGATGATTCTGGTCGTCTTCGGGCGCGACTCGAACCCCGGCCTCGTGAAACTCTACTGCAACGAAGTCTGCCAGGAGATTGATCGCCTCGTTCGCGGCGCAAATGCGCTGCAAACGGAGGCGCAAGCTGTGGCGGGCCAGGTGTTCGAAATGGATGAGTCCAAGCCGTTGTTCGTTCGATCGAGTTAGGCCGTTTTGATTCGGAGAAACGCTCATTTGAAAAGTGGGCGACGGGAAATGAAGGCGAAGACAAATTGCTTTCTGGTGTCGAAGGATTTGGTGGTTCCGCTGACCACGGAAGCCCCGATCATTCTTGGGCGCGATCCGACCTCCTCAAATTTTGTGCTCACCGATGAGCGTGTCAGCCGCGCGCACGCCATGATCCTCGCGCGCGACGGCGAATATTTCGTCCGGGACCTGAACAGCTCCAACGGCACCTTGGTGAACGGGCGGAAGATCATCAACGCCACGCCATTGAAGCCGGGCGATGTCATCGCCATCTCCCCCTTCAAACTCGAATTCGTGAGGCCCGCAAACGCGCCGGCCGAAAGCAAGAGCGACGATCACGAACCCCGGCGCGCCGGCTTCTCGGACGACAAACTCGAAGGGTCCATCTCCGCCCTGCCCGTCGTGGACCTCGTCCAGTTGCTCAACTCCACCCTTCAAAGCGGGGTGCTCACCATCACCGACGAGCACGGCTACAAAGCCGACCTCATTTTTCTCGATGGCGAAATCGTGCAGGCCCACTATCGCGGCCACCACGGGGAGAATGCCATATTCGCGCTCATGCGCTCCCGGCAGGGCCGGTTTGAATTCACCAAGACCGACCGGCTCACCCGAGAACAACGCGAGCGCGCCCCGGAACTCCAACGCGAGCAAAAACCCTCTCATCGGCAAATCGCGCGTCGCACGCAGTCCATCCTTCTCGAAGGCGCGAGGCTGATGGATGAAAGCGCCCCCAGCCCCACCCCCGCGCCCATAAAAACCTCGGACTCGGGAAACGTGACCCTGCTGGGTCCGGTCAGCGAGTAGCGCCGCTGTTCCAACTTCGCAACTCGCGCATCGTCCGCCGCTCGTCCCATCCGTCC
>JABLTH010132064.1_pt1 | contig 19079 bp, 16 predicted proteins | sample 7875711 | NCBI WGS metagenome assembly JABLTH01 (sample SAMN14941262, study PRJNA633318) | bioreactor metagenome | isolation source: bioreactor | place: China | collected 2019-03-05 | reverse complement strand
GAGGTGGCAGAGTGGTCGAATGTACCTGACTCGAAATCAGGCGTACGTGTAAGCGTACCGTGGGTTCGAATCCCACCCTCTCCGCCAAACGCACTAAAGCCCTGATTATTCAGGGCTTTTTTGTTTTTGGTCTTTGGTGCGGTTGGTCAAGCCGGTTGGTCAATTCCAACCATGCGTCTAGCTCATCATCTTCTGCGGCACCGGTCCGGTGTCTGGCACTTTCGGCTCATCGTGCCGCGCGACCTTCGGGCTGCGATCGGTCTGAAAGTCATCAAGAAAAGTCTGGGCACGCGCGATGCGGCCGAGGCGCGGGTGTGGGCCTACATGTTGGGTGCGCGCTATGCTCAAGCCTTCGGCCGAGCCAGGGAAAGCGGCGTGCCCAAAACGCGAAACAAGGGATGGGAACTTGAGTTCCAGATGGAGGGCGAGCCCGGCCAGGAGCGGCTGATGCCGCGCGCGTTAAAGACGAACGGGACCGAGAAAGACAACGCGTCGGGTATCGAAGCGCTCAGACTTACGCTGGCTGCCCTATCGGTGCGCAGGTCTTCAACGGCGCTCGATGCGCCCCCGCCGGCTCCCGAAGTGCCAAGGGGCCATTGCGTGCCAGCGTCGAAGGTTGCCGCGGCCTGGCTCGCGGCGATCAAAGATGAAACCCTGCCCAAGACGCACCAGATCAAGCGGGCAGCCGTCGAGAGCTTCGTGACGCACTTCGGTGGCAAGAAGCCGATCAGCGAAGCGATGCGCGAGGACGTCAGCGCCTGGATCCAAGCGCTGCGGAGCACCGGTCTGGCGACGCCGACGCTGGCCAACAAAGCCGGCTATCTCACCGCGTTCTTTGAATGGTGCGTGGGCCAGGGCTACTGCGCGCCGTTCCATTCCGATAAGCACAACCCGGCGCGGGGTGTGGTCGTTTACCGGAAGAAGGACAAGCAACGCCGGACCAAAGAAACGGGCTACAAGCCATTCTCTCGTGACGACATCCATCAGCTGTTTGCGCCTGAGGCTTTGGCTGGGCTGGCCAAGGAGGCCCGTTGGGGCCTGCTGCTGGGCCTCTACACCGGCGCCCGGGTGTCAGAAATCGGTCAGTTGGCCTTGGACGACATCATCGAAGTCGATGGGATCCCGTGCCTGCGGTTGACCGATGAGCAGCCTGGTCAAAGTCTCAAAACCGAGGCCAGTCGGCGAACCATTCCGATCCATCCGCACCTGATTGAGCTGGGCTTGCTTGACCGGGTGGAGCGACTGAGGCGAGATGGGAAGACGCGCCTGTTCCCTGCGGTGAAAGTCGGCGGCGTGAACGGCATGGGCAACTGGCTCAGCAAAGCGTTTTTCCGATACCGGGCCGAGGTCGGCATTGCGCCGCCGGGGAAGGGCAAGCACGGCTTCCACAGCTTCCGATCAACGCTGATCCAAGCGCTCCAGGATTTGAGGGTGCCGGCGGAAATCCGGGCGGCCTATGTGGGGCACGACCTCGATGATGAACACCACAACTCATATAGCCGAGAGGTCCGGCCGGCGGAGATGCTGGAGGCAGTGAGCGGTGTGGAATGGGCGCTTGGCTTTGCCGCTCTGCTTCCTGTCATGCGGAGCAATTGAAGATTGGCTACGGTGGAGTAGAAAGGGAAGAAGAAGGTGGGCATCGCCCGCGGATATGCCGCCGCGGCATGGTTTGACGGATAAGGAGGTATAGCCGATGCACTTGTGGAGCTGGCGAAGCTGAATGCTCATAAGTAGAGTAAAGCTTTTTATCTTGCCCATGTTCGATACTAGGGAGGGCTGCACCTTGGTCGGGCTATGGTAGGGTTCTTATTGCCGAGCAATCAAATGCAAATTGAGAGGTCATGTGGACGGAGATGCACTGCAACAACTCGTTGACGCGGTCCGGAGGCATTATGAGGCAGAAAAGGCGCCTCCGCTGCTTTTGTCGACTTTCGGGCAGCGAAACAAACAACTGCTTCAAGCGCTGAAAAACGAATATGGCTCACTTAAGGTGGCGATTCAAACTGCCGGGGAGAGCCGCATCCGGTTTATAGACACGACCCCTGGGCGTGAAGCGGTTGCGCCGACGGAAATGGCGGGCCAATTACAGATTAAAATCCAAGAAGAGACGGCCAGCCAGCGTCAAGCCGCAAATTACTTCGACAGCCTGCCAAGGCCTGTTCAACTCGCTTTCTGTGTTAAAACCGAACCAAATGAGCATGTTGCGATCGATATCGTTCGACCTTTCCGTTTTTATAAAGTCACCGCGCCGGACCTGATTCGATCAACTCAGCGCATTATCCCAGATACATATCGCCGCTCCGGCCTCTCTCTAGGCACGGCGTCGGCGCAGGAGCGTGAGGCATTATGGCGTCTTTTCTCAGCTTGGGCCGAAAAAACAGATGTTGATCCATCTGTGTTTCGACAAGGTGAGGTGACCAATGCGCTATCAAGGTTAATTGCGGCGCAGCCGCCAGATATAATTTCTCGCCTTGTAATTCCGGCGGATATCGCACAGATTCTTCTCAAACGCTCTTGAGTTATGGCGAAGAATAAATTAGCGAAAGCGCTCTCTCGATCTGAGAAGCGAGGGGCGCCCGGTCCAACGCCGCTGCTCGTTATCGCGGGTCTACCCGAAGCCACCGCCATACCAGCAGCCATGACAATTGATAAGAATGGTCGCTCGCGTTGGCGAGCAATAGCGAGCGCGTTTACTAATCGAGACTGTGGCATCTATGCCGAACCAGGAGCAGTTCTCGAACTTGGCAGGCTTGCCTGCGATTTCGCTATTGCAGGCGCGCGTGATGCTGATGGTGTTCCGACCCCTAGCAGAATCGCTGTCGCTTACGTTCACTCGGATGGCGTTGAACGATTATGGGACGTTTTTGGTCACGCGGTTTGGCCAATTCCATTGCAGCATCCCGACTGGAGCTGGCCAAAGGGGCGGCACTGGCGGCATGATATTGAGACTGTGAATCGAATCTTGCATCAGGCGCTCACTACCCTTGAAGTGAACCCTGCCGAGGAGCTGCGACTGCGGCTCGAAGCTCACCGCGCGGAAGACATTCTGCTATTACCCGGTCGCAATTTTCACATCGATCCGCAGCATCGCTTAGTCGAGCGATTTCGCGCTTTTATGTGTGGAGAAATTGACGCTGCTGGCGTCGAAGATGGTGTTCAGATTGAGCGGTTTGCTTATGAGCGACTTCGTGAGTTTTATAAACGAATGGGCGGTCGTGGGAAGCGTTTCGCCGTAGATAGCCGAAAAATTGTTTTTGCCAAGAGCAATTCTGGCCAAGATGGTGGTCAGCACGAAATTCCCGAAGATACGCAAATCACTGCGGCCCTTCTCCAGCGCATACTCGAAAGTCGTTACCGATTTGGAACGCCGCTTAAACCAGCAGGCTTCCAACATGACGCTCAGCGCGAAGCAGGTAATCAATTCGACCACGAACCGTTCGATTGCACGATCAAGGGCGAAGTCAAGATGAGTGGAGACCACGTCAACATCTTCCCGAGCGACGTGGTGACTGGAACGATCAGAAGCTGAAAAAGTAAAAGGCGGGCATCGCTGCCCGCCCAATACATGCATGCATACCTTCATTTTCCATCGATCAGTTGGTTTCCCAACTACGGGGGCCCCAAAGTCCCGCGACTCAAAGGCCGCGGTTACCCGGTTTCCTCGGGCCGAATGGCCCTCGACAACGTAGCGTCGAGCGGTGCCCGACATGCTAGTGAGCTTCCACCGCGATGGAGTGCGGCTCAGGCTCGAATTAGGGTAACGCAAAAATCACTGTCTCAACTTCAGGTGCTTTTGGGCACCCTTATCACCGTTCAAGGTTCGTAACTCACACGAACACTCTTACTTACTTTGCTTGGTGTGTCAATGGCAACGGTATCACCCAGCATGGCAACCTGTCGCTCTGCGACAGGTTGCCATGCTGGGTAAAAATTTACAAGTGCCCGATGAGGATAGCATGGGCTCGCGCATATGGCCATCAACCCACGTGGCATCAACGGCGGCCCGTGGCCGAAGAGGGGCACGGAAAGCTAGAAAGCCGAAGCGAGAGCGCGTCTTAGTGTTGTGCCAACACGACGCTCAGAGCCAAAGCACGAGCATGGCAACGCTAAGCGTTGCCACCCAGGCCTCGTGATAGCGATCGCTCACGCCGCGCCGCCCTTTGCGCGCGCACGAGACCGTGTTCTCACAACGCGCAAGCCGAATGTCAAGGATGCTTGACATTCGGCTTGTTGCTGTTTGGATGGTGGCTTGGGGGCGGGCAGGCATCAGGCCGGCAGCCGCACACGTTTCATGGTCAGGATGACCAATCGCCACCCTCGCCACCGGTGGCTCATCACGGAGGATGAATGTCACAGCATGCCCGCCCCCACCTCGAAACCCACAATCGAAAGTCAGGCCACTCGGCGATCGCCGGCGTGGCCTACCGGCTCGGCCTACGGCTTTACGATCGCCGCACCGGTGAGTGGCACGACTACCGCCGACGCGCGCTGGGCGAAGAAGTCGTCCGAGCGCTGACGGTGGCTCCGGCGGGCGCACCTTCATGGGCGTCGGACCCAGCGGAACTGTGGGCCCGGGTCGAGGCTGCCGAGAAACGCCGGGATGCTCAGGTCGCCAGGGATTACCGGATCCCTATTCCTTTCGGCCTCACAGACCAACAAGCCGGAGACATGGCGGGGGAGATGGCCAGGTTCATTTGCGAAGAGCTGCATACATCGGTCTCCATGGGGCTCCACCGAGATGCCGAGGTCGATGCGCTGGGGCAGGTGAAGCCGAACGACAAGCAAGGCTTTCACGCGCATCTGTATTTCCCCACGCGCCGGCTGGAAGAGATCGACGGCGAGGACGGCCGATCAAGCTGGGGCTTCGGGGCGAAGCTAGTGCTCCTGTCCAATAAGAACAGCTCGGGCGAGTTCGTTGAGCGGCTCAACGAGCGGTGGGCGGAATTGGCCAATCGCTACACCGACGCCCTGGGTTTGGCGGCGGACTTTGATCATCGGAGCTACCAGCGAATGGGCTTGCCTATCACCCCGCAGCCCACCTTAGGGGCAGCCGTGACCGCGATGGAGCGCAAAGGCTTTTTTACGCGTCGTGGCGATGCACTGCGCGGCGACATCATGGTGCCGGCCAAAGTTGCGCAAGCGATCGTGCTGGATGTGCAGCAGAAGCGCGCCCAGGAGGATCGGGCACAGGCTCGACCAGGCCCATGGATTGCGTCAACGACGCAGACCACTCCCGAGCCGATGTCCGAGCAAGGGCAGCCCACGAGGCTCGACGAAGCTCCGCCCTTTCCCTTGCAGAACGAACCAGCAACGATGGTGCAGCTGGCACCCGCTGCGTCTCCCATCCTTGTGTTACCCCACGACCTCACTCGGCCCGAGCCCGGGTCACTCGTCGCTCGCTTTCGAGACATCATCCCTGCACCGACCGACTCGGAGCGCTTTCGCATTTTCGTGCGGGTGCTCCGGCTGATCCGACAGATCGAAGGCATGCTTGTGGATCTGATCCAGCTCGGCCAACGGTGGCGAGAGCACCGTGAGGATCGAAAGCGCGGCGGCGCCGCTGAATTTCAGACCTACTTACAGCTCAAGGAGATGCGGTCTCGTCGAGCGACGGCCCGTCAACGCCTGGCGGAGTGGGCTGACCAGCACCCTTGGCAGATGCGTGCGGCCAAACTAGCCGCTGGAAAAGAAGGACGGCCGGATCAGTGGTTGAAGCTCAGAGACGACATGAGCGCCGTGGACCGCCACGTCCAAGACCTGAAGCATGCCGGCGCGTTGCAGAAGAAAGATCTGGCTAGGTTGGATCATGAGGGGAGGGCATTGGACGAGCAGATCACCCAGTGCCGGCAGTCTGTAGACGCGGCCATGGGCGAGATCCAGGCGGCGGAGCCGGCGTGGGCGAAAACGCTGATTGCGACGACGGCACCTGAGGAGCGGCAGTGGCTCGAACTTGCACCATTGCCTGGTCTTCCTCAGGATGAGGGCGCTGCGGCGCCCTCTGTGCAGATGGTTGAGCGTATGGAGATGACGATGAGGCCACCAGGGCGCCGCATGAGGCCGTAGCCATGCATTTCGAGGCACGGCTATATGAGCCTTTGCTTCCTAACGATGCAAGTTTGTGGAGGACAAAATCTCCCCGCTTTCCCGGACAAAGCAAACCAGAGACGTGGGTTCAAATGGAATGCCATGGCCTTCGACAAAACGATCTTCTGGGGCAACGTCTGTGATCTTCGGTTCTTTAAAGTCATCGTCGACCGAAATGGTCTCCGCACCACTTATTTTTCCTACCAGTGCAATGTCGATGGTCTTTCCATCCAGCAGGCGTGCCTTATCGGGGCGCGCGGGACAGGGCACCTTCCACTCTTGGTAGCGATCAAGAAACCGGCGTGTTGCAGATCTCTTCATGACCAGCGCATAGAAGTCCCCCCGGACTTTTTGAACGGGCTTCGATACTCCGAAAGCGTTGGATCCTATGTATTGGCTGCCCTCAGTAAGGATCCTGGCGAATTCACATGACACATCTGGATCTCTTCGGTCCGCAGTAAGGATCACCTCACTGCATCCACCTGTGACCTGCTTAAATGATCCCTTGTCAGCGTCGTATTCCTGAAGGATGTGGGGCATCACAAAAGCATAGTGTGCATTGGGATCGAGTGGCGCCAATGCCTGCCTGAGATTTTTCATGCGTGCATTGTGCTGAGCCGTTGTTTCGTAGTCGCTTTTCGCGTTCTTCTTTGATACCTCCAGAAAGAGCCTTGCAAACTTCACACCGTCGGTGCCGGCGTAATCCGGGGGCAAGGCAGTCGCGTGAGTATCGAAGTCAACAGGAGCCCAAGGCTTTGCCGGAGCGGAGGGCGTCATCGGCGCAGAGTGGGAAGAGGTAGCCCCTGAAGTAGTCGTGGGTGCGGGTGGTGGCTGTGAGTTGCACGCCGCAACTGTGATCGAGAGAACGCCAAGTGCCCAAATTTTTCTCATCCTTGCGGCCCCCTGTCTGAAAACCAATCGCTTTCGCTATTGGGATAGTAGTCGGTGTTTCGATCCTTTGCTTGTCCCAGCCGACAGGTCTCGTTGGCGCGCTCTATGCCCACCCAAGGCAATGCTCAATGCATCTTGCTTTCGCTTAAATTGTGACGATAAATCGCTCATCTCTGATACGTTGTGGGTGAGCGGGCCAACTGCGCGACACGGAGGGCGGGATGCAGGCGCGTCATTTCGATTCGATGGCCGATGTCATGGCGTTTCTCCGGTCGAAAATCCCGGAGAACCCTTTCCATCACATGCAGGACGAGAAGGCTTACGTCTGGGCTCGGGATGGGGACGAGGCGCGGCTTTTGCCGTCCCCTGGTGCTTCGTTTTCCTCTCCGTTTCTCTATCGTGGCCAGATTGCCCGCCATTCTCCGTGCGTTCCCGGGGTGTTTCGTGGTCTGCCTCTGGTGCGCGACTTCCAGCAGCTCTCCCACCTTGATCAGACCAAGCTTTTTCTGGCTCGCGTCCGGATGGAAGAGTTCCTGGCGGCGTTACCTCAACACCCCGCTCACGCTTACTCACGCCAACTGAAGTTGGCGATCAGCGGTGAGGCGCTGGCGCAGCATTACGAGCTGCCAACGGATCGTCTTGATCTGACCCAAGATCCAGACGTGGCCGCGTTCTTCGCAACCAACTGGCGAGACGACGAAGGCGTCTGGCACCCGGTCCGAGAGGGGCAAGGGGTGATCTATCGGGCGGCCGTCTCGGATCTGAGGCAGGTCTTGGGAGACGCGCGCGAGCACATGCTGGAATGGATTGGGAAGCAGGCTTGGCCGCGTCCGGGCGAGCAGAAGGCATGGACCCTCTGTCTGCCGCTTGGTGTGGATTTTGAAGAGCTCCCCGTGGAGATCCTGACGTTCGATCACCACGAAGGCGCCAGCCTTCATTTCCACGAGATGTTTGCGCGAGGCGACAAGCTTTTCCCGCCAGACGTTCTCTACGAGTTGGCGGACCACGTGAAGTCGTCTCCCACGGTGGATCGAAACCTGGTCGGCAAAATGATCCGGCTGGAAGACATGTCAGAAAGCCAGTTCCAAGAGGCCTTGGCTGCCTGCGCGGCATATTTGCTGGATCACTTCCAGGTCGGGGTAGTGGATCGGGATCCGATTTCGTTGTCTTCAGCGCAGGTGGCCGAAGCTCAAGCGCAGACAGACCGGATGAAATCGACCTTCTTGGATGACGTGGGCGTCCTGGCCGTTCGTCGGGTAAAGCCCGAAGACATCCCGGGCACCCCTTCCCATGGAACGCGATCCGCGAATGACCAATCAGGCACCTTGACCTAACCCTTGGTGGGTTCTCCAGCAAGGACGGGAGAAGGCTGATGACCGCATTTGACGACGCTTACCGCCATGCCAAAGAGGTGGCCACGTGGGCGATGGGGCACGTCCAGGGTCTGCCATTGGCGTCTACGCGGCGGAACCGCCTCGCGGGAGCGGCTTACGGACTTGCGCTGGAACATCATCGAGCCATGACTGTGTTGGTGGAGGCGATGGCTTATGGCTCCGCCTTGACGTTGATCCGGCCTGCCGTCGAGGGCTTCGCGCGAGGCTATTGGTTGTTGTATCGAGCCAACGATGCGCAGCTGGGAGAATTCGTTGTGGGTCGGCACAGTCCTACTCTGGACCGCTTGCTCAGAGAAATTGCGAATGAAGGGGCGCCGGGTCCTCAAATAGGTGAGTTGCAGCAGTTGGTGCAGCGGTTGAACGCCCTCACGCACGGGGCGATCGAGCATCTGGCTCTGCGGCAGAGCTCGTCGTCGGTCGGTCCCCACTATCGCACCGAAGACATTGCCCAAGGCTTGGAGATGGCCACATGGGTGGCCAAGATGGCCGCGTTGGATATGGTCGGCGGGGCCGCGAATGACGTCGAGCGGGCTACGAGGATGCAGCAGGAGCTTGAAGCACAGGATCAAGGAAGAGGGCCATTGATCGCTTCACGCGCGTCGGCGACGGAGTAGGGCGCCGGTTCGCTCTGGCCGGAGTTCTGATGTGGCGGGGAAAGCTTGGGCCGACGCCCTTCGGCTCATCACAGGCATCCTCCTCTCCCAATCGTTCCACATGGGTTGCCTGTGTGGTGGCCTGCGTCATCGTTCAGCCGCGACGCTTGCGCAAGTTCACGCCGCGGTAGACCGGTTTGGCGTGCAGCGTGTCATCACCATACAAGATCGCAGTGCCCCCTTGGGGAGCTTCAGGCCACAACTGGTGCGGGAGCGGACGGATGCGAAGCGGGATATCGGCCTCATCATGAAGCCCAAGCCGGCGATGATGGCAAAGGTTCTCAAGTCCCCATCGTGACGGGGACGAATTGGCCCACGTCAGCAGGAACGCCAGTGGGTAGAATTTGATGAGTTTGAAGACGATGGATGGCTGGCCGGAGCCCAAAACTTCGGTCATCGCGGCATTCTGAATGATGACCTGATCGTTATAGGTATAGGGCCAGTAGTAGCAATCCAGATCCTTCGGTATGGGGCTGGACGGATCCAAGAAGTAGGCGGCCATGGCCTTGCTGAATGGGGCTACCAACGGGGGCAAGTTCAACCCGGCGCCGAGTAGGTGACCGATCACGGAGCGCAGAATGGCCTGCGGGCGTCCACGGATTTGGGTTGTTGCTGGGAGCACGAGAGGCGTTTTCAGCACCCGATCCACTTGGGTGGTAAAGGCAATCAGATCCTTGTCGTAACCGGCACCTAAGAGAACGTTGTTGCAGGTGGCGCACAGGCTCCGAAATTTCACGCCATTCTGGGAAAAGTCAGGGCGCTTCATCTTGGGAGCGGCTGATATGCGGCCGATCACGTCTGTCATTGCGACGGCGGAAATCCGGGTGGCACCCTTGGGCGGGACATGATCCACCGTCAGCCGACCGCGTCTCTGACAAATGGCGCATACACCAACTTCTGGGCCGCGCGTTTCCATGCTCCGCATACTTCCCCCTACGTCGCTTTGGCTGTCGATGCTGGAGCGTCAACCTAGGACACAAATGCCTATGTTGGTGAACATGGTTTCTTTCTGCCTGGATCAGCCGCACGCCATCTTTCGCTTATCTCGAAGCGAAGGTGTCTTCTATCCGATGCCATATGGGATCGATCGAAAATCTGCGCACGATGGGTTCTTTCCTGACCCAGTTCAGGAGTGTATGACGCTGCCCACACGCGAATGGGGAGGTGATCCTTGGGTCGGTAGTGAACTTGTAACGATGCAATTTGAAGTCGTTGTCCCACTCGATGTGATGGTGCTTCCGGTAGTAAGGGCGTAAATACTCGAAGGTCTCCCAACGCAGCTCGTTCAACAGAAACCCCAGCTTTGGGATATAGGCGCTCAGCGCATCCTCCGTCAACCATTCGCGGAAGTCGTCGAGTGCGCCAAGAATGTCCATGCGGTCAATGGCGTGGCCTTGTTCTTGAAGCCATTTAACAATGTCATCGGCGGTTCCACTCGACCGAAGGGCATCATGCTTTTGAAGGTTGCCGGCTACCTTCAACCAGGATAGGCGGCTCGGCGTCAGCGACGTTTCAATGTTTAGCGTGGAAAGCCAAACCTTGGCAAACGTCCTTTTTTCGTTGAGCCACGCAGCGAACTGCGCGACGCCGGCACGCAAACCAGTCGCATCGCCGAGAGAGGGGCTTTCAACGATCTGGGTGAGATGGCGCAGATAGGGGAGCTTTGCTATGCCGATGTGCTCATCTGTTTGGGAAAGGAAGTCGCTTAATCGCAAGGCAAAATAAGCCCTCGTTGTGGACGTTTCCGGGAAGGGCTGAAGCGTTGTATCGTGACCGGGGAAAGAAAAGATGACGTGGTTCACCATGTCATCAATGATGCCCATGGTCGAAGCAAGCACCACCACTTCGCGTTCCGGGTCGGACAAGGTCGGGACTACTGAAGGCATGGTCTAGTTCACGCCGTGGTAAGTCTTGATGTTGGGTGCAGCCTGCCACTGAGCGCCATGCGACTGTCTGATACCGTTTCATCGTATCGTTCGATAAACATGGCAAACCACTCAACATCTCCGAGATGGGCGGTGAGCCAATGTCCGATGGCATCCCTTACAACTTCAATGAGAGCGTAGAAGTTGAAATAGAAAATGCCTTCGGCTTCTGACCAAAGTCCACCTTCTGGCACGTTCACACCAAAGCTGATGCGTCTGACTTTACCGGTTCTGACTTTGGAGGAATGGATATTCGTCATGTGAACAATTCCGTTTCGCATCTCCCAGAGCTCTTCTCCTGAAATGCCGATGCGGGCAATTTCTGCATGCGCGTTGAGCCACCGAACAAACACCGGAGGCTGATCCCGTGAATGACCGAATTGAACATAAGCCAATGAGTCGATACAGGATAGCAACAGCTTCATAGACGACACATACAACTTAGCATTGAATGTGGCTTTGATGGCTAGGAAATAGTCATCATGGATAAGCCTGGGTAAGTCGATGGAGCCATCTGAGGTGTATTCGTTCAGCCAATCAGTCATCACCCCCTGCGCCCCCAATTTTTCGCTTACATCGTTCATGTCTAAGGGCTCCATTCCGCCGGCGTAGTTCACGCGAACAACACCATCGACCACCTGCGTTACAAGCATCAGTGGGTCAAAACCTGCGCCAGTGACTTGAAATATCTCGTCGAATAGATGGTGGGCGGTTCCAAGGCGCTGTCCGGACACCAATCGTCCATGGGTGAACGGTTTCGAAAGGCGTAACCGGCTGGCAACCTTCAGATCGGCATTCATTCGCCCGCGAAGGAACTCGCCCGCCGCTTGGTCAGTGCCTTCAAACTGATGGGTGACATATCCAACTTCCGCGCATTGTTCCTTCTCAAAGAAGAGAAAGATGTTGTAGATGGTTTCCATGAGCCCTTCTATTGATCTGAACCGAGTCCCGGAAGTGGTCTGGTATGAGATGCGCCGCCTTGGATAGTGCGGTCTTTTGCCGATAGTAAGCCGCATCGAACCCGGCAGGCAGCATATCCATGCCTACGACCATGTGTCTGATCTGAGCTTCGGCCGTCGTCCCTTCCGGCTCACCACCGGCTTCCCTTCATTGCCCAGCCGTTCCGCATGCGCGGCTTGTGCTGCCGCCTGGGCCAAGTATGGCGCGAACCGCGCCGAAGCATATGGCACGAGCTCAAGCGGCGGGTATTCAAGTCGGTCCAACACGCGCCGGCACTCAAGCAGAGAGCCCCTGGCCACGTAACTCCGGGAATCCACACCTTGGCCGTCGCTGTGACCGTTAATCGTCTGAATGATGCTCTTGGGCACGTGCGCCCGTTCGCAACGAGTGGTGAGTGTGTGGCGAAAGCAATGCAGCGATTTCTTTTCTGATCGGATACCGCAAGCGCCTCGGAGATGGTGCTTGTTGAACCAGCGGGAGATCGCGCGGCCCGGTCCGCCTTCTTCGTGCCAGGGCAAGCCAGGAAACAACCGGTCAGATCCCGAAGCCCGGACATCAGCCAGATAGCGTTCAAAGCCCAGATCCAGCAGTTGCTTTGGCACGGGCACGCGTCGCACCGAATAGCTGGTTTTGACGCTCTGACCTTCGCGGAAGGGGGAGATATCGAAATACAGGATGGCGTGCTCGTGGCCCTCGTCGTCCACCTCGGTGTCAGTCTGGAGGTCTTCGAGGTAGAGCTGGGCCACCTCGTTCACCCGCATGCCCGTGAACAGCGCGATCAAGGGCGCCCAATACTTGTGCGGCTCGCTGTGCCGCTTCAGGTGCTTCGGTGCGAAGATCTCCTGAAGATCCTGCGCAGAAAAGATGTCCCGCTTTTTCGGGACGGCATCCCGATAGCGTCCGTTGTCCACGTAGTGGAACGGGTTCTCTTGCACATTCCCGGTCTCGACGCACCAGTTAAAGAACGCATTCAAGGCCATCAGGTGCTTGCGCTGCGTGCTCCTCTGGATCGTCGGCAACTTCTTCTTTTTCGCCGTCTTAGCGATCGTCCGCGCAGGCAGCCCTTTGAGCTCCGGGTAATGCGCCAGGTAGCGCGGCCAAGATGCCAGCACGTCCGCGACGGCGTTGGCGTCCTCAGCCGTGATGTCCGCTACAGGCTTATCCCCGAGCACATCCATCATGAGTGCCAGGATGTAGCGGCGGTCTCGGGTTGCCGGCGTTGCCTTCTTCGGGCCTCTGGCGAGGTTCGCCAAGTTCAGTGCCGTCATTTCGCTCAGTAGCTTGCCACCCGGTTCGGTGCCTGTGGCCGAAGTCGTCGCATCGGCTTTCGCCTTGGCTTCAACTTGCGGGATGGGCAGCGTGGCAGGAATAGGAACAGTATTCGGGACGGTGGTGCTGGGGGCGTCTGCTTCCGGCAGCGGAACTCGGTTGGCGTTGGACGACATCTCGGCCAGGGTGTCGCTTTTGGATTTGCTGCCCGCCTGCAAGATGGGAAACACGGTGCCGTTCCAGTCGTCTTTCGCCGACCTCGGTTCGTGAGGCTGTCGGAGGGCACCCCCAAGCCCCAGGCGCTCCACCAGCTCGACGACCAGCCGATGTCCTTCCTCGCAGGTCGGCGACAGGCGGAGGCCGTCGCGTGTAGCGACCAGGTCGTAAAGATGAGGCTCCGGCATCAGGCCTGGAGGAAGGGCGGGGGAAGAGAGCATGACGACGGCGTGCCGTGAAAAGGGAGCTGTGTTCTAGCGGTCGAAAAAGCGCTGTCAACCCTTGATTCGGCGGGCTTTGTCGCACTTTTCGAGGAATCGATATGGTGCGTGGGCTGCGGTCGATCTAGGAATTTTTCACCCCACCCCCGAATCGCTCAGTTGCCCCTTTTCGGAGATCTTGCGCGTCGAGCGATTGACAAACACCCGCCTTTTGAGAAGGTGGGGTTATCTGCCCGGAGGCCTCATGCCCCAGCTTCGATCCGTCGCTTTTTCTACGCTTCGAACCGCATAGCGCGGACCAGGGAAATAGGTAGGGTCTAATACACTTCTCGCCCTTTTCCTAGTAACCCACTCTCCCCAAAGCAGAATTTTCTGCGGCGTTTTTCCGGATACGCGCCCCAATAAAGAACGCCGCCCGGAGGCGGCGTTTGGTCATCGGGTCGCTCGATCCCACGCGAAGCACTGACTTCGTCGGCTGACTTCCGTGGCCACCGCGTTGGCCTGATCTTCGGTCAGGCCTCCGGCCAAGACGGTGCTGGTGCCGTCGTGCGCGATCTCAATCGTGTAGCTCACGTGTGACAGCAAGCGGAGTGTTTCCAGTCCCATCTGCCCAACCGCTGCGGTGGTGGCAGAGCCGCCGACGACCACCGTGCGGCCGGTCTGCGTGTTGCGCTGGTTGAGGGCATACATCCGGTCGGAAGGAATGATCTGCCCGCCGGGCAAACGGACCGCGCCCAGCTTCACGGCGAACGGCCGGCGCTGCACCCGCCGACGCCGATCATGGTAAGCCGTCAACAGGAAAAGGGCGGGAAGGGTAGCGAGCGGCCAAGCCAGGAACCACACGGCAAAGCCGCCGTCGATCCAAAGGGCAACAAATGCGGCCGCACATGCGCCCAGACCAAAGCTTGCCGTCGTGATACGTGAGGGCAGGGGTTGCGGCCGCGCCTGAATGACGGTCCATTCGCCTTCGGTGGTGCATGTCAGTGGTGCTCTTACTCGCGCCATCGCTTCAGTCTCCGATCGGACGGTTCATGAGGCTGCAACTCGCTGAGCTGTAGCGGCTATGGTCCAGGAGCACCCGGCAGAGCCAGACCTTCGTTCCAACACCGACGATTTGGCCCGCGACCTTAGATGTGCCGACGTCAACCGCCGCCGCAGCGGCCATGCCGCCGAGTCCAGGGATATGGCTCAGAAGTGAGCCTGCGTGGCTCTTCAGCTGAGCGAAGCCGAACCCTTTGGCGGTGCTGGCGACGCCACCCGTGGTCGTGACGGTTTCGCCTTGCAGGGGCAGGCGGAAATCCATGGCGGTGGGCGCGCCGTGGGCGTCGGTTTGGCTAGAAATCGGTGTGCCGAGATCCGCCGTGATCTGCTCAGCGGTCGTCTGGCCAGGCACGTAGCGGGAGAAGTCGGGCGAGCCGGCGGAGGTGTAGGTGATGGCGTTAGCCGACATCGCGGCGAGACTGAGAGCCCCAGCGGCCGAGATGGTCCGCAGGATGGAGAAATACGATCGCTTCATGCGTGTCCCCTGTAAGAGAGTGGGCATCGAAGTCGCAGCCTCGGCAGGACCTCGATGCGTTCGCAATATACGAAATCACGATGAATAACGTAAAAACGAATATGTAATTTGAGTGCGTAGCGTGGCGGTATGACCGCTCGCACTCGCTCTCAAACCAGTCCCAAACCCACCTCGGTGCACCGCCCTGAGCACCGGGTGGTGGCTCAACTTTTACGCGAGCTCCGGCTAGCGGCAGGGCTGACGCAGGCTCAGGCCGCGGCCACTGTGGGGATCACCCAAGCCGCGGTGTCGGAAATGGAAACTGCGACGCGAGGAATGGACCTGCTGGTCGTGCGCGACCTCGTCAACGCATACGGCGCGGACTGGCCAGCGTTTGTGGTCGAGCTAGACCGGCGGATCGCCGCGGACCTCACGCCAGCGGCGGCCCTAATCAGAGGGAAACCTGCAACCAAGTGAGGGAGCTTGTCAGCCCGGGTCCAACACCGGACGTAACCGGTGCCGGACCCAGGCTATCTGTTTTTCTGAGCTGTCGCGGAATATGAGACTTCCATCACAGAACATCGGGCTGCCGAGCAAATCGGGCTTGGCGGTAATGGCAATTGCCAAAGGAGTTCTTCATGAGCGGCAAGTCGAAGCACTGGTCGGGTCAGGAATGCCCGAAGACGGCCACCTACGGCCAATACCACGACACCAACAACGCCTACGCCGGGTCGAGCTACGACCGGCACGTGACGAAAGGCGATCGGTTTCCGCCGAGCTTGAACAACCACCACTTCGAAGAGAAGTGATTGAAGGGGGCGAAAGCCCCCTTTCTTTTCGGGCAAAGCCACCTGCTTGGCGAAAAGGCAAACCTGTCCACCTGCTGTCGACACCATCCGACCAGGCGTCAGGGGTAAGGGATGCCATGGTAGTGTGCCGGCCAGTTGGTCAACTCCGGAGGTCAAAACCGCCGGCAGACCAAGCGCCTCAAGGCTTTGTGTGGCGGAGAGTGCCCTGAATCCCACCCTCTCCGCCAAATGGAAGGCCCCGCAGCGATGCGGGGCCTTTTCATTTCTGCATCAGACGATGGTTGGTGTACCGGTGGAGGGGGAGGCAGTGGCCATACGTTGCAGGCCGTGACTTTCATGCAAGCTCGCCTGCTTCAGTTGCAGCAGGTGGTTGATCTTGCCCACCTGCTCCGGTGTTCCGAGCGGGGAGGTGAGCGCCGGTGAGACCAGCGCCACGAGTCTGGCGAGCAGCTCGGCGTCAGGGATGGGTTGCCCCATGCTCAGCTCGGCGACAAGTTCGTCCATGTCGTCGGTTGCCAGCACGCCGGAAAGCGACTTGAGCGCGAAGTGCAGGCGCAGACCAAGCTCACTGCGCGGCACATGGGGCAGGGCGCGGGCGAAAGCATCGAAGAATCGGCCGAAGATCGGACGGTAGTGCTGCTGCAGGTGATCGCGGATGAACGGCGAGGCGTCGCTATAGACCCGACCGAGCAGGCGCAGGAACGCGGGGCCCGTCCCGGGTGCTCGGCCAAGATGCATGGCTGGCACGAACAGGATGCCGAGGATGGTCTCGCAGTCGGGCACCTTTCCAGCGGCCTCGCAGGCGTCAAGCATCTGCAGGCGCTCTGCGTTGAGTTGGTCGAGGCGCTGGGACAGCAACTCGCGGAGCATCGCGTCCTTGCTGCCAAAATGGTAGTTCACCGCCGCCAGGTTGGTGCCGGCATGGGCAGTGATTTGCCGCATGGAGAGGCCTTCATAGCCCCGTTCGATGAACAGGTGTTCGGCCGCGTCCAGCAATCGTCGCCGGGTCTCGATGGCCTGGTTTCCCCCGGTAGTGCGCATGCTGAGCCTCTGTAGCCACCGCTGGACCGTTCGACGCCACACGCGTCAAACGCGCGTATGACGCTAGCGGGCGAGCCGGACGGGCTGCAAGCTGCACTGCACGACCGCGGTTCGTCGGCGCACCGAAGCGGAAAGGCGGGGAACGTCCGCCTTCCCGCTGTTGACGGGGAAGGGTCTCAGCCGGCCTTCTTCTTGGCCAGTCGCAACCAGGTGTCGACCACCGTGTCGGGGTTGAGCGACACCGACTCGATGCCCTGGTCCATCAGCCACTCGGCGAGGTCCGGGTGGTCACTCGGTCCCTGGCCGCAGATGCCGATGTACTTGCCCTTTTCCCGCGCAGTGCGGATCGCCATCGCCAGCAGTTTCTTCACCGCCGCGTCGCGCTCGTCGAACAGGCTGGCGACGATGGACGAATCGCGGTCCAGCCCCAGGGTGAGCTGGGTCAGGTCGTTCGAGCCGATCGAGAAGCCGTCGAAGATGTCGAGGAACTCCTCTGCCAGCAGGGCATTGGACGGTACCTCGCACATCATGATGACCTTAAGACCGAGCTCGCCCTGCTTGAGACCGTTGGCGGCCAGCACCTCGATCACCTTGCGTCCTTCGGCCAGCGTGCGCACAAACGGGATCATCACCCAGACGTTGTCCAGGCCCATCGTCTCGCGCACATGCTTGACCGCCTTGCACTCCAGCCCGAACGACTCGGCGAAGCTCGGATCGACGTAGCGGCTGGCACCGCGGAAGCCGATCATCGGGTTCTCTTCGTGCGGCTCGTAGCGGCTGCCGCCGATCAGACCGGCGTATTCGTTCGACTTGAAGTCGGACAGGCGCACGATCACCGGCTTCGGGTAGACCGAGGCGGCGATGGTGGCGATGCCTTCGCCCAGCCGGTCGACGTAGAACGAGACCGGATCGGCGTAGCCGGCCATGCGCTCGTCGATCTTCGCCTTGGTCTGCGCGTCTTGCTTCGCGTATTCCAGCAGGGCCTTCGGGTGCACGCCGATATGGCTGGCGATGATCATCTCCAGGCGGGCCAGGCCGATGCCGGCGTTGGGCAGCATGCCGAAGTCGAAGGCGCGCTCCGGGTTGGCCACGTTCATCATGATCTTCAGCGGCGCCTCGGGCATCGCGCCTAGGTCGGCGGTGATCCGCTCGAACGGCAGCTTGCCCTCATAGATCGTGCCGGTGTCGCCCTCGGCACAGGACACGGTCACGTCGGCGCCATCCGGGATCGACTGCAGTGCGTTGCCGGTGCCCACGACCGCCGGCACGCCCAGTTCACGGGCGATGATCGCCGCGTGGCAGGTGCGGCCGCCGCGGTTGGTCACGATCGCAGCGGCGCGCTTCATGATCGGCTCCCAGTCGGGATCGGTCATGTCGGCAACCAGCACGTCACCGGCCTGGAACTCGCTCATCTGCGCCAGCGACTTGACCAGCCGGGCCTTGCCGGCGCCGATCTTCTGGCCGATCGCGCGGCCCTCGGCCAGCACCTTGCCCTTGCCGTGGAGCTGGAAGCGTTCGAGCTGGGTGGTGTGCGCACGCGACTTCACCGTCTCCGGGCGGGCCTGCACGATGTAGAGCTTGCCGGTGTTGCCGTCCTTCGCCCACTCGATGTCCATCGGGCGACCGTAGTGCTGTTCGATGACGAGGGCCTGCTTGGCCAGTTCCTGCACGTCGGTATCGGTGACGCAGAAGCGGTTGCGAAGCTCGCTCGGGGTTTCCTCGATCCGCACGCGCTCGCCGGGCTTGTCCGAATACACCATGCGCTGCTGTTTGGCGCCGAGGCTGCGGCGGAGCAGGGCGGGCTTGCCGGCCTTGAGCGTGGGCTTGAAGACGTAGAACTCGTCCGGGTTCACTGCACCCTGCACAACCATCTCGCCCAGCCCGTAGGAGCCGGTGACGAACACCACGTCGCGGAAGCCCGACTCGGTGTCCAGCGTGAACAGCACGCCGGAAGCGCCCACGTCCGAGCGCACCATCAGCTGCACGCCGGCGGACAGGAACACGTCCTCGTGGGCAAAGCCCTGGTGCACGCGGTAGGCGATGGCGCGGTCGTTGTAGAGCGAGGCGAACACCTCCTTGACCTTGTGCAGCACGTCCTCGATGCCGACCACGTTGAGGAAG
>JABLTH010001113.1_pt1 | contig 19081 bp, 16 predicted proteins | sample 7875711 | NCBI WGS metagenome assembly JABLTH01 (sample SAMN14941262, study PRJNA633318) | bioreactor metagenome | isolation source: bioreactor | place: China | collected 2019-03-05 | reverse complement strand
GCGCACAGCTGCGCGCCCGCCACGGTGCCGAAGGTGAGCTTGAGCAAGGTCGCCAGCGCGCCGCCCATCCTCGCTACACCGGCAACCAGATGTTGGCTGGAGATCTCGCGCACGCTGGTGGTCAGGGCCATGCCCGGCATCAGCATGATCAGGCCGGCCAGGATCACTGACTTGATCGCCAGTGGCACTACCAGCGCGCTCACCAGGATGGCGAAGACAGTGCCCACCAGCGCGCAGATCGCCTCGCTCGCTACCGCCAGGCGCGGCCGCGTCGCCGAGAGCACCATGATGGTGCCGATCATCAGGCCGATCACCGCGGTGGTCAGCAGGTCGGCCCAGGAGCTGTGCAGCAGCAGCGACACCACGCTCGCGGCCGCCAGGCCATAGCTGGCGATCACGCCGGCCTGGGCGCGCCGCGTATCCGGCTTGCCGAGCTCGCGCAGGAGGCGGAAGCCTTCGCGCAGTTCCATCTGTCCGGCGATCACCTGATCGGCGATCAGGTCCGCCTGGCACAGGCGCGCGAGATTCACGTCGCCCGGCGGCAGGCGCATCACCTGGGTGACCTGGGCCACGCCGTCCTCGCCCTGCGCCAGGTCGGAGAAGGAAATGATGATCGCGGTCGGGCTCGACCAGACTTCCGCCGCCAAGCCCAGCCGCAGCGCGGATCCGGCGATGGCCGTTTCCAGGCGCGGCGCCGAGGTACCGTACTGATGCAGCCTGCGCGCCAGCTCGACCAGGAAGGCGATACGGGTATTCAGCGCCGCGGTGGCGAACTGGTTGGGCGCCGGCTGGGTCGGTGAAGAGAAGCCGGTCTGGGAGGGAGGCGGGAAGCTCATGCCGCATTCTTACCCGGAAGCTGCGGGCTTGAATACGTTTGGCCGTCCGAACGCTTCCCTACCAGATCACATGACAGACGTCCGACATGCCGCCCACGGCGACGCCCACGAGCGCCGCGGCTATCACCCCGCCGGCGAACCACGCCGCGCGCCGGGACCATACCCCCCGCGTCGCCGTCGGCATGCCATTGGCGGCGGCGATGCAGCCCGCCAGTGCCACGAGCGCAACCGGCCAGAAGCGTATGGCCGAGAACGCCCATATAAAAAAAGTCCAGCCAAACAAGCGGCCGTTCTCGCGCAGGCATACGTCGGCGCTGCCGCCGACCAGGAACGCGTAATAGAGGCACGCGGGCCAAGCCATCGCATACAGGAAGCGTCCGCACCAATGCAGCGCCCTCCGCCCCAGGACTCCGCTCATCCCGCCGGCTTCACCAACAGCGTGTTGCCATCCACCGCGATGACCTCGACCGTCGCTCCCGCCGGCATATCCGGCCCGCTCACCAGCCACACGCCGTCGCCGACGCGAGCCTTGCCGCGGCCGTTGACGATCGCTTCCGCCAGCACGTAACGCTGGCCGATCTTCTGCTCGCCGCGGCGGTTGAGATGGCGCTCGTGACGATCGGTGCGCTGCAGGCGCGGACGCACCGCGTACCAATAGGCAGCGCAGGACAGGAAAGCGAGCACGACGAAAGCGATCGCCTGGGCGATCACCGACAAGCCGGGCACCACCAGGGTCAGCAGCCCGGTCGCCGCCGCGCCGAGGCCGATCCACAGCATGAAGTAGCCCGGCAGCAGCACCTCGGCCCCGATCAGCAGCAGGGCGAGGATCCACCACAGGTAATGCGTTGCGACGTCAGCGAACATGATCTATCCCCTCAGGATGAAGATGCGCCGCTCAGACCGGCGGTGGCGTGCGGCGCGCCGCGCTCTTCTCCTGCTGCTGCCCCAGCGACTCGCGGGCCAGCTCCGCGATGCCCGCCAGCGAGCCGATCACGCCGGTGGTCTCCACCGGCATCATCAGCATCTTCTGGGTGGGCGAATGCGCCATTTCCTTCAGCGCTTCGACGTATTTGTTGGCGACGAAGTAATTCAGCGCATTGACGTCGCCATTGGCGATCGCATCCGATACCAGCTTGGTCGCCTGTGCTTCGGCCTCGGCGAGGCGGATGCGCGCCTCGGCTTCGCGGAATGCGGCTTCCTTCTTGCCGTCCGCCGCGAGGATCGCCGACTGCTTCTCGCCGTCCGCCTTGAGGATGGCCGCCTGGCGCAGGCCTTCGGCCTCCAGGATCTGCGCGCGCTTCTCGCGCTCGGCCTTCATCTGGCGCGCCATCGAATCGACCAGGTCACGCGGCGGCGCAATGTCCTTGATCTCGATGCGGTTGACCTTCACGCCCCACGGGTGGGTGGCTTCATCGACCACGCGCAGCAGCTGCGCATTGATCGCGTCGCGCTGGCTGAGCGATTCGTCCAGGTCCATCGAACCCAGCACGGTGCGGATATTGGTCATCACCAGCGCCAGCGCGGCCTGCTCCAGGTTGGAGACTTCGTAAGCGGCCTTGGCCGCGTCCAGCACCTGGTAGAACACCACGCCATCGACGCGCACCACGGCGTTGTCTTTGGTGATCACGTCCTGCGAAGGCACGTCCAGCACCTGCTCCATCATGTTCATCTTGCGGCCGATGCCGTACATGAAGGGAATCAGGAAATGCAGGCCGGGCGTCAGCGTGTGCGTGTATCTACCGAACAGCTCCACGGTCCACTCGTAGCCCTGCGGCACGATCCGTACCAGCTTGGCGATCACCACGACTGCGATGACCACTACCACCAGCGCTAAAAGCGATCCCATGGTCCGACTCCTGTCCTTGACGATGGCGCGGAGTATAGGCGAGGTCCGCGAAGGTGGCGGTTACGTTATGACGTCACGCTCCGGCCGCCGGCCGCACTCAGGCCAGCTTGAGCGGCAGCAGCAGGCCGACGCGCAGGCCGCCCTGCTCCCGGTTGGCGAGCGTGATGCGGCCGCCGTGGGCCTCGACGATCTCGCGCGCCAAAGCCAGGCCCAAGCCGGTGCCGGAACGCTTGGTCGAATAGAACGGCAGCAACGCCTGCGCCAGCACGGTCTCGCTCATGCCCGGCCCGCGGTCGGCGACTTCGATGCGCAGTTCGCGGCCGATCTCCGCCAGCGACAAGGTCACTTCGTCGTCGGGGCCGCCCGCCTCGTGCGCGTTCTTCACCAGATTGATCAGCACCTGTTCGATCTGAGCCGCATCGAACCAGCCCGGCCGCTCCGGCACGCTGCCTACCAGACGGAAGACGCAATGCAGCGCGAGGCTGTCGAGGAACGGCTGCCACCGGATCTCCACCGGCTGCGGCGCCGGCAGCTTGGCGAAGTTGGCGTAGCCGGCGATGAAGCCATGCAGATGCCGCGCGCGCTCGCCGATAGTGGCGAACACGCCGGGCAGGCGTTCTATCTGCCCGCGCCGCGCGAGCTCCGCGCCGGAATGCGCCAGCGAGGAAATCGGCGCCAGCGAATTGTTGAGCTCGTGGCTGATCACGCGGATCACGCGCTTCCAGGTCGCCACTTCCTGCCGCGACAGCTCGCGCGTCATGCGCCGGAACAGCTGTAGGCGGTGCGGCCGGCCCTGCAGGCGGAAACTGCGCTGCGAGAGGTGGAACGTCTCTTCGCTGCCGTCCATCTCCACCGTCAGCAGCGCATCCTCGCCGCCCTGCACCGCGCGTCGCAGCGGTTCGGGCGCATCCTCGAGCAATTGCAGGAAATCCAGGCCGTGCAGCGTGCGCCCTTCGTTGAACAGATGACGCGCGGCGATGTTGGCGTAGGTGACGCGGCCGCTCGCATCGGTGAGCACGAGCGCGACGGGGGTGTTCTGTACCACGGTGTCCAGCAGCAGTTCGCGCTGCGCGAGGTTCTGGCGCTGCTCGCGCAGCGTCTGGCCCAGCGCGTTGTGCATGCGGATCAGCTCACCCAGCTCGTCGTTGCGCGTCGCGGCGATGGAGAAGCTGAAGTCGCCGTCGCGATAGCTGGCCACCGCACCTTCGAGCGCGCGCAGCAGCCGGCTCAGCGGCCCCATCACGATGCCTGCCAGCCAGATCGAGAGAGGAATCGCCAACGCAGCGCTGAAGGCCAGCCCGCCCCAGATGCCCAAACGCGCCGGCGGCTGCACGCTCACGCCGAGGTCGTGCTTCATCCACTGCAGCATTTGCGGCAGCGGCCACTGCGTGATGCCGAGGTAGATCAGCGCGCCCAGCAGATAGGCCAGGCACAGCAGGAGCGCCAGGCGCGTCTGCAGGCTATTGAGGCGACGCAACACTCAGAAGCCCTGGCCCGGACGCGGCGGCGAGGCCTGGCGGCAGGTAGACGCGGTGGGATTGGCTTCGCAGATGCTGTCTGGACGTCCGTAGCGGTGCTTGGGCGAACTCAGCTGGAAGCGCGGGTCGTAGGTCTTGTCGTCGTCCTTGAAACGGAAGGTGCCGTGCCCTGCGCGTGCAGACGTCGCGGAGCTGCTGCTGGCGTACGTGGTGCCCGCCGCCGCGCTCGACGACGCGGCCGGACGCTCCCAGCTGTCGCTGCGGACCGACGCCTGCGGCGCGGACTGCCCTTGCGCCGCGGCGGCCATGCAGGCCGCGGCCGCGACTCCCCACATCATCCATCGACGCATGTTCGTACTCCGCAGGATTGCACTGGCGGCATCTTGATATGCGGCCGCGGCGGCGGGCAACCGTCTTTTGGCACGGATCGCCTCCACGGGCGCCGGGCCGGCGGCCTGCCGCGGGGCGGCAACGCTTAACCGCCCTGCGGCGCCATGCCGTATCGCTCCATCCTGCGGTACAGCGCCTGCCGCGACAGGCCCAGCGCCTGCGCGGCGCGGCTCACCACGCCGTCCGCCTTACCCAGCGCGGCCTCCACCGCCTCGCGGCTGGGCTCGTCCAGGTTGCGGTTGGCGCTGGGCGCGGACTGCGGCAGGTTCAGCTGCTCGGCGCCGATGCGGCCGTCCGGCGCTAGCAGGGCCGCGCGCTCGATCGCGTTCTTCAAGTCGCGCACGTTGCCCGGCCAGGCATACGAGAGCAGCGCCTCGCGCGCCGCGTCCGTCAGCTCGGCACGGCCGTCCAGAAAGTGTTCGGCCAGCGGCAGGATGTCGTCGGTGCGTTCGGACAGCGGCGGCAGGTTCACCTCGATCACGTTGAGGCGGTAATACAGGTCTTCGCGGAAGGTGCCGGCGCGGATCATCGCCTTCAGGTCGGCATTGGTCGCGCTGAGCACGCGCACCTTCACCTGGCGCGTGCGGCCGGAACCCAGGCGCTCGAACTGCCCCGTCTCCAGCACGCGCAGCAGCTTCACCTGGCCGGACAACGGCAGGTTGCCGATCTCGTCCAGGAACAGCGTGCCGCCGTCGGCCAGCTCGAAGCGGCCCTCACGCGCCTTGTTGGCGCCGGTGTAGGCCCCGGCCTCGGCGCCGAACAGTTCGGCCTCGATCAGCTCGCCCGGCAAGGCGCCGCAGTTGACCGCCACGAAGGCGCCGCGCTTGGCCATCGAATTGGCATGCACGATCGCCGCGATGCGCTCCTTGCCGGCGCCATTGGGACCGGTGATCAGCACCGGCACTTCCGAGCGGGCGACCTGGCAGGCCAGCTCCAGCGTGCGCGCCATCCCGTCGGAAGCGAACACCAGACCGGAGAGGTCGTAGCGACGCTGCAGGTCCTCGCGGCGGCGGCGGCGCTCGTTGCGGGCCCGGGTCACCTCGCGGGTGGACTCCGACAGCTCCAGCAGGTTCTCCACCGTGGCGAGCAGCTTGGCGTCGTCCCAGGGCTTGGCCAGGTAGTCGGCGGCGCCGGCCTTCACCAGTTCCACCGCGGTCTCCAGGTGCGTCCAGGCGGTCAGCAAGATCACCGGCAGGTCCGTGTGGCGCTGGCGAATGGCGCGGAACAGGGCGATGCCTTCCTCGCCGGAAGTGGTGTCCGCGGTGAAGTTCATGTCCTGGATGACCACGTCGATGCGCTCACGCTCGAGCAGCTCCAGGCCCTGCTCAGGCGTCAGCGCGGTCAGGGGACGGATCTCGTGGAGGGAAAGCGCCAGCGACAGCGCCTCCCCCACGGCCGGGTTGTCGTCGATGATCAGGACAGTTCGCATGGGGCTCTTGGGCATGCCGGACTGGATGCATCCTGCCGGCAAAACGTTGCAATGACCATTGGCCTATCCGGCCTTACGGGGCCGCCACCGGATGCGCCGGGGCCTTGCCGGCCTTCACCGCCGCGATCCAGGCGTCGGTGCGCGCCTCCAGCACGTCCAGCGGCAAGGCGCCGCCGCCGAGGATCTCGTCGTGGAAGGCCCGCAGGTCGAAGCGGTCGCCGAGCTGCGTCCTCGCCCGCTCACGCAGCTCAAGGATCTTCAGCTGGCCCATCTTGTAGCCCAGCGCCTGCCCCGGCCAGGTGATGTAGCGGTCGGTCTCGGCTTGGATATCGGGTTCGTCCTGGCTGGAATGGGCGTGGAAGAAATCGACCATCTGCTGCCGCGTCCAGTGCTTGTAGTGGACGCCGGTGTCCAGCACGAGGCGATCGGCGCGCAGCAGTTCGTCCGACAGGCGGCCATAGTCGGACAGCGGGTCCTTGTAGAAGCCGATGTCCTTGCCCAGCCGCTCGGCGTACAGCGCCCAGCCTTCGACGTAGGCGTTGTAGCCGGCCTGCTGGCGGAAGGGCGGCAGGCCCGGCAGCGTCTGCGCGATGGAAATCTGCATGTGGTGGCCGGGAATCGCTTCGTGATACGCGGTCGATTCGATCGTGAGCGTCGTGCGGTCGGCGAAGTCACCGGTATTGACGTACACCTGCCCGGGTCGCGAACCGTCCGGCGTGCCCTGGTGATACTCGGCGCCGGGCGCTTCCTTCTCGCGGTACTCCTCCACCGGCATGACTTCGACCTTGCTCTTGGGCAGCAGGCCGAACAGCTTGGGCAGCTCCGGCTGCATCTGGGCGATGAAGCCGCGGTAACGGTCGAGAATGTCCTGGCGCGAGGACGGATGCAGCTTGGGATTCTGCTTCAGCGCCACGCGGAAGCTGGCCAGGTCCTTGTAGCCCTGCCCCTTGGCGATCGCAGTCATCTCCGCCTCGATGCGCTTGACTTCGGCCAGGCCGATCTCATGGATGCGCGCGGGCGTCTCCTTGGTGGTCGTCATCTGCTCGACCTGGAAGCGGTAGATCGCATCGCCGTTGGCGAGCTGCCAGATGCCGGGCTGAGTGCGCCCGTGCGGGGCGTAGTCCTTGGCGACGAACTCGCCGAGCTTGCGATAGGCCGGGCGCACATCGTTGTCGATCGCGGCGACGATGGCGTCGTGCAGGCGCTTGCGGTCGGCCTCGGTCATCGACTTGGGGAAGCGCTTGAGCGGCTCGGCGAACGAGCTGGCCTCGCCCGCCGGACCGGCGATGCCGTCGATCTGAGCGACGACTTTTTCCAGCAGATAGCGCGGCGGCATCATACCGTCCTTCAAACCCTGGCGCGCCACCTCGGTGACCTGATCCAGCACGCGGGGCACGGCGCGCAGGCGCGCGAGGTAGTCCTCGTACTGCCTGGCGTTGTCGAACGGGATGGAGCTGACGAAGCCCGGCAATTGCAGGTGCATGCCGTTCATCTGGTCGAGCGGCATCTCGTTGAGCTTCAGCTCGTAGCCCTTCAGGCTCTCGCGCAGCTGGCGCACCATCAGTTGCTGATTGAGCTTCTCCTCATCGGAAAAGCCCGTCGTATCGATCGCCTCGAAGCGCTTGAGGAAATCGGCATTGACCTTCTGCTCGGCCGCCTGATGCGCCAGGGATATGTCGCTCCAGCCATCGTTGTAACGCAGGTCGCCCAGGATGGTCGCGAACTCGGGCGAGTTCTCCAGCGTGTGCTGCCACTGCTCCGCCAGCAGGCCGTTCAGCGCCTTGACCCGCGCGGCCACGCCGGCGGTAGAGGTGGCGGCGGTAGGCGCGGCCATGGCCGGTGCGGCCAGCGTCACCGAGCCCAGCAGGCTCACGCAAATCATCCAGGACACCAATTTCATTTCCAACCTCCGGGTGGCAAAGCGATCCGCGCACTGTAGCCGGCAGACGCCCCGCCGTGCACCCGGTGCGCGCCGCCCCGCGCGCTCAGCCGGACCGCGTCGCCACCACCGGCGGCACTGCTGCGGCGCGCAACGCCGGTCCCAACACTGCCAGCTGGCCCAACCCCCACAGCACCACGGCCCCCACCGGCAGATAGACCAGCGGCAGCCGCGGCAGCTCGTAGTACTTCATGAGGATGAGATTGAGCGCGAACGCCATCGCCATGCCCAGGCCGATACCGCCGCTGACGATTAGGAAGTTCTCGGTCTGGAAGTAATGCAGAATGTCGCCACGCGTCGCGCCGATCGCCCGGCGAATGCCGATCTGCTTGCGCCGCTGCTGCACCCAGAAGCTGGCCAGGCCGACGATGCCCAGCGCGGTGACCAGTAGGAGAGCCACGATGACGCCCACCAGCATGAAGGCCATAGTGCGGTCCTGCTGGAAGAACTTCTCGCGCAGGTCGCTGATGGTCTGCGAGCCTCCTCGTCCAGCACGGCGTCCGGAATGGACTTGGCGATCATCGCGCGTGCATCGAGCAGGACGCGGCCGATATCCGCCGGCGCCGCCTTGATCAGATAGCTGCCGGCCATCATCGGCCCCGGCTGTGCCGGCACGAAGGCCGACCATCCGGGCGCGCTGCGCCCGCCCCATCCCGGCGCCGGCGTGGCCAGATGATCCACTACGCCAACCACCCGGTATGACCATTTGTCCACCCAGAAGGTCTTGCCCAGCGGATCGGCTCCCGGCCAGAGATGATCGGCCAGCTCACGCGCGATCAGTACCGACGCCGAGGTGGGAAACACGCCGGTAAAGGGTTGGAAGTCGTCAGCCTGCAGGTTCCGGCCGGCCACGACATGGAGGCCCAGCGCTTCGGCTCCGCCCGGACCGCCGAGGTAAAGCTCGATCACGCCACCGAAATGTTTGCCTTCGGGATCGGTCGTGATGCCGACACGCCCCCGGTGCTCGCCGAACGGGATCGAGTTCATCACGCTCGCCGATTGCACACCGGGAATCGCGCGTAGCCCCGCGAGCACGCGTGCGTTGACGTCGTTCGCCTGATTGTCTTCGAAGCCGCTGACCTGCAGCGTCGCCAGCGATGCTTCGTCGACGCCGCTCTGCACTTGCATGGCATCGAGGCGGTTGCTGATCAGAAAGCAGGCGTTGCATAGCACCGCGCAGGCCAGCGCGATCTCCAGCGCGATCAGCAAGGTAGCGAGTCGATGCTTGCGCAGCGCGGCCAGGATGGGTTGGATCTGCATGCGCATTTCCTCAGAGCGTCTTGAGTTGGAGACCGGGTGCCACGCGGCTCGCCCGTAGCGCCGGCAGGAAGCCCGCCACCAGGCTGGTAGCGATCGCCAGTACGAACGTGACCAGGAACATGCGGGCATCCAGATGCACCATGTCCGCGAATGCCACCGGCTGTCCCCGCACGAAACGCAGGCCAAGCAGGGTTAGCAGCAGGCCGCCGATGCCGCCCACCAGACCGATCATCCCGGCCTCCACCAGGCATTGCGCTAAAATCGCACCCCGGCTGGCGCCGCGCGCGCGGCGCACGCCGATCTCTCCACCGCGACGCAGGAACTTGGCCAGCAGCAGACCGATGGTGTTGAACAGGCAGATCGCCAGGAAGCCGAAGGCCAGCCAGACTTGCAGGCGCACATCGCTGGGCACCACGCCGTTGAAATCCAGCCACCCCATCAGGCTGCGCAAGCGTGTGTTCTGCGGACGCACGATCCGGCCCAAGGCCTGCTGCTGGGCGGCATACCCGTCGAGGAAACGCTTGTAAGCCGCGGCCTTGGCCGGCGTATCGAGCTGTACCCACAAGGCCAGCCACACGCACGGAGCGTTCTGCAGATGGCCAGGGGTCGGCGCGGGGTGCCAGCAGGTGTATTGATAGAAATTGCCGTCGTTGAACTCCAGCGCGCTGGAGAACGGCGTGATCACGTCCTGCGGCTTGCTGTAGTAGTCGGCCGTCTTGCCGGCGGCGAAGCGCCCGCCGGCCACCGTATAGAACTGCGGCGACGGCCGCCACGGCGCGAGCACGCCGATGATGCGCACGTCCGTGCTGCGCAGGCGCAGCGTACGGCCGACACTGTTCGCGCCGCCGAAGAGCTTGTCGTTGAGGTCCGACGAGATCACGGCCACCCGTGCTCGCGCCGCGTCATCCTCCGCGCGCCAGGGTCCGCCGTACCGGAACGGAACGTCGAACATGGCGAAGAAGTCGGTCGTGGTCGACAGCATCGGCAGCATCAGCGCCGGTAGCGTGGTGTCGGGCGCGCGCAACTTGACGGGGCTTTCCACGACGATGGCCTGGCGGTCCGCCTGGTGCGCGTTCCAGAGATCCACGGCCGACTGGTAAGTGAGCTTGTCCAGCGGCTCCTTGTAGTCGCCCGGCTGGGGGTTGTCGTCGACCTGCGCGTAATAAAGCTGGCCGCTGCGGCCCGGCACAGGATCGCCGGACAACAGGTGCATGACCGTCAGCGTGGTCATGCTTGCGCCAATGCCCACGGCGATCGCCAGCACCATCAGCGCGGTCAACATCTTGTTGCGCTTGAGGCTGCGTACCGCCAGGTCGAGGTAATACCCGAACATGCTCTTCTCCTTGGAAAACGCCCCGCGCGCGGGGCGCGCTTTCATACCGAACGCGTTGCCACGACAGGCGGCACCGCCGCAGCTCGCAACGCTGGCCCCAGCACCGCTACCTGCCCGATCAACCACAGCGCCAGCGCTCCCATCGGGAAATAGATCGCCGGCAGCCGCGGTAGCTCGTAATGCACCATCAGGAACAGGTTGATGCCGTAGGCCAGTACCATGCCCAGCGCGATACCGATGGTGGCCAGCAAGAAGTTCTCGGTCTGGAAGTAGCGCAGGATGTCGCCTTGGGTAGCGCCCAGCGCGCGCCGCACGCCGATCTGCCGCCGCCGCTGTGCCACCCAGAAGCTGCCCAGGCCGACGATGCCCAGCGCGGTGACGACCAGCAGCGCCACGCAGACGCCGACCAGCAGGCCGGCCATGGCACGGTCGCCGTCGAAGAACTTCTCGCGCACCTCGTCCCAGGTGCGCTTGTGCCAGACGATGCGATGCGGATCGACCTTCTTCAGCGCCTCCACCGCGGCCGCCAGCACGCTGTCGCGGAGCTCCGGCGAGGTACGGATGAGGTACTGGTTATCCTCCACTCGCATCGGGATCATCATGCTGTACTGCGCGTCGCCGTCGGTACCGATCGATGGACGGGCGAGGTTCTTCACCACGCCCACCACGCGCAGTGGAATCTGCGAACCGAGCCAGAGCGACTTGCCCAGCGCCGATTAGCCCGGAAACAGGCGCTCCGCCATCGGCTGGGTGATCACGACGATATTCGGCAGCCCCTCGGTGCTTCCGGCTTTGAACGCCTTGGAGGCCACCTTGAGGTCGACATAGTCCTCCGGCTGCAGCCGGCGCCCGGCGACAAGCTGCACGCCCAGCGTCTGGCCGATGTTCTCGCCGAAGTAGTTGGTTGCGTTGAGCGTGGGCTTGTTCTGCTTGGGATCGAGCTTGATGCCGCTGTTGTTCGACCAGTGGCCGAACGGTATCTGGTTGACCGAGGCCACTTCTTTCACGCCAGGGATCGCGCGCAACGCGGCCAAATCAGTCAACGTGCGGGCGCGCTCGTCCGGCGTCGTTCCGATGTCGGCCAGGCCTACATGGACTAGTTCGTGCTCGGCCACGCCACTGGGCATGTCGATGCGCTCGATGCGCTGAATCACCAGAAACACCGCGTTGCACACGATCGCGCAGGTCAGCGCGATCTCCAGCACCACCAGCAAGGCGGTGGTCTTGTGGCGACGCAGCGTGGAGAGAATGGGTCGGATGGCCAGGGCGTGTCCTTACTGGCTCTTCAGCTGCAGGGCGGGCGTGATCTGGCAAGCGCGCCAGGCCGGCAACAACCCCGCGGCGATGCTGGAGCCGACCGCCAGCAGGAAGGTGGCGCCCAGCATGACCAGGTCCAGCCGCGCGAGCGGTGCGTACTCGGCCGGTTGCTGGCGCACCAGCCACAGACCGAAGAACGCCAGCGCCAGTCCACACAAGCCACCGGCCAGGCCGACCACGCCGGCCTCGATCAGCAGCTGTTTGAAGATTTCCAGCTTCGATGCACCCAGCGCGCGCCGCACACCCAGCTCGCCGGCCCGGCGCAGGAACTTCGCCAGCATCAGGCCCACGGTGTTGACCAGGCAGACCACCAGGAAGCCCATGGCCAGCCAGCTCTGCAGGCGCACATCGCTGGGCACGACCTGCTGGTAATCCAACCACTCCATGACATTGCGCAGGCGCACGTTGACCGGACGCTGGAACCGGCCCAGTACCTTCTGCTCGCGCGAGTAGTTCTCGAGGAACGCCTTGTAGGCAGCCACCTGCGAGGGGTTCTCCAGCTCCACCCAGAACTGCACCCACACGCAGGTGGCGTTCTCCAGGTGATCGCCTTCGTTGGCGCCGCCGCGGCCCCAGCAGTCGGTGCTGCCGTTGCGCGGCAAGGTCAGGTCGCGCGAAGTGGACAGCGGAACGAACACCTCTTCCGAATCGGAATAGCTGCCCACGTGCAAGTCGTAGAAATGCGGATTGGGGCGCCAGTCGTCGAGGACGCCCACGACGCGGAACGCGGTGTCTTTCAGGCGCACCACCTGGCCGCGGCTGTCCTTGCCGCCGAACAGCTTGTCATTGAGTTTGCGGGTGATGACCGCCACGCGAGCCTTGGCGTCGTCTTCGGCCTCGCTCCAGCCCTGGCCATACAGGAAGGGCGCGTCGAACATCGGGAAGAAGTCCGCCGAGGTATAGCGCGCATCGCTGAAGAAGGGATCCACGTCTCCCTGGGCCGGCTGCACCGGCACGGCGCCGCCCGTCATCAAAGCCTGGCGCGGCGCGCGCTTGGCTTTGAGCAGATTCATGCCATCGATCCAGGTCAGTTGCTCGTCCGGCTCTTCGCCTTCGCGATAGCCGTCCATGTCCCTGGGATCGATCTGCGGATAGAACAACCGCCCGCTCTTGGCGGGAATCGGATCGCCCGACAACACGTGCAGCACGGTCAGCGTGGTCATGCAGGCGCCGATGCCCAGCGCGATGGCGACCACCATCAGGCCGCTGAGCATCTTGTTGCGCCGGAGGCTGCGCAGCGCGAGCTCCACGTAGTAAGCGAACATCCCTTCTCCCCTTCCTTCGCTCTGCCCGCGGTCACACCGACCGCGTGGCCTCCACCGGCGATACCTTCGACGCGCGGATCGCGGGCGCCAGCACCGCCGCTTGCCCCAGCAACAACAGCAGCAACACCCCCGACAGCACATAGAACAACGACAGCCGGTGCATCTCGAAGCGGGTGACGAGCCAGAGGTTCATGGCGATTGCCAGCAGCGCGCCGGTCATGGCACCGGCGACGCTGATGAGCAGGTTCTCCGTCATGAAGTAGCTCAGGATGTCCCCGCGGGTCGCGCCCAGCGCACGCCTCACGCCGATCTGACGCCGACGCTGCCCGACCCAGAAGCTGGTCAGGCCGACGATGCCCGCGGCAGTGACCGCCAACAGCACCAGGCTGATGATGCCCATCAGAATGGCCATGCCACGATCGCCTTCATAGGCGCGAGAGCGCACTTCAGCGAAGCTCAGCAGACCATCCTTGTCGTCCAGCACGCGGCGCGGGTTGTCGGCGACCAAGGCCTTGCGGGCGGCCTGCATGGCGGTCTCCAGCTGGCCGGGCCGGGAGCGAACGATGTAGAAAGCGCCCTCGGCGATCGCCATGCGGCGAGGCACTAGTACCGAGCGATAAGCGAAGCTCGATGCCCAGCGCTGCACGCTCTGCGCCTGCAGCAGATCCACGACGCCGACGATCGTGGCCGGGCCACCGACCAGATAGACCGTCTTGCCCAGGGCGCTACCGTCCGGAAACAGCTTGTCGGCCAAGGCTCGCGTCACCATGATCACGGGCGGCGCCAGCCGATCGCGCATCTTCATGGGTTCAATTTCGTCGGCACGGAAGTTGCGACCGGCGATCAGCTTCAGGCCGAGCGTGTCGATGAAATGCTCGTCGGCGAAATAGATCGTCGCTTCCGAGCTGTCCTGGATCTGCTCGGCGGACAGTCTGACGCCGTCGTCCCAGCCGCCGCCGCGCAGGGGGTAGGAGTTGCTGCTGGTGACGTCCTGCACGCCGGGCGCCCGGCGCAGCACGTCGAGGTCAGCGCGTAGCATCGCATCCGCTTGGGGGCTGCTGACATTACCGACCCATTCGTTTTGGATCACGAAGATGTTCGACTCGTCGATGCCCGTCGGCTCGGACAGGTGCTCGATGCGCTGCTGAATGATGAACAGGGCATTGCACACGATCGCCAGCGTCAACGCGATCTGCATCGCGATCAGCAGCGTGCCGGCCTTGTGCTGGCGAAGCGCGGTGAGGATGGGCTTGATTTCCATGGCCTTGGATTCCCGCGCGTCAGTTGGATTTGAGCTGCCAAGCAGGCTGCACTTGCGCCGCTCGCCAAGTGGGGTAGAACGCGGCAAGGACGGTCGCCGCGATGGCCACCAGCAGAGCCAGCGATACCAGCGACAGATCCAGTCGCGCCAGATGCGCGATCTGCGGCTGGAACACCAATCCCACTCCGAACATGCCAACGCCCGTGAGCACCACTCCAATCAGGCCGCCCGCCAGGCCGACCATGCCTGCCTCCGCCAGGAACTGGCGGTAGATGTCCGCACGCGACGCGCCCAGCGCGCGGCGGACACCGATTTCCGAAGCGCGGCGCATGAACTTCGCCAGCAGCAGGCCGATGGTGTTCACGAGGCAGATGACGAAGAAGCCCACGGCGACGACCAGCGCAATGCGACTTTCCGGGGGCACGGCATGCTTGTAGTCGAGCCAGCCGATCACGTCCCTCAACCGGACGTTCGGCGCCCAGTTGAAGCGTCCCGCGCGGCGCTGGTCGTCGGCATACGAGGCGAGGAACTGGCGGTAGCGCTCCACCTCGGCCGCGCTGTTGAGCTCGACCCACGGACTGATCCACACGCACTGACCGCGCAGCCATCCTTCACGATCGTCACCGCGCTTGCCGCCACCGCCGCAGTTGTTGTTGCCGGCCGTTTCGATCTTCAGATCGATGGCGCGGCTGAAGGGAATGTAGAGCTGCGAGGGCTCCGCGTAAGCGTTGCCGCTGAACATATCGAAGAAGCGCGGCTTGGGGTCCCAGTCCTCGGTGACGCCGACGATGCGGTACTGCTGGTCGTCCAGCACGATTTCCCGGCCGACACTGTTGCCGCCGCCGAACAGCTTCTGGTTGAGGCGGCGACTGATCACGATCACGGCGGCGCGCGCCTCGTCGTCGGCGGAACTCCAGCCCGCGCCGTACTGGAACGGAACATCGAACATCGGGAAGAAATCGCCAGTGGCCGCATAGCCGGGAGCCTTGAAGGAAGCTTTCTGCGCGTCGCCCGGGACGACCGATAGGCGAACCGCGAACAACACCGTCTGGCGCTTGGCCTGATGCGCTTTCATCAGGGCGACGGCGTCGGTGTAATTCAGCGCATCAGGCGGCTCGCCGCCGTTGTTGTACTGCGGGCCGCGGTTGTCGATCTGCGGCACGAACAGCTGCGAGGACTTCTGGGGAATAGGGTCGCCCGACACCGCGCGGAATACCGCGTAGGTGATCATCGACGCCGCTACGCCGAAGCCGATCGCCATCACCATCAATGCGGTCAGCACTGGGTTCTTGCGCAGGCTGCGGGCACCGAGCCGCAGGTTATGGATCAACATTCCGCTCATGGATATCTCTTGAGAGTGTCGGGGAACACGCGCTCAGACCGAGCGCGTGGCCTCCACCGGGGGCACCTTGGCGGCGCGCATGGCCGGAGCCAGCACGGCCGCCTGGCCGAGCAGCAGCAGCGCGATCACGCCGACCAGTACGTAGGTCACCGACAGCCGCGCCATCTCGAACTGCGTGACCATCCATAGGTTCAAGCCGATCGCCAGCCCTGCGCCGATCACCACCCCGGCCGCGCCGATCAACAGGTTCTCGGTGAGGACGTAGCTGAGGATGTCGCGCTTGGTCGCGCCGAGTGCGCGGCGCACGCCGATCTGCCGGCGGCGCTGCCCCACCCAGAAGCTGGTCAGGCCGACGATGCCCGCGGCGGTGATGGCCAGCAGGATCATGCAGATCACACCCATCAGAATCGCCATGCCGCGGTCGTTCTTGTAGGCGTCTTCGCGCACCTTCTCGTAAGTGCGTACGGCGCGCTCGCCGGAGATCACGCGCATGCGGTTGGTCTTGAGCAGGGTCGCCTGCGCATTCTTCACTACATCGTCGAGCTGGCCCGGCTTGGCGCGGATCAGATAGATGGTGTAGGTGCCGGTGAGCTGGATCGGCAACAGGGTGACGTTCTCGACGAAATCGTTGGCCCAGGTACCGGACCACGGCACCTGCAGCTTGTCGACGATGCCGATGATGGTGCTGGGCGGGATATCCTTGCCGGCGAGGTAGACGGGTTTGCCCAGCGCATCGCCCTTCGGGTACAGCTTGTCGGCCAGCGCCTTGGTCACGATGATCTGCGGAGCCGACCGGACGTTTTTCGGATCGGTATCGATCACCTCGTCGGGCGTAAAGTTGCGCCCAGCGATCAGCTTGGTGCCGTAGACCCCCAACGCGTGCGCATCGACGAAGTACAAGGCGGTCTGGGCCGCCGGCTTGCCTTCGTTCTTGGGCACCAGGCTTATGCCGGTGGACCAGCCGCCGCCGCGCAGCGGGAACGAATTGGTGGCGATCGCGTCCTCCACGCCAGGCGTCTGACGCAGGGCCTGCAGGTCGGCCTTGATCAGCGGCGCAGTGTCCTTGTCGTCCGCCGACACCCAGCGATTGGCGATGGCAAGTACGTTGTGCTCGTCCATGCCGGAAGGCCGCGAGAGACGCTGCACGCGCTGGTTGATGATGAACAGCGCGTTGCACACGATCGCCAGAGTCAACGCGATCTGCATGGCGATGAGCAGGGTGCCGGCTTTATGGCGCTTGAGGGCGGCGAGAATGGGCTTGATCTGCAGCATGGTCGTCGCCTCGTCAGTTGGACTTGAGCTGCCAGGCGGGCTGCACTTGCGCCGCGCGCCAGGTGGGATAGAAGGCCGCGATGACCGTGGCCAGGATGGCCACCAGCAGGGTCAGCAGCACCAGCGGAACGTCGAGCTTGGCCAGGCGCGCCACCTGCGGATCGAAGATCAGCGAGATGCCGTACACGCCCACGCCGGTGAGCAGCAGGCCGAGCACGCCGCCGGCCAGACCGACTGCGCCGGCTTCGATCAGAAACTGTGCATAGATCTCCTTGCGCGAGGCACCCAGGGCGCGCCGCACGCCGATCTCCGACGAGCGGCGCATGAACTTGGCCAGCAGCAGGCCGATGGTGTTGACCAGGCAGATCGCCAGGAAACCCAGCGCGACCAGCAACGAGATCTTCGCCTCCGGCGGCACTACCTTCTGGAAGTCCAGCCACTGCGTCACGTTGCGCAGGCGCACATTCGGCGCCCAGCGGAAGCGACCGGCACGCTGCTGCTCTGCGGCGTAACCGGTCAGCCACTGGCGATAGGCGTCGGCGGCTTCGCGCGTCGGCAGCTCGACCCAATAGCCCAGCCAGATGCACTCCGAGCGCAGCCAGTTGTCCCAACCCGTACCCGGGTCCTGGTTACAGTTATTGTTACCGTTGGTGGTCGTCTTCAGCTCGATCATGCGGGTGAACGGCACGAACAGCTGGGTGGGATCGTCGAACCCTCCGGTATTCACCGCATCGAAGAACAGCGGCTGCGGATCCCAATGGTCCATCACGCCAACGACACGGTAAGTGCGGCCATCCAGGGTGATGTCGCGGCCGACGCTGTTCTCGCCACGGAACAGCTTCTCGTTGAGCTTCTTGCTGATCACCGCCACTGCCGCATGCGCTTCGTCGTCCGCCGCGGTCCAGCCATGGCCGTAAAGGAAGGGACTGTCGAACATCGGAAAAGCATCGGCGTAGACCGCGTAGGTGTTTTCGCGGAACGGCAGCTGGCTGGCGTCCGCCGTCACGATCGATACGCCTGCGGGATAGAGCGCCGTCTGGCGGAAGGCTTTGTGCGCGCGCATCAGGCCGATGGCATCGGTATAGCTCATCGCGGCCGGCGGCTCGCCGTTGTTGCGCTGCGCATCCTCCGGGCCCCAGTTGTCGATCTGCGGCACGTACAGCACCGAGGACTTCTGCGGGATGGGGTTGTTGGACGTGGCGCGGAACACCGAATAGGTGGTCATCGAGGCCGCTACGCCGAAACCGATCGCCATCACCATGAGGGCGGTCAGCAAAGGGTTTTTGCGCAGGCTGCGCAGGCCGAGCTGGAAGTAGTAGGCGAACATCGGGGCGTCCGTCGATGAGAAGAAGGGCCTCCCGCCGTAACGGGAGGCGACCTTGTAGCTGCTACGTCAGGCCGGTGCGCCGGCGCGCGTGGGGTGCTGGTGGAAGCGCGGATCCTCCGCCAGGTCCACCACCTGGCCATCGATGACGTGCACGTTGCGCTGGGCACGCGTGGCCAGTTCCGGATCGTGCGTGACCATCACGATGGTCGCGCCTTCGCGATGGATTTCCTCCAGCAGTTCCATCACGCCGCGGGCCATTTGCGTATCGAGGTTGCCGGTGGGCTCGTCGGCGAGGAGCAGGCGCGGCGAACCGGCCAGCGCGCGCGCGATCGCCACGCGCTGCTGCTGACCGCCGGAGAGTTCGGCTGGGTAATGCTTGGCGCGCGAGGCCAGGCCGACGCGCTCCAGCGCGTCCATGATGCGCTGCTTGCGCTCCGTCGCCTTCATGCCGCGGTAGCGCAGCGGCACCTCGACGTTGTCGTACACGTTGAGGTCGGGAATCAGGTTAAACGCCTGGAAGATGAAGCCGATCTTCTCGTTGCGGATCTTCGAACGGGCGTTGTCGTTGAGGTTGCTCACCTCCACGCCGTCCAAGTGATAGTGGCCACCGGTGAAAGTCTCCAGCAGGCCGGCGATGGTGAGGAAGGTGGTCTTGCCGGAGCCGGACGGACCGGTGACGGCGACGAACTCGCCTTCCTTCACGTCGATGTTGAAATCGCGCAGCGCGTAGGTCTCCACCACTTCGGTGCGGTAGACCTTGGACAGGTGGGTCATCTTGAGCATGGT
>JABLTH010030161.1_pt1 | contig 19097 bp, 16 predicted proteins | sample 7875711 | NCBI WGS metagenome assembly JABLTH01 (sample SAMN14941262, study PRJNA633318) | bioreactor metagenome | isolation source: bioreactor | place: China | collected 2019-03-05 | reverse complement strand
GGCAGCGTCCCTGGCCCGGAGGTCGAATGAAAGGCGAAAGATTCGCGACGGCCTTCGTGGACCGGCCGACGCAGTCCGCGGGCCTCAAGGCCGCCGGATGGATCCCCCAGGGCTTCGGAACAGCCTGGCAGCCCGGCCTCGCCCCTCGATCTACTGCTGCTGCAGCTTCTTGACCCAGCGCGTGACCTCGGGGTCCTCCTCCCGGGCCTTGGCCAGGGCCACCTTGAAGTCCTCCAGGGCCTGCCACAGGGCGCCCCGCTTCAGGTGGACCAGGGCGCGCTCCTTGTAGGGCAGGGGGTCCTCCGGGTCCAGCATCAGGAGGTGGGTGGCGGTCCAGAGGGCCTCGTCCCAGGCCTCCACCTTGACGAAGCGGAGATGGAGGTTGCGGACGAGCCGGGTGAGGATGCTCCGGTGGGGCGCCGGCCGGAGCATGCCGGGATGGAAGTCCACCCTTCCGCCGGTGGCCTGGTGCACCAGGGCGGCGGCTTCCTCGTCCCCCACGGCCCGTCCGCCATGGAAGGGGTCCACGCAAAGGAGGCCGCCGGGCGTGCGCAGGGCGGCGATGAAATGCCCCGGGAGGCCGATGCCCACGGCGTCGAGCCCCAGACGCCGCGCGATGTCGATCCAAAGGATGGAGAGGGCGATGGGCAGTCCCCGCTTGCGGGCCAGGACCTGGGGCAGGAGGGCGTTGCGGGGGTCGTCATAGTGCTGGCGGTCCCCCCGCAGGCCGTGGGTCCGGAACAGGAAGTCGTTCAAGGCATCGAGGGCTTCCCCGGTGTCCCAGGGGAGCGGCATCCGCCCCGCGAGGTCGAAGGCCCAGGCGTCCAGGAGTTCGAGGGTGGGGGCGGGATCCGTCTCCTCCAGAAGGGGCGAGACGGCATGGATGGCGCCTTCCGCCAGGGCTCCGCACTCGGGGTCCCGGCTGAGGTAGTCGTGGAGGGACACAGGGCGCCTCAGACCTTGCGGCGGTTGATGAAGCCGCGGGCGGCGTAGGCGCCGAAGAGGACCACGGCTGCCCCGAGGCTGGCCCAGAAGAAGTTCGTGGAGGCCTTGTCGATCTTCTCCGCGCGCTCCGCCCGTTCGGCCGCGTGCTGGACGGAGAGCTTCTCCCGGGCGACCTTGGCGTCCTTCACGGCCTTCTCCGCGCTCTGGCGCGAAGCCTCCAGCTCCCGGGCCGCGGCGTCCTGCTCCCGGTCCTGGCCCTCCTGGATCCGGTGGGCGGCCCGGACCGCCCGGGGCCGCCGCGCCTTCGGCCGGGCGGCGGGGGCCACGCTCCCGTCCTCGAAGCCCGGGTCGGCGTAGGACTGCTCGATGGCCTCCGCGAGCCCCTGGAGGTCCTCCCGCATCTCCAGGAGCTGCAGGTGCTGCCGGTTCAGCAGCCGCCCATGGATCCAGGCCAGCCCCAGCTGGGCGAGGAGCAGGGCGCTGAGGAGGGCCGTGGGCCAGGCGGAGGGTCCGAGGCCTGAGGTCGCGGGCGGGGTGGCGGGGGACGGGGTGGTCTCGGTCATGCGGCTTCGCGGGCGAGGATGAGCAGGGTGCGGTCGTCCCTATTCTGCGCCTCGAACCCGGAAACGTCGCGGAAAAGCGCTTCGCAGGCGGCCCGGACGGAACCCGTGCCCCAGAAGCGCTGGAGCTGCCCCAGGAACCGCTCCAGGCCATAGAGCTCACCATTGCGGCCCATGGCCTCGGTGAGCCCGTCGCTATGGAGCACCAGCCACTCCCGCGGGCCCAGGTGGCCGCCTACGATCTCCCAGTCGCAGGGCCCCGCGGGGCGCAGGCCGAGTCCGCGCCCGTGGGGGCTCAGGGCGCTCGCTTCCCCGGGCTTCCCCCCCCGGACCAGCAGCGCCGGCGGGTGACCAGCCCGGGCCAGGCGGTAGCGGCCGCGCTCGTCCCACTCCAGCAGGGCCAGGGTCAGGAAGTCCCGGGACCCCATCAGGTTGCGCAGGGCCTCGTCCAGGCAGTGGAGGATCTCCTCCAGGGGGCGGTCCTGGCGCTGGGTGGCGAACTCCAGGAGGGCGGTGGCCTGGCTCATGTAGAGCGCCGCGGCCATGCCCTTTCCGCTGACGTCCCCGACGGCGGCGAGCCAGCGGCGGGTGCCGTCCTGGGCAGGGGAGAGGGTCTTGACCCAGAGGAGGTCGCCCCCGGTCTCGAAGGCCGGGTCCAGCCTCAGGGCCAGGGAGAACCCCGGGATCTCCGGCGGCGTGGTGGTGACCAGGCTCTCCTGGATGCGGCGGGCGGTCTGGAGCTCCTGTTCCAGGCGCCCCTGGTCCATGAGCCGGCGGTGGAGGGCGGCGGCCTCGAGCTGCAGCCCCGCCTGGATGGCGGCCTCCCGGAGGAGCTCCCGGTCCTCCCGGCCGTAGTTGAGCTCCGCGAACTTGCCGCCCATGAGGAGGGCCTTCTCCGGCTGGTCGTCCACCATCACCAGGACCAGGAGCTGCACCTCCAGGGCGTCCACGTGGGCGCGGAGCCCGGGGTCCGCCTCCTGGATCCAGCCCGCCTCCTCGCTGGAGAGGCCCAGCACCACCTCCCGGTTCTCCCGGGCGTGGCGGAGCAGTCCCGGAGGCAGGGGCAGAGCACGCGCGGGGAGGTGCACGCCCCGGGAGTTCTCCGCCGGGGGCAGGAGGATCGCGCCGCCCTCCACGGGCTGCAGGTGCAGCGCGTTCGGGCGGAAGGCCTCCCGGAGGGCTCCGGTGAAGACCCGGAGGAAGGCCTCGTCCGAGAGCCGGAGCTGGCTCTCCCGGAGGCTTCCCAGGAGCACCTGCCGGGCGGTGTGCAGGTCCCTCCGGAAGAAGCGGCGGAGGATGAGCAGGAGGCGCCGCAGGGCCCAGCCGATGGGGAGGGCGGAGAGCCCCACCAGCACGCCGGCCCAGGCGGGGGGCACGCTGTTCAGGGTGCGGCCGAAGACCCAGGCCAAGGCCGCGAAGTAGGCCGCCACCACGGTGCCCAGGATCGCGAAGTAGGAGATCCAGCGCAGGATCGTGCGCCGGATGTCGAAGAGCCCGTGCCGGACCACCGCGTAGGCAAAAGCCAGGGGCAGGAGGGGCAGGGGCAGGAAGAAGACCCAGGCCTGGCGCTGGAAGATCAGCGTCTGGAAACGGGGCATCAGGGTCATGGCGTTGAGGGCCAGCAGGTCCGCGCAGACCGCCAGGGCCATGAGCAGGGCGGGGAGCACGGACCGCCGCCTCCGCTCGTCCAGCTTGAAGGTCCCCCGGATGAAGAGGGCCACCGCGGCGCCGATGGCGATGATGTAGAGCGTGTTGCTGACCACCCCGGCGATGCCCGCGGCCTTGGCCAGCCCGGGCAGCCAGTCCGGAGTCCGGACGAGGCCCAGGGCCTTGAAGAAGCCTTCGCCGCTCTGGCGGATGAAGAAGCCGCCCAGGTTCAGCAGGGCGTCCACGATGAAGTAGGTGTAGATCCCCGTGATCAGGCGCCGGTTCCGCCGCTGGGGGAAGGGGTAGGGGAAGCGGAGGAAGAACTGGAGCAGCAGGGGCGGGAGCACCGCCCGCACGGTGAAGGCCGTGGCGAGGATGAAGAAGAGGATCCATCCCGGCACGTTGCCCTGGAAGGCGAGGCGCCCCGCGGGGAAGAGCAGGAAGGCGAGGGAAAGATAGAAGAAGAGCCGGGAGACCTTGCGCTGGGGGCTGGAGGCCACCACCAGAAGGCCGAGCATCCAGAACAGCAGGCCGGTGGCCATCTGGATCAGGCGGCCCATGTCCAGGGGCTTCACGAGGCGCAGGGGCAGGTAGAGGGTCTGGGGCTGGCCCTCCACCGCGCGGATCACCGTGTAGACCAGGACGGTGCCCTCGGTGCGGGCGTTGATCAGGCTCTGGGCCTCGCGCACGCCCTGGGCGTTGCCCTTGAAGGTCTTGCCCTGGATGGCCACCAGCTGGTCGCCCTCCAGGAGGCCCGCCTCCTCGGCGACGCCCCCGGGGAGGATCTCCCGGATCATGATGCGGCCCTTCTCCACCCGCCAGGTGCACTGGTCGTCGCTGAAGGCGTAGGGCCCCTGGGTGGCGTAGAAGGTCCCGAGGGAGAGCACCAGGGCGATGAGGCTCAGGAAGAGCAGACGCCAGCGGATGCGTTTGAGTTCGGGGGACAAGGGCTACCCTGGGGTGGATCCTGAGGGGATACGGATGAAGGCGGAAAGGGATTGGTGGGTGATCGCGGGGGGCCGGTCCCGGGTGGGCCGGGCCCTGGCGGAGGCCCTGGCCCCGCGGCGGAACCTGGTCCTCACCAGCTCCCGGGGATGGGAGGGCGAGGCGGCGTGGCTGGAGGGGTTGTCAACCGGGGTCCGCGCTTGGCGCTGGGATGCTCGGGACCCGGAAATTGGTTCCACGATGATGGCAGACCTCGCCGCCCTGGGGGCCGAAGGGATCCGGCCGGGGGCGGCCGTGGTGGTGGCGGGGGCTTTCCCGGCCCAGCCCCTGGGGTCCTGGACGCCAGCGGGCCTCGGGGACCTGTGGGCGGTGAACCTCAGCTTCCCCCTCCTGGCCGCCCAGGCCCTGGCCCCGCGCCTGGCCGACGGGGCCGCCCTGCAGTTCCTCCTGGACGCGGCCATCCACCGGCCCTTCCCCTCCCGGCTGCCCTACAGCGCGTCCAAGTCGGCCCTGGCCTCGATGGTGCCGGGGCTGGCGAAGGCCCTGGCCCCCCGGGTCAGGGTGGCGGGCCACGCCCTGGGCACCGTGCTGCCCGAGGCGGGCGGCGATCCGGAGGCCCTGGCCCGGGCCACCCCCCTGGGCCGGACCGGGTCCGTGGCGGACCTGGTCCGGGCCCTGGAGTTCGTGGCGGAGAGCCCCTACCTCACGGGGGAGGTGCTCACCCTCGACGGCGGCTGGCACCTCTAGGCCCTACTTCAGCTGCAGCGCCTCGATCCGGGAGGGCAGGGCCGGCGTGGCGTAGACGCGGTGGGTGGCCTTCCGGAAGTCCTCGGGCTTCGCCTTGGGGATGCTCAGGAAGACCTGGGGGTTGCGGTCCACCAGGGGGAACCAGGAGGACTGCACCTGGACCATGATGCGGTGGCCCTTCCTGAAGGTGTGCAGGACGTCCGGGATGGTGAAGGCCGAACGGGTGGGGACGTTGGGCTCGTAGGGCTTGGGGTTGGAGAAGTCGTCCCGGAACTTGCCGCGCAGGGCGTCGCCCCGCACCAGCATCTGGTAGCCGCCGGCGTGCCAGCCCCTCGGGCTGTCCGGGGGGTTCTTCGCGTCGTCGGGGAAGACGTCGATGAGCTTCACGATCCAGTCGGCGTCGGTGCCGGTGGTGCTGACGAAGAGTTCCGGCTTCACGGGCCCGGCGAGGGTCACGTCCTCGGCCAGGGGCTCGGTCTGGAAGACCAGCACGTCGGGGCGGGTGGAGGCGAAGCGCTGGTCCTCCGTCATGTAGTCCCGGGTGTAGCCGAAGGTGATCTCCTGGGTGTAGGGCACGGGCTTTGCGGGGTCCGAGAGGTACTCGGCGAAGGCGGGGCCGCCGGCGGCGGGCTTCTCGAAGCCCAGGCGCCCGTCGGCGTGGAGGTAGAGGCTCACGGGCCGGGCGGCCTTCGGCGGCCAGGCCTCGAAGGCCTTCCATTCATTGGCGCCGGTGGCGAAGGCGTTCACCTTGGCCAGGGGCGCGGCCTTGGGATCGGCCTCGCCCTTGAGGCGCTCCTGGAAGAAGCGGAACTCGATCTCCTTCTGGTACCAGGCGCTGGTCTTCGCGCCGAAGGTGGCGTTGCCGATGCGGGAGCCGTCGCCGCTGGCCCACTGGCCGTGGGTCCAGGGGCCCATGACCAGCCGGTGGTCCGTGGCGGGGCTCTGCTTCTCCAGGGAGGCGTAGAGGGCCAGGGGGCCGAAGAGGTCCTCGGCGTCGAACCAGCCGCCCACCGTGAGGACGGCGGGCTTGACCCCCTTCATGTGGGGGCGCAGGTCCCGGTCCTTCCAGTAGGCGTCATAGGTGTCGTGTTCGACCATGGCCCGCCAGATGGGCTCGCGCCCCTTCAGCACCTTGTCGAGGTTGCCGATGGGGCCCTGCTCCAGGAACCAGCGGTAGCCGTCCCGGGTCCCGATCTGGAGGGGGCGCGGCATGTCCGGGGAGGGCTTCTCCCGGTTGGAGGTGAAGAAGGTGAAGAAGCTGAAGGTGGCCGCCAGCTGGAAGGCGCCGTTGTGGTAGCTGTCGTCCCCCACCCACAGGTCCATCATGGGGGCCTGGGGGGACACGGCCACCAGGGCGGGGTGGCTGCCCGAGAGGGCCTGGGCGGCGTAGTGGCCGGGGTAGCTGATGCCCCACATGCCCACCTTGCCGTTGTTGGCCTCGAGGTTCTTCACGAGCCATTCCACGGTGTCCCGGGTGTCCGTGGTCTCGTCGATCTCGCCGGCCTTCCGGCCCTCCCGGATGGGGCGGCACTCGTCGAAGGTCCCCTCGCTCATGAAGCGGCCCCGCACGTCCTGGTAGGCCACGATGTAGTCCTGGTCCAGGAAGAGGGGCGAAGGGCCCACGCCGCGGCGGAACTTGTCCGGGCCGTAGGGGCCCACGCTGTAGGGGGTGCGCTGGAGCAGGATGGGGCGGGGCTTCGAGGCGTCCTTGGGGACGTAGATGGAGGTGAAGAGCTTCACGCCGTCCCGCATGGGGATCATGACTTCGCGCTTGGTGTAGCGCTGCTCCACGGGGTTCGGGGTGGCCGCCACGGCCTGGCCCTTGGTCAGGGTCGAGGGGAAGGTGGCGCCCCCCTGGGTGCCGGTGCCGTTCCAGGCGCGGCCGTCCTCGCTCAATTCCCCGGCGAAGGCGAGGCCCCCCGGGATGCCAGGGACGGAGAAGCGCAGTTTCCGGCCTTCCAGGACGATGTCCCCCAGGGCGAAGCCCCTCACGCCCTGGTCGGGCACGTCGAAGGTGCCGGTGAGGGGCTCCTTGCCGCCGCCCTCCAGGGTGATGGACATCCCGAGGCTCTGGCCGTTGGGAAGCTTGGCGCTGCCTCCCCAGGCGCCGGCGAGGTCAGGGGCGGGGGCCGGCGCGGCCTGGGCGGGCGGCGCGGGCTGCTGGGCCGCCAGGGCCATGGAAAGGGGCGCCAGGCCCAGGAAGGGGATCAGCGGTCGGAGCATGCGGTGCCTCGTGGCGGACAGGCCCCCAGCGGGCCCGCGGGTCGGAAGGATAGAATGCCTACGGAGGCGAGGCATCCGCCGTTTATGAAGTTCAAGGTCAACGAGATCTTCCATTCGATCCAGGGGGAGGGCACCCGGGCGGGGCGGCCCTGCGTCTTCGTGCGCCTCACGGGCTGCCCCCTGCGCTGCGTCTACTGCGACACCGAGTACGCCTTCTACGACGGGGCCTTCATGGACCGGGAGGCCATCCTGGCTTCGGTGAAGACGCTGCTGGGCGAGCCTGGCAGGGGCCCCAACGCGGCCTTCGTGGAGCTCACCGGCGGCGAGCCGCTCGCCATCCCGAACGCCCCGGCGCTGCTGAAGGACTTCCTGACCCTCGGCGTGGAGGTGGCGATCGAGACCGCCGGCAGCCACGACCTGGCGGCGGTGCCGCGGGAGGTCATCAAGATCGTGGACCGCAAGACCCCCGGCAGCGGCGAGGTCGAGCGCTGGCTGGAGTCGAACCTCGACCACCTGGTCCCGGGCCAGGACGAGCTGAAGTTCGTGCTGATGGACGAGGCCGATTACGAGTGGTCGAAGGCCTGGTGCGAGGAACGCAAGGTCTGGGACCGGCTCACGGTGCTGTTCAGCCCCGTGCACGGAAAGCTGGACTCCGCCTGGCTCGCCGAGGCCATCGTGCGGGACCGGCTGCCGGTGCGGTTCCAGACGCAGTTGCACAAGGTGATCTGGGGGTCGGAACGGACCGGGGTATGAGCGCTCACCCCAGCGTCGCCCCCCGCGCCGCCAGCAGCTCCCGCAGCACGCTCCGGTGGCAGCGGGCCTCGTCCTCGCAATAGCAGCCGACAGCCAGGTCAGTGGTCCTCGACAGGGCGGCCAGCAGGTCGAGGGCGTGGGCGGCGGAGGGCTCGGCCATCTCGGCGCGGAACTTCCTAGTGAAGGCCTGCCACGCGGCGGGGGTGTCCGCGGCGTGGGCCTGCTTCATCAGCTCGAGGCTGGGGGCGAGGGTGGGGAACCACACGTCGTAGTAGTCCCGGGACGCGAACTCGGTCTTCGGCACGCCCCGGGGCGGGCGGCACACGGTGCCGACCCTCAGGCCTTCGCCTTTCGCGCGTGGCGTGCCGAGTCTGACGATGCGGATGGCCACCTCAGGCTCCGAACTGGCGCAGGTGGTGGTCCAGGTGCTTCGCCATGAGGACGCCCCAGTCCTCGCCGCTGAGCCGTCCGAAGAAGCTGTGCTCGACGCGGCCAGCCTCCTGGGGCCCGCGGGCCACGAGCGCGTCGAGGGCCGCCTTGACCCGGGCCCGCTCGGTCTCCAGGTCGCGGTCGCCCTCCACCACGAAGTCGGGGTCCGTGGGGGCCTCCTTGCGGAAGGGCTCGGCCCCCAGCACGCGTCCCTTCACGAGCCAGGCCAGCAGCTTGCCAAGGAGCTTCTGCTTCATGGGCCGCATCCCCGCAGCGGCCTCCAGGGGCACCGCGCAGTGGGCCAGGGCCTGGGCCGGGGTCATGGTGCCCCACTGGCGGGGGGACGCAGGCTGCAGCGTGTCCAGGCGGGCGAGGAGGGCGGCGCGGTCGTCGGGGGAGAAGAGGGTGGGCATGATCACTCCGGATCCACGGTTCAACGGCCCGGCATCCCGTACGCCGGCAGCACCGTGATGTTCGCCACGGCGGACTGGAAGCGGTGCTGGGCGATGGCCTGGTAGGCCTCCGAGTGGTACCACGCGTCGAAGGCCTCCCGGCTGGGCATGCGCAGGACGACGACGCGGGAGAAGGGCCAGGACCCTTCCACGGGCTTGGGATCGTCCTGCACCGCCAGGATCTCGCCGCCCTGGGCGGCGAAGAGGGGCAGGAAGCCCTGCACGTAGCGCTGGTAGGTGTCGCGGTCGTGGATGTTCAGGGCGACGAGGATGTAGACGGGGGCAGGCTCGGCCATGAGGGCAGACTACGCGGATGCCGCCCCCCCATGAAGGGCCTTGACCAACCTCCCTGGGAGGAGAAGCAGGGGGAGGTGATTTCTGGATGGTTGCCGTAACTTGCGGCCGAAGCCCGACACGGAAGGCGACGTTTCTAAGATCGGCCTCCCCGGGGTATGCAGATGTGGACCTATGGGGCCGTGAGCCAGAAGGTCAGTCCTTCAAACCCAGCAACGGCTTAAAGAACTCACTGTTGATAGCGACGCCGAGAGTCAGGCTGTTGACTCGATCACTGGAGGCCTCCCCAGTCTTGAGGCGAAAGTTCGCGACACCTAGCATCACCGTGAAGTGGTGGTTGAGGTCATATCCGAGACCGACGGAAATGATCCGTGCATCCGCGAGCTGCTTGGAGTCGTCGCTGGAGAGGGGGGTTCCTATTCCTGCGAAAACAGAAAATCTTCGCATCAAATGGTTCCAGGCTCCCTGTCCCCCAGGGATGAAACGGTGGGGAGTGAAGTAGGCCCTGAATACGCCGCTTGCGGCCACCATTGGGCTTCCGGTGCCCTGGTGAGGGACATTCACGTGGTTCAACAACACGCTGAAGCGGATGCGCTCATTCCTCCAAGTCGGGTAATGAAGCATTCCGAAGATCGCCTCGATCTGATCTTGCAGAGGCTTCCCCTTGATTCGTGGGTTATCAGCAATGCCGAGAATTTCGATCACTTCATTGACGAGCAGCACGGGTTGTCGGTGCTTGTCTTTGGCATGATCCGAAAGAAACACTTTGTCCTGGCGTGAGATTCCTCCGCCGGAAAGAGTGCGAGCACTTAGACCGTCCTCCACGGGAATGGGTGCCTTGTTGATTTGTTCGCTAATCGATGCCTGGATTTCCTTGGGCCATTTGGGATAAGCCGATGTAACCAGTTCATAGAGATACCTGGCATCCGAGGCCACGGCATCCGGTCTGTCATAGGCCCCTTTATCGATTCGAGCCTGGCTGGCTTCCAGCGCGTCGAGCCTTCCTTGGACTGCCACCAATTCAGGGTTGGTGTTCTTCAGGAGTTCACCTTCAGCTCGGGCCGCCTCGGCCGCGGCTTGCTCGTGAGCATTCTTGGCCAGAGTCACCTCTGATTCGGCCTGCTTATGGGCGTCCAGCGAATCCTTGTGATCCTTGGTCTTCTCTTCCAACGACTTCTTGGCCTTAGTAACGGCTTCCGTTTTAGCCTTGATGTCTTCTGGGCTTTTCTTCTTTTCGGCTTCCTTCAGAGCCTCTTCGGTTCTAGCGAGATCGGACTGAGCCGCGGTGAAGACCGTCTCAGCTGATTTGACCTTCGCCAATGCTTTCTTTTCGTCCTGCATCCGAAGTTTTAGCTGATAGGCCAGTAGGTCAGCCTGTTTTCGGCAATGATCGGCGGTGGCTTCAAGAAGGAGCCGTGAGGCTTTGTCGAACGCCTCTCGGAGCGCCTTGATGCCTGCGGCGTTATCGGGTTTCTGAAGCGCTCCTTCGTACTCCTTCCGCCGGTCATCAAGGTCCTTGATGGCGGCGTTCAGGATGCTCTTAGCCGCATCAGCGCGCACCTGATACGCCTTCTCGATGGAATCCAGCGGCTGCTTACTTGTCTGAGGCGTTTCGGCTGACGCCAGGAGGCACAGCAGGAGCGGGGGAATCGGCATGGGTTCTCCTTGGAATACCTACCCCCTGCGATATTTGTACCCGATTCTCGCGGTCTTAATTGTTTACCTGTCTGGGTATAGATTCCAGCTATGAGGCTGGCGTTCGATTGTGCGATTGCCCCGTCCAGATTCTGGATGTAGTCCCGGAGTTGGACGATCAATCCCGATTTTGGGCGTCCCTGCTTACTTCTGGGTACTAGGAACTCTGTCGGGCTTAGTTCAGTCGATCTTGTTCGCCTTGCGGTGCTTGAGTTCCTTCGCCAGGTCCGCGGGCCGGATCCGGCCTTCGCCGAAGAGGGCCTTGCCCTTGTAGAAGGACCTGAGGGCCAGTCCTCCGATGAGGGTCCCCAGGGGGAAACCCGGCAGGTAGAGGGCGGAGAAGACCATGCCGGGGACTCGCGCCCAGGCGGGCCGGGCCCAGCATCCGTAGACCGCAGGGACCATGGCGGCGGCCATCACGCAGGCGAAGATGCCGAAGGCCTTGTCCTGCTCCCACGAGGCGAAACCGATGAGGGGAAGCCCGAGGATGGCCAGCGCCCAGAACACGCCCATCACCTGGATGTTGGTGGACCAGTCCTTGAGCTGCTTGACCTCCTTGGTGCTGAGCTCGGGGAACAGCTGCCGGGGCAGCGTGACGGCCAGGTCGGCGGCGGGGGTGGCGTAGGGGTTTTCAGTCATGAAGTCCTCGGGGATGGGCTCAGGATGCCAAGGAGCACCCTTGCGGGGGATCACCGGAACGCCTGAGGTGTCCGCTCAGGCTGGAAGGGCAGGGGGCTCGGCGGTGTTTGGCAGGTCCAGCGTCATGAACACGCTGTGGGGGTCTTCGCGGTAGGGGCCGAAGGGACCGCAGGGAAGGAATCCGTGGGAGGCGTAGAGCCGCCGCGCGGGTTCGAACTCGGGCTGGGCGCCGGTCTCCAGGCTCACGCGGGCGTAGCCCCGCGCGCGGGCCTCGGCGAGGAGGTGCGCCAGCATCGCCCGCGCCACCCCCTTGCCCCGGTGGAGGTGCGCCGTGCGCATGGACTTGATCTCCCCGTGGGAAGCCTCCAGCTCCCGCAGCGCCCCGCACCCCATCAGCTCCGCGTCCGGCGAGTCGTCCGTCCACACCGACCAGAACGTGACGTCCGGCCCCCGCAGCGCCGCCAGGTCCAACGCATGCACGCTCTCCGGTGGCGAGATGCGGTGCATGTCGCGGAGGTGGTCAGAGAGGAGGGTGGTGATGGCGGGGGAGGTTAGCGGATTACTTTGACGTGTAAAAATATAATGAATGTTCACAGATTAAGATATAAAATCACTAATGACGAGTCGCATTGATATTTAAATTTCAAATTCATCCCTAGATTCAATCAATTCTTTATGTCTTGAAATCATTTCAGAGATTGTACTTCGCTCAGATTCCAGCTCTATTAATAAATTTCTTAAATCTGTAGTGATTAATGCATTAGTCTCTGGATCAGCTATCGCATCCGACCAGGTGAAAGGGGACCCAGGGCTATTAAGGAGATGCTTAGCTGCAATTAGTTTGAAACCCTCACAATTTGCAAATCTAAATAGATTACTGTAATATTTTTTATCTAACGGATAACGTAATGCAATTAAAATCTGAAGATCTTGAATTTTTGATTTTCCTTTATCAAGTCTTATTGAAATCGGGAAGTATTTTGACATTTTTTCGAGTAATGTCTTATCCAGTTTAAAATTAGGACTCAAATCAACATCCTTGGGGATTAGTAGATCTAATAAAGGTTTCCGATAAGTGGAAAGATAGTTAAAATTGTCAATTTCTGACAGAAATTCAAGAACTTGTGCCCATTTGTGACCTTCTTCAAGTTTGTTCAATAACGCATTATAAAATTTTTGTTTTAAACTTTCTGGCCTGGACCGAATATATGCTGCGGCAAAATATTCTCGTATTGTGTTATGTAAATAGTTGAATTTGCCTCCTTCATCGATCAGTAAGGAGGTAATATTTTTATAATCTTTTAATAGCGCTTCTGTGTTACAAGTTATTCCGTTAAGTTGCATTGCCTTGCTGGCTGCAGTATGCACAATTTCTCTTGGGTATAATCCATATCCTGTTTTGTGCAATTCATAAGATAGAGCTTCAAAACACTTCCTTAGTTGTTCATCATCAAGCTTACTCAGTCTTTTACGCCTACATGTGATTTTGATGTCATCATGTCGCGAGAGTAGTACATCAAATAGCAGTTCATAGTAAGAGGGAAGCGTGGTCGGTAGTTTATTTAAGCCCTGGTGTACAATGATCAGGATAGAAACCATCAACGGTGTTAGTAGTATATCGCCAGCTTTAAATCCGCTAGCTTTTATGTCTTCAAGTAGTCGGGCTTTATACTCTTTATCAGACTCGCAAAGCTTATCTACAACTGCAAGATAATCATTCCCAGTTAAATGCTGGATCCTGATATTCTCAAAATGTTGTAAATACTCTATATTAGTCCCAGGGCGACTGGATATAAGTATTCGAAGTTCAGAATATTTTTGAGATAATGACTGAATTTCAAGAATAATGTTATCATGTACTTCTTCCAGGATTTCATCAAACGCATCTAAAAATAATACGACTTTCGCTTCCGATAATAGAGATTCTAATACAGATTTAGAAACCGTTATTCCCATGATATCTATAAATTTTACCGCATGATCTAGTATGGATTCACCGGGTCGAATTTTTCTTAACTCAACGAAAATGGGGACCCCTTCATTGAAGTCTAGCATACTAGAGCAAAGCATTTTCATCAAAGTTGACTTCCCTTCACCAGCAATCCCGAATATGGCTAAATTTCCCCTGGCCGGAAATGATGGTAGGTCATTAAATCGGATCCGCTTGTTATTATACAAAACGGTCGGCTTAACATAAATTTTAGAGATATCAATCTCTTTGTCGCCGGACCAAATCGTTTTTGTGTTTCTTAAGTTGTTGAGTCGCGTGTAAAAATTTTCAATCGATTTTTGAAGCTTTCTTTTTTCTAATTTTGTTTTATATGATTTTATAATAAAATCCGAAAAATGATCTATAGTTTTCTTAGCAATTAATTCTTTCAACATAGTTGAATCCTCTTTGGTGCGGTTCAATCTTGATGAGATTCTTGGGATTTATTCTGATTCTCGTCTGAGGCCCTACCTGGTTGGTCGCTTCCACTGCCCCAACGTACTCTCCATCGGCCCCGTCACCGTAGCGCTCATCTTTTTCGCTTTGGCTTCGTTCAGGGCCTTCTCCATAGCCTTGATCGCCTCGCCTTCGCGCCTCAGCACGTAAAGCACCCGCGCGCGGGCTTCCTGGGATTGGGGGCCGGGGTTGAGTTTGAGGGCTTTGTCGGCCCAGCCGAGGGCTTCTCCGAGGTGGATCTCCTGCTCGGCTGAGAAGATCGCGGCGTCGGCGAAGAGCTTCCAGTCGTTGGGGTTGGCGGCCATGGCCTGGCGCATGCGCCTGGACACGATCTCGTCCACGTCCACTTCGACGATGAAGCTCACCCTCAGCTTCTCCCAGTAGAGGTCCACGTAGGCCGTGCCGTAGCCCGCGGGGTAGACCTCGAAGGTCAGCCACTCGGTGTGGGCCGCGGCCTTGGGCTTCACGTCGAAGCGGAGCTGGTCCTGCTGGGGGTCGTACTCGTAGGCGCCGATCTGCTTCCAGCGCTTGTTCAGCACCAGCGTCCAGCGGTCCTGGTTCGGGATCGCGAAGAGCGCGTAGGTCCCCGCGGGCACCTTCTGCCCATTCACCGTGACGTTGTCGCTGAAGCTGATCGTCGTCGCCTCGTTGGCCCCCAGCCGCCACACCTGGCCGAAGGGCACCAGCCCGCCCCAGATCGGCCGCCCCTTCACCTTGGGACGGTGGTAGCTCACCGACACCACCGTGGTGCCGATGACCTGGCTCGTGGTGGCCGCCGGGCTCAACTGCGGGAACAACGGCCCCTTCGCCTGGGGCCAGGCCCGCAGCGCAGGGACCAGGACGAGGATCAGCGGCAGCAGCGTTCGGCCCATGAGGGATGATAGCGGGCCGCCTCCGCGGCCTTCGCGGGGGAGCCATCCGGAGCCCCGGTCCCCGTGGACGGGGTTCGCATCCCAGGGGCCCGGATGGGGCCGGGCCCCCCCGGCGCCCCGCCCGCGGACTCCGGACCCATTCGGAGTCGGCGGCGCAGTGGGGTCGCAGCATGGGGGACTCGGCCTTGTCGAGATGACCCGGCCTTGTCCGCAAGCCCCGTGCCGCCGTTCCCCAGGGCCAAACAGGGCACTTGGACGCGAAACGGGACGGCCAGGCCGTCCCGTTTCTGGACTGCGTCCTGATCCTGGACGCGGGGAGGACGTCTACTTGGCCGCCTTCCAGGCCGCCAGGTCCTTCTCCAGGTTCTCCGTGTACTCCTTGGGGGGCGCGTTCTTCGCCGCCTTGGCCAGCGCGATGGCCTTCTCCATGTCCGCGAAGGCTTCCGCCTTCTTCCCCGCCTTCTGCTGCACCCGCGCCCGCAGCTCGAAGGGCCAGAAGCTCTCCCAGTTCTTGCACGCGATGTCCAGCCAGGCCAGCTGCTGGGCCGGCTCCAGGTTCTGCTTGAAGTAGTACTGGGCCGCCTGGAAGAAGAGCACCGCGTCCTTGGGATCGTCGGCCTTGGCCGCCGCGACCTTCTCCTGGACCAGCTTCTTGTAGGCCCCGTGCACGTCCACGTCCAGGGCGAAGGCCACCCGCAGCTTCTCCCAGTGCAGCTCCACCCGCGCCGTGTGGTCCGAGGTGGGGATCAGGAAGTAGCTCAGGTACTCCGTCCCCGGGCCCGCCTTGGCCTCGGGCTTCGCCGTCCAGCGCAGCTGGTCCTCCTTCGTGTCGTAGTTGTAGGAGCCCCAGAGCTTCGTGTTCCGGGAGAGGATCAGCGTCCACTGGTCCTTCTCGGGGATCGCGTAGAAGGCGTAGGTGCCCTTGGGCACCTCCTTGCCGTCCACCTTCGCGTCCGCGCCGAAGGTGATGAGGGTCGGCTCGTTGGCGCCGGTGCGCCACACCTGGCCGTAGGGCACCACCTTGCCCCAGATCTCCCGGCCCTTCACCGACGGGCGGTGGTAGGTGATCTTGAACTCGGAGACCCCGATGTCGAGGCTCACGGAGGCCGCCGGGCTCTCCCGCAGCGGAGGCAGGCGGTTCTGGGCCACCAGCAGGGCGGGGGCGGCGAGCAGCAGGGCGGCAAGGGGTCGGCGCATGGTTCCTCCGGAAGGGAGCATCATGGTACGCGGAATGGACGGCGCGGCGAGGGACCCCGGGGCGGAACGGGCGCGGATGGTGGCGGAGCAGATCGCCGCCCGGGGCGTCGCCGACCCGCGGGTGCTGGCGGCCCTGGCGGAGGTTCCCCGGGAGGCCTTCCTCCCCGAGGCCCGGCGGGGCGCCGCCTTCGAGGACCACCCCGTGCCCCTGGCCCACGGCCAGACCCTCAGCCAGCCCTACATCGTGGCCTTCATGGCCGAGGCCCTGGAGCTCACCGGCGCCGAGCATGTGCTGGATGTCGGCGCCGGCTCGGGCTACGCCAGCGCCGTCCTCGCCCGCCTGGCCGCCCGCGTCACCGCCGTGGAGCTCGTCCCTGAGCTGGCGAGCCTGGCCTCGGAGAACCTCCGGGCCCTCGACGTCCTCAACGTCCAGGTTTTCGAAGCCGACGGCGCCCTCGGCTGGCCCCGGGAAGCCCCCTTCGACGCCATCCACGTCGCCTGCGCCGCCAGCTCCATCCCCGTCGCCCTCGTGGACCAGCTCGCCGAAGGCGGCCGCATGATCCTGCCCGTGGGCGAGCCCTTCGGCAGCCAGTGGCTCGTGAGGGTGCGGAAGAAGGGCGGCCGCGTCCTGCGGGAGGACCTCCTGCCCGTGGCGTTCGTGCCGATGCGGTAGGGTCCGCCCCGGAAGGATCCTTCAGGCCCCCGCGGCCTCCGCGTCCTCGTCCTCCGGGACAGCAGGCCGCGCCCCCACGGCGAGCCAGGCCCCGAACGCGCCCACGGCCAGGACCAGCCCGAGGGCGAGGAAGGACGGCCCCGCGTAGGGCGCGCCGGGATCCAGGGTGAGCGGCGCGCGCAGGAGCAGGTCGCCGCAGAAGTAGCCGGCGAGGCCCGCCAGGAAGCCCCGCCGAGCCACGATCGACACGTACAGCCCCCAGGCCACCATCGTGGCGGCCACGGCCGGCAGGCTGCGGGCGTAGGCCAGGACCTCCAGGATGCAGAGGACGGCCCACAGGGCGACCAGGGCAGGTCCTTCCCGGCGCAGCGTGCGCCGGGCCAGCACCATCCCCATCAGGACGAGGATGGCCTGCAGGAAGCCGAGGAGCAGGGAGACGCCGATGCCCGCCAGGCCCTGCTGGAGCCCTTCCAGGCGCGGCGGGAAGAGGTAGTGGTTGGGTGGGAAGGGCGAGCGGGTCCAGACCTTGACCCAGCCTGCGAGCCACACGGCGCCCACGGACCCGAGGCCGAGCAGGCAGCCCGCGAGGAGGTCGCGGCCCACGAGGGGATTGCGGACCTCACCGGCCAGCAGCCGGTGCCAGGACACCAGCAGGCCCGGCCGGTGGCGGCGGATGGTGGGTTCCAGGGCCAGGTAGGCCAGGCCCGCGAAGCTTCCCACGAACAGCCCGCGGGAAACCGTGCTGGCGAGGAGCACGAAGGGGCCCCAGGCCGTGAAGGTGCGGTTGGACATCAGCACGATGCTCCAGGCCATGAGGCCGGCCACCACGAGGCCGAGGCGGAGGGCTCCCCGGCGGTCCCCGCGCCCGGCCCGCAGGTTCCGCCGGGCCAGGTGCAGGCTGGCCAGGGCCAGGGCTCCCGCCAGGGCCAAGATGATCCAGCCCGCGGCCTTCCGGCCGCCCACCGGAGCCGGCGGCGCCGCGAGGGGCGGGGCTTCCCACGGCCCCGTGAGCCGGAAGTGGACGGGCCGCCCCTGGAGGGAGGCGGCCTCGATGCGCAGGGGCAGGTCGGGATGGTCCGGGAAGGACCCGGTCCAGGCGGTCACGCGGTCGCAGGGGACCGGCGGGGTCCACCCGGGCGCCCCGTCCGAGAAGGCGGCAGGATCCAGGCCCGCGGCCCCGAAGAGGGGCCCGAAGACCTCCCGGTCCGACCGGCCGGAGGCAGGAGGGCCGAGCCGCGCCGGACCCACGGCGCTGAAGGCGACCAGGCGCCCCCTCCCGTCCAGGATCAGGTTGGCCCGCCCCTCCTCGTCCAGGGGCGGATCATCCTCGGTCACCTGGTTCTCGAGGAGGGCCCTGGGCCTCAGGGAGCCCGGGCCCTGGCGGTACCAGAAGCGGTACACCACGGGGTGCCCCGACCGCAGCCGCTTCCAGCGGGCCGGGGCGGGCAGGGGATCCTGCTCCCAGTCCAGGTAGGATTCGTCCAGGTCGTAGCCCCAGGCCCGGTCGGAGGGCGCCGGGACCCCGAACTGCGCGAGCAGGGTGCGGGCGCGGTCCGCGAGGACCTCCGGGGATTTCTCGAAGGGGACCTGGGCGAAGAGGTTGGCCTGGTTCGCGCCGGCCATCAGCAGGGCGAGGCCCGCCACCAGGGCTGCCCCGAGGAAGGCCCGCCAGGGCGCGAGGCCCTCGGCGGATTCGCTGGCGGCCACCTGTTCCGGGGAAGGGGTTTCCCCCGCCGCGAGGGCCGCGGCCAGCGGGTCTCCCCCGGGGAGGGCCGCGGCCACCAGGGCCGCGGAGGCGGGCCGGCGCGACGGATCCTTCTCCAGGCAGCGGAGGATGAGGCGCTCCAGCCCGGGGTCCAGGCCGGTGGTGTGGGCGCTGGGATGGGAGGGCACCTCCTGGAGGTGCGCCCGCCGCCAGGCGGCGAGGCTGTCGGCATGGAAGGGGCGCCGGCCCGTGCATATCTCGTAGAGCAGCAGCCCCAGGGCGTAGAGGTCGCTGCGGGCGGTCGCGGGCTCCCCGCGGAGCTGCTCGGGGGCCATGTAGGCCGGCGTGCCCGCGATCTCGCCGGGGCGCTGGGCCCCGACGGCCGCCAGCCCGAAATCCGTGATGCGGGCCCTGCCGCGGCCGTCGATCATCACGTTGGCGGGCTTGAGGTCCCGGTGCACGACCCCCTGGTCGTGGGCCGCCTGGAGCCCTGCGCAGACCTGGCGGGCCACCTCGATGGCCTTGCCCTCGCTCAGGCGGCCGATGCGGCGGAGCAGGGATTCCAGGTCCTCGCCGTCGACGAATTCCATGCTGAGGAAGGCCCGGCCGCCCGCTTCGCCGATGTCGTGGACACGGCAGACGTGGGGGTGGGACACCCGGTGCGCGGCGCGGACTTCCCCGTGGAGCCGCTCCAGGGCCTCCCGGTCGGCCTCCAGGGCCGGCGGCAGGAACTTGAGGGCGACGGGCTGCCCCAGCCTGAGGTCGTCCGCGCGGTACACCTCCCCCATGCCGCCCCGGCCGAGCAGGCCGACGATGCGGTAGCGCCCGGCGAGGATCTCCCCGGGGGTGAAGCCCGCGCCGACCGGGCCGCGGGG
>JABLTH010012818.1_pt1 | contig 19098 bp, 19 predicted proteins | sample 7875711 | NCBI WGS metagenome assembly JABLTH01 (sample SAMN14941262, study PRJNA633318) | bioreactor metagenome | isolation source: bioreactor | place: China | collected 2019-03-05 | reverse complement strand
GGGCCGTCTCGCGTTCGCCGAATATCCCGGCCTTCAGATAAACGGGAAGATCGGCGCTGTGGTCGCTGTGCAGATGCGAGAGCGCGATGAAGCGCAGGTCCTCGATCCTTCCTCCGGACTTGCCGAAGGCGACGGCCGTCCCGGCGCCGGTGTCGAACAACGCACGCGCTTTGCCGTCCAGCCACAGCACATGGCCGCTTTGTGCGCGGGCATTCAATTCGGGCCCTCCGCTGCCCAGCACTTGCCATGCGACGGCGCCCGGGCAATCAGCGGCCGCCCAAGCCCAGGGCGCGAAAAACAGCAGCGCGCCGGTCGCCATGCCTAGCCACCGGCTCACGCGGCTTCTCCCATCGCGCGCACGCTGCCGGGACTGCTTCCGCTGACGCGCTTGTAGAGACGCCGGAACGCCGCCTCGCTGGCATAGCCCAGACGCTCGGCGATCGCAGCCACCGACAGTTTCCGCTCGCGCAGCATCTTTTCGGCCACGCTCACCCGCCATTGCGTCACGTACTGCATGGGGGGCATGCCCATGAGCTGGGTGAAGCGCTCGGCAAAGGCGGAGCGCGACATGCAGGCCAGCGCGGCCATCGATGGCATCGTCCAGGCTTCGCCCGGCGCTTCGTGTACCGCATGGAGCACCTTGCAGATGCGGGTATCCGCCAGCGCCGCGAACAGGCCGTGGCGGTCGGCCGCGCGTCTGGCGTAATCGCATACGGCCAGCGCGAACAGCGTATCGGCCAGCTTGTTGAGCAGCACCTGGCGACCGGCCTGCCTGGATTGGGACACCTCCACCATCATGGCGGCCAGCTGGCGGAAGGTACCGCCTGCCTCGCGGGACCGCACCGCGAAACAGGGTGGCAGCGCGTGACTGAGCGGGTGGCGGGCGTGCGCCGGGAAGTGGAGCTCGCCGCAGATCAGGCTGGTGTCGTCGCTGCAGGATTCCGCCGTGGGACGCAGGCGATGCGGATCGCCATGCGCCAGCACGACGAGATCGCCGGCCTCCAGCTCCAACGGTTGCGCGATGGCCTGACTCTCGACACGACAGGCGCCCTCGCCGACGAGGTGGAACAGGCCGCACTCATAACGGGGTTCGTCGAGGAACCAGGAGCCGCAGTACTGCAGCTCCGCGACGATGTCGACCCGCAGATTCGACTGCAGCAGCAGCGCCTCCAGGGCGGGCGCCACCGGACGGGGCGGGGCGGTCTGATGGGCCAGGGCGGACATGGCGATCCTTTTCGGGAAGTGGCGCCATGACCTTCGCCCCGGAGGCGAGGAGAGTTACCCGGAAGAATCTGACTCCGGGAGCCACTGTGGCGAGCCTTCTTCCTGGTCAGCCAGGCTCCATGTCCCGATCAGGCCGGCGGCGGCCCAGCCATGCAGGCATGCCGACAGCCGCGGGATCGCCAACGCCTCGGACCAGTGTGCCGCCGCGACTTCGCACAGCACGGCGAAGGTCGCGCCACGGGCCGCTGCCTGCAGCAGCGCATGCTCGTCCAGGCCGAGCGCGCGATAGCGCACGGTCGTGCCATCGCGCCAGACGATCAGTGGACGGGCACGGGCATACCGGCGCAGCCGCGGACGGGGTCGGCCCTGGTCGGCGGCGGCGCGGAAGGAGTCCACATTGGCGCCGATCGATAGCCATTGCAGATGGCTGGGCGGGTGAAGCCGCAGACGGGCCCAGTCCTGCGGGGCGATACCGGCGAGGGAGGCAGCGTCCACCGCCGGTTCGTCGGCGGCGTCGAAGCAGGTGGAAATCGCCCAATCCAGCGCGGCGGCTTCGGCCAGCGCCGGTCGCCCGCGCCAGGGCAGCGCGTAGCCCAGAAAGGCAGCGAGGCCCGCGCCGTACCAGCGCAGGTTGTAGTGCTCGGATGGGCATGCATCGATGTAGCGATCGAGCAGCACGGGGAAGCGTCGCCCCGCGACCTGGCCGAGGCCGGGGAATTCGCCCGACAAGGCTTCGTGCAGGCGGGCGCGATAGCCGTGCCGATAGATCGCGAGCCGGCTTCGCGCGTCGGCGCGCTCGTCGCCCACGAGTTCAGGCGGCAGTGCGGAATCGGACGTCATCACGGCCTGCTGAAGGCGCAGCTGCAGCGACGCCAGGTTCATGCCGCAGCCCTCAGCAGCGGCTCCGCCAAGCGGCGCGCCTCGCCCAATTCGGCGAGCAGATCGGCCAGCGGCGGCATGTGATCGTCCCGCTCGATCATGGTGGAAACCGCACCGAAGCGCTGCACGGCGGCACGATAGAGCGCCCACACCGGCGACGGCACCTGCGCATCGTGCATATCCACGATCAGCGCTTCGCCTTGTTCGTGGCCAGCCAGGTGGAACTGCTGCACGCGCTCGGCGGGCACTCCTTCCAGGTAGCGTGCCGGGTCGAAGCTGTGGTTGCTGGCGCTGACATAGATATTGTTGATGTCGAGAAGGATCAGGCAATCCGCACGCTTCGCGATCTCGGCGAGGAATTCCCAGTCCTCCAGCTGCGAATCGGCGTAGCGGATGTAGCTGGAGACGTTCTCCAGCAGGATGCGGCGACCGAGGCGGTCCTGGACCTGCCGCACGCGCGCAGCGACATGCTCGAGCGCTTCCTCGGTATAGGGAAGCGGCATCAGGTCGTGCAGGTTCACGCCCTGGACGCCGGTCCAGCACAGGTGGTCGGACACCCAGGCGGGTTCAACTCGTCGCGCGAGCGCGGCAAGGCGCGCGAGATAGCCCTCGTCCAGCGGGTCGGTGCCGCCGATGGAGAGCGACACGCCGTGCATGGCCAACGGAAATCGCTCGCGGAAGCGATCGAGCCATACCAGCGGAAGTCCGCCGGGCCCCATGTAGTTCTCCGAGATGATCTCCAGCCAGTCGATGCCTTGCGGCCGATCGAGGAGTTCCTGGTAATGCTCCACGCGCAGGCCCAGGCCGTAACCCAGGTATGGCAACGCTTCGTCTGGCGAGCGGGAAGGGGCGGAGTTCATCGCGGACCTCGTTCGAAAGGGGAGCGGGGCCGCCGGATGGCGCGGCCCCGCCAGCCGGTCAGGCCTTGGCGTCGGCCTGGGCCTTCTCGCAGTCCTGCTGGCTCTTCTGCATGGTGAAGCCCTGACCTTTGCAGGCGTTCTTGCCCTTGCACGCATTGCTTGCCTGCTTGCAGGCACCGTGGCCCTTGCAGGCCGAGGAATTCATGCACTTCACCTCGGCCTTGTCGCCCTTGGCGGCGTTGTCGGCCGCCATCGCGCCGGAGGCGGCGGTCATGGCGAACAGGCCCGCGACCATCGCCGCCATCGCACCGCTCTGGAAACTCTTTTTCATCGCTGTGTCCTCTCAGATAGAAGCCGCGTCCGCGGCGGTTGGGTCCAGTCCGTGCGCCATCGGCGCGGGTCGGTCTCGACGGTAGGCATTGTCCGGAAGGAAGGTGCGCCGTGCTGCGTCCGCGCATCCGGCGTTCATGCCCGATCGTCCGGGCACCGGAGGAAGGAACGAAGCCGGACCGCGGGCAAGAAAGCGCGGACGCCCAGGCATGGCGGACCGCGCAGGGCGAGGCTGAAGATGCCGCCCTCATTCCCGAAGGAACAAACCCATGCGAGAGTTGATTGCCACGCGGGCCTCGCGCCTGCTCGACATGCTTCATGCCGGCCGCTGGCTGGGACCGCTGGTGCTGCGTGTAGTGTTCGGCTACTTCTGGCTGGAAACAGGCCTTGCCAAAGTGCAGCACGTCGACGGCTTCGCCGAGCGATTCGCCGGCTGGGGCATTCCGTTTCCGATGTTCAGCGCCACGCTGTCCGCCTGGACGGATCTCGTCGGCGGCGCTCTCCTGATCCTGGGGCTGCTCACGCGCGTCGTATGCGTGCCGATGATCGTCAACATGGCCGTCGCGCTGGTGCTCGTGGTCTCGCGCGACCTCACCGGCCTCGACGATTACGTGGAGACTTCGGAGCTCACTTACATCCTGATCTTCTTCTGGCTCCTGATGGCCGGCCCCGGCAAGGCCAGCCTCGACACGCTGCTGGCAGGCCGCCTGGGTATCCGCACGCGGGAGTGAAGATGCGGGGCGCGACACTAGCTTGCGCCCCGTTGGCTCAGTAGGCGAATTCGCGGAATACCGGGTCTACGCTGCCGTGCCACGGACCATGGAACAGTTCGAGCTTGCGTTCCGCGGGGGTCTGGTTGGCTTCCACGATCTCGATCAGGGGCTCGAGGTAGATGCTTTCGTCAGCGCCGTTGCGATTGAGTCTGGCGCGGCGCTTCAGTCCATGCGCAGCGATCTTCAGGGTCTCGGCGGCGAGCTCGCGCACGCTGTATCCGCGGAACGGCAGCTTGAGTGCCTGCTTCGGCACGCCGTCGCGAAGCGCATGACGTTCCTCGCGATTGAAGTCCTTGACCAGGTCCCAGGCGGCGGCAAGCGCGTCGTCGTCGTAGAGCAGGCCGACCCATAGCGCGGGCAGTGCGCAGAGACGGTTCCACGGGCCGCCGTCGGCGCCGCGCATTTCGAGGTACTGCTTCAGGCGCACCTCGGGGACCGCGGTGGTGAGATGGTCGGCCCAGTCCTTCATGGTCGCGCGAACGCCGGGCAGCGAAGGAAGTTCGCCGCGCAGGAAGCGCTTGAAGTCCTGACCGGACAGATCGATGTAGCGGCCGTCCTGGTAGCTGAAGTACATCGGCACATCGAGGATGTAGTCGACGTAGCGCTCATAGCCGAAGCTGTCTTCGAACACGAAATCGAGCATGCCCGTGCGGTGCGGATCGGTGTCGGTCCACACGTTCGAGCGGTAGGAGAGGTAGCCGTTCGGACGCCCTTCGGTGAACGGCGAATCGGCGAACAGCGCCGTGGCGATCGGCTGCAGCGCGAGGCTGGTGCGGAACTTGCGCACCATGTCGGCTTCGCTGGAGAAGTCCAGATTGACCTGCACCGTGCAGGTGCGCGTCATCATGTCCAGGCCGAGCGAGCCGACCTTGGGCATGTACTCGCGCATGATCTTGTAGCGGCCCTTGGGCATCCACGGCATTTCGTCGCGGCGCCACTTGGGCTGGAAACCCATGCCGAGGAAGCCGATGCCGAGATCGTCGGCGATAGAGCGCACTTCCTCGAGATGCTTGTTCACCTCGCAACAGGTCTGGTGGATGTTTTCCAACGGCGCGCCGGAAAGCTCGAGCTGGCCCGCCGGCTCCAGTGTGATCGATGCCTTGTCCCGCGACAGGGCCACCGGATGGTCGCCCTCGCGGGCGATTTCCCAGCCGTAGCGCGCCGCCAGCCGTTCGAGCAGAACGCGGATGCCGCGATCGCCCTCGAAGGTCGGCGGGCGCAGGCTGTCGGTCAGGAAGCCGAACTTCTCGTGTTCGGTGCCAATGCGCCAGGCATCGCGGGGCTTTTCGCCGGCGGCCAGATAATCGACCAGCTGCTGGCGATCGCCAATGGGCGTGCTCTTTACGGCACTGGGTATGGACACGGTCGACTCCTTCGCGGCAATCGCATCACTGTGGGGCTGCCGGGCCGATTTTCAAAGTGCCGCGTTTCAGACGCTTTGCGGCGACCGGCGGGCGTCGGGTGCGGCGGCCGGAAAATCGATGCGCATCCGCGTGCCGCGGCCGCAGCGGCCATCGAGGATGCTGAAGGTCGCGCCATGGGCGCGGGCCGACTCTTCCACGATGGAAAGCCCCAGGCCGCAGCTCTCGGCATCGCTGTTGGCGCCGCGATAGAAGCGCTCCTTGACCTTGTCCCTTTCTTCCGGGGGAATTCCGGTTCCCGTATCGTCGACCTCGAGGAACGGGCGGTTGTCGTCGACGCCGCAGCGAAGCGTGACGTGACCGCCGGGCGGCGTATGGCGGATCGCGTTGTCGACGAGGTTCATCAGCAGCTCGTGCAACACCCAGTAGACACCGGCCACGCGAGCCGGCTGGCAGTCCGCGCCCAGGTCGATGTCGTGCGCGAGCGCGCGGTCCAGCGAGGCGCCGGCCACCTGGGCGACCAGGTTGGACAGGTCGACCGGAAGAAAGCGGCTGGAGCCATGCGCCGAGGGCTCGGCGCGGGCCAGCGCCAGCAACTGGTTCGCGGTATGGGCAAGCCGGTCGACGCCGCTGTGCAGGCGCTCGATCCGTTCCTGCAATGGCGTGCCGGCTGCATCGCGCGCGAGTACTTCCAGCTGCGCCTTCACGCCGGTCAAGGGCGTGCGCAGCTGATGCGCTGCGTTGGCGAGGAAGTGCTGCTGCGACAGCGCCGATTCGCGCACCGTGGCCAGCAGCGTATTGAGCGACTCCACCAGCGGAAGCACTTCGCTGGGTACGTTGTCGGTGGGCAGCGGTGTGAGATTGTGCGATGGGCGGTTGGCGATCTGATCGCGCAGGCGTTGCAGCGGGCGCAGGGCGATGCTTATGCCGAACAACGCGATGCCGAAGACCAGCAACATCTGGATGCTGTCGTTCAAGCCGAACGACATGTCCATGTGGTGCACCGCCATGTCGCGCCGGTGAGGCGTCTCGCCGACGGTGATCACCAGCGGTTCGCCGCCCTCCACCACACGGTAGCTCACCAGGCGCAGCGGCATGCCGCGATAAGTCGTGTCCTCGTAGGCGAACTCGTCACCCGCTTGTTCGGCGACCGAGGGAAGATCGGCTGAGCCGGCGTAGGTGGCGCCCTGCGCGTTGCTCACCCGATAGAAGAAACGGTCCTCCGGCAGCGCCCGCAGCGGCGGCGGCGGATGGTCCGGCAGCATGATGTCGAACTGGCCGCCGGGCTGGCGATGGATCTGCGCCGCGATGGCCAGCACCGCCCGGGACAGCGAGCGGTCGAAGGCGGCATAGATCGGGGTGACGATCGAATGGTGGTCGATGGCCACCCCGACGACCAGCATCACCGCGAGCGGGGCGAGCAGATAGCCCAGCAGGCGGCGTCGGACGCTGGGGCGCAGCGGCTTGATCTCAGCCGTCCTCGAGCCGGTAGCCTAGCCCGCGGATGCCGCGGATCGATGCCGAGTCGCCCAGCTTGCTGCGCAGGCGGGACACGTGGACTTCGATGGCGTTGCCCGAAATGTCCTCGCTCCATCCGGCGATGGCCTGGGTGAGTCGCTCCTTGCTCACCACTTTGCCGCTGTGGTGCGCCAGGCATTCCAGGATGGACCACTCGCGACGGGTCAGTTCCAGGGCCTCGCCGGCGGCATTGATCGCGCGGCGGCCAGCCAGGTCGATGCGCAGCCGGCCCACCGTGAGTTCGTTGGCGCTGGCGGCGCTGGCGCGGCGGATCAGCGCGCGGCAGCGCGCGGCCAGTTCCGGCAGGGCGAACGGCTTGACCAGGTAGTCGTCCGCACCGAGGTCCAGCGTGCTGACCCGGTCGTCCAGCCCGTCGCGGGCAGTGACGATCAGCAGCGGCAGACCCTGGCCGGAACGGCGCAGGCGGCGGACCAGGCTCAGGCCATCCTCGCCGGGCAGGCCCAGGTCGATGATCGCCAGATCGTAGTGGGCGCTGTCCATCATCCCGGAGACCGGTTCGGCGGAAGCCACGTGGTCGACCACGTAGCCTTCGCCGGTCAGCCCGCGGACGATGCCATCGGCCACCAGGGGATCGTCTTCGACAAGCAGTATGCGCATACGCAATAACGTGAAAGGACTGTTGCGCATGCTAGCAGGCGGGCGCCCGGGTGAAACAGCGGGCCAGGCTAAGCAAAAGCAAAGGCCGGCGCTGGGGCCGGCCTTTGCGAGGAGCGTGACGGATGGGCGGTCAGCGCTTCATCGAGTTGAAGAACTCATCGTTGGTCTTGGTGTTCTTCATCTTGTCCAGCATGAACTCCATGGCCGCGAGCTCGTCCATCGGGTGCAGCAGCTTGCGCAGGATCCAGATCTTGGAAAGCATGTCCGGCTCGATCAGCAGATCCTCGCGGCGGGTGCCGGAGCGGTTGATGTCGATGGCCGGATACACGCGCTTCTCGGAGATGCGGCGGTTCAGGTGCACTTCCATGTTGCCGGTGCCCTTGAACTCCTCGTAGATCACCTCGTCCATCTTGCTGCCGGTGTCGGTCAGCGCGGTGGCGATGATGGTCAGCGAGCCGCCTTCTTCCACATTGCGCGCGGCGCCGAAGAAGCGCTTCGGGCGCTGCAGGGCGTTGGCGTCCACGCCGCCGGTGAGCACCTTGCCGGAGCTGGGCACCACGGTGTTGTAAGCGCGGGCCAGGCGGGTGATCGAGTCGAGCAGGATCACCACATCCTTCTTGTGCTCGACCAGGCGTTTGGCGCGCTCGATCACCATCTCGGCGACCTGCACGTGACGCACGGCGGGCTCGTCGAAGGTGGAGCTGATCACTTCGGCGCGCACCGTGCGGGCGATTTCGGTCACTTCCTCCGGGCGCTCATCGATCAGCAGCATGATCAGATGGACGTCCGGGTGGTTGTACTGGATGGCCTGCGCGACGTTCTGCAGCATCATCGTCTTGCCGGACTTCGGCTGCGACACGATCAGACCGCGTTGGCCGCGGCCGATGGGGGCGACCAGGTCCAGGATGCGACCGGTGATGTCCTCGGTCGAGCCGTTGCCGCGCTCCAGGTGGAACGCCTTGCGCGGGAACAGCGGCGTGAGGTTCTCGAACAGCATCTTGTTCTTCGACGCCTCCGGCGGATCGCCGTTGATGTCGTCGACCTTGAGCAGTGCGAAATAACGCTCGCCTTCCTTCGGATGGCGCACGCGTCCGGTGATGTAGTCGCCGGTGCGCAGGTTGAAGCGGCGGATCTGGCTGGGGGAGACATAGATGTCGTCCGGGCCGGCCAGGTAGGACTCGTCGGCGGAACGCAGGAAGCCGAAGCCGTCCTGCAGGATTTCCAGCACGCCCTCGGCCCAGATGCCGCCGCCGGAGCGCGCGTGGGCCTTGAGGATGTTGAACACCACGTCTTGCTTGCGGGCGCGGGCGACGCCTTCCTGGATACCCAGCGATTCGGCGAACTCCAGCAGCTGGATCGCGTTCTTGCGCTTGAGCTCGGTCAGGTTGATCAGGCGATCGTTGCTGCCGGCGTCGGCGTAATCGTCGTCCACCGGCAGGCCATTGTTGTTGCGCGGGTGCTGCTGCTGGCCGCCACCGCCCTGGCCGCCGCGCTGCTACTGATTGCGCTCGTGGCGCCTGCGGCGGCCGCGGTCATTGCGGTCGTTGCGGCGGTCATGGTTGGGATTCTGGCCGCCCTGCTGCTGAGGCTGGCCACCCTCGCGCACCTGCTGCGGCGCGCCCTCGCGGGACGAGGCATCGCCGTGGAAGGCGGGGGCGGGATCGACCGGAAGGCTGGTCTGCACTGGCGCCGGCGGAGCCTCGCTCGCGGGCTTCTCCACCCGGGGCGCGCTTTCGGCAGAGGCGGCTGCCGCAGCGGCGGCTGACTTGCGTGGTGCGCGGGTACGCGGCGTTTCGGACACGGTCTTGGCTTCGGCGCTCTTGGCGTCGTTCTGGTCTTGGCTTTCGATATCAGACACGGGCAAACCTCACGGGGCGCCGTTGATCACAGGAGGGAAGGGTGCGCGCATGGCGCAGAGGGCGCGGGGGACGAAAGTCCCGACAGGCCAGGGGAATCTAACACCCGCCGCGCGACGCCGTAAAGCGGGCGGCGGGTGGAAAAAGGCTCAGATCGCTTTTTAGATGAGCTGGGTCAACTGGCCCTTGCCGACCGCGCCGATCTGGGTGGCCTCGACCTTGCCGTTCTTGAACACCATCAGGGTTGGGATACCGCGCACGCCGTAGTCCCGGGGCGTCTTCTGGTTATGGTCGATGTTGAGCTTGACGATGCGCAGCTTGCCCTCGTACTGCTTGGCCAGCTCGTCGAGGATCGGGGCGATCGCCTTGCAGGGGCCGCACCATTCCGCCCAAAAGTCGAGCAGGACGGGGGTATCCGATTCCAGCACTTCCTTCTGGAAGGCGTCATCGCTCACGTGGGTAATCAGGTCGCTCACCGGGGTCTCCGATAACTGGCGGGGGATGGTTTGACGACCGCGCGGCCAGCATCGGCTACACTGGGGCGCCCATGAAGCGCGGGTCGGACCGGAAAAAGGAAGTGATGCCGTTGCGGCAGACCTCCATTCCAGCGTAACTCAGGGCACGATTCAAGCGATTCAAGGGCCGCCATCGCGGCAGTTCCGTTGATATAGGCAAAGGGGTCGGGCTAGGCCTTTTTCCCTATGTCAGCGGGACTGCCGGCTGCGGGCCCGCCACCTCGGCGCCAGTCGCGAAGCGTACCGCGGAGTCCCGCGCGCCTTCGCCGCTGCCCGGCCATTCATCGCCCTGGCCAGCGCCGCACCTCAACCCGTCCCTGGCTTCCGACCGCCACGGGGACAGGGCGCGTCGCCCGCGACCGCCCCACCTCTGACCAGACATCAATGTCCCAAACCGTTCTTACCGATACCTTTTTCACCAACTTTGAACTTCACCCGCTGCTGCAGAAGGGCCTCGACGAGGCGGGTTTCACCCGCTGCACGCCGATCCAGGCCCTGACCCTGCCCGTAGCGCTCACCGGGCGCGATGTCGCCGGGCAGGCGCAGACCGGCACCGGCAAGACCTGCGCCTTCCTGGTGGCCATGATGAACCGGCTGCTGACCAGCCCGGCCGTGGCCGAGCGCAAGGACAGCGATCCGCGCGCGCTGGTGATCGCGCCGACGCGCGAGCTAGCCATCCAGATCGACAAGGACGCGCGCAACATCGGCCGCCACACCGGCCTGAAGACCGCGCTGATCTACGGCGGCGTCGACTACGACAAGCAGCGCCAGCAGCTGCAGAACGGCTGCGACATCATCATCGCCACCCCGGGCCGCCTGCTCGACTACTACAAGCAGCACGTGTTCGGCTTCAACGGCGTCGAAGTGATGGTGATCGACGAGGCCGACCGCATGTTCGACCTCGGCTTCATCAAGGACGTGCGCTTCATCTTCCGCCGCCTGCCCGCGCGCGAGCAGCGCCAGGTGCTGCTGTTCTCCGCCACGCTGAGCCACCGCGTGCTGGAGCTGGCCTACGAGCACATGCACAACGCCGAGAAGCTGGTGGTGGAGACCGAGAACGTCACCGCCGACCGCGTGCGCCAGCAGGTCTACTTCCCCTCCAAGGAGGAGAAGATGCCGCTGCTGCTCAACCTCCTCGAGCGCACCAATCCGAGCCGCAGCATCATCTTCGTCAACACCAAGATGGCGGCCGAACGCGTCACCGACCGCGTGAAGCGCCAGGGTTACCGCGTCGGCGCGCTGTCCGGCGACGTGCCGCAGCTCAAGCGGCAGAAGCTGCTGCAGCGTTTCCAGGACGGCCAGCTCGATATTCTCGTGTGCACCGATGTGGCAGCGCGCGGCCTGCACATTCCGGCGGTGAGCCACGTCTTCAATTACGACCTGCCGCAGGACGCCGAAGACTACGTCCATCGCATCGGCCGCACGGCGCGCCTCGGCGCGGAGGGCGATGCGATCAGCTTCGCCTGCGACCTCTACGCCATGTCGCTGCCGGACATCGAGACCTACATCGGCCAGCGCATTCCCGTGGCGGCGATCGAGCCGGACATGCTGGTAATGCCGAAGCCGCGCGAAATCGACGCGCAGTTCGCGGCCGATGCGGCGGCGGACAGCGCGGCCTTCGGCGACAAGGTCGAGAACCGCGAGAAGAAAGAAGGCGGTCCGGGCCGTTCGCGTCGCCGCGACGGATCGGGTGAGCGGTCCCATGGTGAGCGCAAATCGCGCGAGCCGCGTAAGCCCCGTGAAGGCCATGCCCAGCCCGAGGCCCGTGCCGAAGCGGCCGCCAGTGCCGCCGCGGCCGTTGGGGCGTCAGAGGCGCCGCCACAGAACGATGCCGCCGCAGGTGCCGAAGGGCCGCACAAGCGTCGCCGCCGTCGTGGTGGTCGCGGGCGTCGTCGGGAAGGTGCCGCGCCGGTAGCCGAAGCCGCCGGCGCGAGCGCAGCGCCCGAGGCAGGACGTGGCAGTCGCGAAGGCCATCGCCCGTCGCGTGAGCGCGGCGGGGCGGAAACCGGAGCACGGCCTTCCCGCCAGGTCACGGCCACTGCCGCGCATGCGAGCGAAGGGGCGCCGAAGAAGCAGGGCTTCTTCCGCCGTCTCGCGCGCTTGTTCACCGGCCGCTGAACCTCTTCGCCGCCGCGGGCGCGCAAGCGCATCGCGGCGGCCTTTCCGGGGATCGCTTTGTAGCGCGCATCCCTTATCCTTGCGGCCAGTGCGGGATCAGGGATCGAGGATACGCGGTGATCCGCTTCGACCAAGTCAGCAAACGCTACGACGGCGGCCACGAGGCGCTTTCGCAGCTCTCCTTTCATGTCGGTCCGGGCGAGATGGCCTTCGTCACTGGGCATTCGGGTGCGGGCAAGAGCACGCTGCTGAAGCTGCTCGGCCTGATCGAGCGCCCGTCGCACGGCACCATTACGCTCGACGGGCAAAACCTCGCCAAAATCGGCCGCGGCGGCATTCCCAAGCTGCGCCGTCGCATCGGCATGGTCTTCCAGGATCATCGCCTGCTGATGGATCGCACGGTATTCGCCAATGTGGAGCTGCCTCTGGTGATCGGCGGCATCGCTCCGGCGGAACGCGGACGGCGCGTGCGCGCCGCGCTCGAGAAGGTCGGCCTGCTGGCCTACGAGCGGCAACTGCCGGCGACGCTATCCACGGGCGAACAGCAGCGTGTGGGCATCGCCCGCGCCATCGTTGCCAAGCCGACGCTGCTGATCGCGGACGAACCCACCGGCAACCTGGATCCGCAGCTGGCCGTCGAAATCATGGGCTTGTTCTCTGAGTTCCAGCAGGTCGGCGCCACCGTGCTGATCGCCAGCCATGACCTGCCCTTGATCAAGCGGATGCGCAAGCGCGTGGTGGTGCTGGACCATGGCCGCCTGGTAGCCGACATCGCCGCGGAGGAAGTGCTGTGACGGTGCAGCCGGATGGTCCGCACGAGTCCCCTATCGTCGCCGAGTCGCCGCAGCGGGTGGAGCGCAGCAAGCCGCGCCCGGTGGCCGGTTGGCGCGAACACCACGCATGGAGCGCGGCGGCGAGCCTCCGTCGCCTGATGTCACGACCGGTCGGCACGCTGCTGACTGTGGCGGTCATGGCATTGGCGCTGGCGCTGCCGCTGACCTTCTATCTGCTGTTGGGCAACGTGCAGAAGCTCGGCGCGGCGCTTGGCCAGAACCAGGCCGTCGCCGTGTTCATGCAGACGGGCCAGACCGGTCCGGCTGTGGAGATGTTCGCCACCAAGCTGCGCGAACGCCCGGACGTGGCGTCCGTGACCGTCAAAAGCCCCCAGCAAGGCATGGATGAGCTGGCCAAGATGCAAGGCTTTTCAGGCGCGCTGAAGACGCTGGACAGCAATCCGCTGCCCTATGCCCTGGAAGTGCTGCCCAAGCCTGGTTCCAGCGCGGACGAGGTAGGCAGGCTGGTCGCCGATGTGCGCGGCATGCAGGGGGTGGATCTCGTGCAGGACAGCGGCACCTGGCGCGAGCGCCTCGATGCGTTGCTCGGCGTGGGCAACCGCGTCGTGTTGATCCTGGCGGTGCTGCTGGTTCTTGCGGTCCTCTTGGTGGTGGGCAATACCGTGCGCGTGGACATCGCCAGCCGCAGCGAGGAGATCGGCGTACTCATGCTGATCGGGGCGAGCGGAGCCTTTGTGCGGCGTCCTTATCTTTATGCCGGCATCTGGTATGGCTTGTTCAGCGGCCTGCTTGCGGCCGGCATCGCCCTGGTGATCGAGACGGCGCTGGCCGAGCCGATGACACGGCTTGGTCACGTGTACCAGGGCAAGCTGCAGGTCGGCACGCTGCCGCTGTGGCTTCTCGGCGCGGTGCCGTTGGCCGCGGCCGTGCTCGGCTGGCTTGGCGCGAGGGTGGTCAGTGCCTGGCAGCTCCGCAAGGCGGCGTAGGTCGCCAGGACGCACTCCCGCGAAGTGACGCGGGTCGCAGGCGGACAACGAGCCGGCAGGGCAAGATGATCGGATGCATGGGGCGCAAGGGGGCGTCCATCGATAGTTCGGCAGGGAGGCCGCTGAGCGTGGATGGATCGGTCAAATGAGTGAAGGTTTCAGCAATCGAGTCGTCAGCGCCGCGCCGCGCGTGCTGGTGGTGGACGGCTCGAAGGTGGTTCGGCAGTTGATTTCCCGCGTCCTGCAGGCAGAGCTGCCGGATGTCGAAGTCGTGGGTTGCGCCACTGGCGCAGAAGCTCACCAGCTGCTCGACAGTGGAGTGTTCGATTTCATCACGATCGCGCTGCGGCTGCCCGACATGGACGGCCTGGAGCTGGCGCGCTACGTGCGCGAGTCCGCGCCGCAAATCTATGTGCCCATCGTGGTTGTGTCCGGCGACGTCGACGATCGCCTGCATCGGCGGGCGCTGGGCGAGCACGTCACGGACTACTTCGACAAGTCATTAGGTTTCCAGGCGCTGGCCGAGTTCATCCGCGGCTATGTGCGCCCGGAAAGCTCGGCCGAGGGCGATGTGCTCTACGTGGAAGACAGTCGCGTGGTGGCCTTGGCGACGCGCCGCATCCTTGAGAAGTACGGCTTGACGGTACGTCACGTCATCAGCGCCGAGGACGCGCTGGCCTGGCTGGACACCGCCCGCGCGCAAGGCCAGGTGGGTGCCGACGTGGTGCTGACGGACGTAAGCCTGAAAGGTGAGTTGACCGGCGGCGACTTGCTCGAGCGCATCCGGCGCGACTATGGCTACGGCAAAGGGCGCCTCCCGGTGCTGGTCATGACCGGCGACGAGAATCCCGCCAATCAGGCGGCCCTGCTGAAGGCGGGGGCCAACGATCTGGTCGAAAAGCCCATCGAGGAAAAGCTGTTGGTCACCAAGCTCCTGTTCCAGCTTCGTGTCGCACGGCACCTGCGCCAGCGCGACGAGGCGGCATGAACGAGGGCCGCGTCAAGCTGGAGCCGTCCTGGAAACAGCGGATCGGCGCCTACCTGGAGCGCCCGGAGATGCAGGCCCTGTCGGCTTTTCTCCGCGCGGAAAAGCAGCAGGGCAAGGTGATCTATCCGCCGGGGCCGGAAATCTTCGCAGCCTTCGACCACACCCCGTTCGACAAGGTCCGGGTCGTCATCCTGGGGCAGGATCCGTACCACGGTCCCGGCCAGGCGCATGGGCTGTGCTTCTCGGTGCGGCCGGGCGTGCCTCCGCCGCCCTCGCTGCAGAACATCTTCAAGGAGATCCAGCGTGATCTCGGCATCGCGCCGCCGGACCATGGCTGCCTGACGCCTTGGGCCGACCGCGGCGTCCTGCTGCTCAACGCCGTGCTGACGGTGGAGCGCAGTCTGGCCGCCTCCCATCAGGGGAAGGGCTGGGAGGGTTTCACGGATGCCGCCATCGACGCCCTGAACCGGGAGCGCGAGGGGCTGGTATTCCTGCTTTGGGGTTCCTATGCCCAGCGCAAGGGCCAGCTGATCGATGGCCAGAAGCACTGCATCCTGCGCTCGGTGCATCCGTCGCCCTTGTCGGCGCACCGGGGCTTCCTGGGCTGCGGGCATTTTTCCGCAGCCAATCGCTACCTCGAAGCTCATGGCCAGGCTCCCATCGACTGGTCGCTACCGCCGCGAAGCCAGCTTGCTGCTTGAGTAGGCACTAGCCTTTTTAAGAAAAAGCGCCCATCGGGCGCTTTTTCTATGTGCGGAGGTGCATCCGATCAGGGCGCATGCGGGGGCAGGCGGGCAGGAAGCGCCGCGGCAACCGACGTAGCGGAGAGATCCGGGCGGTATTTGCGCACATCAAACAGCGATTGCCGCTGCGCCGCCGCTGTCGACGGCTCGCCGCAATAGCTCAGGCACAACGAGAACTGCGACATGCAGCCGGCTATGTTGGCCGGGTTATTGGGATCCTTGTTGACGCAGCTCAGATAGGCCTGCTGGCAGACCGGGCAGTTGGGGCTGGCCACCGCCTGGCCTGCGACCAAGCCGGCGATGCCTGTGACGGCGGTGAACATCCATAGTTTGACGATTCGCATATGCCACTCCTCGAGGCAACAAAAAAAGAGACAGTGTCTTTGCTGGTCGAACTTGCGCGACTCACGGGTCGCCGTCCGGTGTTTCGTGCCGGGCTGCGTAATGGAATCCGCTATATCCGGTGCTGTCTGTCGGGCATCGTCGCCTTGCTTCGTAAGGAAAAACTTACGCGGAGCTTGCGATGCTTCGGTCGGTTCACGGCGCCTGGAGGCGGAAACGCCTAGGGTCGGGGTTCGTCCGATCTGGACAAATCCACCCCATTCCTGTACGATCCAGTTCAATAAAGGCGCCTGGGAACTCTCGGGCGCTTTAGCACTCCCACTGAGGGAGTGCTAAGCTGAAATCCAACCCAGGAGGATCCATACATGTCTCAAGCTTTGGTGACCGCCAACCTGCCGGTTCCTAGCGTCGTCGGCAGTCTGGATGCTTATATTTCGGCGGTTCACCGCATCCCGGTGCTCAGCCAGGACGAAGAGCAGGCGCTGTCGCGCCGCTACCAGGAAGACAACGACCTCGCGTCTGCCAGGAAGCTGGTCATGTCGCATCTGCGTTTCGTGGTCCATGTGGCCCGTGGCTACAGCGGCTATGGCCTGCAGATCGGCGACCTCATCCAGGAAGGCAACATCGGCCTGATGAAGGCCGTCAAGCGCTTCGACCCCGACCAGGGCGTGCGCCTCGTCAGCTTCGCGGTGCACTGGATTCGCGCGGAAATGCACGAGTTCATCCTGCGCAACTGGCGCATCGTCAAGGTGGCCACCACCAAGGCGCAGCGCAAGCTGTTCTTCAACCTGCGCAAGAGCAAGAAGCGCCTAGGCTGGATGAACGCCGAGGAAGTGCGCCTGGTGGCGAAGGATCTCGGCGTGCCGGAAGCGACCGTGCGCGAGATGGAATCCCGCCTCTCCGGCCGCGACGTCGGCTTCGAAGCGCCTGCCGATGCGGACGAGGACGCCAAGCCGGCTCCCGAGGCCTTCCTGGTCGACGAGGGCGCCGATCCCTACGACAACATCGCCGATGCCGACCAGGCCGACAACCAGCTGGAAACGCTTTCGGCCGCACTGCAGAAGCTCGATGAGCGTTCGCGCGACATCATCCAGCGTCGCTGGCTCAACGAGGACAAGGCGACCCTGCAGGATCTGGCCGACGAGTACGGCGTCTCCGCCGAGCGCATCCGCCAGGTCGAAGCGAACGCGATGAAGAAAATGCGCGGCCTCTTCGCCGCCTGATCCATCGCAGCGTTACCATCGCCGACGGCCCCGCTTGGGGCCGTCGGTTTTTGTGCATCGAGCATTGACGTCCGGACGTCCATTCCATGCCCCGAGTGCTGGTCATCGAAGACGACGAAGTCACCGCCCGCGAGATCGTGGCGGAACTGAGTGTGCACGGCATGACTGCCGAATGGGTCACCGATGGCCGCGAAGGCCTGTCGCGCGCCAGCGCCCAGGCCTACGACCTGATCACGCTCGACCGCATGCTTCCCGGCCTGGAAGGCATCGAAGTGGTGGAGGCACTGCGCCGGCGGAAGATCGACACGCCCGTGCTGATGATCAGTGCGCTCAGCGAAGTGGACGATCGCGTGCGCGGCCTGCGCGCCGGTGGCGACGACTATCTCACCAAGCCGTTCGCCCCCGATGAGATGGCGGCTCGCGCGGAAGTGTTGTTGCGCCGCCGCCAGCCGCAGCAGCACGAGACCCGGCTGCGGGTCGGTGACCTGGAGCTGGACCGGGTGCGCCACGTCGCCTTCAGCCACGGCCAGCCATTGACCCTGCAGCCCACTGAATACCGCCTGTTGGAATACCTGATGCGTCATTCCGGCCAGGTCGTCACCCGCACGATGATCTTCGAAGCCGTGTGGGGCTTCCATTTCGACCCGGGCACCAATGTGATCGACGTGCATATCGGCCGCCTCCGGCGCAAGATCGACGGCACCGGCCAGGCTCCGTTGATCCGCACCGTGCGGGGCACCGGTTACATGATCACCGCCGCCCCCCACAACGCATCGGCATCTCCTTGAGTCCTCCCGCATGACCCGCCCCAACGCCTGGCGCTCCGCCACCACCCGCCTGATCGTGATCTACGGCGCGCTGTTCGCCGCGTGGGGGCTGGTGCTCGTGGGCGTGATCCAGTGGGAGACCACGCGCTATCTCAATACCGTGATCGACCAGATGCTCGAGCAGCGCATGCACTATCTGGCGACCACCGATGGCCAGCGGCTGGCTTCCGCCGTGGACGCTGCCGCGACGATTGATCCGCACGGCGTGATGTCGGTCGGTCTCTTCGATGCAAGCGGACAGCCCGCTGCCGGCAACATCGCGCGCATGCCGTCCGAACTCGCGCCCGATGGCCAGGTACGCCTGCTTGCCCAGGGCCTCCCGCGGCCGGACCGTGACGGCAGCCAGGTGCGTGCCCGCGCGCTCGCCCAGCGCCTCGCGGATGGGCGCGTGCTGGTCATCGCCAAGGACACCAGCACGATCGACGGCCTCGGTGCCGTCGTGTGGCGCGCGCTGATGTGGGCGCTTTCGCTCACCATCATCCCGGGCCTGCTCGGCGGCTTTTTGCTCCGGCGCGGACCGCAGAAGCGCATCCGCGCGCTGCAGCAAGCCACCGCGCCGATCCGCCAGGGCGACCTCGCCAAGCGCCTGCCCGTGAGCGGACGCGGCGATGAGCTTGACGTACTCGCCGCCATCGTCAATACCATGCTCGACGAGATCGAGCGCCTGATGAACGAGGTCAAGGGCGTCTGCGACAACATTGCACACGACCTGCGCACGCCGCTCACCCGTCTGCGCGCGCGGCTGTATCGCGCGCAGCAGCAGTTGGGCGATCACCCGGAAGCTGCCCTGGTGGAAGCGAGCATCGTCGACATCGACCAGGTGCTGGGCCGATTCCGCGCGCTGCTGCGCGTGTCCGAGCTGGAGGACGGCCGCCGCAACGCCTGCTTCGCCGAAGTCGATCTGGGCAGCGTGCTGCAGCAGGTGCATGAGTTCTACGCGCCGGTGGCCGAGGATCGCGGGCAGCCCTTCGCGCTCGACGTCGAACCGACCATGGCCGTGCGCGGCGATGCGCATCTTCTGTTCGAGGCGCTGGCCAACCTGGTCGGCAACGCCATCAAGTTCACGCCGTCCGGCGGCGAAGTGCGTCTGCGCGCGCGGATGGACAGCCGTGGTCCGCGCATCACCATCCTCGACCATGGCCC
>JABLTH010126902.1_pt1 | contig 19099 bp, 16 predicted proteins | sample 7875711 | NCBI WGS metagenome assembly JABLTH01 (sample SAMN14941262, study PRJNA633318) | bioreactor metagenome | isolation source: bioreactor | place: China | collected 2019-03-05 | reverse complement strand
TCCCCGAGGAAGAGGTGGTCGTCACGATCACCCGCGGCGGCTACGTCAAGCGCACCCGCAGCGACAACTACCGCTCGCAGCAGCGCGGCGGCAAGGGCATCAAGGGCGCCCAGCTGCGCGGCGACGACGTCGTCGAGCACTTCTTCGTCACCACCACCCACCACTGGCTCCTGTTCTTCACCAACCTGGGCCGTGTGTACCGCGCCAAGGCGTACGAACTGGCCGAGGCCGGCCGTGACGCCAAGGGTCAGCACGTCGCGAACCTGCTGGCCTTCCAGCCGGACGAGCACATCGCCCAGGTCCTCGACCTGCGCGACTACCAGCAGGCCCCGTACCTGGTGCTCGCCACGAAGGGCGGTCTGGTCAAGAAGACCCGCCTGGAGGACTACGACACCAACCGCAGCGCCGGCGTGATCGCCATCAACCTGCGCGACGGCGACGAAGTGGTCTCGGCCCAGCTGGTCAGCGAGACCGACGACCTCATCCTGGTGTCCCGGAAGGGCCAGTCGATCCGCTTCACCGCCGACGACGAGGCGCTGCGTCCCATGGGCCGCGCCACCTCGGGCGTCACCGGCATGAAGTTCCGCGAAGCCGACGAGCTCCTCGCCGCCGATGTGGTCACCGAGGACTCCTACGTGTTCGTGGTGACCGAAGGTGGTTACGCCAAGCGCACCGCGGCCGACGAGTACCGTCTGCAGAACCGTGGCGGCCTGGGCATCAAGGTGGCCAAGCTCGCCGAGGAACGCGGTGATCTGGTCGGCGCTCTCATCGTGGATGAGAACGACGAGGTCCTCGTGGTCATGGAAGGCGGCAAGGTGGTCCGTTCCTCGGTGCAGGGCGTCCCCGCGAAGGGCCGCGACACCATGGGCGTCATCTTCGCCAAGCCGGACAAGAACGACCGCATCATCGGCGTCGCGCGCAACACCGAGCGCGGTCTGGAGGCCGAGGATTCCGGTGAAACACCGGACGATGCCGCAGGCGATGACGTAACGTTGAGTCAGAACACGGACGGCGCCGATGCGTCCGTCCCCGTCCAGGACACCGAATCCGGCGAATCCGGTTCGGACGATCCGCAGAGCAATGAAACCAGTGGAGGTACCGCGTGAGCCCCTCGAACTCGAGCCCCTTTGAGAGCCGACCGACGAAGGACGAAGGCTCCGCGAACCCATCCGGTGGTTCCGCCGACAAGGGCGGTCAGCCGTCCCGGCCGGTGGCGTCCCCCTTCGAAGCCCCGCAGCAGCCGAAGCCTCAGGCCAAGCCCGCCGCGGAGCAGCAGCGTCAGGCTCCCGCATCCCGTCCGGCGCCGGCCGTGAGCAAGTCTCCCGTCCCCGGCGCCACGGGTGCGGCCCAGGGTTCCGCAAACGCTTCGCGTCCGGCCGACGCGCGCCCGGCGCAGGCCCGTCCCGCCCAGGCTCCTGCGGGTCCGGCCGCTTCCGCCGCCACCGCGGGGCTCGTGAAGCCCGCGCCCAAGGCGAAGGTGCGCCGTGCCAAGCTCATGATCAGCAAGGTCGACCCGTGGTCGGTCCTGAAGATGTCCTTCCTGCTCTCCGTGGCGCTGGGCATCGTGACCGTGGTGGCCGCCCTGGTCCTGTGGACCGTGCTGGACCTGACCGGCATCTTCAACCAGGTCAACAAGCTCGTGGGTGACGTGGCCGGCAGCGAAAGCGGCGGCTTCGACCTCCGGAAGGTCGCCTCGCTCGGCCAGGTCGTCTCCTTCTCCACGATCATCGCCGTGGTGAACGTCGTGCTCCTGACGGCCATCTCGACGCTGTCCGCCGTGCTGTACAACCTCGCCGCCACCCTGGTGGGCGGCGTGGGCGTCACGCTCACGGACGACTGAATGGCACCTTCGAGAGCCAGCCTCTGATCGGCCGGGACACCGTGTGGACGGTGTCCCGGCCGATTTGGCTTGGGCAGGGAAGTCCTGTAAAGTGTTATCTCGGCCCGATCGAGGAGACTCGTGGGCTGTGGGGGCGTATAGCTCAGGCGGTTAGAGCGCTTCGCTGATAACGAAGAGGTCCCAGGTTCAAGTCCTGGTACGCCCACGGAACACCGAGTTCACGGAACGAGGCACCATGAAGAAATTGCTCGTCATCGCACTGGCAGTCGCTTCCGTGGTCATCGTGAAGAAGGCCCGGGAGTCCGAAGCCCAGAAGGGTGCCTGGAAGCAAGGAACGGATACGGTTTCCTGACCGGGATTTCTGGGGGCATGGCGCAATTGGTAGCGCACCTGCTTTGCAAGCAGGGGGTTAGGGGTTCGAGTCCCCTTGCCTCCACCAGCACAAAAGGATCGTCGCAAGACGGTCCTTTTGTTTTGCCCCCACGACGACGGCGGAAGGCTGAGGCATGAACGCATTGATGGCCACGCTGGGCATCCTCGGAGTCTCCGCCTCGGGACCGCTGGTCTCCGCCACGCTGGCGGGCACCACGGTCGGGGCTCTCGCGATCGCCTTCTGGCGCAACGCGATCGCCGCCGTCGTGATGGGCGCTCCCGAACTGGCCCGCCGCCCACAGTCCTTCACGCGGGTGAGCCGCCGCTCGCTGGTGTGGAGCGGCGTCGCGGGAATCGCCCTGGCCTTCCACTTCGTCTGCTTCTTCTACTCGCTCGAACTGACCAGCGTGGCCGCCTCCACGGCGCTCGTCTGCCTGCAGTCGGCCTGGATCGCCCTCATCCAGCTCTTCCGCGGCACGAAGCACTCCTGGCACGTTCTGGCGGGCCTGGGGGTCTCCTTCGTCGGCGTCGTCGCGATCACCGGTTTCGACATGGGGTCATCCCCGCAAGCGCTCTGGGGTGACATCCTGGCGATCTCGGGCGGCATCCTGGCGGGTGTGTACACGCTGGCCGGCAGCAAAGCCCGGGAGGACATGACCACGGGCGCCTACACGGGGATCTGCTACGCGTTCTGCGCCCTGGTGGTCCTGGTGATGGCGCTCGTGGGGCGGCAGCCGCTGGTCGGGTTCGAGCTCAACGGCTGGCTCGGCATCCTGGCCATCACGGTGGCTGCGCAGCTCCTCGGCCATACCTCGCTGAACTACCTGGTGGGCCACATGAGCGCCCTCGTGGTGTCCATGCTGGTGCTGCTGGAGATCCCGGGAGCCGCGATCCTCGCCGCGGTGTTCCTGCACGAAGTGCTCCCCGCGGGGACCTATGCCGGCCTGGCCCTGATCATCGCCGGCCTCGCGATCGTCATCGCCGGGCAACGGGGAAAACGGGAGAAGCTCCAGGAAGCGCCGATCGACTGACGCCGCCGGGCGAGACAGCCCGGTAGAACGGCGGCCCGCCGGGCGCTAGAGCCCGCCGCGCTCCGGCACCGCCGCCGTCGCGCTGTGGATGGCACGGAGGATCTTCGCCGGGAAGTAGACCGAGTAGAAGACCACCATCGGTGCTTTCAAGGCGATCTTCTTGATGTTGTGGGCCTTGTAGGTGCGGTCGAAGCGGGTCACGTAGTAGCTGTAGTCCCGCGGTGAATCCTCGAGCCGGCGTGCGGACATCCCCGAGACCATGGTGGGGACGTACTGGACGCGGAGGCTGTGCTCGGCCAGATGCAATGAGAGATCGATGTCCTCATGCATCTCGTCCTTCTCATCCAGGCACGTCTCGGAGCGGATGATCTCCCAGGCGCTCTTCCGCAGGGCCATGTTGGAGCCGAACAGGAAGTGGTACTCGTGGCGGGCCAGCCGCAGCATGAGCTGCCGCATCCGGTCGTCGGCCTTCTGGCCCCAGCGGCGCAGCGGCATGTCGTAGTAGAGCACAGGACCGGTGGCCGCCTGCACGGTGGGGTCCAGGAAGGCGTTCTGCACCTGCTCGACCCATTCGGGCTCCAGGACGGAGTCGGCGTCGATTCGGCCGAGCACTTCACCGCTGCCGTAGTCGAGCCCGGCGTTGCGGGTGGGGATGAGCCCCTGGGCGTCATGCTGCGCCACGAGGTGGATGGGTGATTCGGGGTACTCCAGCTGCATGGAACGGACGATCTCCGCCGTCCGGTCCGTGGACTTGTTGTCCACCACGATGATCTCGTGAGCGGGGGAGCTCTGGTAGATGGCCGCCGTCAGGCACTGGCGGATGACGCTCTCCTCGTTGTAGGCGGGGATCACGATCGACACACTGGGCCGGTTCACTCAGTCCTCGATTTCCAAAACACGGATGCGCCCGATGGGGCTTGATCCCCTCAAACATAGCAAGACGCCCCGCCGGCAGGGTGGCCGACGGGGCGTCTTGCAGTGCACGTGCCGTGCGGGAGGCTACTTGCCGTCCGCGGCGTCCTTCACGTCGGAGGCGACCTCTTCGGCCTTGTCCTTGGCCTCTTCGACCTTCGCCTTGCCCGCCTCGGCGGTCTTCTGGCTGGCCTCGTGGATCTTCTCCGCGGCGCGGCGTGCCGTGGTGCGGGCGCGTTCGCTGACGTCCGCAGCGGACTCCGATGCCTTCTCCGCAGTCTCCTCCACGGCGGCCTTGGCCTCCTTCACACCGGCTTCGGCGGCGTCGCCGGCCTTCTGGGCGACGTGCTGGGCCTTGGTGGCGACCTTCTCGCCGGCGTCCTTGACGGCCTCGACGACGGCGGGCGCGCTGTGGGCGGGGCCGGAGGACTGGGCGGGGCGGTCCTGAGGACGCTCCGCCGGCACCTTCCACGGATCCTGCGTCGGGCGCGAGGCCTTCCAGACGGCCACGCCGGCCGCGACCGCGGCGCCGATCACCGCGAAGACCAGGAGGCCCTTCTTCTTGCCCTTCTGGGGCTTCGCCAGCTGCTGGTTCGCGGCGTCCGCGGCGGCCGACGCGATCTGGCGGCCCTGCTGACCGAGCTCAGAGGCCTGCTCCTGCAGCTGGTTCACCACGGGGGAATCGGCGAAGCGGCGGGCGACCGCGTCGATCTGCTCGGGCGCCTGCTCCAGGCCGTGGTGCACGGCCTCGGACGCCTTACCGAGCTGCTCGGAGATCAGGGGGAGGTATTCGCCCACCACCTTGTCCCGGGCGGTGGCGAGAGCCGGAGTGGTCTTGTCCAGGGCTTCCTGGATGCGCGGGCTGGCCTCCTCCACGGCGTCGTGGATCTTCGGGCCGAGGTGGGCCAGGCCCTCCTGGAGACGAGGGGTCACGGTGGCGACGCCGTCGGCCAGGTTGTGGGCCGCGCTCTTGAGGCCGTCCTGGATCTTCGGCGACGCCGTCTCGATGCCCTGCTGGATCCGGGGCACAGCCCAGTTGACGGCCGCTTCGACACGCGGCGCCGCCCAGTCACGGGCCTGTTCGATGCCCTGCGTCACGCCCTGCTCAAGGTCCCGTGCGGAATTGACGGTCTTTTTCATGGTGCCTCCTAGCATCAACACTTCCTGTGGAGTGAAGCCCGTCAGTCCCATGACGGCGACCGGCAGGCACTCTGCAGTGCTTGGTGTCCTTAGCAGTCAGCCTAGTTGCATTTCCTGATGTGCGGCTATGTGGAATGTATCGCGGCGCAAGATTTCACCCACCGCGGAACCCAGCCCACCTCCAGGAGCCCCTCAGCGCTGCGTGGGAGAATCGGGACATGAGTATTGCAACCGCCAAGGCAACCATCCACACCAACCAGGGCGACATCGTCGTCAACCTCTTCGGCAACCACGCGCCCAAGACGGTCAAGAACTTCGTCGGTCTCGCCACCGGCGAGCAGGCCTGGACCCACCCGGAGACGGGCGAGGACAAGACCGGCACCCCGCTGTACGACGGAACGATCTTCCACCGCATCATCAAGGACTTCATGATCCAGGGCGGCGATCCCCTCGGCCGCGGCGTCGGCGGCCCCGGCTACCGCTTCGATGACGAGATCCACCCCGAGCTGAACTTCAACGAGCCGTACAAGCTGGCCATGGCCAACGCCGGCATCCAGATGGGCCAGGGCACCAACGGTTCCCAGTTCTTCATCACCACCATCCCCACCACCTGGCTGCAGGGCAAGCACACCATCTTCGGTGAGGTGGCTGACGAGGAGTCCCGTAAGGTCGTCGACGCGATCGAGGGCGTCCGCACCGGTATGGGCGACCGTCCGGTCGAGGACGTGGTGATCAAGAGCATCGAGATCGAGCAGCTCTAAAACCGCATGAGTTACGGAACCCCGGCGGCCGGAGCGGTCCCTGTCTGTCCACGCCATCCTGACCGAGTCTCCTATGTGAGCTGCCAGCGCTGTGGCCGGCCGGCCTGCCCGGAATGCCAGAGGCCGGCGGCCGTCGGGGTTCAATGCGTCGATTGCGTCCGTGAAGCGCAGGCGTCGGCGCCGCGAGTGCGCGGCGCCTTCGGCGGCGCCGTGGCCACCGGTCGCCCCGTGGTCACCTGGGGGATCATCGCCGTGTGCGTGGCGGTCTACGCCCTGCAGTGGCTGATCCCGGGTGACTTCATCTTCCAGAACTTCGCGTTCGCGAACATCTATGCGGGCTCCGAGCCGTGGCGCATGCTCACCTCGGCCTTCCTGCACTCGCAGGGCAACATCCTGCATCTCGCCCTGAACATGTACACCCTGTGGATCTTCGGTCAGGCCCTGGAGCCACTGCTCGGGCGGGCGCGGTACCTGGCTCTGTATCTCATCTCCGCGGTGGGCGGCTCCGTGGGCTATCTCCTGCTGACCCCCTGGCTGCCGGTGGTGGGCGTCGTCGGCGCCTCGGGTGCGATCTTCGGGCTCTTCGGCGCCATGCTGCTCGTCCAGCGCCGCCGTGGCGGGCCCATGACGCAGCTGTGGGTGCTGCTCGGGATCAACCTGGCCTTCGGCTTCCTGGTGTCCGGCATCGCCTGGCAGGCCCACTTGGGCGGTCTGGTCACAGGAGCCGCGTGTGCGGCCGTCCTCGTGGGCACCGGGCGCTCCCAGCGGGCGCCGCTCTGGCAATGGCTCGGATTGGGCCTGGTGGCCGTGGTCCTCGTCATCCTGACCGTGTGGAAGGACAGCACGCTGCCGCTCCCGTAATCCACAGGGGTTGTCCACAGTGTTAATAAGTTACAGCCCTGTAGTTCAAGAGCATCGAGTCCGGGATTGAGCCAGTCTCCGTGAAATCCCCAGATGTTATCCACCCCTGTGGATAACATCTGGGGATTTTTTTGTGGATTTGTGGGCGAGGTGGTCAGAGGGGGATCCGGCTCCGGTTCGGTTCTCCGGAGCGGTCCGCCGGCCCGTCAGGTGCGAAGCGAGCTCCACAGGGAGCTGTCGGCACACGGGGCGCGCTCTATCCACAGGAGATGTCCACAGCTGTGGCTTTCTGTGGATCGGTACATGACGCATCATCGAACCCGGATCCCCGCCATGGCGGCTCGGACCGCAGTTTCCCACAATTCCTGTCCACAGCTGTGGATAACTTCGTCATGATCTATGCAGAGGGTGTGTGTAATCCAGAGTGGACGCTCACTTATCCGCACGGACGCGGTTTTGTCGCGGGGGACCGGCAGGCGCTTGGTGCGTCGCCCCGGCGTGACGGCTCAGAAGGCTGCGGCGAGCTCCGTGCCTTCGCAGATGGCCCGCTTCGCGTCGACCTCCGCGGCGAGGGCCGCTCCTCCGATCACGTGCACGCTCTGTCCGAGCCGCTCCAGTTCTCCGGCGAGCGAATTCACGGATTCCTGCCCGGCGCAGATCACCACGCTGTCCACCTCGAGGATGCGCGGATCCTTCCGCTCGGCGCCGAAGCTGAGGTGGAGGCCGGCGTCGTCGATCTTCTCGTAGTTGACGCCGCTCAGCTGCACCACGCCCTTGGCCTTCAGGGAGGCCCGGTGGACCCAGCCCGTGGTCTTGCCCAGTCCCGCGCCGATCTTGCCCTCACGGCGCTGCAGCAGGTAGACGGTGCGGGGGCTGGGCTGATGATCGGGGCGCTCCAGGGCGCCCGGAGCGTCGGGATCGGTGCTCACGCCCCATTCGCGGCGCCACAGGTCGAGGTCGAGACTCGGCGACTCCTGATGCGTGAGGAACTCGGAGACGTCCACGCCGATGCCGCCCGCGCCGATCACGGCCACCCGGGAGCCGGCCTGGCGGGTTCCCCGGACCAGTTCGGCGTAGCTCATGACACTGGGGTGGTCGATCCCCGGAATGGCGGGCATCCGCGGCTCGACCCCGGTCGCGACGACCACCTCATCGAAGGCGCCGGCCAGTTCCTGGGCCGTCGCCCGCTGGTTGAGGCGCACCTCCACGCCGAGCAGCTCCAGGCGCCGTGTGTAGTACCGCAGGGTTTCGGAGAACTCTTCCTTGCCCGGGATGCGCTGGGCGATGCCGAACTGCCCTCCGATCGTGTCTCCCGCTTCGAAGAGGGTGACGGCGTGCCCACGTTCGGCGGCCGTCACCGCGGTGGCGAGTCCGGCCGGCCCGGCCCCGACGACGGCGACGCGCTTGCGGAGCACGGTCGGGCCCAGGGTGAGGGTGAGTTCCCGGCCCGCACGGGGATTGACCAGGCAGCTGACCTTGCGGCCAGAGAAGGCGTGGTCCAGGCATGCCTGATTGCAGCCGATGCACGTGTTGATCTCGTCCACACGACCGCTCGCGGCCTTGAGGGACCATTCAGGGTCGGCCAGCATCGGCCGCGCCAGCGAGACCGCCTGGATGCCGGTCCCGGCCAGGATCTCCTCCGCGACGGACGGCATGTTGATCCGGTTCGACGCCGCCACGGGGATGCTCACGGCCTTGGCGACCACTTCGGTGAATTCGGTGAACGCGGCGCGCGGCACGGAGGTGACGATGGTGGGGACGCGGGACTCGTGCCAGCCGATGTCGGTGGTGATCATCCCGGCGCCGGCCGCTTCGAGTTCGCGCGCCAGGTCCAGGATCTCCTCCTGGGTCTGGCCCTGCGGGACCAGGTCCGCCATGGAGAGCCGGAACAGGACCATGAAGCCATCCCCGACCGCAGCGCGGATCCTGCGCACGATCTCCACCGGCACACGACGCCGGGCGGCTGGGCTCCCGCCCCACTCATCGGTGCGCTGGTTGCTGCGCGAGCTGAGGAACTGGTTGATGAAGTAGCCCTCACCGCCCATGATCTCGACGCCGTCGTACCCTGCGGCCTGCGCCAGCCGTGCGCAGCGGACGAAGCCGTCGATCTGGCGCTCGACGCCGCGGGCGCTGAGAGCCCGGGGCGTGAACGGCGTGATGGGGGCCTTGAGCCGCGAGGGCGCCACGATGAGCGGGTGGTGGCCGTAACGGCCGGCGTGCAGGATCTGCAAGGCGATCCGGCCGCCGTCGCGGTGCACGGCCTCCGTGACCTTGCGGTGCGCGCCGAGCTGACGGCGGGAGGTGAGGCTGGACCCGAAGGGTGAGAGCCATCCACTGAGGCTCGGGGCGTAACCACCGGTGACGATCAGCCCGGCGCCGCCACGGGCGCGCTCGGCGTAGAAGGCCGCGAGGGCGTCCGCGTCCTTGCGGTGGTCCTCGAGACCCGTGTGCATGGAACCCATGATGATGCGGTTCTTCAGCCGGACGCCGTCGACGGTGAGCGGGCTGAACAGCAGGGGGAAGGCCTCGGCCTGGGAGCTGTGGTTCACGCCACTATGTTACTCGCCAGTAACTTGTTTGGCCAAGGGATCGGAATGCTTTTTCCACAGCTTGTCCCCACTGTGGGTAACTTACACCTGTGTAAGTCAGGGTCCCGGAATTGCGGGGATCGGGCGGTGGGCGGTGCGAACAGCAGGTTTTCCCACAGAAATATCCCCACTGTGGATAACTTGTCTGTGATGTTGTGGACGAGACCGGCGACGAGCCGTCGGCGCGGGCCCCTTCCCCGGAGACGACGCAGGACCCGCCCCGGGTCGGGACGGGTCCTGCGAGCAGGGCCGGTGCGGTTCAGGACCGCCAGCGGGTGGTCATGAGGAATCCGACCAGGAGCAGACCGAATCCGACGCCGATGTTCCAGCCGTTCAGGGCCGGGATCGGCAGGAGACCGCTGGAGATGTAGAAGGTCATGATCCACAGCAGGCCGAGGATCATGAGGCCGAACATGACAGCCTTGTACCAGGTGGGGGTCGGCTTGATCGCCTTGCCCTGGGTGGCGGCGGCCGGGCGGGACACGCGGCGTCGCTGTTTCGACTCAGGCATGGGGCTCCTCCATTGGTGTTAAGCGGACGACCAGCCGGCCTTGATATCCTGCTGGGACACGCTCGACCGGCCGCGGACGCCGGGGCGCAAGCGGTTCAGACTCCCATGGTAGCCGCTGGAACCCTGGCCGATCTGAGCGTGTGCCATCAGGGACCGCTTGGTCCAGCGAAGAGGAGGCTCCGGTGCGCAAAGTCATCCAGGTGTTGGGTGAGCTCCTCATGACCGCCGGCCTGGTCCTCCTGCTGTTCGTCGGATGGGACCTCTGGTGGACGAATGTGACGGCCGACCATCAGCAGGAACAGGCCGTCCAGAGCTTCACGCGGCAGTTCACCCCGCCTGCTGCGCCGCCGGCCGGCAGCGCCGAGCGGGACTACGGCACCCCACGCGTGGCGCAGGCTCAGCCCCACGGTGAGATGCTCGGCGTCGTCTACGTCCCCCGCTTCGGCAGCGACTATTCGCGCCCGCTCATCCAAGGGACCAGCCAGGATGTCCTGGACACCTTGGGACTCGGCCACTACGACAAGACCGCCATGCCAGGCGCGCTCGGCAACTTCGCTGTGGCCGGGCACCGGCAGACCCACGGTTCGGTGCTGGACAACATCCACCTGCTGCAGCCCGGGGACAAGATCTACGTCCAGACCCGCGAGGGCTTCTACACCTATGTGTACCGCAACACCGAGATCGTCCTCCCCAACCGGGTCGATGTGATCCTCCCGGTGCCCACGGTCCCCGGAGCCCAGCCGAAGGAGCGACTGATGACCATGACGAGCTGCAATCCGCGCTTCGGGTCCGAGGAACGCATCATCGCGTATTCCGTCATGGAGAGCTGGCGTCCGCTGAGCGCGGGCGCACCGCGGGAGATCGCACCGCTCGTCGCCAAGGTTTCAGGAAAGGGCTGATCGCATGTACTCGTGGATCTTCCGTCATCTTCCCGGGCCGCTCTGGCTCAGGATCCTCCAGAGCCTGGTCCTGGTGGCCGTGGCGCTGTTCCTCATGGTCCAGTTCCTCTTCCCCTGGATGGCCCAGTTCACCTCCTTCACCGACTCGACGATTGGTTCCGCGCAACGCCCATGAGCACTTCAATCCTGGTCATCGACAACTACGACAGCTTCGTCTACACCCTGGTGGGTTACCTCCAGGAGCTCGGCGCCGACACGACGGTGGTGCGCAACGATGACGTCTCGCTCGACGAGGCCATAGAACTCGCCGCCACCCGCGACGGCGTGCTGGTCTCCCCGGGTCCCGGCAATCCCGCGGGGGCCGGCGTGTGCATCGAGCTGATCAAGTGGTGCGGCGAGCACGCCAAGCCGATGCTCGGCGTCTGCCTGGGCCACCAGGCCCTCGCCGAGGCCTACGGCGGGACCGTCTCCCACGCTCCGGAGCTCATGCACGGGAAGACCTCACAGGTCGAACACGGGACGGATCCGCTCTTCGTCGACGTGCCCTCGCCGTTCACAGCCACCCGCTACCACTCGCTCGCCGCGGAGAACGATTCCATCCCGGCCGAGCTCGAGGTCACGGCGCAGACCGCCAACGGCGTCATCATGGGGCTGCGCCACCGCACCGCGCCCCTCTGCGGCGTCCAGTTCCACCCCGAGTCGGTCCTCACCGAGGGCGGTTACCAGATGCTCGGGAACTGGCTGGAGTCGCTCGGTCTCGCCGGAGCCGCCGCCAAGGCGTCCACGCTCTCGCCCCTGATCCGGAAGTAGCGCGACCGGAAGCCGCGCGACCGGCGGATCCGCCGATGGAAGAGCCCCCAGGACCATCCGATCCTGGGGGCTCTTCTCTGCCTGTTGCGATTCCGTCTGCTGCGAGTGCGCGACGTCGACGGGCCGCGGGAGCGTCAGCCGCCGTCGGCCGTGGGTTTCCCGCTCGGCGTGGCGGACGGGGTGCTGCTCGGCGTGGGCGGCGGGGTGGGCTTGCGGGCGACCGTGAGGACGACCGTGCCGCCCTGATCGATGCGATCCTTGGCCGCCACGCTCTGGCCGGTCACCTGGCCCTCGGGGACCACGGCGTTGTCCTTCTCCTCGACCCCCACTTGCAGGCCGAGACCCTCCAGGACGGTGGTGGCCTGATCCACGGTCTGCCCGCGCAGCTCCGGAACCTCGACCTTGCCCGTGGACACGATGATCTGCACCGCGCCGTTGACGGGCACCGTCTGGCCCGAGGCCGGCTTGGTGGCGATGACCTGATTGGCCGGGACGGTCGCGCTGTCCGCGAAGGACGTCACGGGAGTGCTCTTGAGTCCCGCGGCACGCAGGATGTCCCGGACGGCGGCCTCACTCTGCCCCTGGAGCTTGTCCGGGATCTGAACCGCCGTGGGACCGGCGGACACCACGAGCTTCACGTCCTTGTTGACCTCGATCATCTCCCCTTCCCGGGGATCCGTCTCGATGGCCGTGCCCTCCGGGACGGTCGCGCTCGCCACGTGCGTCACCTTCGGCTGGAGGCGGGCGTCGTAGAGCTTCTGCATGGCCGCCGACTCGGTCAGCTGCGCCACGGCCGGAACTGCGACCATCTCCACCGGGATCGGGCGGGTGAGCCAGCTGTAGATCCCGAAGCCGGCGCCGCCCACCACCATGAGCACGAAGATCCAGATGGTGACCATGAGACCGCGGCGGTGACGGCGGTGCTTGCGCTGGGCCTGCTGCACCTCGGGCAGGTTCCGGATCTCCGGCAGGAGCACGCGGAGCTGGTCCTGCGTCAGCGTGAGGGCGTCCTCGGCGGTGCCGTACGGGGCAGGCGTGACGTCCGCGGCTGCTTCGGCGCCATGCTCCGGAACCTGGGCCAGGGCGGTGGTGGATTCGCCGGCCGCGCCTCCCGCGGCCCGGTGGCGCGCCGTCGTCGGCTGCTCGACAGCGGCCGTGAGCGCGTCCGCCGGCACCGCCACGAGGTTCGCCGCGGTGGAGTCCTGAGGTGCGTCATGCACGGCGACACCTCCGAGTGCGGCGCGCAGGGCGCGCCGGAAGGCCGCGGCGTCAGGGAACCGGTCCTCGCGCCTCTTGCGCATGGCCTTGGCCACGACGGAATCCAGCGCCCCGCTGACGTCGGGGTTGAGCTTGCTGGGCGGCACCGCGATGCCCTGGACGTGCTGGTACGCCACGGACACCGGGCTGTCGCCCTGGAACGGCGGCTTGCCGGTCAGCAGTTCGTAGAGCAGGCAGCCGGCCGAATAGAGGTCACTGCGGGCGTCCACGGTCTCGCCCAGGGCCTGCTCCGGGGAGAGGTACTGGGCGGTGCCGACCACGGCCTGGGTCTGGGTCATGGTGGCCGAGGAGTCGGTCACGGCCCGGGCGATGCCGAAGTCCATGACCTTGACCCTGCCGGAGTCGCTGCGGACCATGACGTTGCCGGGCTTGATGTCCCGGTGCACGATGCCGGCCTTATGGCTGTATTCGAGGGCGGCCAGCACCCCGAGGGTGTACTCGACCGCTTGGTCGACGGACACCTCGCCGGCCTTGAGGAGGTCCTTGAGGGTCTCACCCTGGACGATCTCCATGACGATGTACGGGGCTTTCACGCCGTCCACACCGTCGCCCTGGATCTCCTCCCCGGAGTCGTAGACCGCCACGATGGACACGTGGTTCAGCCCGGCCACGGATTGCGCCTCGCGGCGGAAGCGTGCCAGGAACTGGGGGTCCCGGGCCAGATCCGCACGCAGGATTTTCACCGCGACATCCCGGCCCAGGCGCAGGTCTGTGCCTCGGTACACGTCGGCCATGCCGCCGCGACCGATCAGATCGCCGAGTTCGTAGCGTCCGTTGAGGACGCGTGTGCCGGTGGACAGGTGAAGCTCCTTACTGCAGGGAGAGGCCGCTCAGAGGCCAGGGCTCAGGGAGTGGCCGAGGTCGTGGGCTTCGGAGTCGGGGTGGACGGCGGCTCAGGGGCGGTGATCGTGTACGTCACCGTGCTGCCCTTGGCCACCTCGGTGCCCGACGGCGGGTTGAAGCTCACCGTGCCGGACGGGGCCGAGCCGGAGGCCGCTTGCGGGACCAGACCGGCGCCGGTGAGCGCCTGGCGGACCTGGGCTTCGGTGACCGAACCGTTCAGATTCGGGACCGCGACCATCTCCGGACCGGTGGAGTACGTGACCGTGATCGTGGAGCCCTTGGCGACCGGACCGGACGGGTTGACGTCCGTGACGGTGCCCGACGCCTCCTTGCCCACCACGCCCTTGGCGTCCACCCGGAGGCCGAGGGCGATGAGCTCGTTGCGGACCGTGTTGATGTCCCGGCCGTTGTACGCGTCCGGGATGATGTTGACGGTGTCCGGCGTCGACGGCGTCTCGCTCGGCGTGGGGCTGCTGGGAGTCTCCGACGGCGTCTGGCTGGGCGTGGTGACGACCGTCTTCGGTGTGGTGACGACCGGGGCGCTGGACGTGTCCGACTTGGGGCTGAAGAAGCCCGCTGAGCTCAGCCACACGCCCAGGAAGATCAGGGCGGCCAGGACGGCGAGGATGATCAGCGGCCAGACCCAGGCGCTGCGCTTCTTCTCCTCGCGCTCCGGAGTGGGCTCCTCGTAGTCCTCTTCGTCGTCCGTCAGCCAGCTGCGCTCAGCCGTCAGCTGCTCCGGCGGCACGACCGGCAGGGCGGAGGTCGCCGTCGTCGCGCCGACCGGGGGGACGACCGTGGTGGCGGCCGTCTGCTGGACGTCGACGGGAGCGGTGATGGGGCCCGTGGTCGACTCGAAGAGGAGCATGCCAGGGACCGCGCGGTGGGCCGCGTCGATGTCTCCGCGGCGGATGGCCTCGGCGGCCTCGGCGAGCTTGAGGGCGTCGGCCGGACGGTTGGCCGGATCCTTGGCCAGCATCGACATCAGCAGGGCGCGGATCGGCTTGGCCAGCGAGTCGGGCAGCGGCGGCGGCGCGTCGTTGACCTGGGCGAGGGCGATCGCGATCTGCGACTCGCCGGAGAACGGACGGTGCCCCGTGAGGCACTCGTACCCGATGATGCCGAGCGAGTAGATGTCGCTGGAGCCCGTGGCCGTCTGGCCGGTGGCCTGCTCCGGCGCCAGGTACTGGGCGGTGCCCATGACCTGTCCGGTCTGGGTCAGCGGCACCTGGTCGGCGAGGCGGGCGATGCCGAAGTCCGTGATCTTGACGTGCCGGTCCGGCGTGATGAGCAGATTGCCCGGCTTCACGTCACGGTGCACCAGGCCCTTCTCATGCGCGACGGCGAGGGCCCGCGCGGTCTGGGCGATGATGTTCAGCGTCAGGTCGGGGCTGAGGACGTGCTCGCGCTCGATGATGGTCGACAGCGGCTCGCCCGGCACCAGTTCCATGACGAGGTAGGCGGAGCCGCCCTCTTCGCCGTAGTCGAAGACGTTCGCGATGCCCTCGTGATTCAGCAGTGCCGTGTGGCGGGCCTCGTTGCGGAAGCGCTCAAGGAAGCCGGGATCGCCCGTGTACTCCTCCTTGAGGATCTTGATGGCGACCGTGCGACCCAGGACCTGGTCCTGCGCACTCCAGACCTCGCCCATGCCACCGATGGCAATGCGCGTGGTCAGGCGGTACCTCCCGCCGAGAGTGATTCCAGACGTTGGCCTCACTTGTTCAACACCGCCTCAAAGAGTTTCTTCGCGTTAGGACTGGTCAGTTGCGCTCCGGTGGCCGAGTTCACGCCGTGGAAGGCGAGGGTCACGACCACCTGGGGATTGTCCGCCGGGGCAAAGCCGGTGAACCAGGAGTTGTTGTAGTCATCGGCCGTGAGCTCGGCGGTGCCGGTCTTCGCGGCGACCTTCACTCCGGGGATGGCTGCCGGCGCGGCGAGACCGTTGTCCACCACACCCACCATCCAGTCGGTGATCTGACGGGCGACCTCGGGACTCGTGGCGGTCCGCAGCGGCTCCGGTTTGTACTCGGCGAGCACCCGCAGATCGGGAGCACGGAGTGCCTTCACGAGCTGCGGCTTCATCTGCACGCCGCCGTTGGCGATGGCGCTGGTGAGCATGGAGATCTGCAACGGGGTCACCTGGACGTTGTACTGGCCGATGGCCGACTGGGCCAGCTGGGGCTTGTCCAGGTCGGTGGGGAAACGGCTCTGGGCGTACTGCAGGTCCAGACGGTCGCCGAGGTCCTGCCCGATCCCGAAGTTCTTGGCCGTCTCGGCGATCTTCTTCTCACCCAGGTCCAGCGCGATGCTGGCGAACGGGGTGTTGCAGGAGTTGGCCAGGGCGAAATCGAATCCGGCTTTGTCCTTGGCGTAGCACTGGCCGCCGCGGTAGTTCGGCAGCGTGTACTGCAGGCCGGGGAACGTGAGTTCCGCGGGGTTCGGGAGGACCGAATCCTTGGTGTACTTGCCGGATTCGAGGGCGGCCGCCGTGTCGATCAGCTTGAAGACGGACCCCGGAGCCATGAGCGCACCCGTGGGACCGGAGACGTTCTGGTAGAGGTTGATGCCCTTGATCGCGTCCAGCTTGGCCTTGGCGGCCAGCGCGGCGTCGCTGTCCAGGGTGGCCACCGTGTTGGGATCGTAGGACGGCTTCGAGACCATGGCCAGGATCGCGCCGGTCTTGGGGTTCTGGACCACGGCGTAGCCTTCGATGTCATCCGGGAGGAGATCGTAGGCGAGCTTCTGGATCTTCGGGTCGATGGTGGTCTCGACGTTGGCGCCCTGGGGCTGCTTGCCGAGGAACAGCTGGCGCACGCGCTCCAGAAACTGCTGATCCGAGTCACCCGTGAGGGCGCCGTTGAGTTCGCGCTCCAGACCGGTTGAACCGGCACTGCCATTGGTCGAGAAGTACCCGGTGATGCCCGCGTAGAGGGCCCCGCCCGGGTAGCTCCGCTTCGACTTGCAGGACTCGGTGCCGGGCACCGATTCCGCGATGGGCTGGCCTCCGGCCAGGATCGTCCCGCGGTCGCTGCAGAGGTTCCGCTGGAGAGCGCGGTCGTTCAGGGCGTTGGTGCTCAGGTCCTGGGCACCGACCACCTGGATGTAGCTGATGGCGCCGAAGAGCAGGGCGAAGAGCGCCACGGTGGCGATCCAGGCGTTGCGGATGGACTGATTCACGGGTGCACCTCCTGGCTGCTCGGTGCCGTGCTCGGTGTGCCGCTCTGGGCGGTGCCCAGGGCGGGGGTCGTCGGCCGGGACGGGACTTCGGCGGTCGCCGAGGGGCCGGCCACGGGAGCTTCACCGTCACGCAGCGGGCTGGTGTCGACCGGACCGCGGGCCACGTTGGAGATCATGAGCAGCAGGCCGGCGACGATCCAGTTGGCCAGCAGGGAGGACCCACCGGCGGCGAGGAACGGGGTGGTCAGGCCGGTCAGCGGGATGAGGCGCGTGACGCCGCCGATGACCACGAAGCACTGGACGGCCATGACGAAGGACAGCCCGACGCCGAGCAGCTTGCCGAAGGAGTCCCGCGTGCCGAGTGCCGCGCGGAAGCCGCGGGTGATGAGCAGGAGGTACAGCAGGATCATGGCGGACAGGCCGATCAGACCGAGTTCCTCGCCGAACGAGGCGATGATCATGTCGCTGTTGGAGAACGGGACCCGGTTCGGCTGTCCCTGGCCGAGCCCGGTGCCGAACACGCCGCCGTCGGCCATGCCGAAGAGGCCCTGGACGATCTGGTAACTGCCGCCGAGGTCGCGGTTGTAGATCTCGGGGTCGAAGGCGTTGGACCAGCTCTCCATGCGGTACTTCACATGCGAGAACAGCTGCGCTGCCACGACGCCGGCCACGGCGATGAGCACCACACCGATGATGACCCAGCTGACGCGGCCCGTGGCCACGTAGATCATCACCATGAACAGGCTGAAGAACATGAAGGACGTGCCCATGTCCCGCTGGAGCACCAGGATGCCGATGCTGACGGCCCAGGCCGCGAGCATGGGGCCCATGTCCCGGAAACGGGGGAACTGGAGCTTGCCCACTTTGCGGCCGGCCAGCAGGATCAGGTCGCGGTTCACCGAGAGGTACCCGGCGAAGAAGATGGCCAGGGTGATTTTCGCGATCTCGCCGGGCTGGAACGTGAACGGGCCGAGCTTGATCCACAGATTGGCGCCGTTGATCTCACCGGCGGACAGGCCGGGCACCAGGGGCAGCACGAGCAGCACGGCACTCGCGGCCAGCGAGATGTAGGTGAAGCGCCGCAGACGGCGGTGGTCCTTGAGGAACCAGATGAGGACGATCGTGCACACCACGGCGATGAGCGTCCAGCGCAACTGCGTGTTGCCGACGTCGCTCTTGGGGCCGTCGAGGCGGTGGATCATGGCCAGACCGAGGCCGTTCAGGGCGACGACGATCGGAAGAATGAACGGATCGGCATACTTTGCGCGGAAGCGCAGGGTCATATGCACCGCGAGGGATGCAACGACCAGGAGGATCGACTGGAACCAGAAGTCCTTGTTGAACGAATCCGGGTTGTTGATGCCGACCATCACGCTGGCGCCGATCCCGACCAGGAGGGCGAGGACCAGGAGCGCCAGCTCGATGTTGCGGCGAGGCTTCACGACCGGCTGGGCGGCGACTGCTGAACTCATCGGGCACCTCCACAGGCGGCGGGCGAGGACGGCGTGCCCGACGGCGACGCCGCCGCGGACGGTTTCGCGGTCGCCGACGAACTGGGCTTCGGGGTGGCCGTGGCCGGGCTCGCGGAGCTCTTGGCACTCGGGATGGCGGACGGCGACGGGGACACCGTGGGGCACTGACGCTCGTCGAAGTCGTGGCCGAGGCTGAGGTTGCGGACCACCAGTTCGGCGTCCGGCAGATCGCGGGCCGGAATGGTCTCCTTCACCCGCTGCTGGGAGAACGACGGCAGGCTGCTCACCTGGATCTCGGTCACCGAGTGCACGGTGGAGAGCTTGATGGGTCCCAGCTGCTGTGAGACGCCGTTGTAGATGGCCACGCGGCCGTCCACCTCGCCCACGTAGTAGCGGGTCTGGGTCCAGGCGTACCCGAACCAGAGGCCCACCCCGACGACGGCGAGCACCACGAGCGTGACGGCCCAGCGGAACCAGCGACGGCGCGGCCTCCCGACAGGTGCGGCCGTTTCCTCGTCGGCCGCCGCGTCCGCGCTCTCCTGCCGGTGCGTGAGGACGGTCGCCGCGCGCCGTGCGACGGCCCGTCCGGCGATGTTGGGGATCT
>JABLTH010007394.1_pt1 | contig 19102 bp, 15 predicted proteins | sample 7875711 | NCBI WGS metagenome assembly JABLTH01 (sample SAMN14941262, study PRJNA633318) | bioreactor metagenome | isolation source: bioreactor | place: China | collected 2019-03-05 | reverse complement strand
CGGTCCATCTCGTCGTACAGCTCGAACAGCCGGGCGCGCGTGCGCTGCACGTCCTGGGCGAGCTGGTCGATGCGGTCGCGCGAGAGCTCGCGCGGCCGGACCGCCTCGCGATCGAGGCGCTCGAGGTTCGCGGACAGCTCCTGCTGGACCGATCCGCGCTCGATGGCGACCTTGCGGTAGGCGCGCGCCGAATCGAGCAGCAGCTCCGTCACGAGCTTGGCGCGTTCCTCCAGCATCGGGATCACGACCTGTGCGGCGCGGCCCTCGAGGGTCGCGTCGGGCGTGTCGTCGTCGCGCCGGTCGTCGGGCTGCTCGGCGCGCGCGGGCGGCGCGAGCCCCGTCGAGAGCAGCACGGCGAGCAGCAGGGCGGCGGCGCGCCCGGCGAGGCGATCCCTGTTCGTCATGGCGGCCCTCATGGTCGGTCCCGGGAGGATCGTAGCGTCCCGGCCGAAGGAGTGTCCATCCCCGGCCCCCGGAGGGGACGCGTCACGCGTGTCCGCCGGGGCGCTTCGTGAACCGTTCCTGCACCGCGTAGAGCACCGGCGAGAGCAGGTAGGCGAGGATCAGGAGCGAGAGCATCTTCTCGGCGAAGGCGACGAAGCCGGCGAGGACGGCGGCCCAGGTCGCGAGCATGCGGTAGGGACGCGCCGAGAAGCTGACGTCCTTGAAGGTCCGGAAGCGGACCCGGCTCACCATCAGGACCGCGATCACCGCGACCAGCCCCGCGTGCCACGGCACGAGGGCCGCGGGCAGCGGCTGGCCGTCGTTGAGGAGGGCCGGCGTGATGATCGTCGCGGCCGCGAACGGGATGGGCAGGCCGAGGAAGTAGTGGTGGTCGGACGGCATGACGTTGAACCGTGCCAGGCGGATCACGCCGCAGGCGGCGAACAGGAAGCAGACGGCGTAGCCGACGCGGCCGAGCGAGTTGATCCCCATGTGGAACACGAGGATCGACGGCGCGACCGCGAACGACACCGCGTCGCACAGCGAGTCCAGCTGTCCGCCCAGCTCGCTGGTCGCGCGGGCCAGGCGGGCGATCCGGCCGTCGAGCGCGTCGAACACCGCGGCGGCGAAGATGCACAGGATCGCGAGGTAGTAGCGCTGCTCGGCCCCCGCGAGGATGGCCGCGTACCCGCCGAGGAGGTTCCCGATGGTGAACGCGCCGGGCAGCCACGAGCGCGGCACGCGCCGCAGCGGAGACTGCAGCGGCGTGCGCGGACGCGGCACGTTGACGCGCGTGTGGCGCATCAGCGCGGCCCGCTGCCGGTCCAGCGCGCGATCGGGGTCACCCCTCCCGTCACGCGCGCGCCCAGCGTCACGAGCGCCTCGGCGGCCGCGGGCAGGCGCACGACGGTGGTCGAGCCGAAACGGATCAGCCCGTAGCGCTCGCCGGTGTCGAGCCGGTCGCCCGGACGGGCGCGGCAGATGATGCGGCGCGCGATCAGGCCGGCGACCTGGATCATCTCGACGCGTCCGTACGCGGTGTCGAGCACCATCGACAGGCGCTCGTTCACGTCCTCGCACTCCGGCTTCATCGCGTTGATGAACTGCCCGGCCTTGTACTCCGTCTCGCGCACGATGCCGCCGACCGGCGCGCGGTTGACGTGCACGTCGAAGACGCTCAGGAAAATCGATACGGACAGGCCGCGTTCGTCGCGCACGAGCCGCGAGACGCGCCCGTCGGCGGGCGCGAGCACGAGCTGCGGATCGTCCGGGACGGCCCGTTCGGGGTCGCGGAAGAACCACGTCGTGAACAGCGCGAAGAGGCCCGCGGGAACGGCGACCCACCGGGCGAGCGGGATCAGCGCCACGACCAGCGTGAAGGCCCACGCCGCGCCGAGCAGCGGCAGGCCTTCCGGGGCAAACGGCAGGACGCGCGTCCAGCCGGCCCGCGGGGGCAGGCGCCGCGGCGCGCCGTGCGGCGTCTCGGAAACGGAAGGGGTCATCGCGCGCGAGGCTAACACCGCGTCGACATGTGCGTCCACGCGGGCAAAACGAGACGGGTTATGCCTTTCGGAGCGTGAGGCTCATCAGGAGCGCGTCCGTTCCGTCCGCGTAGTAGCGCGGCCGGCGGCCCACGGGAACGAACCCTTCCGAGGCGTAGAGCGCGATCGCCGCCGTGTTGTCGCAGCGCACCTCGAGGTCGGCGCGCGGCACGCCGGCCGCCCGGGCGTCCGCCGCGAGGGCGCGGACCAGCGCGCGCCCCAGCCCGCGCCGCCGCGCGGCGGGGTCCACGGCGACGATGAAGATCTCCAGCGCGTCGAGCCCCAGGCGGGCGATCGCCACCGCGGCCAGCGCGCCGTCCGGCCCCCGGATCCCGCGCGGGTGGCGCCCGTCCCCCGGCACCAGCTCCTGCGCGAGGAGCCGCTCGGACCACGGCGCGTCGAAGCTCGCGCGCTCGATCCGCGCGAGCTCGGCGAGGTCGCCGGGGCCGAGCGCGACGACCGCGTACCCGGCCGCCAGCTCCGGCCGGCGGGCCGGGAGCACGGCGTCGGGCGGAACCGCGTACACGGGCGCGAGCGCGGCGGCGTCGCCCGGCGCGACGGCCCCCGCCGCGACCAGGCGGGCGAGCGCCAGGGCGGGCGCCTCGCGCACGGGACGCGCGACGGCACCCTCCGGCAGCGCGACGTCCTCGAGTCCGGGCGCGACGACGAGGTCCGCTCCGGGCGCCACGACCCACTCGCGCACCGCGCCGCGCGGCACGAGCACCGCGTCGCGCACCGCGCCCGTTTCGGTGGCCGACAGGCACAGCGCCCGCAGCCGGCCCCATGGCAGGAGCAGCGCACACGGCAGCGCGACCCCCGCGGCCGCGGCGAGGATCACCGCACCGGGCACGCCCGCACGCCGGAGTCCCGGACGCGCGAGCGCCAGCCCGTGCGCGATCCCGAGGGCGACGCGCAGGCCCGTGAACGAACCCGGCCCCGTGCCGCACACGACCGCGTCCAGTCGCGCCGGGTCGACGCCACCCTGCGCGAGGACTTCCCGCGCGGCCGCGACGAGATCCCGGCCCTCCCCGCGCGCGCGCGTCGCGGCGGCCGCGTGCACGACCGCGCCGTCACGCACCAGTGCCGCACCGCCCGGCGCGAGCGCGCCGTCGATCGTCAAAACGGCGCCCGAGATGCAATTCGCGTGGCTGCCTGTCACACTTATCCTCGATCGGTGGCACCTGTTCGGGGTGCACCACGTGGCCCCGGCGTGTCACCGGCACCATTGTTGCCGGGAAGACGCTAGGGGTGCGAGAGCCGCCGCGCTCCCCCACCCCGGAGGACACCCGATGGAACCCACCATCAACGGCCGCCCGATGCTGAACAAGATCCTCGAGGCGCAGAACCTCGACCAGTTCCGGGAGCAGCACTGGTCCGGCACGATCGAGCAGTACCTGGCCCTCGTGAAAGACAACCCCACGGTGACCCGTTCTGCGTTCGAGAGGGTGTACGACATGATCCTCTCGTACGGAACCTCGGAATACGTCGACAACAAGAAGCGCATTACGCACTACCACTTCTTCGACGACCCGGACCACAACGGGCGCGATGCCGTGTACGGGCTCGACATCCCGCTGATGAAGCTCGTCAGCATCTTCAAGAGCGCCGCGCGCCGCTACGGCACGGAGAAGCGCGTCATCCTGCTGCACGGCCCGGTCGGCTCCGCGAAGAGCACGATCGTGCGCCTGCTCAAGCACGGGCTCGAGGACTACTCCAAGAAGCCGGAGGGCGCGGTCTACTCGTACGGGTGGGTCCGCGACCTCGCGAAGCCCGAGGAGATGGTTCCCTGCCCGATGCACGAGGAGCCGCTGCACCTCGTCGCCGAGGACCTGCGGCCGATCCTGCTCGAGCAGCTCAATGCCGGCCGTCCGCCGCAGGCCTTCCGCATCGCCATCGAGGGCGACCTCTGCCCCTTCTGCCGCCAGGAATTCCGCGACCTGTCGCTGCGTTACAACGGCGATCTCGGCAAGGTGCTCGAGCACGTCCGCGTGCGGCGCCTGATCCTCTCCGAGAAGGACCGCATCGGCATCGGCACGTTCCAGCCCAAGGACGAGAAGAACCAGGACTCGACCGAGCTGACCGGCGACATCAACTACCGCAAGATCGCCGAGTACGGCTCCGACTCCGACCCGCGCGCCTTCAACTTCGACGGCGAGTTCAACATCGCCAACCGCGGGATCATCGAGTTCATCGAGGTCCTGAAGCTCGACGTCGCGTTCCTGTACGACCTCCTCGGCGCGAGCCAGGAACACAAGATCAAGCCGAAGAAGTTCCCGCAGACCGACATCGACGAGGTGATCATCGGTCACACCAACGAGCCGGAGTACCGGAAGCTGCAGAGCAACGAGTACATGGAAGCCCTGCGCGACCGCACGGTGAAGGTCGACATCCCCTACATCACCAAGCTCGGCGAGGAGATGAAGATCTACATCAAGGACTACAACGACCGGAAGATCCAGGGGAAGCACATCGCGCCGCACACGCTCGAGATGGCCGCGATGTGGGCCGTGCTGACGCGGCTCGAGGAGCCGAAGAAACACAACCTCACCCTGATGCAGAAGCTGAAGCTCTACAACGGCAAGACGCTCGCCGGCTACACCGAGGACAACGTCAAGGAGCTGCGCAAGGAAGCCGCCCGCGAGGGCATGGACGGCATCTCCCCGCGCTACATCCAGGACAAGATCAGCAATGCCCTCGTGGCCGAGCGCGAGGAGTTCTGCGTCAACCCGTTCATGGTGCTGAACGAGCTCGAGACCGGGCTGCGCCACCACTCCCTCATCAGCAACGAAGAGGACCGCAAGAGCTACCGCGAGCTCCTCTCCGAGGTGCGGCGCGAGTACGAGGACGTGGCCAAGAACGAGGTCCAGCGCGCGATCGCGGCCGACGAGCAGGCGATCTCCCGCCTGTGCGCCAACTACCTCGACAACGTGAAGGCCTACACGCAGAAGGAGCGCGTGCGGAACCCGTTCACCGGCCAGGACGAGCCGCCGGACGAGCGGCTGATGCGCTCGATCGAGGAGAAGATCGGCATCCCCGAGAACCGCAAGGACGACTTCCGGCGCGAGATCATGAACTACATCGGCGCCCTCGCGGTGGACGGCAAGAAGTTCGACTACAAGTCGAACGAGCGGCTGCACAAGGCGCTCGAGCTGAAGCTGTTCGAGGACCAGAAGGACTCGATCAAGCTCACCTCGCTCGTCACCTCCGTGATCGACCGCGAGACGCAGGAGAAGATCGACGTCGTCAAGAGCCGCCTCATCAAGGACTACGGTTACTGCGACGTGTGCTCGACCGACGTGCTGCACTTCGTGGCCTCGATCTTCGCGCGCGGCGACGCGACCTGAGGTTCCGCGGGCCGGGCCCGGACCACGGTCCGGGCCCTTTCCGCTGCGTAGGGGCCGGGCATGCCCGGCCCGTTGAGCGGACAGGGGTTCGAACGTTGGCTCTCAAGATCGACACCGACGTGGGGCGGTTCCGGCAGATCGTCCGCGGCAAGGTCCGCGACGAGCTGCGCCGCTTCATGTCGAAGGGCGAACTGATCGGCCGCCAGGGCCGGAACATCGTCTCGATCCCGCTGCCGCGGGTCGACCTGCCGCACTTCACGCACTCCCCCGGCGGGCAGAAGCACGTCGGCCAGGGCGAGGGCGACGTCGGCCAGGTGCTCGGGCCCGCGGGCGAGCAGGGGCAGAGCGGCAAGGGCGAAGCCGGCAACATGCCCGGCGAGCACGTCCTCGAGGTCGAGATGACGCTCGAGGAACTCGCCGAGCTGCTCGGCGAGGAATTCGGCCTCCCGCGCATCGAGCCCAAGGGCCGCAAGAACATCCAGACCTGGCAGGGACGCTACACCGGGATCGCCACCGCCGGTCCCGAGTCGCTGCGCCACTTCAAGCGCACGTTCCGCCAGGCGCTCAAGCGGCAGGTCGCGGCGGGCACCTACAACCCCGACCGCCCGATCATCGTCCCGATCCGCGAGGACAAGCGCTACCGCTCGTTCCGGAAGCAGCCCGTGCCGCAGGCCAACGCGGTGATCTTCTACGTGATGGACGTGTCGGGCTCGATGGGCGACGAGCAGAAGGAGATCGTCCGCATCACCTCGTTCTGGATCGACACGTGGCTCTCGTCCCAGTACCGCGGCCTCGAGACCGTGTACGTGATCCACGACGCCGAGGCGCGCGAGGTCGACCGCGACACGTTCTTCCGCACGCGCGAGAGCGGCGGCACCGTGATCTCCTCGGCCTACAAGGTCGTGCAGCGCGTGATCGGCGAGCGCTTCGCGCCCGAGGACTGGAACCTCTACCTGTTCCAGTTCTCGGACGGCGACAACTGGTCGCAGGGCGACACCGAGTCGTGCGTGAAGCTCCTCAAGGACGACCTGCTCCCGGTCCTGAACCTCTTCGCGTACGGCCAGGTCGAGAGCCCCTACGGCTCCGGCCAGTACCTCCTCGACCTCAAGACGCCGTTCGGCTCCGACCAGCGCGTGGTGTTGTCGCCGATCGAGGGCAAGGAGGGCATTCCGCGCGCGATCAAGACGTTCCTGTCGACGGGGAGGTGAAGGCGTGTCGCTCCCGAAGGTCCTCGCCGACATGCAGCGCGACGTGGAGGCTGTCGCCCGCGCGTACGGGCTGACGTACTTCCCCGTCGTCTTCGAGGTCGTCGACTACGCGCAGATGAACCAGCTCGCGGCGTACACGGGCTTCCCCGTGCGCTACCCGCACTGGCGCTTCGGCATGGAGTTCGAGGAGCTGGCGAAGTCGTACGAGTACGGGCTGTCGAAGATCTACGAGATGGTGATCAACAACGACCCGACGTACGCGTACCTCCTCGAAGGCAACATGCTGATCGACCAGAAGCTGGTGATGGCCCACGTGTACGGGCACGCCGACTTCTTCAAGAACAACGTCTACTTCAGCCACACCAACCGGAAGATGGTCGATGCGATGGCGAACCACGCGACGCGCGTGCGCCGCTATCGCGACCGGCTCGGCGTCGAGGACGTCGAGCGCTTCGTCGACAGCTGCCTGTCGATCGAGGACCTGATCGACCCGCAGGCCGCGTTCCGCGAGAACTACGGTCTCGACGAAGGGCCCCGCGAGCCCGAGCCCGAGCGCCAGCCCGTCGCGCTGCCCGCGAAGGACTACATGCAGCGCTACATCAACCCGCCCGAGGTGCTGCAGCACGAGCGGCAGAAGCTCGAGGAGGAGCGCCGGCGGCAGCGGCGCTTCCCGCCCGAGCCGCGCCGCGACGTCCTCGGGTTCCTCTTGCACCACGCGCCGCTCGAGACGTGGGAACACGACGTCCTGGGCATCGTCCGCGAGGAGGCGTACTACTTCCTCCCCCAGCGCCAGACCAAGATCATGAACGAGGGCTGGGCCAGCTACTGGCACACGACGATGATGACCCAGAAACTGCTGCTCGACTCCGAGGTCATCGACTTCGCCGACCACCACTCGGGCACGACGGCCGTGCACCCCGGGCGCCTCAACCCGTACAAGCTCGGGCTCGAACTGTTCCGCGACATCGAGTACCGCTGGGACACCGGCCGCTTCGGCCGCGACTGGGACCAGTGCGACGACATGGCGGAGCGCGAGAACTGGCACCGCCCCACCGGCGCGGGCCGCGAGAAGATCTTCGAGGTGCGCCGCTTCCACTGCGACCTGTCGTTCCTCGACGAGTTCATGACCGAGGACTTCTGCCGCCGGCAGAAGCTGTTCATGTTCGGCAAGGACCGCCGCAAGGACGCGTGGGTGATCCAGTCCCGCGAGTTCGAGGAAGTGCGCCAGGCGCTGCTGTTCCGGCTGACCAACGGCGGGACGCCGCTCATCTCCGTCGTGGACGCCAACTTCCGCAACCGCGGCGAGCTCCTGCTCGCGCACCAGCACGACGGGGTCGACCTGCGGCTCGACTGGGCGCGCGAGGTGCTGGCCTCGATCGTGCGCATGTGGCGCCGCCCGGCGTTCCTCGAGACCGTGATCGAAGGCCGGCCGCGGCGCCTCGGCCACGACGGTCAGCAGCCGTCCGAGACCGACATCAGCGCCGTCACCGAAGGGTGAACACCTGCGCCGTCTGCCAGCCGCTGCGTTGCCCGCGCGCCACCACGAGATAGGTCCCGGGCTGCGCGAGCGCCGGCAGGCGGATCGCGGTCCACTCGAACTGGCCCGCGCGGCCCGTCGTCACGGACGCGGCCGCGACCACCGGGGCGTTCGTGCCCTGCACCGCGTGGACGACGATGTCGACCCGCTCCCCGCCGCCGAAGCCCGCCCCGGCGACGATCAGCCCCGTCGCGACGCTGGAGTGTCCGCCCAGGGAGAGGCCGGGCAGCGCGTGCGCCGGGACGGCGAGCGCGAGGAGGAGAAGCGTCAGGAGCAGCGTGCGCCGGGTGCGGGACCGCGTCATGGGATTCGTCCTCGTGCGCCGTGGCGCGGCGCACGCCTCCCCATTGCAGACGCCGTGCCGGCCCGCCGCGAACAACGCGGAACGGTGGCGCGCGCCGGGACGGCCGGGGAGCGTTGCAGGTTGCAGCGGCGCTGCAACGCCTGCGGCCACGACGGCCGGATCCAGGCCGGATCCGGGCCGATGCGGGCCGATCCGGACCGCTCTAGGCCTCGCGCTGCCGGACGGCGCGGGCCACGCCGTAGGACACCGCGGCCGACGCGAAGATCGCGCCCAGCCACAGCAGGAGGTGCGTCTCGCGCGAGTTCCGGACGCCGAAATACAGCATCCACGCCGCGAAGGCGACGAACACCGCCGCGGCGACGAGGCTCGAGATCCGCGGCGGCTCCTCGTCGGCCCAGCGTCGGCCGAAGCGCACCCGGAACAGGCCGAGCGCGGTCAGAGCCGAGAAGAGCGTGAGGACCGCGCCGACGTTCTGCAGCACCTGCTGCAGCTCGTGGGTGAAGATCAGGACCAGCGCGAAGGCGCCCTGCAGCACGACCGACCCGAGGGGCGGCTTCCCTTCCTGGCCCGCGAGCACGTGCGGGAGGAAACCCTCGCGCGCCATCGCCGAGTAGACGCGCGGCCCGGCGAACATCATCGCGCTCATCGCCGACGTGAAGGCGACGATCGCGAGCACCGACATCGCCCGCGCGCCGGCCTCGCCGGCGATGCCGCGCGTGATGAGGTGGCCGAGCGTCACGCGCGCGGTGTCGTAGTCGAACACGACCTTCGCCTGGTCCGGCGTGAGGTTGGCGACGAAGACCCAGTTGACGAGCAGGTAGACCACGCCGACCAGGAGGCACCCGACCAGCATCGCGCGCGGCACCGTGCGGCGCGGCTCGCGGAAGTCCTCGGCCGCGTACACGACCGCGTTCCAGCCCGAGAAGGCGAACGCGATGTAGAACAGGTTGGCCATGAACGAGGCCAGCGGGAACCCGGCGCTCGCTTCGGGCGGGGTCCACGCGGGCCAGTGATTGTTGCCCAGCGCGAGCCCGAGCACGATGAAGCCGGCGATCAGGACGCCGTTCACGACGACGAGCAGGTTCTGCGCCCACTTCGACCAGTGCAGCCCGATCGCGTGGACCACGGTCAGGAGCACGACGAGGAGCGCGCCGAAGATGCGCGGGTCGAGCCCCACGCCGAGCGTCTTGAGGAAGTCGCCCGCCGCGAACGCATCGACCGCGATCGGCGCCGAGAACCCGAGCAGGAGCGAGCACCAGCCCGCGAGGAAGCCGACGAAGGGGTGCCAGAACTCGGAGAGGAAGCGGTACTCCCCGCCCGACCGCGGCACGAGCCGCGCGGCCGTCGCATACGCGCGCGCGCCGCAGAACGCGATCACGCCGCCGACGACCCATGCGAGGAGGATGATTCCCGGCCCCATCGTCTGGGCCATGAAACCCGTGCTGATGAAGACGCCCGCGCCGATCATGTTGGACACCACGATCGCGACGCCGGAGCGGACTCCGAGCTTCCTGTCCTGACTCATGGGGGCGGATTCTGGCACACAATGCCGGACAACCCGAACCCCCTTTTCTGCCGGGCCGTTCCCCGCTCAGGGACAGGTCCTGCTGCGTGGCGTCCCGTCGCTCTGCGAGCCCCACGATCCGTTGCCGCACGCGTTGACCGGGCGCTCGAGATACCACCATCCCCGGCCGGCCGCCGGCGTCGGTCTCACGTCGGCGCGAGATTCCGTGTCATAGACACGACCGCTGCAGGCTTCGCCGGTGCCGCTGCCGACCGGCCACTCCCCGAGGGCACCGGTGACCTCCTCGTACTGGGCGTAGCGCCCCCAGCCTGGGAACGGCAACTGCCAGATGATGCGTCCGGGGACGAGACGCACGCCGCCGACCTCCTGCGGCACGGCGAACGCCGCCTCGTCTGCAGGGGCGCAATCGCACGCGTCGCCGGCACCATCGAAATCGGCATCGGACTGTGCCGCGTTCGAAATGAGCGGGCAGTTGTCGGTGCAATCGGGCACGCCGTCGTGATCCGCATCGAAGGCCGGCGTTTCGTCGACGAGGCCGTTGCAGTCGTCGTCGCGGTCGTTGCACGACTCGAGCGCGCCGGGATGCACGAGAGGGTTCGAATCGTCACAGTCGCCGGCGCAGGAGCTGTACCCGTCACCGTCGTTGTCGTCGTTCTGCTGGAGTGCGAGGCGTGCTCCCGAAGCCAGGCTGGGTAATGAACCGGGCGACTGCGAGCCGCCGTACAGGATCCACTCGCTGCCGGTCCAGACGGATGTCGTTCCTGCCGCCGACGTCACGGCGATGCCGCGGTTCGAGGGAGCGCCGTTCGAACCGAGCGGGGTCCAGCGGTCCGTCACCGGGTTCCACCGCGCGCCGTCGCTCAGCGCCGAGCCGTCGGTGTCGGACTGACCGCCCCAGACCAGCAGTTCCCTGCCGGTCCAGGTGCAGAACGCAAAGCGTCGATGCTGCGGCGCGCCATCGTTCGACATTGCCGACCACGAGTCCGAGTCGGGTCGGTAGCGCAGCAGGTCAGGCCACGTCACGAACTCCGATCCGGTCCAATACGAGCAGCGAGTCACGTCCGGTGCGGTCCCGTCCGCCGGCGCTGGTCGCATGGGAGTCCAGCGATCCGTAGCGGGGTTGTAGCGCGCGCCGGCCCCGCCGTGCGCAAGCGGCGAGCAGAACGTGCCGCCCCACACGATGAACTCCGTCCCGGTCCACACCACCGCGTGGTTCCGCCGCGGTGCGGGGCGCCCGGCGGACGCGACGTGGTGCCACGTATCGGTTGACAGATCGTACAGGCTCGCGAGGTCATAGTAGGTCTGCTCGCAAGGCGTTTCGGGCGGCGCCATCTCGTTCCGCCCTCCGACAAGAAAGAGCGCGTGGGGCCCCGCGGCTCCGAACTGCGATGGCGAGCCGTTCCACCCGGCTCGCTGGATCCACCGCCGTCGCGGCAGGTCGTACCGCAGGATCCCGGTCGGGCTCGCGAGCAGGACCGTGTCGTCGATCACGAACGCCGTCGTCGGGTTGCCGGACGCGAAGGCCGTTCCGCGTTCGAGACGCCACGTGTCGAGCACGGGATCGTAGGCGCGGCCCTCGAACGGGAACAGCATCGTCCCGCCGACCCACACGGCGGGGGTTCCCCACCCCGGGCCGTCGGACTGCGCCATCGGGGTCCATGCCGGTCCGGCCGGGGCGAAGCGGGCTCCGGAATGCTCCGCCGGCACCCGGCCCAGGATCTCGTCGTTCGAAACGTCGAGGCTTCGTCCACCCCACACGATCAGTTCGGACCCGGTCCACACGGCCGAGTGCTCCGAGCGCGTGCTCGGCGCCCCTGCGGGAACCCACTTCGACCACGTGTCCGTCAGCGGGTCGTAGGGTCGCACCGCCGGGTCGGGAATCCCGTCGGACGTCTCGCCGCCGTAGACGAGCATGCGCGTGCCGGCCCAGACGGCCGTGTGTCCCTTGCGGCCCGCGGGCGCGTTCACGAGGCTCGTCGCGCGCCAGACATCCGCCGCAGGATCGTAGCGGCCGCCGGTGTTGTGAGACGGGGTACCCCCGCCCCACACGACGACGAGTTGTCCCGTCCACACGGAGGCCGCGAACGATGCGGCGTCCGGAGATCCCGCGGTCCTCATGCTCAGCCACGAGTCGGTGGCGGGGTTGTAACGGCCGCCGGAGTTGAGGTCGTCGGTGGGGTTGCCGGCCGCCTTGTTGCCTCCCCAGACCACCATGACGTTGCCGGTCCACTGGGCGACGTGCCCGTAACGGGCCACGGCGGCCCCGGTGGTGCTCGTCGCGGTCCACGTCCCCGCGGCCGGATCGTAGCGCGCACCGGTTTTCGTTACGCCCGTGTCGTCGTTCGTGCCGCCCCACACGATCATCACCGTACCGGTCCAGACCGCCGTGTGACCTTTTCGCGCGGTCGGAGCGTTCGCCGTCGGCAGTGCGCTCCACGTGTCCGAAGCGGGATCGTACGCCGCGCCGGTGCCCAGCGCGTGGCCGATGCCGACCGCGTCCTTGCCGCCCCACACGATCATGCGCGAGCCGGTCCACACTGCGGAGTGCCCGGTGCGGCCCTCCTCGAACGGGCCGGGCGTCATCGGGCTCCACGTGTCGAGCGCCGGGTCGTAGCGCCAGCCGTGCCGCGAGGTGCGCGCCCCGTCACCGCCCCACACGAGCATCAGCGACCCCGTCCAGACCGCGGTGTGTCCCAGCATCGGCTCCGGAAAGTCGTCGAGGGACGCGTTGTTCCACGTGCCGTCGGTCGCGCAGTTCGACGGAGCCGGTTCGGGGACGGAGCCCTGCGCCCGAGAGAGAGGAGCGAGGTCCGGTGCCTCGACTCGTGCCGCAAGGTCCGCGATGGAAGCGTCGGCTTCGAAGATCGCGCGGGGTGCCATGAACCGCATCGCGACCCGTTCGGTGAGCAACGGCCGCACGAGACACTCCTCGACGAGGAAGCGATCGTTGCCGAGCGCGGCGAAGATCGCCCGCAGGCGCGCCGGCGCACGCGAGTCGCGCACGATGCGGTCGAACTCGCGCTCGAGAGCCGCCGCGTCGAGTGCGGCCGGCTCGTGCTCCGCGAGCCAGGCGGCAAGCGCCACGAAGCGTCGGGATTTCAATTCGGCGGACGCGGCGAGGTCGGCGCGGCCCGCCGGCGACAGTGCCGATTGCGCGAAGTAGACCTCGTCGAGCGCGCGCTGCGCCGCGATGCGCTCGGCAAGCGAAAGCACATGTCCCGCAGCCGCAGGCAGTGCGCAGGTCGAGGCCGCGAGAAGGAGAAGGAGCATTCCCAACGAGCGGCTGACGGTGCTCATGCGCGACCCTCCCGGCGACGGAGAGCGCCGAGACATCACGGTTCTCCGCGGCACGCGCAATCCAGGACAGACGACCAGCCCGAATGACGACAGGATACACGTCCTGGTCACGTTTTTGGGAGATATTGAGACAGGAACGACGTGGCGCCCCCTCCCTCCTCGGTCCGATGCGGATCGAGGCGCCACGATGCCGCGAACGGAAGCGGAAACTAGAATGACGGTATTCCGGACGCCGCCGTTCGGGGGGAGGAACGTTCCCGTGAGAGGACCCGTGCCCGGTCGCATCCTGCCGCTGTTCGTCCTGGCGCTCCTGGCCGGTGCCGGCGCGTGCTCGCGTCACGAGTCCGCGCCCGCGCGTCCGCCCGACGCGCCGCGCTCACAGGACCACGCGACGCCGCGTCCGGCCGACACGCCTCCGTCCCCGCCCGCCGCGACCGCCGCACCCGCGACGCGGAACGCCGACACGGCGCCGCACACCGGGGCGCCGGCGCCGGGAGCGGCACCCGAGACGGCCACGGTCACGCCCGCGGCGGGTGCCGAAGCGAACGGCACGCCGGCCGAATTCGGCGCCCAGGCCGCGCTCCTGTACCGCGTCGCCGCGTGCGCGCCCGGGGCCGCGCTCCCCGAGCCGTACGAAAGCTCGAAGGCCGACTACTGCCGCTGGCTCGACGCGCTCGTCGCGCGCTACCACGACCACTACCTCTCCGAGGCCGGGCCGTTCCTCGCCGCGCTGCGACCGCACGAACTCCCCGCGACGGTCGTCTACCCGTTCGGCGGCGGCGACCTGCTCTCGGCGCTGACGACGTTCCCCGACGCCCGCGAGATCACCACGCTCTCGCTCGAACTCGCCGGCGATCCGCGCCGCATCGACCACCTCGACGCGGAGGGCGTCGCGCGCAGCCTCGCGACGATCCGCGCCTCGATCGGCGGGCTCCTGTCCCAGAACGACAGCACCAGCGACAACCTCATGAAGGCCCAGCGCGGCGAGATCCCGGGACAGATCGCGTTCTTCCTCGTGGCCCTGCGGCTGCACGGCTTCGAACCCGTCGGCCTGCGCTACTTCCGTCTCGAGGACGACGGTTCGATGCACTACCTCACCGCCGCGGACATCGCGGCGGTCGAGGCCCGGACCGCGCGCCCGCGGCACGGCAAGTGGACCCCGCCCGACTTCTCCGAGGCGTTCGCGAACTCGGAAATCACGTTCCACAGGGCCGGCGTGCCGGACGATCCGCCGCGCGTGCACCGCCACTTCGGCACGAACCTCGCCGACGACGCGCTCGCGCGCCGTCCCGCGCTGCTCGCGCACCTCGAGAAGAAGGGCCGCATCGCGTCGATGACCAAGGCCGCGAGCTACTGCCTGTGGAATCCCGGCTTCTCGAAGGTCCGCGACTACCTGCTCCGCTCGAGCGACTTCATGATCTCGGACAGCACCGGGATCCCGCCCCACTACGCGCGCGGGGCCGGCTTCGTGCAGGAGACCTACGGCACGTTCAGCGGCTCGTTCCTGCCGGCCTCGAAGACCTACAATGACGAGTTCCGCGCGCTTTGGGCGGCCCAGCCGCACCGCAGGCTGCCGTTCCGCTACGGGTACCTCGACGCCGCGAAGGCCTACCACCTGCTCGTCACGCGGCGCGACGGCGCGGGGCACCAGGGGTGAGGTTCGTCGCGCGGACCGTCCTGTTCCTGGCGATCGCGCTCGCGGCGGCGGGGACGGCCCAGCCCTCCGCGTTCGCCGACGGGCCGGAGTCCGGCGGCACGCACGTCCGCCTCGACACCGCGCGCGGTCCCGTGCACGTGTGGATCCCGGCGGGGTTCGACCCGCGCACCGCCGGCGTCGTGGTGTACGTGCACGGGTACTTCACCGCGATCGACCAGGCGTGGGACGAGCACCGGCTCGCGGAGCAGTTCCGCGACTCCGGCCTCAACGCGCTGTTCATCGCGCCCGTCGCGCCCGCGTCGATCCCCGACCCGGTCGCGTGGCCGAACCTCGGCGCGCTCGTCGCCGAGGTGCGCGAGCGGCTCGCGCCCGCGCTCGCGGGCGGCTTCCCGCAGGGGCCGTGGGTCGTCGCGGGGCACAGCGGTGCGTTCCGCACGATCGCCGGGTGGCTCGGCGACCCGCGCATCCGCCGCCTCGTGCTGCTCGACGCGCTGTACCGCAACGAGACCGAGTTCGCGCAGTGGCTGCGCGGCGGGACGCGCGCGGCCTCGCGGCAGATGGTGCTGGTCGCGCTCGAGACGCTGGCCCGCGCCGACCGGTTCGTGCGCGGCTTCCGATCCGCGGTGCGGCGCGCGGCGATTCCGGGCTCGCCCGACGAACTCTCGGCGGCCGAGCGCGGCGCCCGGCTGCTCTACTTCAAATCGCAGTACGACCACATGGAACTGGTCACCGGCGGCCGCGTGCTGCCGACCCTGCTGCGCCTCGCGGCCGCACGCGTCATCCCCGACGCCCCGGCGCTCAGCTCCGCGGCGCGATGAACAGCGTCACCGGCGCGTCGCCCGCGGTGAACGCGCGGTGCCGTGCACCGGGCTCGACGACGAAGCCCTCCCCCGGCCCGATCTCGTCCGTCCCGTCCGTGAACTCGAGCCCGAGCCGGCCCTCCAGCACGTAGCCGGCGTGGCCGTTCGCGCACCAGTGCGGATCGCGGAACCCCGGCTCGAAGCGCAGGAGCGTCGCGCCGCCGCGCGCGGCGGTCTTCTTCCGCTCGAGCGGGTGGCCGCCGGCGGACCAGGCCGCGGCGGGATAGCGCAGCACCTCGTGGGACACGTCGCCCTCGTGCCGCGGCCCGTCCGGTGGCGCCGCGCGCGCCGTTTTTCTACCATGCCCCGCCCGTGGACGCGCTGACCCTGCTCTTCCTGGCGACCGGACTCGCGATGGACGCCTTCGCGGTGTCGGTGGCGTGCGGCCTCGTGTTCGAGCGCCGGGCGCACGTGGCCGCGTTCCGCATCGCGGCCTCCTTCGGCGCGTTCCAGGCCGGGATGCCGGTCCTGGGCTGGCTGCTCGGGCTGTCGGTCCGTTCGCTGATCGAGACCTTCGACCACTGGATCGCGTTCGGGCTGCTCCTGTTCCTCGGCGTGCGGATGGTGCTCGAGGCGGTCCGCAGCCACGCGCGCGACGAGGCGATCCCGCTCCCGGACAACCGCCGGCTGCTCGCGCTGTCGCTCGCGACCAGCATCGACGCGCTCGCCGTGGGGCTCACGCTCGCCGTGCTCGCCATCCCGATCGCGCGTCCGGCGGCCGTGATCGGGGTCGTGACGTTCCTGATCTCGTACGCCGGGATCGTGCTCGGCCACGAGCTCGAGGCGCTCCTGCGCGGGCGCGCCAAGCGCGACATCCAGGTCGCGGGCGGGCTCGTCCTCGTCGCGATCGGCGCGCGGATCCTCTACATCCACCTGAGCGGATGACGAGGACCCCGCCGCACGAAAGCCGCCCTCAGGTCCGGTCAGTCGACCTTGAAACTCACCTCGACGGTGACCTGCCATTCCGTCGTGCGGTTGCTGGCGATCGCTCCGCGGATCTCCTTCACCTCGAACCACGCGAGACCGTGCAGGTTCTCGCCCGTCTTCGCGAGCGCCATGTCGATCGCCTTCTCGATGCTCTCGCCTGCGCAACCCACGACCGTGATCTTCTTGTAGACCTTGTCCGGCATGCATCCTCCTCGCGGAATACTAACGGATACCGCGGCGTGACGAGCCGCGCGGTTCGGCGGCCACCGGCGCGGGCGCGACCGGCGCGCCGAGCGGCGGATCGCCCGGGTACAGCACGCGCTCGAGGAACAGGCCGGTCGGAGGTGCGGTCGCCTCCGCGACCGTGCCCTGCCGCGGCACGCGGCCCTCGAGCAGTGCGGCGAGCGTGTCGACCGGCCACTCGCCGGCGCCGACGCGCACGAGCACGCCGACGATGCGGCGCACCATCTTCCACAGGAAGTGCGAGGCGGCGAGGCGCACGAGGATCAGCCCGCCGTCGAGGACGACGTCCGCGGAGACGAGTTCGACGAGCGTGCCGCGATCGTCCGGACCCTGCTCCGCGAGGCGCGCGAAGTCGTGCCGCCCGGCGAGGCACGGCACGGCCTCCTGCATGCGCTTCACGTCGAGCGCGCGCTTGACCCACCACGCGTATTTGCGCGCGAACACCGTGCGGCGCACCGCGACCTGGTAGACGTACGAGCGCAGCACCGCGTCGTGGCGCGCGTGAAAGCCGTCGGCCGCGGGAACCAGCGCGGCGACGTGGATGTCGGGCGGGAGCAGGTCGTTGACGTCGCGGCGGAAGCGCAGCGGATCGACCGCCTCGCGCGTGCGCAGGTGCGCGACCTGGCCGAGCGCGTGCACGCCCGCGTCCGTGCGCCCCGCGCCGCCGAGCGCGACCGGCGCGCCGCTCGCCCGGCCCGCGGCCGCCTTGAGCTCGCCCGCGACCGTGCGCGCGTTGCGCTGCTCCTGCCACCCGCTGTAGCGGGTGCCCTCGTATTCGATCAGCAAGCGGTAGTTGGGCATGGCCCGCATGATCGCCGAAACGGTCCGCCGTGTCGGCCGGCCGTCACCCGGGGGGCCAGGTGTCGTGATTCCGGCACTCCGGGCCCCCGGGACGGTGCCCCGGGCAGGCACGGATCTTGAAACATGGGGACTGCCGGCTCCGGCCCCTGCCGGGCGGCACAGGAGCGATCATGCCCGAAGGGACGCGCGCGCAGCTCGAGGTTCTCCCCACGGACGAGGCGGCCGGGTTCGCCCCGACCCTCCTCTACCGCGGCACGCCGCTGCACGACCGCGTGCAGCCGTACCGCGAGGTGCTCCCGCTCGAGGGCGCGTCGCCCGAGCTCGTGATCCTCTTCGGCGTCGGCCTCGGCTACACGGCCGCGGGCGCGCTGCACCTCTGCCCCGCCGCGCGCGTGCTCGCGTGGGAGCCGGTCCCCGAGATGGCGGCCGTCGCCCGCGACGTCCTGCAGCGCGAGTGGAACATCGCGGCGTCCGTGGTCCTCGAGGAGGACCTCGCGGACTTCCAGGCGCGGCTGATCGACGCGCTGCGCCGCACCCGGAGCGCGGCCGTGATCGAGCTGTCCGCCCTCGCCGCGCTCGAGCCCGGGCTCGCGGGCCGCTTCCGCGAGGCCGTGCGGGCCGCGATCGACGCGACCAGCCTGTCGGCCGGCGCGCCGCTCGACGCGCCGTGCCTCCAGAACGTGGCCGACAACGCGCCGCAGCTCGCCGGCGCCCGCTCCTACACGGGGACCGCGGGCGCGCTGGCCGGAGTGCCCGGGCTCGCCGTGCCGGCGGTTCCCGGCCCGGAAGCCCTCGCCTCGATCCGTGCGCTGCACGGCTCGTGCTGCGTCGTGGCCGCGGCGGACGCCGCACCCGCGCTCGCCGCGGCCGGCGCCGCGCCCGACGTCGTCGTCGTGCGCAGCACCGCCGCGCCGGACGCCGCGCAGTGGTCGGCGGCCGGCGGCGCCGTGCTCGCGATCTGCCCCGAGAGCCATCCCGACTGGTGGACCGTGCCGTGCGCGGCGCGCTTCGTGTTCCTGCACACCGGCACGCCGTGGCTCGACCCGCAGGACGATCTCGGGACCCGGGCGACGTTCGCTTGGGGCCACGAGCTGCCGGTGCTCCTCGCCGCGCTGCACGCCGGGCTCGGTCCGCTCTACGTGTCGGAGCTCCCGTACGGCGACGACGTGCGCTGGAACCTCCTCTCCGCGCCGGTGCGGCGCGACATGCTGCTGCGCCGCTGGGCGCAGTCGACGTCCACCGAGCTGCGCGAGCTGCCGCCCGCAGGCGCACCGAACCCCCACGCCGCGGCGGCCCCGGCGCGCTTCGCCGCAACGCTGCGCGCCGCGGGAAGCCCGTTCCACGGCCCGGACCTCGCCGCCGCGGGGCGCGCGCTCGACGTGCTCGGGCGTGACCTCGCCCACGCGGCGACGCT
>JABLTH010075706.1_pt1 | contig 19106 bp, 19 predicted proteins | sample 7875711 | NCBI WGS metagenome assembly JABLTH01 (sample SAMN14941262, study PRJNA633318) | bioreactor metagenome | isolation source: bioreactor | place: China | collected 2019-03-05 | reverse complement strand
TACTGGAACGGCACCGGGCCGTCGGCCTCGCCGCCGAAGAACTGCCGCGTCCACGGCGAACCGTCGTCGGCGATGGTCTTTGGATCGCCCTGCGCCACCACCTTGCCGTTGGCGATCAGGTAGACGTGGTCGGCGACCTGCTTGATCGCATCCAGCTCGTGCGCCACCAGCACGCTGGTGATGCCGAGCGTGTCGTTGAGCGTACGGATCAGCTTCAGCACCTGGTTCAGCGCGATCGGATCCAGGCCGACGAACGGCTCGTCGTAGAGGATCAGCATCGGGTCGAACACGATCGCCCGCGCCAGCGCCACACGCCGCGCCATGCCGCCGGACAGCTCGCTCGGCATCAACGCCGCCGCGCCACGAAGACCCACCGCCTGCAGCTTCAGCAGCACCACGTTACGGATCAGCTCTTCCGGCAGGTCGGTGTGCTGGCGCAACGGGAAGGCAACGTTCTCGAACACGTCGAAGTCGGTCAGCAAGGCCGAATTCTGGAACAGGTAGCCGATCTGCTCGCGCAACTTGAACAGTTCGTTGCGCGATAGGGCGCCGACCTCCTTGCCATCGACCCGCACCTGCCCGGCATCACCCGCCATCTGGCCGGTGATGTGCTTGAGCAGGGTGGTCTTGCCGGTACCGCTTGGCCCCATGATGGCGGTGATGCGGCCACGCGGGATGTCCATGTCCAGCGCATTGAAGATGGTCTTGCCGTTGAGCACCGTGGTCAGGCCGCGGACGCTGACCAGCGGCTCGGCATCGGTGGACGGACTTGCGGGATCGGTCATCGGGAATGTGCGCGACGAAAGGTGGACAAGGTAGCCGAAGCGGGACGGCCGCGCCATCGCCGGGAAGCCCGCTGCAGACCGCGGAAAACGACGCAAGTTCGTGCTGCGGCGGCGATTTCCGAAGGCCCGACGGCGCGTGGCTCAGGACGCCAGCAAAGCCTCGATCAGCGATTCGTGCCGGCCCCACTGCAGCCGGCTGCGCAGGCGCACCGCGCGGACGATCGCCTGCAGGTCGTCCAGCGCGTCCCCAAAACGATCGTTGACCACGATGTAGTCGAACTCGTGCGCATGCGCGATCTCCTCGCGCGAGTTGTGCAGACGGCGCTCGATCACCTCCGGCGCGTCCGAACCGCGACCGCGCAGACGGCGCTCCAGTTCGGTGCGCGACGGCGGCAGGATGAACACGCTGACGCAGTCGGCCTTAGCCGTGCGGATCTGCCGCGCGCCCTGCCAGTCGATCTCCAGCAGCACGTCGCGCGACTGTGCCAGCAGGCCGTCGACCGTGGTGCGTGATGTGCCGTAAAGGTTGCCGTGCACTTCAGCGTGCTCGAGGAAGATGCCTTCGGCCACTTCACGTTCGAACTCGGCGCGCTCGACGAAGTAGTAATGGCGCCCGTACTGCTCGCCGGGCCGGGGCGGCCGCGTGGTATGCGAAATCGACAGCGAGATCGCCGGCTCGCGCTCCAGCAGCGCGTTGACCAGGGTCGACTTGCCGGCCCCCGAGGGCGCGGCCACCACGAAGAGGGTCCCTGCCGCCGGCGTGCTCATTCGATGTTCTGCACCTGTTCGCGCATCTGTTCGATCAGCACCTTCAGCTCGACCGCCGCGTTGGTGCTGCGCGCATCCACCGACTTGGAGCCCAGCGTATTGGCTTCGCGGTTGAACTCCTGCATCAGGAAATCCAGCCGTCGGCCCACCGGCTCGGCCAGGCCCAGCACGCGGCGGGCCTCGGCAACGTGGGTGGTGAGCCGGTCCAGCTCCTCGTCGACGTCGGCACGGGTGATCTGCAGCACCAGTTCCTGCTCCAGCCGGCCCGGGTCGGCCGGCTGCTTGAGGTCGGCCAGCCGGCCCTCCAGCCGGGTGCGCAGCGCCGCGCGGATATCCGGCATCCAGCCGCGCACGTCGGCGACCACGCGCTCGATCGCGTCCAGCCGCTCGCGCAGCATGTCGGCGGTCTTGGCACCCTCGCGCTCGCGGGTCGCCGCCAACGCATCCAGCGCGCGGTCGAGCACGGCGAACAGGGCGGCCTGGAGCACGTCGTTGTCCACGTCGGCGCGGTCGAGCAGGCCGGGGAAACGCAGCAGTTCGGCGAACTCCACCTGCATCGTCGGAAAGCGAGGCTGCAGCTCACGCGCCAGTTCGGCCAGGCGGGCCAGCATGCCCTCGTTGAGCCGCAGCGCATCGTTGCGGTCCTCGCCGCGCAAGCGCACGGTGAGGTCGAGCTTGCCGCGGGACAGCCGGGCCGCCACGCGTTCACGCAATTGCGGCTCGAAGCCGCGCAGTTCCTCGGGCAGCCGGGGGCTGATCTCCAGGTACCGATGATTGACCGTACGCAGCTCGCAGCTCAGCGTTCCGGTGGGGCCAGCCAGTTCGGCCGAGGCGTAGGCAGTCATGCTGCGGATCATGGAGGCCCTTGCTCAGATGCCGATAAAGAGCGCAATGGTAAACTTTCCCGTCCCGCCCTGCCCAATCAGGCTCCCCGACCCATGCAAACCGTCAGCCGCCCCAGCGGACGCGCCAGCTACCAACTGCGCCCGATCGCCATCGAACGCCGATTCACCCGCCACGCCGAAGGCTCGGTACTGGTGAGCTTCGGCGACACCCGCGTGCTGTGCACCGCCAGCATCGAGGACCGCGTGCCGCCGTGGCTGCGCGGTAAGGGCGAGGGCTGGATCACCGCCGAGTACGGCATGCTGCCGCGCGCCACCCATACCCGCATGCAACGCGAGGCGGCCAAGGGCGGCCAGGGCGGCCGCACCATGGAAATCCAGCGGTTGATCGGCCGCAGCCTGCGCGCCTGTGTCAACCGGCAAGCCCTGGGCGAGCGCGTGATCACCCTGGACTGCGACGTGATCCAGGCCGACGGCGGTACCCGCACCGCGGCGATCACCGGCGGCTACGTGGCCCTGGTCGATGCGGTGAACCACCTGATGAAGCGCGAGAACCTCAAGCGCAACCCGGTCATCGGCGCCATCGCCGCGGTGTCGGTGGGTATCTACAAGGGCCAGCCGGTGCTCGACCTCGACTACGCCGAGGATTCGGACTGCGACACCGACATGAACGTGGTGATGAACGACGGCGGCGGCTTCATCGAGGTGCAGGGCACCGCCGAGGGCCACGCCTTCCGCCGCGACGAAATGGACGCCCTGCTGGCCCTCGCCGAGAAAGGCGTGGGCGAGCTGGTCGCCGCCCAGCGCGCCGCGCTGGCCGAGGGCTGAGCGATGGGTCGCATCGTCCTGGCCAGCGGCAACCGCGGCAAGCTGGCCGAGTTCGGCCAGCTGCTGGCCGACGCCGACTTCGAGGTGATCGCGCAGGGCGAGCTGGGCGTGGACGACATCGAGGAGACCGGCCTCACCTTCGTCGAGAATGCCCTGCTCAAGGCGCGCCATGCCGCCCGCGTCACCGGCCTGCCCGCGCTGGCCGACGACTCGGGGCTGTGCGCGGACGTGCTCGACGGCGCCCCCGGCCTGTACTCGGCCCGCTATGCCGGCGGCCACGGCGACAGCGCCGCGAACAATGCCAAGCTGCTGCGCGCACTGGACGGCCGCCCCGACGCCGAGCGCCGCGCCTTCTTCATCTGCGTGCTGGTACTGCTGCGCCACGCCGAGGATCCGGCGCCGCTGGTCGCCGAGGGCCGCTGGCACGGCCGCGTGCTGCACGCGCCGCGCGGCGAGGGCGGGTTCGGCTATGACCCGCTGTTCCTGCCCGACGGCCACGAACTGGCCGCCGCCGAGCTGGACAAGACGCTGAAGAACCGCATCAGCCACCGCGGCCAGGCCCTGGCACAGCTGCATGCGCGTCTGGCCGACCTCGCCGCCTGAGATGGCCCTGGTCGCGCCGCCGCTGTCGCTGTACGTGCACATGCCGTGGTGCGTGAAGAAGTGCCCATACTGCGACTTCAACTCGCACGGTCTGCGCGATGCACCGCCGCCCTACGCCGATTACATCGGCGTGCTGCTGGCCGACCTCGACGCCGATCTGCGCGACTTCGGCGCCGCGGTGCACGGCCGCCCGATCGTCAGCGTGTTCTTCGGCGGAGGCACGCCCAGCCTGTTCGCGCCGGAGCTGATCGCCCGCTTCCTCGACGGTGCCCGCGCGCGGCTGCCGTTTGCCAACGACGCCGAGATCACGCTGGAAACCAATCCCGGCACGGTCGAGCACGGCCGCTTCGACGGCTACCTCGCCGCCGGGGTGAACCGGCTGTCCTTCGGCATCCAGAGCTTCGACGACGACAAGCTGAAGCGGCTCGGCCGCATCCACTCCGCCGCCGTGGCCGAGGCGGCGGTGAAGTCCGCGCAGGATGCCGGCTACGCCAACATCAATCTCGACCTGATGTATGCCCTGCCGCAGCAGACCCTGGACGGCGCCCTGGCCGACGTGGCACGCGCCGTCGCGCTCGCGCCGACGCACCTCTCGCACTACCAGCTCACGCTGGAGCCGAACACCGCGTTCGCCGCCAACCCGCCGCCATTGCCGGACGACGATCATGCCTGGGCGATACAGGAAGCCTGCGAAGCCGCGCTCGCCGACGCCGGCTACCGCCAGTACGAGATCTCCGCCTACGCGCGACCGGACCGGCGCTGCACGCACAACCTCAACTACTGGCGCTTCGGCGACTACCTGGGCATCGGCGCCGGCGCGCACGGCAAGCTTACCGATGCGGCCTCTGGGCAGGTGCGGCGACGCTGGAAGCAGCGGCTGCCCCGTACCTATCTGGAGGCGGCCGGGGGCCCGGCCCGCGTCGGCGGCGACCAGGCCGTGGACACCAGCGAACTGCCGTTCGAGTACATGCTCAACGCGCTGCGCCTGATCGACGGCGTGCCGATGGCCGAGTTCGCCGCCTTCACCGGGTTGCCGATCGAGCGCATCGCCAGCCCTCTCGCGAACGCCCGCCGTCGCGGCTGGCTGATCGACGATCCGGCCCGCCTGGCCACCACGGCGCTGGGCCAGCGCTTCCTCAACGACGCCATCGGCGCCTTCCTGTCCTGACCGACTGTCAGGACTGTGCCGCCCATCACGCCGGCACTTCGCGCAACTTGCTCAAGTTCCACTTCAAGGAACCGTCACAGGACGGCACCGACCACGCACACCGGCAGGAAGCCCCCTTTCACCCACGCAAGGCGCTCTTCCACGCATGAACGGACCCGCTCCCACCCATGGCCGCCTCTCCGGCACGCAAGGCACCCGTCTGTTCACCGCCGAGGAATTGCGCGAGTACGCGGTCGCCTTCTCGCCACCGGTGGAGGAACGCGCCAGCGTGGCGCAACCGGTGCTGGCCGGCCGCGGGGAGGGTGTCGACAAGCTGCGTTTTCCGCTGCGCACCGGCAAGCAGACCATCGGCCGGCGCAGCGACAACGACATCGTGCTGGACGATCCGAGCGTGTCCGCCTCGCACGCCTGGCTGATCAACCAGCAGGGCCACTACGTGATCATGAACACACTGTCGACCAATGGCGTGTTCGTCAACGGCCGCCGCGTGCACGAGGCGATCCTGCGCCACGGCGACCGCATCCGCCTGGGCCAGGCGGAGTTCGTGTTCCTGACCCGCGAGCGCGGCGTCGGGCGGTTCGGCCGCACCGCCTGGATTGCCGGTGCCGCCGTGCTGCTCGCCGGCCTCGGCGCGCTGGCCTGGTGGCTGCACTGATGCTCTCGGCCGTCCGCGATCCACAACGGCCGAAGATGCTCGGCCGCTATCGCATCGAAGGCGTGCTGGGCACCGGCGCGATGGCGGTGGTCTACGCCGGCTACGATCCGCAGATCGAGCGCGAGGTGGCGATCAAGTGCCTGCATGCCGGGGTCGCGGCGGACGAAGGCTACCGGCGTCGTTTCCTGGTCGAGGCGCGGGCCGCCGGCCACCTCAGCCACCCACATATCGTCACCCTGTTCGACGCCGGCCAGACCGACGACGGGCGCCCGTATATCGCCATGGAACGCCTGTCCGGCGACACCCTGGCCAGCCGTGCCGCCAAGGACGGCCTGCCGGCCCTGCCTACGGTGATCGAGCTGGCGATCCAGATGGCCTCGGCGCTGGACTACGCGCACGCCCACGGCGTGGTGCACCACGACATCAAGCCGGAAAACATCATGCTGGCCGACGGCTGGCACCACGCCAAGATCGCCGACTTCGGCATCGCCGAGCGGCGCGGCGCCCAGCGCCACACCGGCGGCCCGCGCACCGAGGTCGGCGGCACCCCGGCCTACATGGCGCCGGAGCACCTGCGCGGCGAACGCACCGACGCCCGCAGCGACCTGTATTCGCTCGGCGTGGTGCTGTACTGGCTGCTGGCCGGCCGCCTGCCGTGGAGCGAAACCGAGGACGTGCTGCGCCTGATCGAGGAACGCCAGCAGTCGCCACTGCCGCCGCTGGAGCCGATGGACGTGGCGGCGCCGTCGATCCTGATCGACATCGTGCACACCCTGCTGGCACCGGACGCCGCTGCCCGCTACCAGCGCGGCAGCGAGGTGGTGGCGGACCTGCAGTTGGCCAAGCGCGAGTACGAACGCCTGCACGAGCAGCCACTGGTTGGCCGCATCGTCTCGCTGCGACTGCGCTGGTCCGCCCTGCTCGGCGGCATGCTCAGCGCGGTCTTGCTGGTCGGCATGATCGCGATCTACGCCATGCAGGGTCGTGCGGTGAGCGGGCTGGCGCTGGATTTCGGCAGTTCGCTGGGCCGCATGGTGGCCAGCGAATCGGCCGAAGACCTGCTGCTCGGCGACCACGCCGCCACGCGTGCCCTGGTCGAGGACATGGCGCGCAACCACCAGATCCGCTACCTGGCCATCGCCGACCGCGACGGCACGGTGGTGGCCAGCACGCAGTCGCAGGAAGTCGGTCGCGACCTCCCGGCGTTGCCGGCCAAGCCGCTGGCGCGCCGCGGCGACATCGACAGCTACCGCGACGATCGCGGCGGTGGCGACGGCCTGCTGCTGTTCAGCGCACCGATCCAGTACCAGGCGGCCAGTGTCGGCACGCTGCGGCTGGGGATCAGCCGCACGCCGTTGCGTGCGGCGCAGCGGACCACCCTGGGAGTGATCGCAGCGGTGCTGGGCGTGACCCTGGTAACGGTACTTTTTGCCGCCTATGCGCTGTTCCGCCGGCTGCTCGGCCCGCTCGCCCTGATCGGCGACGCGATGCTGCGGGTGGCACGGGGCGACCTGCGCTATCGCATCCGGCTGGTGCGGCGGGACGAACTGGGGCGGCTGTTCGCGGCCTTCAACCTCATGGCTGGCGCACTGCAATCCCGGCAGCGGCGCCCGCTGGCACCGCGCGCGCAACGATCGCCCGGTGCGGTGGCCGCACTGGAAGGCGGCCACCGTCCACCGATAACCCGAACCCGTCCCACCCCGGGCGAGTGACCGGGCTCAGAGCTGCTTGAGGCGGCGCTGCAACTCCAGCGCCCGGGCCCGGTAGGCGATCGCCGGCTCGTAGCCAGGCTCGATCTCCAGCACGCGATCCCAAAGCGCGATCGCCGGCACGAGTTTCTGGTCGCGATACAGCACGATGGCCCGCTCGTGACAGGTAGACACCAGTTGCTGGCGCAAGGCGCCGGCGGTTTCGCGGTCCGAGGCCAGCCCCGGGTCCTGCTTCAACGCGCCATCCAGCTTCGCCAGCGCCTGGGTCTCCTGACCGGCCCGCAGCAGCGACAGACTTTCGCGCTGCAGCGCCTGGGAGCGGCTGGCCACCGACTCGGATGGTGCTTGCGCCGGTGCAGGAGCGAGTGGGCGCACGGCGCCGCGACGGCCCCTGGGCAGCTTCACCTTCTGCCCCACCCACAGGCGGGAGGGGTCGTCCGATCCGTTGTAGCGGGCCAGGATCAGGAATTGGCGCCCGTCACCCAGATAGCGCTGGGCCAGGGTGCTGAACGACTCCCCCGCCTGCACCTCGTGCACCTGCGCCGGGGGCCCAAGCCGCTGGCGCGGATCGTCGGTGAGCTGGTGCAGCAGATCTTCCGCGGCGCGGTCGTCCGGGTGGGCCTCCAGGTAGCGACGCAGATAGCGCGCACCGTCCTCGTAGTGGCCATGCTGCAACTGCCGGTTGACGATCCACGCCAGCGGATGCAGCTCGACGGGCGGCGGCGCCGGCGCCGCCACGGGAGCCGGCGCCGGCGCGGGGGGCGGCACGGCGACCTTCGGTGGCGGATGCAACAGCCCCTGCAACTGGGCACAACCGCCGAGGGCCAGCAACATCGGTAGCCAGGTCAGGCACCGGGCGCCCCGGAACGGGGGCCAGGCGCTGGGGGGGACGCGGGTCAGGGACATGCAACGGAACCTATCGACCGGAAAAGTGGCACCGGCGCGCCCGCCCACGGCAAGCGCACCTCGAATTTTCGACCACGCACGCCGCAGCCACACCGGCAGGTTGCGCCACCCCGGGGCAGCGCGCACGAGAATGAGGGCGGCATTGTCGCCTCGATCGCCGCCCCGGTGCAGCACCAGCGCCAGGGCATCGCGCACGGCGACAGACGGCTCGGAGCGTCCGGCGAAGGCCGCCAGCTCGGCGCCGGACAGGTGCGTCCACACGCCATCGCTGCACAACGCGAAATACTGGCCGCGGCGCCGCGGTGCGTAGCCGTGCTCAACCTCCGGGCGGCGCGTCCCGCCCAGTCCACGCAGCAACTGATGCTGGTCCGCTGCGACGCCGGCTTCGGCCGGATCCAGTTCGCCGCGGCGGATGCGCTCCTGCACCAGGCTGTGGTCCTCGGTGCGGCCCGCCACGCGACCGCGTTCGATACGGTAGAGGCGGCTGTCGCCGACGTGCGCCCAGAATGCATGTCGCCCCTTCAGCAACAGGGCCACCACGGTCGCACGCGGGGAAGCATCGACCAGCTTCTCCCCGCGCCGCAGCAACTCGATGTGCGCATCCTGGCAGAACTGCTCGAGGAACACGGCGCCGGGCAGTGCCCGCCAGTCGCCGCGCGCCCAGGCGCCCTCCGCGGCGGCGATCACGCCGGACGAGCCAAGCTCGCCAGCCCCCTCGCCGCCCATGCCATCGGCCAGCACCAGCAGCCAGGTCGAGGAACGCGGATCGTGCAGGCACACCAGGTCGTCCTGCTGGCTGGGCCGCCCGCCGCGGGCACGCCCGGCACCGACGCCGCCGCGCGGCGCGCCGGTCGGCGCGATGTCGATCTCCTGCTCCACCGCCTGCCCCATCCCCGTCCGACCACGGCAACCGTGTGGGCCTACGATACGGCGGTTCCGCGACGCCGCCGCCGGCCGGCTTTCAGGATCGTGACGGAACCGACGTATCCGGCATAGACTCGCGACTCCGGGGGAGTTCCTTAAGGTCAGCCATGGATGTAGAACCGCATGCGCCAGGCCATCCGTCGCCATTGGGCGGCGGCCGCGGGCTGCCGGGCGAGCGCTGGTCGGGGCGCGCACGGCGCCTGATCGAGCGCTGCCAGGCAACCAGCACGGACTGGCTCAAACAACCGCTGCGGGCCTGCCTGGACGAGCTCTAACGCCAACTGTTCGCGCTGTCCGAAAGCGCGCGCGATCCGTTCGAGCAGCAACGCCACTTCAACGTGCGTCAGCGCGTCATGCACGAGCGCGCCGCACTCGAAACCCGGTTCCTCGAACGGGTCGGCGAAGCTTTCCGCCAGCTCGGTCCAGCGGAGGTTCCCGCTTCCCCGGAAGAGTCGCAGCACCTGCAGCTCAGCCTGGTGGATACGCGTGAGCACGAAATGACCGTCGCTCTCGACAAGCTGGCCTCGCGCGGCGAAGCCCGCGGCGGTGCCGCGCTGTACGAACTGGGCTACCGGCTCGCCGTGCTGGTTGCTGCACCGCCGCTGGAAGGCAGCGACGTGCCGGTCGGCCCGCTGACCCTGGCCCGTTCGCTGCGCAGCGCCGCCAGCTCGATCGAACTGCCGGTCGAGCACGACCTGTTGCTGCTGCGCTGCCTGGAGACGGCCCTGCTGCCCGAGCTTCCCGGCTTTTACGGTGCACTGAACGCGATGCTGGAGCAGGAAGGCATCCTGCCCCAGTTGCGTCCCTATCCGATGGTGCGGCCTGCCCCGGTGTCCGCTCGCGGTGTGAGCGCCCCGGCCACTGCTGCGGTATCGCCGCCAGCTCCCGCGACGGCAGCCGCCACGCCCGCGGTCGAACACGGCATTGCCAGCGAACCGATCGCGGTACTCGACAGCCTGCGCGAACTGCTCGCGCGGCGGCGACGCAACCCGGCCGCCTTCGGTGGCGAACCGGTCGAGGCCGCCTCGCCCGAAGAATTGCAGACCGCCCTGTCCGCGCTGCAGAAGCATCTTTCCCAGGTTGCCGACAAGGCCACCCGCGAATTGCGCAGCGCACAGCTGCTGCGTGAAGAGCTGCTGACCCAGCTCAACGCAGACAAGCCCTCCGGCGCTCCCCGCACCGGCCTCAGTGCCGAGCAGGGCGATACAGTCGAGTTGGTCTCCATGCTGTTCGATCAACTGTCGCAGCAGACCCAGCACAGCGAAGGCACACACGCGTTGCTCGGCGGCCTGCAGTTGCCGATGCTGCGCATGGCTGTCAGCGACCGCAACTTCTTCGAACAGAAGGAGCACCCGGCTCGCCAGCTGCTGGGTACGGTCACCGAGGTCGCCAACGACTGGCTGGACGACTCGGGCAGCGACGCGGATCGTCACTTGCGCGCCAAGCTCGAGCAGTTGGTCGAGCGTGCCAACCGCGAGCCACCGAGCGCCGGCCTGTACACCGCACTGCTGGCGGATATCCAGCAGCACCTGACGCTGCTCACACGCAAGGCACAGGCGACCGAGCGTCGCCACATCGAGGCGATGCAGGGCCGCGAACGGCTGGACCAGGCGCGCCAGCGTGCAGCCAAGCTGATCGGCGAACGTTTCGCCCACGATCCGCCACGCGGCCTGCTGAGCGCGCTGCTCGACCGCGCCTGGTCCGACGTGCTCGCGCTGACCATCCTTCGCCACGGCGAAGAAAGCGAGGCGGTCGCCGCACAGCTCCTGATCACCGACCAACTGCTCGGGCGCAAGCCGGTCGCCGACCGCCTGCAGCTTCAGGCGGACGTCGAGGCGGGCCTGCAGCAGATCGGCATGCATCATGAGGAAGCCATCCAGGTGGCCCAGCGCCTGGTCAACCCCGGTGACGCACCGGCACCGACCACCAGCGGCGAAGCGCTGAGCACCACCGACCTGGCCATGCGACTGAAGCAGCACCAGCGACTTGGCGAGCACCAGCAGCAGGCGGCGGGCGCATCGCCGCCGCCGGCAGCCGCGCCGACACCGGCTCCCGTGCCTGCGCCAGCGGTGGCGACCGGCGCGCGCGAGCGCAAGCCGACGACTCCCGGCCGGCCGGCGACGCGACGGGAGCCGGCGGTGGAGCCGCGCGAGATCGAGATGCAGGAGCGGCTGCGCCTGCTGCCGTTCGGCCGCTGGTTCGAGTTCACCGACCGCAAGACCGGCAAGACCACCCAGCGCAAGCTGGCATGGTTCTCGCCTGTATCCGGACAGACCTTGTTCGTGAACCGCCGCGGCATCCGGGCCGAAGACATCAGCCTGCCGCAGCTTGCGCACGAGATCGTTAAAGGTCGCGTGCGCGAACTGGGCGAGATGAAGGAGTCGCTGCTCGACCGCGCCTGGCACTCGCTGACCGGCAACCTGCTGCGCACGCCGAACGGCCGCCCCGGCCGCCCCGGATACTGAGGCCGCCATGAATTCTTCTGCAGCATCGAGCGATCAGCGACGCGCCCAGCGCAAGCGCGTCAACTTCACCGCGGTGGTCACCGACGTGATCGCCGGCAAGCCGATGGGGTTTCTCGGCAACCTCTCGGCTGGCGGCATGCTGCTGATCTGCCAGCAGGCGCCGCGCGAAGAGGCCATCTATCAGTTGCAGCTGCCGCTGCAGGGACTCGGGCCGCAACCGCAGCACATCGAAGTCGGCGTGCAAGCGCAATGGCAGGAGCGCCCCGCCGCCTCCGGCCAGGTGTGGGCCGGCTTTCGCATCGTCGCCATCGGCAAGGAAGACGCAGCGCTGCTCGACCGCTGGCTGGCCCCGCCGCACTGAATGTGGCCATCCGGGTGGCACGACCCGGCGACGCTTTGCGATCATGGTGGGCCCACGCGCACCACGCGCGTCCTCACGGTGTCGCGCGACCTCCGCGGCGCCCCGTCGAAAGGACCCCGCCCATGACCGACCTCGCTCCTCTGTACGCCCGGCATCTGGCCACGCTGCGCGATCGCGCCGACCAGGCGCTCGCGCGCGGCGGCTTCGACCACCTGCTGGTAGCCGCCGGCCAGCCGGGGACCAAGTTTCTCGACGACAACCACTATCCGTACGCGGTCAATCCGCCGTTCAAGCACTGGGTGCCGCTGACCGACGCGCCGGGCAGCTGGATCGCCTACACGCCGGGCACGAAGCCGAAGCTGGTGTTCCTGCAGCCGCGCGACTACTGGCATGTGGTGCCCGAGGCACCGGCCGGCTACTGGGTGGAGCACTTCGACATCGTCACCGTGCGGACCGCCGAAGAGGCGATCGCGCAATTGCCGAAGCAAAACGCCGCGGTGATCGCCGAAGCGTGCCCGCCGATCGAAGGCGTGGAGGCGAACAACCCAAAGGCGGTGCTGGATTACCTGCACTACTACCGTGCGTACAAGTCGCCGTACGAACTCGCGCTGATGCGCGAGGCCAGCCGCATCGGCGCGCGCGCCCACCGCGCCGCCGAGCGGGCGTTCCGTGCCGGCGAGAGCGAGCTGGGCATCCACCAGGCCTATCTCGCCGCCGCCGGCCAGACCGACGCGGAACTGCCCTACTCCAGCATCGTCGGACTCAACGAACACGGCGCCGTGCTGCACTACATGGCGCTGGGCCGCACCCGCCCGGCCGAGGCGCGATCGCTGCTGATCGACGCCGGCGCCAGCGCCAGCGGCTACGCCAGCGACATCACCCGCACCTATGCAGCCGCCGGCCACGACGAGTTCCAGGCCCTGATCGACGCGATGGATGCCGTGCAGCAGGCCCAGGTGGCCAGCGTCAAGGCCGGCACTGACTACGCCGCACTGCACCTGCAGGCCCACCATCAGCTGGCGCAGGTGCTGGTCGAGCGCGGACTGGTGCGGATGAGCCCGGAGGGCGCGGTGGAGAGCGGTGTCACCCGCGCATTTGTCCCGCACGGACTGGGCCATTCGATCGGCCTGCAGGTGCACGACGTCGGTGGCTTCGCCAGGAACGACCGCGGCGAGACCGTGCCGCGTCCGGACGGCCACCCGTTCCTGCGCATGACCCGCATGCTGGAGCCGGGCATGGCGGTCACCATCGAGCCCGGGCTGTACTTCATCGACATGCTGCTGGACGAAGTTCGGCAGACTCCGGCGGGCAAGGACATCGACTGGGCGAAGGTCGAGACGCTCAAGCCCTACGGCGGCATCCGCATCGAGGACGATGTGGTGTGCACCGACGGCGCGCCGGAAAACCTCACCCGCGACGCCTTCGCGCGGCTCGCCTGACCGTCCGAACGGCCAGGACGGCTGCTCAGCGGTCGGCGAGCAACTCGCCGATCGCGTCCGGCTCCTTGGGCACCCCGGCGGTGAGCACCTCGTTGCCGCGACGGGTCACCGCCACATCGTCCTCGATGCGGATGCCGATGCCGCGCCAGCGCTCGGGGATGGCGCGGTCGCCCGGCGGCACATAGATACCGGGCTCCACCGTCACCACCATGCCCGGCTCCAGTTCGCGCGGCTCGCCGTCGATGCGGTAGTCGCCCACGTCGTGCACGTCCATGCCCAGCCAGTGGCCGGTCTTGGCCGGAAAGAAGCGGCGATAGCTGCCGGTAGCGACCGCCGTTGCCGGATCCTCCGGCAGCAGCCCCAGCGCGCACAGCCCCTCGGCGATCACCTGTACCGCAGCGAGATGAGCCGCGTTGAACGGCCGCCCCGGCCTCACCTCGTCGATCGCCGCCAACTGAGCGGTGAGCACGATGTCGTAGAGCGCGCGCTGCTCGCGCGACCAATGACCGCCGACCGGATAGGTGCGACTGATGTCCGAGGCATAGCAGTCGACTTCCGCACCGGCGTCGACGAGCAGCAGTTCGCCCTCGCGCAACGGCGCCCGGTTGGCGGTGTAGTGCATGGTGCAGGCGTTCGCGCCGCCGGCCACGATCGGCGGGAAAGCGGCGACGGCACCGCGCAGGCGCATCGCCCTCTGCAACTCCGCCTCCACCTCGTATTCGTGCCGCCCCGGCAGCGCCACCCGCATCGCGGCAAGATGTGCATCGACCGCAATCGCGGCCGAGGCGCGCATCAGCTTCAGCTCGGCCGGCGACTTGAACAACCGCAGGTCGTGCAGCAGGTGGCCCAGGGCCACGAACTCCTTCGGCACCACGCCGCCGCCGCGCAACTGGCGCAGGCGGCGCATCCAGGCCAGCAGTTGCGCGTCGAACTGCGGCTCGCTGCCGAAATGGCAGTAGACCCGGGCGCGACCCTCGATCATGCCCGGCAGGATGTCGTCGATGTCGTCGATCGGGAAGGCGTCGTCCATCCCGTACTCGCCGACCGCGCGCTCGGTGCCGATCGACTCGCCGTGCCAACGCTCGCGCTCGGCATCCCGCTCGCGGCAGAACAGCACCGCCTCGCCGTGCTTGCGCCCGGGCAGCAAGGCCAGCACGGCGTCCGGCTCGGGGAAGCCGGCGAGGTACTGGAAATCGGAGTCCTGCCGGTACGGCCACGCCGCGTCGGCGTTGCGCAGGCGCTCGGGTGCCGCTGCGACCAGCACCACCGCGTCTTCGCCCGCCATGTGCATCAACTGGCGGCGACGGCGGGCGAATTCAGGCGGGGTGATCACCGCGCAGCGATCAGTGCACGGTGCCGTTGCCGGCGGCCGGGTCGCGCGCACACTCGGCATGCAGCAGCATCGCGCTCATGCGAACGAACTCGTGCACTTCGATCAGCGCGTCCTCGTCCTCGGTCTCGTCGCCGAAATCGAGGCTGGACGAGGCGATCGTGGCCAGATCGCGCAACACCTCCTGGGCCTCGTCGGACAACTTGCCGTGCGCATCAGCGCCGGCCAGGCCGAAGCCACCGAGAAAGCCACGGCACCACGCCACCGTCGCCTCTGCCCGTTCGGACAACGGGCGGTCGTCCTCGGGCAACAGCGGCTCGAAGCCCAACTCGGGGTCGGCCAACTGGGTAGCCGCCTGCGTGGCTAGGCGATCGAGCAGGGCCGCATCGGCAGCGGCGGGGGTATCGCCTTCGCCGTCCAGTTGCAGCACCGCCAGCACCGGCTGGCGGCCGAAGCGACCACCGGCGGCGAGAAAGCCGCATACCGAACCGTCCAGCTCGCTGGGGTCGGTCGCCAGTTTCAGGCGATGGGTCAGGTCGTCCAGATCGTCGAATTCGACGCGGGCGGGGGCCGTCATGGCGGGCTCCTTGGGGATCGGAGCGGCAGTCTAACGCCTGACCGCCGGAGCGTGCCGCGACCGGCTGTTTTGCCCGGTCGCGCTGGTATAGTCTGCCGTCATGAGCACGCCCTCCGATCTCCAGCAGGAACTCGACGCGCTGAACCGCCAGGTCGATCAACTGGTCGAGACCGTGCGCCGGCTTTCCGAGGAGAACCGGAGCCTGCGTCACAGCCAGGAACAGCTCGCTACCGAGCGGGCCGGCCTGATGGCCCGCAACGAGCAGGCACGTGGCAGGGTGGAAGCGATGATCCAGCGCCTTAAAGCCCTCGAGAACAACAGTTGACATGAATGCCCCAGCCAGCGAACCGGTTGCGCTGCGACTGATCGATCGCGAATTCCTGATCGCCTGTGCTCCGGAAGAGCGGGAAGGGCTGCTCGAGGCGGCCAGTTACCTCGACCGCAAGATGCGCGAACTTCGCGCGAACGCCAAGACGCCCGGCTTCGATCGTCTCGCCGTGCTGGCGGCAATCAGCGTGACCCACGAGTTCCTTGCGCTGCGCAAGCAGCATTCCGGCACCGACCAGAGCGTTACCGACCGTATCGCCGCGCTGCGCCGCAAGCTCGAGGCGGCGCTGGAACCAGTTACCCCGCGCGGCTGAATACCGCCCTTCGGCATGCACACAGCAACCACCGGTTGCTGGTAAAATTCATTTCGGCGTTTTCTGCGGTGTGCGCCAGCACACTCTTACATTTGCCTTGTTCCTAAATACGGCCCCGGGGCGGTTTCTTTCTGGCTGTTGTGCATGTCCGCCGCGCGCGGAAAGCCTCGAGGCCCGATAAGCCCTCCCACCTGATCCATCGTGGATCAAGGTCGTTTGGTGGGCAGCGGCATCGCGGTTGACGCCACCTTTTCCTGCACCGGCCGACGCCTCGCGTCGGCCGGCCTGCTATCGGCGGCGCCGCGCACGGCGCGCCCCACCGGGAGACGCGCGACCGTGGATGCCACCGCCCAGCGACGCGAGCTTCGCCAACGCTTGACCGAACGGCGCAAGGCGCTCACCCCGCAACAGCGGATCGCCGCGGCCCAGGGCCTGCGTCGCAGCCTGGAACAACTGCCTGAGTACCACACCGATGCGCGCGTGGCCGGCTACTGGGCGGTCAACGGCGAGTTGGCGTTGAACCTGGTGATCCCGCCCCTGCAGGCGCGCGGGCAGCAGTTCCTGCTGCCCCTGCTCGACAGCGGCCGCCAGTTGCGGTTCGCGCCATGGCAGGCCGGCGACGCGGTGGAGCCGAACCGTCACGGCATTCCCGAGCCGGTCCGTGTCGAACGTCCGCTCGCACCGTTCCAGCTCGACCTGGTGCTGGTGCCGCTGCTCGCCTTCGACCGCCGTGGCCAGCGCCTGGGCTACGGCGGCGGCTACTACGACCGCAGCTTCGCCTTCCTCAACGAACAGGCCCGGCCGACCGAACCGCTGCTGGTCGGCATCGCCTACGATTTCCAGGAGGTGGAGGCGATCGAGCCGTCCCGTTGGGACGTTCCGCTGGATTTCGTCGCAACCGACCGCGAACTGATCGACTGCCACGCCGGACGCGAAGAAGAGAGCCACGCATGAGCCCTGCCCGCATCGCCCACTGGCTGATGAAATCCGAGCCGGACACCTTCTCCATCGACGACCTGGCCAGGCGTGGGCGCGAACCCTGGGATGGCGTGCGCAACTACCAGGCGCGCAACTTCATGCGCGACGGCATGCGGGTCGGCGACGGGGTGTTCTTCTACCACTCCAACTGCGCCGAACCGGGTATCGTCGGCCTGGCCGAGGTGGCTTCCGACGCCTATCCCGACCCCAGCCAGTTCGATCCGAAGAGCGACTATTTCGACCCTGGTGCCAGTCGCGAGAACCCGCGCTGGATGCTGGTCGACGTGGGCTTCGTGCGCAAACTCAAGCGGACGATCACGCTGAAGGAACTGCAAGCCCTACCTGCGCTGGCGGAGATGGCACTGGTGCGCAAGGGCAACCGCCTGTCGGTGATGCCGGTGAAGGCCGGTGAATGGAAGACCATCCTCGGCCTGGAATGACCTCGCCCCGCCTCTCCTCTTTCCCGTTCCGGAACCAGCAACCATGAGCAACGAAAAGAAACTCGCGGGCGAAGCCGCCATCCGCTTCGTCGAGGACGGCGCCATCGTCGGCGTCGGCACCGGCTCGACCGTGGCCTACTTCATCGAGGCGCTCGGCACGATCCGAGATCGCATCCAGGGCGCGGTCTCGAGCTCCGAGCAGTCCACCGCCCTGTTGAAGAAGGTCGGCATCGAGGTGCTCGACCTCAACGCTACCGGCGAGTTGAGCGTTTACGTCGACGGCGCCGACGAGTGCGACCCGCACAAGCGACTGATCAAGGGTGGCGGCGCCGCGCTGACCCGCGAAAAGATCATCGCCGAGGCCAGCGGCAAGTTCGTCTGCATCATCGATTCGAGCAAGCAGGTGAACTTGCTGGGCAAGTTCCCGCTGCCGATCGAGGTGATCCCGATGGCGCGCAGCCTGGTCGGTCGCGAGATCGCCCGCCGTGGCGGGCACCCGGTGTGGCGCGACGGCGTGGTTACCGACAACGGCAACTGGGTGATCGACGTGCACGGCTGGCAGATCACCGACCCGGTGGCGCTGGAAACCGATCTCAACCAGATTCCCGGCATCGTCACGGTGGGCCTGTTCGCTCGCCGGGGCGCGGACGTGGTGCTGGTCGGCGACCGCGAGATCTGATCAGGGAGCGCACCGGACCCTGCTCCGGCGCGCCTTTCCGCTACCACAGCAGGGCCAGCGGCATGGCCAACACAAAACCCGCCGGAGGCGGGTTTTTTGTGCCGGTCGTTACGACCGACCAGCGTCTTGTTTGGCAGCCCCGGATGGATTCGAACCACCGAATGCCTGAGTCAGAGTCAGGTGCCTTACCGCTTGGCGACGGGGCTATGAAACGTAGTTTAGCGCTTCGAGAACTGCGTGGCACGGCGTGCCTTGTGCAGACCGATCTTCTTGCGCTCGACCTCGCGGGCGTCGCGGGTCACGAAACCGGCCTTGCGCAGCGGCTGTTTCAGGGTTTCGTCGTACTCGACCAGCGCGCGGGCGATGCCCAGGCGGATCGCACCGGCCTGGCCGGTGATGCCGCCGCCGGCGACGGTGACGGTGATGTCGAACTTGTCGCTGTTCTGGGTCAGTTCGAGCGGCTGGCGCACGATCATGCGCGAGGTCTCGCGACCGAAGAACTGGTCGAGGGTCTTGCCGTTCACCGTGATCGCACCGCTGCCCTTGCGCAGGAACACGCGAGCGGCGGAGGTCTTGCGGCGGCCGGTGCCGTAATTCTGCTGAATCGCCATGATGGTTCCTTAGATTTCCAGCGCCTGCGGCTGCTGTGCGGTGTGCGGGTGCTCGGCGCCGCCGTACACCTTGAGCTTGCGGTACATCGCGCGGCCCAGCGGGTTCTTCGGCAGCATGCCCTTGACCGCGATCTCGATCACACGCTCCGGATGAGTGGCCAGAAGATCACGCAGGTTGGTGCTCTTCAGGTTGCCGACGTAGCCGGTGAAGCGGTGGTACATCTTGTCGTCCAGCTTCGCGCCGGTGACGGCCACCTTCTGCGCATTGACGACGACGATGTAATCGCCGGTGTCGACGTGCGGGGTGAACTCCGGCTTGTGCTTGCCGCGCAGGCGGCGCGCAATCTCGGTGGACAGACGACCGAGCGTCTTGTCCGTGGCGTCGATCACGAACCAG
>JABLTH010070581.1_pt1 | contig 19122 bp, 20 predicted proteins | sample 7875711 | NCBI WGS metagenome assembly JABLTH01 (sample SAMN14941262, study PRJNA633318) | bioreactor metagenome | isolation source: bioreactor | place: China | collected 2019-03-05 | reverse complement strand
GGCCACGTGCCGCTGCTGCTCAATCCGGTGTTCGCCGACTACATGCAGGCCTACGGCCGCGGTGGCATGAAGGCGTTCGGCATCGGCGCCGAGGCGCTGATGAACCTCACGCGCCTGTACTGGTACACGGTGGAATTCGGCCTGATCAACACGCCGGACGGCCTGCGCATCTACGGCGCCGGCATCGTCAGCTCGAAAGGCGAATCGATCTACTGCCTGGACTCGGCCGCGCCCAACCGCATCGGCTTCGGCCTGGAGCGCGTGATGAACACGCGCTACCGCATCGACACCTACCAGCAAACCTACTTCGTGATCGACGGCTTCGAGCAGTTGTTCGATGCCACGCGGCCGGACTTCACCCCGATCTACCAGCGCCTCGCGGCGAAGACGGCGCACGCGGCCGGCGACGTGCTCGACGGCGACCGCGTGTTCAACGTCGGCACCCGCGAGGGCTGGGCGACCAACGCGGATGCCTGACTCCCGCAGGAAAGAAGCTCACCGGTAGGAGCTCACCCTGTGAGCGACCTGCGGAACGAACCAGGGCAGCAAACCCAGTCCCCGGCATGAGCTGCCGCGGCGACTGGATTCATCGCCCGTGCGCATCCACCCACGGCTTGACGATGCCGATCCACAGCTCGTAGCCGCTGCGGTTCATGTGCAGGCCATCCGGACGGAACCACTTCAGCTGCGGCTGGCCGTCCGGGCCGAGCATCGGCGTGAAGATGTCCAGATAGGTCACGCCCGATTGCGTGGCGGCCCAGGCGCGGATCTTCCCGTTCGCCTCGCGGATCTGCGGCAGCAGCGCCTTGCGCGCCATGCTCGGCTTGATCGCGATGAAGGCGATCGGCACGCCCGGATCGATGGACCGCGCCTTGCGCACGAAATCCTGGAACTCGTTCAGCACGAAAGCCGGGCTGTCGCCAGCGGCGATGTCGTTGTCGCCGGCGTACATCACGATGGCGGACGGCTTGTACGGGGCCACGATGCGGTCGGCGAAAAAGGTGGCGTCGTTGATCTCCGAACCGCCGAAGCCGCGGTTGATCGTGCGCACCTCGGGAAAATCGCTCGCCACGCTGGTCCAGAAGCGGATCGACGAGCTGCCGATGAACAACACCGCGCCGGGCGCCTGCGGCTGGGCCCGGTCGGCCGCTTCGAAGGCAGCGATGTCCTTGCTCCAGATCGTGTGGTCGTTCGCGGCATCGCGCTCGTGCGCCAGGCCCAGCACGGGCAGCAGGGCAAGCAGGGGCAGCAGCATCCAGCGGTTCATGCGGACCTCTCGTGACAGCGGGTGGGGAGAGCGCACCCTACCGTGCGCGGGGCAACTCCGACACCCTCAGCACCGTGGCGATGCGCGCGCCGTCCCAGCGGTACACCAGGTGCTCGGACTGCACGCAGGGCGTCAGCAGGTCGGGGTAGAACATCGCGGCACACTCGCCGCCCGGATGGCGCACGCTGTCGTAGACGATGCCATTGGAGCCGTCCGCGCGCAGCGCGCGTGCCATCGCCACGCTGGCGCGGTAATCGTCGGCATCATGCATCCGCGGCCAGCCGCCACGCAGGTCGTGCAGTCGACCGGCGATGCTGGTGCGGTAGCAGCGCATCGGGATCTCGCATGGCGGCTCGGCCGTCGCCGCGAGGAAGCGCTCGCGGTGATAGACCGTTTCCTCCACCGCCGTGGCCACACTGTGTCCGGCGTAGAACACACCCCAGCTGCCGTCGGAGAAGCGACTGCCCTCCGGATTGAGGTGAGTGAACGCGGCCATCACCGGCGTGCTTCCGGGGCCGCTGATCCGACGCGCCTTCGGCACCAGCTTCAGCGCATCGGCCTCCTCGCGCAGGCGGGGATTGGTCATCGCCTCGATGGCGAACACGGCGTCCAGGTCGGCCGGATCGGCGATGCGGTCGAACAGCCCGACCGGCGGGAAGCGGCTGGGCACGATGCGATAGGCATGGTTCCAGCGGATGCGCTTGATCGGGGGCGTCTCGGCGGTCACGTCGGCGCTCGGCTGAGGGTTCGGGAATGGACGTCGGGAGGCTAGCGGGACGATGTCTCCCCAGTCGCGACCGGCGCCACGATGCGGATCAGCCGCGCTGGGCGTCCAGGTACTGGCGCACCACGAACAGGTCGGCCACGTTGCCCGAAAGCATGCGCTCAAGTGCCGACTGCCCGCCGAACAGCGCCGCCTGGTTCGGCCGCCGTAGCCAGGCGTCGGCCTGCACCGGATCGGGAAACAGGATCTGCAACGCCTTGAAGATGCCCAGCAGGTAACTGATCCGCTCGATGACGTCGCGCCCCGGGCTGCCGTCCTGCTCGCGTTTCCACTTGTAGAACGTGGACTCCGGCGGATCGCCCAGCAGCTTGCGCTGCTCGGCCACGCGCAGCTTCCACACCTCGGTCAGCCGGAAAAAGCTGCGCAGGGCGGGGCCGCCGAGATCGGCCAAGGGCGGGGCAACGGGGACCGGGTGTGCCTGCATGGAACTCCGCCTGTAAAGCTCTGTTCCATACTACTCCATGGAGGCACTACCTTGCAGAATCGGCAGCGGATCACAGAACCGAGTCGACCGACGCCAATTCGGGGCTTTTTCGCATTGTGTCTCCGCGCCGGCGGCGCCTAGGATCGGGATCCGAGGGCCAGGGAGCTGGCCTGATTTTCACCCAGCCGCCGCGCAAGGAGCTTTCCGGTGCCGAACTCCCCCGGTTTGCCAGCCCTCCGACCGGATGCGATAGAAATCGCACCCTGCGAGCGAAGTCGTCGCTCCGGGCACCGCCCTGAACGAACGGCGGTGATGCGCAGAAGCGCGTCGCCACCCCTCCGGCGCATGCTCGCCGCGTGCCTCGCCCTCCTACCCCTGTCCGGTTGCACCCAAGCCATGACCACAACGCCCGTCGCACAACACATGGTCAACGGCAATCTGCTGCCGTTGCGGTTCAAGATCCACAGCTTCTCGGCGTATGCGTTCAACACGCTGAAGTGCAGGATCATCTACTTCGGCGAGGACTTCACCGCCGAAGACGCCGACAAGCCTTCCGGCCCACCGCCGCAAGGCGACTACCACTCAGCGTGGGGCTTTGGCTCCTACAGCGGCATCCGGAACTTTCCGGGACCGGTGGAGGTGAGCTGGACGTCGCTGGACGGGCAGGCACATCACGCTTCCATCGATCTGGCCGGCATCTTCAAGGGCGAAGAGATACTGCATCGCGTGCCCGACGAAGAAATTCCCGACGGGATGTATCCACAGGGGCTCTATCTCGACCCCGGCATTTTCGTCGAGGTGAACGACCGGACGATCAGCGTGTACATGCGTGCGCTGATTCCGATGAAACACCTCCAGGATCCCAAGAATCCGTACAGCGACGCGAGGGATGACCTGATCCGCGCTTGGACGCATACATACTGAATTCAGGAGCCAAGGAATGGCCGACAAGCACAGACTTGGAAAAGATGGCGCGTTCAAAGACGGCGTATTGTTCTTTCCAGCAGAGGGTTCGCGCCTTCAGATGTACCCGAAGACGCGGGAGACGACTCTTCGGAACTTCGAAGAGCCCGTTTTTTTACGCAGAGACAACCCGCACGAGCGGTTATATATCGCTGCACTGGACGGGACTGGTAACGACGCCGACAACGATCCCCAGCACGCCACCAACGTCGCCGAGGTGCGGAGGCAGATCGAACGTTCGGTTATGCGGCATCCAGAAATTGCCGTTGGATATGTCGCCGGCCCCGGAACACAACACGGCGTTCTGAAGCGCGCATTCGATGGAGCCGACGGTTACACCAGCGAAGATCGCGCCGAGCTGATGTACAAGAAGTTCATCGATCGCGCCTGGAGATGGAAGAGCCAGGATCCGCAGGCGCAGATAAGTCTGGCTGAGGTTGGCTTCAGCAGGGGCGCCGATGAAGTGGCGATCTTTGCGCGCCTCGTGCACGAGCGGGGTATTCAGGACCCTCGTGGCGCCCATTACACGTACACCTCCGACAACCTGGTAAGGCACGTCGAATACACCCGCCCACCACTCGCGCCACCCGGCCAGGTCGCCCAGGCGGTGGCGCTGATGGATCCGGTCGGAACCGGCAGCGAGGTGCGCAACAGCGACCGGCGGCTGCCGCCAACGGTGATCTCCGGCTTCCAGCTCACCGCGATGGACGAACGGCGTTGGCTGTTCAAGTCGGACCACGTTATTGATCCGGGCGTCACCGCGGACGGGCGTTTCGCCGGTGTCTACGTGCCGGGTGCGCATTCCGACGTGGGCGGTGGCTACCACCGCAACGGCCTCTCCAACCGGGCCGGCAACCTGGTGATCGATTACCTCAACGGCCTCAGCGACCAGCCGTTCCTGACCAAGCTGCCGGAGCCGGACGATCCGAGGCTCAACGTGGTCCACCGTTCCGAGCAGGGTATGTTCATCTATCGCATCACCCCGAAGGTCGACCGGCTCAAGCCGGAGGGGTATCGCGAACTGCTGGTGCCGCGCCGTGAGATCGGCAAGGTGCCCGATCCGTTCAACAACGAACCGCGCGACGAGGCGGTCAACGCGCGCTACCCGCGGCAGCCCATGCCGGATGGCCCGGTGCCAGGCACCCACGCAGCCGCCGTCGACCCGAAGGTGCAGGCCGTGTCCGCCTGGGTTGACCGCATGCTGGCCGCCGCGCAGGAAAATGACTGGACGAGCTTCCGTCGTGACACCGAGCGCTTCGCGGCGATGAACGAAGGCCAGGCGCTGCGTGACGAAGCGCGCGCTGTGGCGACAAGCAAGTTGTGCGAGCCCCCGACACCACGGCCGGATCTCCCGGATCTGCCGTCACAGGGCTGGCAACGATGAGCGCGACTGTGCCCACCACCATGCAACCTGATGAGGTGGCCGCGCTGATCAGCAAGACCGCCGTGCTGATGGAGCAGTTCGACCGTCGCTGCGGGGAGATCGAACAGCGCCTGCGCACGCATTCGGGCGAGCTGGAGCGGTTGAGCCAGCAGGTGCCGGCGATCGTGCGGCAATCGGCGGACGGCTCGCTGCACGCGCTGCCGGGGCTGGTGATGGACCGGCTGGGTGGTGGCCTGGAGCGGCCGGTGCAGGACTACCAGCAACGACTGCAGCGTGCCAGCGGCGAGCTGGAGACGGCCGCGCTCAAGCTCGCCGGCCAGATCGAGCGGCTGCAGCGACTGCACCGGCTGCTGCTGTGGAAGGCGGTGGCAGCCGTGTCGGTCTGCCTGGCCCTGCTGCTGGCCGGCGGCGCCTGGCTGTCGCTGCACTACGCGGGCGTGATAGAGCAAAGCCGGTTGTCCGCCAACCTGTTGCAGGCCTACAACCGCGCCGACGTCACACTATGCGACGGGCAGTTGTGCGCCCATGTCGATGCGAAAGGCAAACGCTACGGCGAGCGCGGCCAGTACGTTCCGGTCGCGCCCCGTTGACCGTTCAGCCGGCCGGTTTCGCCTTGCAGTCGCAGCCGTAGTCCGGCTCCGGGCCGCCATCGGCGATGAAACGGTCGATGCGCTTCTCCAGCACCGGCAGCGGCACCGAGCCGATCTGCAGTACGGTGTCGTGGAACGCGCGCAGGTTGAACTTGTCGCCCAGCGCCTGCTCGGCCTTGTGGCGCAGTTCGAGGATCTTCAGGTAGCCGATCTCGTAGGAGAGCGCCTGCGCCGGCCAGCTGATGTAGCGGTCGACCTCGTTGGCGATCTCGCGATCGGACAGCGCGGTGTTCTGCGTCAGGTAGTCGATTGCCTGCTGGCGGGTCCAGCCGTCGTGATGGATGCCGGTATCCACCACCAGGCGGCAGGCGCGCCACATCTGGTAGGTGAGGTAGCCGAAGCGCTCATAGGGCGTGTGGTAGATGCCCATCTCGTTGCCGAGGTACTCGGCATACAGTGCCCAACCCTCGCCGTAGGCTGAGATGTATCCGTCGCGGCGGAACGCCGGCTGGCCGTGCTGTTCGGCTGCCAGCGCCAGCTGCAACGCGTGGCCGGGCATCGACTCGTGCAGGGTCAGCGCCGGCATGTTGTAGAGCGGGCGCGACTTCAGGTCGTAGGTGTTGACCAGGTAGGTATCGGCCCCGCCCCGGCCTGAGGTGTAGTACGGCGCGATGTCCGCCGGCACCGGCTCGATCGCGAAGCGCTGGCGCGGCAGCCGGCCAAAGAATTTGCCAAGCTGGCCATCCACCTGCTTGGCCACCCAGGCCGTGCGCATCAGCAGCTCGTCCGGGGTCTTGGCGTAGAACTGCGGATCGGTGCGCAGGAAGTGCAGGAACTCGGGGAAGCTGCCCTTGAAACCGGTCTGCTTCATCGTCTGCAGCATCTGCGCGTGGATCTTCGCCACCTGCTCGAGACCCAGCTGGTGGATCGCTTCCGGGTCGAGGTCGAGCGTGGTGTACTCGCGGATCTGCTGGCGGTAGAACGCCTTGCCGTCCGGCAATGCCTCGGCTGCCAGCGTGGTGCGCGCCTGCGGTACGTATTCGTCGCGAAAGAACGCCAGCAGCTTCTGGTAGGCCGGAATCACGTCGTCGCGCACGCGGCGCAGTGCCTCGCCCTGCAGCGCCTGGGCCTGGTCGGCGGGAATGCTGTCCGGCAGGTGCTTGAACGGCGCGTAGAAGCTGCTGTCGGTGGGGTCGGCGAGGTTCGCCACCGCGGCGATCGATACGTCACGCCCGTCCAGCACCGCCCGCGGCACGCTGAAACCGCGCTTCAGGCCGGCGCGCATGTTGGCGATCTGCTGGTCGAAATAGGCCGGGATCTGGCCGAGCCGGTCGAGGTAGCGCTGGTAGTCGTCGACGCTGCGCAGATGGTCGCCGTGCAGTTGGTAGCCGATGTCGCCCCAGAACGAGGAGTCGCTGTTGAACGGCATCTGCCACAACTTGAAGCGCTGGTCGGCCAGCAGGTTGGCGATCTGCGCCCGGTAGACCTCGAAGTTCACCCGCTCGCCAGATGACAGCGCCGGCAGATCGATCGCATCCAGATCCTTCAGCACCTGCTGCCAGCGCTCCAGCCGCGCCTGCTGGGTGGCCGCATCGACGCTGTCCAGCCGGCCGTCGCCGGGCACGGTCTCGCCCGAACTGCTGATGCCGCTCTGCCCGGTCCGCCAGGTCCATTCCTGCGAGTAGATCGCATGGAAGCGCGCATCGGCGTCGTTCGCCTGTGCACCGGCCATGACGGGGCCGAGGGCCAGGACAGCGGCCAGCAGGCCGCCCAGCAGGTGCTTCATCGAGACGTTTCCTCCGCAGGATCAGTCGACGATCTTCGCAGAGATTGCGCCTTATGCCAGCGTCAATCCATGCCTGCGTAGTAACCACGCATGGCGGTGAGATAGGCCTCGAGGTTGTGCTCGGCCCGGTCGGCGAAGCATTCACCGGTCTCGCCCAGCCCGGCGATGCGGTCCGGACGGAAGTTGCGGAAGTCCAGGCGCAACCGGCACCAGGTACCCAGGGTCCAGGCGCCGCCCCAGAACGCCAGGCACAAGGGCTCAACCTCGCGCTCGCTGGAGCGCCCGGCCTCGTCGCGATAATCCAGCCGCAGCACCTGTCGCCCCTCGATCGCCGCGTGCAGCCGGTCGATGCGGGCGGCGAACGTCGCCTGCGCCTCGTCGCGCCAGACCGGAGCGTAGATGCGCGTGCGGGAGGAACGTTCGCGCAGTTCCGGCGGCAGTACCGCCTCGATCTTCATCAACGCGGCCTGGGCGCCGGCGGCCAGGCGATCGCCGGCGAAGGCCCGCACGAAACGCGTGCCGACCACCAGCGACTCGAGCTCGTCGGCGGTGAACATCAGCGGCGGGATGTCCGCGCCCTTGCGCAGCACGTAGCCGACCCCGGCTTCACCCTCGATCGGCACGCCGGAAAGCTGCAGGTCGGCCACGTCGCGATAGACCGTGCGCAGCGAGACGCCCAGGGTGTCGGCCAGCGAGCGGGCCGGCAACGCCGTGCGGCGGCCACGCAGGGCATGGATGATGAGGAACAGGCGATCGGCACGGCGCATCCGTACATGATGCCCTGCCCCCGGTCGCAGCGCCTGCGACGTCGGACATGCCGGCCGGTGGACGATCTCGCTCGCGCCGACCGGCCGGCCATGCTCAGGCCTGTCGCGCGGCGTATTCGGCATCCTTCGCCATCGCCCGCTGTATCGCCGGACGTGCCAGCACGCGGTCGATATAGGCGCGGATCGCCGGGTGCTCCGGCCCCAGCTGGAATTTCGTGGTCCAGTTCAGCGCGGTGCCCCACAGCACATCCGCGGCAGTGAAACGCTCGCCGAACAGCCAGGGACCGCTCGCCAACTGGGCGATCAGGGTGTCGTAGACCTGCTCCCAGCTGCCGTAGGGCGAGGTCGACGGCGGTGCCGGCTCGCGCTTCATCGCGCGGTCGACGATGGCCGGCTCGAAGCACGAGCCGTAGAACACCAGCCAGCGCAGATACGGCCCACGCAGCGGATCGCCGATCGCCGGCGCCAGCCCCTTGCCGGCATACAGATCGGCCAGGTAGATGAACACCGCCGGCTGCTCGGCGACCAGGGCACCGTCGTGGACTATCGCCGGTACCTTGCCCATCGGGTTGACCGCCAGGTATTCCGGCGCGCGCTGGGTGCCGGCCTTCAGGCTCAGCAGGTGCAGGTCGTAGTCCACGCCCAGCTCCTCGAACAGGGCGAGCGTGCCGCCGGCGCGGGTGTGCGGGGCGTAGAAGAAGCTGACGCGGGGCGTGGTCATGGCGGGCGATCCTTCGGAACGACGGTCCGATGATGGTTTCACAGGTGACGGGTCTCTGCCGGTGAGTGTTGCCAGTCGTTGTCGCGACCGTTGCTGTAACGCAGCGGTGCGGCGACCAGCGCCTGCGGCTCGACGTCGTCCAGGCAGGCCAGGTTGATGCTCAGGAAGTCGCCGCCGAGCACGTCCAGGTGTCCCCTTCCGAACGGGTGCACGCCACAATGGCGGCAGAACAGGTGGTGCATCGAGCGCGTGCCGAACTGGTAGTCCGACAGCGCCTGGTCGCCGCGGATCAGGCGGAACGCATCCGGCCGCACGATGACGCCCCAGGCCCGGGTCTTGGTGCAGATCGAGCAGTTGCAGCGACCCGTGCCCTCGGCCAGGTCGATATCGGTTTCGAACGCGACGGCGCCGCAGTGGCAGCTGCCGTGATAGGTGGTCTTCATGCGGATGCCTCCAGGGAAGGTTCGATGCGATGCGCCACCATGTGGCCGCGCAGCAGGGATCGGGGTGTCGGCGCCAGGCGCAGCAGCTGCGGTGGCCCGGCCAGTCCGCGCGTCCAGGCCTGCAGGGGGTTTTCCTCCGCCTCGGCCAGCAGCATGGCCGGCCACGGCGCGATGGCTGCCGGCGGATCGAACAGGCCGAACCAGACAAACACCGGCTCGTTCTCCCGCACCGGCAGGCGCGGGAAGTTGTTCGGCGCCGTCTCGCTGAGACCGCTGCCGATCACCCGCAGGCCGCGCGTGGCCAGCCACGGCCGGACCTCGTCGTCGAAAGCTCGCGCCAGCGACGAAGCGGCCGGCGCCTCCACCGGGCAAACCATCGCCGCCAGCCACCCGGGAGGACCGGCACACCCCGGACCCGGCCGTTGCGTGTCCGCCAGCTCCAGCGACTGCCACGGGCGCAGCAGCAGTACATCGTCCGAATCGATCAGGGTGGCATTGGCCGTATCGCGATGGGCCCGCCAGACCGGGCCGTCGTAGAACGTGGACAGTGCCTGCGCCCGCGTCGCCATGTCGGCGAAGCCGCGCAGCCAGACGAAGCGGTCCGGGTCGTCCAGGTCGCGAAACTGGCCCGGCAAGGCGATGCCAAGCGCCTCCTGCGATTCGACGAATTCGCGGTCGAACAACGCCACCAGCCGTTCACGCTGACCCGGACGCAGGGTGTACTGGCGCAGTTCCAGCACGCCGATCGGCGCAGCGCTCATCGCCGGCTCCGTCCCTGCCGTGCCAGCGACGCAACCAGCGCGAACAGGTGCAGTCGCTTCGGCTGCGGCGGGTCTTTCCGGGCCGGGTCGCGCGGCGCCTGCATCCAGTGGCCCTCCATCAAGGTACCGCGCAGTCTCAGCGGACCGTAGGCGCGAACCACACGATCGAGCCGCGGGTTCATGCCGCCACCCCTTGCGCCGGTTCGCCCACGCACCAGGGCGGCAACTGCCCGTGCTTGAACAGGCGGTACCAGTGCTCGCGGTCGCTCGGGGTGTAGAGGTCGAGCGTGCGGATCACCTCGCGCGCGAACTCCACGCTGCCCAGGTGGCTGGCGGTGATCACGCCACCGTCGCTGACCGCCAGCACGTCGCTGTCGTACTGGCTGGTGCCGGCGTACCCGGGCACCTGGGCGAGCTGGCCGGCCCAGTTGCCGGTATGGCGACAGTCGTCGAGCAGACCGGCGCGAGCCAGCGCCAGCACTCCGCTGTCGATGCCGGCGACCGGTGCCCCGCCGGCATGGACTTCCGCCAGCAGGTCGATTGCCGGCTGTCCGTCCCCGCGCTGCCATAGATGCCCGCCCGGGACGATCACCAGCGCGGTGTCGCGATGGTCGACCTCGGCCAGGATGGCGTCGGGCCGCACCGTCAGGCCGCCCATAGAAACCACGGCCTCGCGATCGAAGCCGACGGTCTGCACCTGCCAATCGCCGGGACGGCGCACCTCGCACAGGGCCAGCGCGGCCTGCCAATCGGCAAAGCCGTCGAACACCAGAACATGAACCGTATCGCGCATGGGCTTGCCCTCCGTGGGTGGAGCGCAAGCATGGCCCCGGCCTGCTGCCAACGTGCTGTCAGCAGGGTGGCCGGCAAGGGCACGCTGCCGGCCGAATCTAGGATCGCGGAACCTCGATGACCGCGTCGGAAAGCGTCGTTCCCTGGACGTTCCAGGCACGAAGGCGATAGCGCCCCGGGTACAGGTAGAGCCGCGTGCTGCTACCCGACTTGAAGAAAGCGAAGATATCGGCGGGAGTGGCCAGGTCCGGCTCGTCGAGGTAGTGGGCGTCGACCGCGCAGGGGATCTGTCCCCGGCACAGGCGGGTGTCGATCGGGTAGGGGCGGCGCCGGCCACCGAGCTCCAGCCACTTGGGCCGTTTCATGTCGTTGAAGGCGACGAACGCCTGATGCGCCATCTGCACGCCGTTGCTCAGATCCCGGTACCGGCCGACCGAAGGCGCTGAGATCTCTTCGTCGCCGAATGCCTTGAGGGAGAGGGAGAGCGGCGAGATCACGCTGATGTCATACAGCTCCGGGGCCGCCGACCAGGGGCGATCGTTCGCCTCTCCCACCAGCACTTCCGGGACTTCGGTCGGGAACCGGGCGATCAGCCGGTGGTAGTCGTCGTCCTTGTTCCACTCGACGTCGAGGAATTGCGCCTGATCGAGGGATAACGGAGTCAGGCCGGTGAGCGCGGCCAGGTTCATCGCCATCGGCCTGGCCGGCCCCAGCCGGCCGACCGCCTTGTCGATGTGGGCATAACCGGCCGCCACCACCAGCCGGGCATCGGGGTCCTTCGCGAAGACGCGATGGTAGAGATTCCTTGCCTGACCGGCCTCACGGGCCTCCACGTCGCCTTCGGTCCTGTCGTCGTCGTAGGGCACCAGCGCGAAGCCCAGTCGCAGTGCCTCGCGCACGATTTCGCCGTACAGCGGCTCCTGCAGGTATTCGGTTCCGCTGGTGCGCAGCGGGTACCCACGCCTGGCCAGCCCGGGATCGTTCCCCAGGGCCTCGATCGCCAGATAGGTGAAGCCGAGTGCCCGCAGGCGCGGAAGCAACTGCAGGGTCAAGGCCCGGGTCTGGGCGTTGTGGTGGACCTCGTTGATCATCACGATCCGGCGGTTCGCAGCTGCCTTGGCGATCGCTTCGATGGCATCTTCGCCACGCCAGTCCCTGGTGTCGGGCAGCACCAGCCCGTGAACCGGGCGCATCTTCAGCGGAAAGGCGAGGACCGCCTGGCTGTAGAGGCCCAGCTCGGCCAGCGCGAACGCGCTCATCTGGCCGGCCAACTGCTGGTTGGTCGCCGACAGGTGCGGGTCGAGTTTGCGCAGGTACTGGTAACGGGCCAGCGGATTGGGCTGCTCGCCGAGCGCGCGGAACATGCGCACCGCTGCCGGGTCGTAGGACTGCCCGCGGACGGCCGCCGTCGCCAGCAACGCGACGACACCACAGACAACTGCGCGGAAGCGACCAGGGGACATGGCTACGACCGTCGGGGGGTGGGGTGACTGCCAGTCTGCTCGCGATGGGCGGGCGCGACAAATGTCCATGACAGGCTTTCGGTACCGTACCCGTCCCGGGTGCCCGTTTGGCTGGCGCGGCTCCGACGCGCACGGGACAATACCGGCCCTTTCCCGTCCCGGAGACGTCATGAAGCCCGTTTCGCTGATCCAGTTCCTGATCGAGGAACGCCGCGCCGGCCACATCAACGCCGAGCTGTCGCTGCTGATCGAGGTGGTGGCGCGGGCCTGCAAGCGCATCAGCGTGGCGACCAACAAGGGCGCGCTGGGCGGCGTGCTCGGCATGGCCGGCAGCGAGGATGCGCAGAGCATCAACGTGCAGGGCGAGGCACAGAAAAAGCTGGACGTGATCTCCAACGAGATCCTGCTGGAGGCGAACGCCTGGGGCGGCCACCTCGCCGCCTGCGCCTCGGAGGAGATGGAGGATCCGCAGCCGATCCCCGACATGTACCCGAAGGGCAACCACCTGCTGCTGTTCGATCCGCTGGACGGCAGCTCGAACATCGACGTGAACATCTCGGTCGGCACGATCTTCTCGGTGCTGCGCTGCCCGGACGGCGTGACCGAGCCGAAGACCGAGCACTTCCTGCAGGCCGGCACCGAGCAGCTGGCCGCCGGCTACGTGGTGTACGGGCCGGCCACGGTAATGGTGTTGACCTTTGGCCACGGCACCCACGAGTTCACGCTGGACCGCGAGGTGGGCAGCTTTGTCCTCAGCCGGCGCGACATCCGCATCCCCGAGGCGACCGGCGAATTTGCCATCAACATGTCCAACCAGCGCCACTGGGAGGCGCCGATGCAGCGCTACATCGGCGAGCTGCTGGCCGGCAAGGACGGCCCGCGCGGGCGCGATTTCAACATGCGCTGGGTCGCCTCGATGGTGGCCGACGTGCACCGCATCATCACCCGCGGCGGCGTGTTCTTCTATCCGCTGGACGCCAAGATCAAGGCCAAGGGCGGCAAGCTGCGGCTGATGTACGAAGCCAACCCGATGGCCTTCATCGTCGAACAGGCCGGCGGCGCGGCGACCACCGGCCGCGCACGCATCCTGGCGGTACCGCCGACCGGCCTGCATCAGCGTGTGCCGGTGTTCCTCGGTTCCCGCGAAGAGGTGGAGCGCGCGACCCACTACCACCGCGAAGTCGACGGCCTGCGCGGCTGACCGCATGGCGCGGGCGCCTCGCAGGGGTTTGCGGAGCGCCCGCGCCATGGCTTGCAGCACTTGGAGCGGGGCCCCGCGCACTGCTAGGTTCGAGGGCTTCTCCACACGCCGAGAGAGCCGCCGATGTCCCGAGTCTCCCTGCTGCCGCTGGCCCTGCTGGCCGGCCTGACCCTGCCGGCCTTCGCGGGTACCGCGCCGGTCGATCCGCGCATCGACCATCTGCTCACCGAACTGGGCAAGGTGCGCGGCATCCACGGCGTGCAGCTGTCGCCCGACGGACGTCAGCTGGCCTGGGTGGTGGACACCGACGGCGAGCCCACGGTGATGCTGGCGAAGGCCAACGGCCGCGACGCCCTCCGCCTCAACACCCGCGACGCGGCCGGCAGCTGCCGTGAATCCAGCATCGCCTGGGCGCCGGATTCGCAGCACCTCGCATTTCTCTCCACCTGCGCCAGCGTCGGCGCGGGCAAGGGCCACCCAGCCGTGGTGGTGGCCGACACCGTTGGCTCCGCCGCGCCACAGAAGCTGGCGATGCTGGATGGCTACGCGCATGCGCTGAGCTGGTCGCCCGACGGCCACGCGCTCGGGTTCCTCTACGTCGAGGGCGCCACCCGCGCTGCCAGTGCGGTGGCCGCGGCCAAGCCGGCCGCCGGCGAGATCGGCGTGGACGGGCTGGAAGTGCAGCGCGTCGCCGCGGTGCCCGCCAGCGGTGGCGCCGTGCAGATGCTCACCCCGGCGCCGAGCTACGTCTACGAATTCAGCTGGTCGCCGGACAGCCGCCAGCTCGCCTATGTCGCCGCACCGGCGCCCGGCGACAACAACTGGTGGGTCGCCAAGCTGTACGCGCAGGAGGCGAAGGCCGGCGCCGAGCCCCGCGCACTGGTCGACACGCGCACCGTGGAGGGCCCGCTGCACGGCCTGCAGATGGCCCTGCCGCGCTGGTCGCCGGACGGCTCGCGGATCGTCTTCATCGGCGGCCTGATGAGCGACCAGGGCGCGACCGGCGGCGATCTCTATGCCGTGCCCTCGACCGGCGGCTCGGTCACTGCGCTGACTCCGGGCATCAAGGTCACCCCGGTGTGGTTCGGCTGGACCGGGGCCGACCGCCTGCTGGTGGCGCAGATCCGCAACGGCCACAGCGAGGTGGCGCCGTATGCGATCGACGCCACCCACGCCACGGCACAGGCGCCGCTGTTCGCGCTGGACGCCAGCATGGGTGACGGCACGGCGGCGATGGGGCTGTCGCTGTCGGCTGATCGTTCGAAGATCGCCTTCGAACAGAGCTCCTACGCCGCCGCGCCGGAAGTGCATGCCGGCCGGCTGGGTCGCACGCCGCCGCCGGCAGTCACAGCGATCAACGCGACGCTGAAGCCGTCGTGGGGCAAGGCCGAGTCGATCGAGTGGGACAACGAGGGCCGCCACGTGCAGGGCTGGCTGCTGTACCCGGCGCATTACGACGCGAAGAAGTCCTACCCGATGATCGTCACCGTGCACGGCGGTCCGGCCAGTGCCGTGCTGCCGCGCTGGCCGGCGGTCGGCTTCGGCGGCGTGCCGTTCTCGGCGCTGGACTACTTCGTGTTCATGCCCAACCCGCGCGGCAGCTACGGCCAGGGCGAGGCCTACGTGCAGGCCAACCGCAAGGACTTCGGCTACGGCGACCTGCACGACATCCTCGCCGGCGTCGACACCATCGAGAAGAAGCTGCCGGTGGACGACAAGCGCCTGGGCCTCACCGGCTGGAGCTACGGCGGCTTCATGAGCATGTTCGTGCCGACCCAGACCCAGCGCGTCCGCGCGGTGGTCGCCGGTGCCGGCATCTCCGACTGGCAGAGTTACTACGGCGAGAACCTGATCGACCAGTGGATGATCCCGTACTTCGGCGCCTCGGTGTACGACGATCCGGCGGTGTACGCGAAGAGCTCGGCGATCCACTTCATCAAGCAGGTGAAAACGCCGATGCTGATCGTGGTCGGCGACCGCGATGCCGAATGCCCCGCCCCGCAGTCGTTCGAGATGTGGCACGCGCTGCGCACGCTGGGCGTGCCGACCTCGCTGGTGGTGTACCCGAACGAGGGCCATCACTTCGTCGACCCGGCACACCAGCGCGACGTACTGCAGCGCGCGCTGATGTGGTTCGAGAAGTACCTGCCGCCGGGCGGCTGAGCCAACCGACCGGGCAGGATGAAGCAAAGGGCGAGTCGCAGGGCTCGCCCTTTTGCGTGGGCACGCCGGAACCCTCCCCGGCCCTGCCACGAGTCACGCTTGACGGCGTCCATGTGTATTGATGTACTGATACACATGGACGCATCGCTGCTTACCATCCAGCCCGGCTCGGCCGAACCGATCTACCGGCAGATCGTCGAGCAGCTGCGCCGCCTGATCGCCGGCGGCCAGCTCGCCGCAGGCGAGCTGCTGCCCTCGGTGCGCGAGGTGGCGGCGTTCCACGCGATCAACCCGATGACCGTCTCGCGCGCCTACGGCATGGCCGAGTCCGAAGGCCTGCTCGAGCGACTGCGCGGCAAGGGCATGGCCGTGGCCCCGACGACACGGCCGACGCAAACGCAGGCGCAGCGGCTGGCCCTGTTGGAGCCGCAGCTGCAGGCACTGGCGCGACACGCCCACGAACTGGAACTGCCGGCCGATGCGGTGTTGCGACGCCTCGGTCGGCTGTTGGAGGACTGAGATGGCCCAAGCCTTCACGGCCATGTCGGGCAGGCCCTGCCGATATCGACAGCGCGCTGGAGCGAGGCTAGCCGGGCCGTTCGTCCATACGCTCGCCGATGGCAGCCACCAATCAGCCTTGGTCAAACCACACAGGCTGATCAGATCACATCCACTGATTGATCCTCAGGCACCCAGGAGAGGTTTCGCCTCTGCCCAGGCGCTGCCCGGCCCATTTACCAGGGAGGTTGTATGAACGCGTTGCTGCAGGATGCCCATGAACGATTCGATCCACCCTTGGCAGCTCGCGGTCTGGGCCATGGTTACGAAGGCGCCACTGTGCTGCGTGGCATCGATCTCGATGTCGCACCCGGCGGCGTACTCGGCCTGATCGGACGCAACGGCGCGGGTAAGTCGACCTTGCTGCGTGCACTGCTTGGCCTGCTTGAGCCGACGACCGGAGAAGCACGGGTATTCGGCACGCCGGCCCTCGCGATGGACGACACTATCCGCCAACGGATCGCCTACGTGCCGCAACAGCCAGAAGCGCTAGCATGGCTCACGGTGGGACAGATGTTCGACTACCTCGGCCGGTTCTATCCCAGCTGGAACCACGCGTTTGCCAGTGACACGCTGGCGCGCTGGCAGCTCCCCGAGAACAAGCTGCTGGGCAAGCTTTCCCCTGGCGAACGGCAGCGGGTGGAACTGGTGCGCGCGCTTTCGAGCGAACCAGATCTGCTGGTGCTGGACGAGCCCGCCGCCGCGCTCGATCCAGTGGCACGCCGGGAGTTGCTGCGCGAGATCGCGTTGCGCGCCGGTGAAGCAGGAATCACCGTGCTTTTCTCCACGCACATCGTGTCCGATCTGGAACGGGTGGCTTCCGAAATCGCCTTTCTGCACGACGGTCGATTGCTGTTGCACTGCTCCGTTGACGACACCAAGGAACGCTATGCACGCCTGTGGCTGCCGGCGCGGCTCGCCTCGTCCACGCCGAGCTCAACGCTCAGCCGGCGCAGCCATGCCGATGGAAGCGTCAGCGTCGTGGTCGAGCGCGATGCTCATGGTCGCTGGCCGGAAGCCCATGCGCAGCCGGGCGTACGGCTGGATGTGCTCGGTCTGGAGGACCTGTTCGTGGAGATCGCCGAGTGAACGCCGCCACGTTGCTTCTCACGCCCTGGCGCGCCGCTCCGAGCGGTGCACGATGGATGATGGTTGTCTTCTATCTGCTTGCCTGCCTCGTGGCCACAGCCATCGCGGTGTTCGGCCATACGGCGACAACCTGGTTGGCAGTTTCCTTGACGTATGGCCTCGGCCTGTTCGCGCCATGGGCGTTCCTTTTTCCCGGCGCCGCGCTGCTGGCCAAGGACGCGCGGCAGCTACGCATACCGCGACTGGAAAGGCTCGCCATACTGGCGCTTCCTGCTTATGCGATCGCCATGCTGGCGCTGCCCGCCGCGGTCTTTGCCGCCCTTGGCTGGCCACTGGCGAAACCGATGCGTGTCTGGACGCTGGTGATGGTCGGTGCGTTCGCCTTTGCCTTGCTGCCACGCTATGTGACGGTGTTCTGCGGCTTCCTGCCAACGCTGGGCAATGCCCTGGCGCCCAGCTGGGCGCGGCTTTTCCCGCACGCGGGCAGTTGGCCAACCTGGACGATCGCGCTGCTCATGCTGCTGCTGATCATGATCGGCTGGCGTTGGCACGGACTCATCCGCGGGCGGATCAGCGAGCAGGGCTGGTCCTCGCCGATGGTGGTGCAGCTGCGCTACGGCAGCTGGGGTGCCTGGAGCCAGATGCAGGCCACTGGGCGTCTTTCGCTAATGATCGGAAAAGGCGGTGGCCAGGTGGATGGCTGCGGTCCGTCCCACCCGATACGCAGCCTTCGCATGGCCCTGGGCGGCTGGTACACACCGCGGAGCTGGCTCCACCACGTACAGCAGATGGGGATCATCCTTGTGCTCATCAGCGTACCGGTGGGTGCGGTCTTGCTCGCTCACCTGCATGATGACGGGGCGTCTTCCCGCATGAGCGGCTCGGCACTGCTTGGCGCGGTATTCGGCTTCGCCGCCGTGGCCAGTCCGCTGGTATGCCTGCTCAGCTGGGTCTGGCTCAGCCGCCGCTGGCAGCGGGTGAACATGGAGCTGCCGATGTTGGCACTGCTACCGGGTCTTGGTTCCAACGCGATGCGTAAACGAAACCTGCTGCGCGCCGCGCTGACGCGTCCGCTCGTTGCCCACGCGGCATGTCTAGCCGTCGGACTGATCGGTTGCCACTGGCTCACACGCGTTGCGCCACTGATCGGTGTGCAGGTGGTGGCGATCACAATCGGTGCCCTGGTCACCACTGGGCTAATGCTCGACATCCTCGGAGGGAAACCGCACTCACTTTGGACCGTAGCACCGTTGCTGGGCGCGGTGTTCGTGTTGCAGAACGTTGGCCTGGTGGTTACGGCAATGCTCGGCAGCAATCATGCGTCGGCTCATAGCACGACAATGCTCGCTGTACTGATGGCGGGCTGGCTACTGCTGGCCGGCTGGGCTACACGGCTAGCACTGGCGGGGTGGCGCGCACTGGAAGCCCGTCCGCAACCTTTCGTGGCCAATCCGGCATGAGCGTGGACATGTGGCATCTGCTCGGCCGGCGGCTCGCGCAACCGGAGCCCCACCCAGAGCTCGCCCAACGGGCAGCGCGTGTGCATCCGGAGCAAGGCGCATGAGTCTCAGCTCGACAATCCGTCCCGAATGGCTAGCAGTGCGCTCCCACCTGCCCTCGCCGCTGGCCCGGTCGTTGATCCTCGATCGCGTCGCCACCATGCCAAGCGCCTGGGCTGGATGGCGCTCATCACCGTGGCATTGGTGCTGGTCCAGATCATGGCTGTATACCAGTCGACGTCACTGCGCCTGCTGCTTTGGCCTGCCACCCTGCTGGTGATCGGCCTACACCTGCATCCGGCACAACGCGCGGCGCGGCCGGAGATTCTGCAGCAAGCCGCCCAACCCGGCGGTCACCACACCAACCACCCCAAGGATTGATGAATCGATGCGATGGATCACCCCCCAGCAACTGGCCCTCACCTACCGCATCCCGTGGATGGAAGCCGAGCGCATCGTGCGCGAGG
>JABLTH010010979.1_pt1 | contig 19135 bp, 16 predicted proteins | sample 7875711 | NCBI WGS metagenome assembly JABLTH01 (sample SAMN14941262, study PRJNA633318) | bioreactor metagenome | isolation source: bioreactor | place: China | collected 2019-03-05 | reverse complement strand
GGCTCGATGACAAGCTGAGGCTGTCGGCGCAGGAGGTCGATGCCTACAGCCCGTTGCGCCATGTCGGCAAGGGTGCGCCGACCGTGGTCGCGGTCGGCGGCGCGGAGCTGCCCGAACTCGTGCGTCATTCGGACGAGTATGCGGCAGCCTGTGCCACGGCCGGCGAAGCGGTCGAGCTGATCCACTTGCCGCATTGCACGCACTTTTCGGTACTCGACGACCTGGCGCATGCCGACGGCCGCTTGCTGCAGGCGCTGTCGGCACGCCGGGTGGAGTGAAGGATGGCGTGATCGGTGCCGGGCGCCACCGGGCGCCACCGGGGTGAACGCCGTGCCGGCAGGGCCGGCGCTGCTGCAATGCGATGGACGGCAGGTGGAACGCCGGCCATGGCAAGGCCGGCGATTCCGTTCGGAACGGTGCCCGTGGGCACCGTTTTTTTCTTGCATACTCGCCAGGCGGACTTCGCGGCACGCACGAGAGACGCTGTGTGTGCCGCGCGCCCGTCCTGGCGCGCCGCCGGTGCCGATGGCCGGCAGCCGGCGGCGCGGGGGCTCAGCCTGGTGCCGGATCAGAACGCATAGCGCACGCCCAGGGTGCCCTGCAGCGAGTGACCGCTGCCGCCGAACACCTGCATCGGCCGGATGTAAGGCGGTGGCGGCGGAAGGGGAAGGGAAGGGCATGGACATCGCGGAAACTCTGGAGCGGGTGTTGGACGGAGATGCCTGCGGGGGCAGGAGCGGTCCTGGGGACGGCGCGTACGCGCCAAGCCGGACCTGGCGGGAAAGTCCGGCACGCCGCGCGGCTTCGTCGGTCGCCGCCCGTTTCTCTCGCGCCGGGCGGGGTTTCCCCCCGGCTTTGCGCGCGTCGGCTGCCGTGCGTGGACGCGCGCGCATGCCGCCTTCAGTCAGCCAGAAAGTCAGCCAGGGCGGGATGGCCCGCCCGCGCCATCGGCCCCGCCCGCTTCGCCTACGTGGGTCCTACTCCGCATCGGCCTCCGCCGTCTCGGCTGCTCCCGTCTCGCCGTCGATCCGCTTCATGTTGTCCAGGATCTTCAGCAGGTAGTGCAGGGCGTGCGTCACGTCCTCCGTCGAGAAGCCCACCAGCAGTTCGCGGTAGAAGTCGGCGATCTTGGGCTGGGCCAGCACCAGCCAGACGTGACGCCCGGACTCGGTCATGGTCACGATGCGCGAGCGCCGGTCGGCCGGGTCCGGCGCGATGCCGACATGGCCATCGCGCTCCATGCGGCTGATCAGTCCGGACAGGTTCTGGCGGCTGACCATCAGGTAGCGCGCCAGGTCGCCGATGCTCATGCCCGCCTTCGCCTTGTCGCGCGAGAGCGCGCCGAGCACCGCCCACTGCTGGGTGGTCAGTCCTTCCTCTTCGACGGCACGCGATCCGGTTTTATGCAACATATTTGCACATTGGTAGAGCCGGAAGAACAGGTTGTTGGCCAGCGTCAGCTTAGCGTCTAGCGTCAATTGATTAGGGTTATCCATGGGAATTCCAAAGGCGAGCGACTTGCAATCGGGCGTGGCTATGCCTAATATACGTCAACATATTTACGTTATTGGCTTATCTCACCGACCTGCGATGACGCGCAGGCCGGATCACATCCAGCAATCCGACAAGTCACAAGGAGGCATCATGCAACGATTCGAGGGCAAGACGGTAGTGGTTACCGGCGGTGGCGGAGGCATCGGCGGCGCCACCTGCCGCCGCTTCGGCCGGGAGGGCGCGCGCGTGGCAGTGTTCGACCGCAACGCCGAGACCGCCGAGAGCGTGGCGGCGGCGATCCGCATGGACGGCGGCAGCGCCGAGGCCTTCGCCTGCGACATCACCGACCGCGCCAGCGTGGATGCCGCCGTGGCGGCGACCGCCTCGCGCCTGGGCCCCATCGACGTGCTGGTCAACAACGCCGGCTGGGATGTGTTCAAGCCCTTCACCAAGACCGTGCCGGCCGAGTGGGAGCGCCTGATCGCCATCAACCTGGTCGGCGCGCTGCACATGCATCACGCGGTACTGCCCGGCATGGTGGAACGCAGGTCCGGCCGCATCGTCAACATCGCCTCCGACGCCGCCCGCGTGGGCTCCTCGGGCGAGGCCGTGTATGCAGCCTGCAAGGGCGGCCTGGTGTCCCTGTCCAAGACCCTGGCGCGCGAGCATGCGCGCCACGGCATCACCGTCAACGTGGTCTGCCCGGGCCCGACCGACACCGCGCTGTTCGCCGAGTTCAAGGAGGGCGCGGGCGACCCCGACAAGCTGGTGGCGGCCTTCGCGCGCTCGATCCCGCTGGGCCGCATCGGCCAGCCCGACGACCTGCCCGGCGCCATCCTGTTCTTCGCCGGCGACGATGCCGCCTTCGTCACCGGCCAGGTACTGAGCGTGTCCGGCGGCCTGACCATGAACGGCTGAGGGCCGCACGCGCCCCCAACGCCATCCCGACGCCATCCGCAAGCCATCCGCAAGCCATCCGCGCGTAACCCAGCACAAACCGAAGCCACCGCAGGCAAGGAGACGACCATGAGCATCATTCCCTTCGAAGACATCCTGTACGAGGTCCGCAACGGCGTGGCCTGGATCACCATCAACCGGCCGGAGAAGATGAACTCCTTCCGCGGCCAGACCTGCGATGAACTGATCCGGGCCCTGAACAAGGCCGGCTATGACAAGAGCGTCGGCGCCATCGTGCTGGCCGGCGCCGGCGAGCGCGCCTTCTGCACCGGCGGCGACCAGTCGGCGCACGACGGCAACTACGACGGCCGGGGCACCATCGGCCTGCCGATGGAGGAGCTGCACGACGCCATCCGCAACGTGCCCAAGCCCGTGATCGCGCGCGTGCAGGGCTTCGCCATCGGCGGCGGCAATGTGCTGTGCACGATCTGCGACCTGACCATCTGTTCGGAGAAGGCGATCTTCGGCCAGGTGGGGCCCAAGATGGGGTCGGTCGATCCCGGCTATGGCACGGCCTTCCTCGCACGGGTGGTCGGCGAGAAGAAGGCCCGTGAGATCTGGTACCTGTGCCGCCGCTATTCGGGACAGGAAGCCGTGGCGATGGGCCTCGCCAATGCCTGCGTGCCGCACGAGCAGCTCGACGCCGAAGTGCAGAAGTGGGGCGAGGAGCTGTGCGAGCGCAGTCCGACCGCGCTGGCCATCGCCAAGCGCAGCTTCAATATGGACACCGCGCACCAGAGCGGCATCGCCGGCATGGGCATGTACGCGCTGAAGCTGTACTACGACACCGAGGAATCGCGCGAAGGCGTGGCGGCGCTCAAGGAGAAGCGCAAGCCCGAGTTCCGCAAGTACGCGAAGTAGGCGCCGATACAAGCGCCGATACAAGCAGCGGAACCAGCGCCCGAGCCGGCGCGACCGCTGCCCGGATCTCACCATGCGGCGCGGCGCGTCCCCGCGCGCCCGCTCCTTTTTGCCCCGCCTTGCCCAGGAGACAAGCCGATGAACCCCTATCTCAATGAAGACCTCGTCACGCTGGGCGACCACGCCCGGCGTTTCGCCACCGAGCGCATCGCGCCGGGCTACCAGGAGCGCGACGACACGCGCGTACTCGACCGTACCCTGATGCGGGAGATGGGCGAGATGGGTTTCATCGCCCCGGAACTGCCGGAAGCGTATGGCGGCCAGGACCTGGGCTGCCTTGCCGCCGGCGTGATCCACGAGGAGGTGGCCCGGGCCGACCTGAGCCTGTCCTATATCAACCTGCTGGCTTCGCTCAACGGGCAGATCCTGGCGCACCACGGCAGGCCGGAGGTGGTGCGCCCCTGGCTGACGCGGCTCACGCGCGGCGAAGTGCTGCTGGCGATCGCGCTGACCGAACCGCGCGGCGGCTCCGATGCCGCCAACCTGCGGCTGCGGGTCGAGCGCGTCGGCGACGAGTACGTCATCAACGGCGAGAAGACCTCGATCTCGGCGGCCGACCAGGCCGATGCGGCGGTGGTGTTCGGCCGCACCGGCAGCATCGAATCCGCGGCGCACGGCGTGACCGCGCTGCTGGTGCCGATGGACCTGCCCGGCATCACGACCAGCCGCTTCGACTGCCACGGCCAGCGCGCCATCGGGCGCGGCTCGATCTTCTTCGAGAACGTGCGCGTGCCGCCCGACCACCGTCTCGGTGACGAGAACAAAGGCTTCGTGCAGGTGATGCAGGGCTTCGACTTCTCGCGTGCCCTGATCGGCCTGCAGGTGCTGGCGGTGGCGCGCGTGGCGCTGGAGGAGACCTGGGCCTACGTGGCCGAACGGCAGGCGTTCGGCAAGCCGCTGTCGGCCTTCCAGGGCGTTTCGCATCCGCTGGCCGATTTCGACACCCAGGTGGTGGCGGCACGCCTGCTGTGCCTGCAGGCGCTGTGGCTGAAGGACAACGGCGCGCCGCACAGCGCGGAGGCCGCCATGTGCAAGTGGTGGGCCCCGAAGCTGGCCTACGACGTGGTCCACCAGTGCCTGCTGATGCACGGGCATGGCGGCTATGACCGCGGCCTGATGGAGCAGCGCCTGCGCGATGTGCTGGGCTTCCAGATCGGCGACGGCACCGCGCAGATCATGAAGACCATCATCGCCCGCGACCGCGCCGGCCGCGCCGCGGTGCCGGCCTGAGCCGGCGCGCGTTCCCGCGCGGCCTGGCGCGGCCTGACCACGTCATCCCGCCACCCGCCGACACGCGCCACCAAGCCACCACACAAGAAGGGAGACAACACATGGAATTCGACGCCGTCCTGCTGCCGCCGCGCCGTGCCGCGAGCATTGCCCGGGGGGAGTGGCTCGACCGCACCATCAACGACGCGCTCGACGCCTGCGTGCGCGACTGCCCGGACCAGCGCGCGCTGTGCGCGGTCAGCCTCGACCGCGGCGAGACGCGCGCCTTCACCTACCGCGAGCTGGCGGCCCTGGCCGACCGTATCGCCGTGGGCCTGGCACGGCTGGGCGTGGGCCGCAACGACGTGGTGGCCATGCAGCTGCCCAACGGCTGGCACTTCACGCTGCTCTACCTGGCCTGCTCGCGCCTCGGCGCCGTGCTCAACCCGCTGATGCCGATCTTCCGCCAACGCGAGCTGTCCTTCATGCTGCGCCATGGCGAGGCCAAGGTGCTGGTGGTGCCGCGCCGCTTCCGCGGCTTCGACCATGAAGCCATGGCGCGCGCCCTGCTGCCGGAGCTGCCGGCGCTGCGCCGGCTCGTGGTGGTGGATGGGGAGGGCGCCGACAGCTTCGATGCGCTGCTGGCGGCGCCCGCCTGGGAGCGCGAGCCCGACGCGGCCGCCATCCTCGCCGCCGGCCGGCCCGGCCCGGACGACATCACCCAGCTCATCTACACCTCGGGCACCACCGGCGAGCCGAAGGGGGTGATGCACTCGGCCAATACCCTGTTCTCGAACATCGCGGCCTATGCGCAGCGGCTGCATCTCGGCCGCGACGACGTGATCCTGATGGCCTCGCCGATGGCGCACCAGACCGGCTTCATGTACGGGCTGATGATGCCGATCCTGCTGCAGGCCGGCGTGGTGCTGCAGGACATCTGGGACCCGGTCCGGGCGGCGGCGCTGATTCGCGCGCATGGCATCACCTTCACCATGGCGTCGACGCCTTTCCTGACCGACCTGACCCGCACCGTGCGCGAGGGGGGAACCGGTGGAGAGGGCGGCGAGGGTGGCGAGGGCCTGCCCAGCCTGCGCACCTTCCTGTGCGCAGGCGCGCCCATTCCCGGCCCGCTGGTGGAGCAGGCGCGCCGGGCGCTGGGCGCGAAGATCGTCTCGGCCTGGGGCATGAGCGAGAACGGCGCCGTCACGCTGACCCGTCCCGAGGACGACGACGTGCGGGCCTCGACCACCGATGGCTGCCCGCTGCCCGGGGTGGAAGTGGCGGTGGTCGACGCCGCCGGCGAGCGCCTGCCGCCCGGCGAGGCGGGCCGGCTGCTGGTGCGCGCCTGCTCGAACTTCGGCGGCTACCTCAAGCGGCCGCAGTGGAACGCCACCGATGCCGACGGCTGGTTCGACACCGGCGACCTCGCGCGCCTGGATGCCGAGGGCTACCTGCGCATCAGCGGGCGCAGCAAGGACGTGATCATCCGTGGCGGCGAGAACATTCCCGTGTTCGAGATCGAGGCCCTGCTGTACCGGCACGAGGCGGTCGCGCAGGTCGCCATCGTCGGCTATGCCGACGAGCGCCTGGGCGAGCGTGCCTGTGCCGTGGTGGTGCCCAAGGCCGGCCGCCGGCTCGACTTCGCCGGGATGGTGGATTTCCTCAAGGCCCACAAGGTGGCCATCCAGTACATCCCGGAGCGGCTGGTGCTGTGCGAGGCGATGCCGGCCACGCCCGCGGGGAAGATCCAGAAGTTCCGCCTGCGCGACATGCTGCGCGATGGCACCTTGTAGCGCCGCGCCGGCCCGCCGCCCGCGGCGGCCGGCGATCTGCAACGCGTATCACGGCGCAGTGAGGTCGGGGCGGCCGCCCGTCTAGGCCCGGCCTTCCAGCGCCACGAACACGCTGCCGTCCTCGATACGGATGGGGAAGGTGCGCAGGTCCTCGCTGAGCGGTGCGCACATGGCCTTGCCGCTGCGCACGTCGAAGCGTCCCTGGTGCAGCGGGCATTCGATCTCGTGGCCTTCGAGGAAGCCGTCGCACAGCCTGGCGTTGCCGTGCGTGCACAGGTTGTCGGTGACGTAGACGGCGCCGTCCACGCCGTAGACGGCCAGTTCGCGGCCGCCGGCCTGCACCGCGACGACATCGTCGGCGGGCACGGCGGCGAGTTCGATCAGCCTGGTCCATTGGGTTGTCGTAGTCATGGCGATTCTCGCGGGTGCGGTGGGTGATAGAGGGTGGATGGCGGGTGGCAATCCGGTGCGGGGCGGTCCGGGGCGGGACGGCGCGCTTGCGGCCGCCACGTGTCCCGACGCGGCGGCATCAGATCGGGTAGATCAGCGAGTTGGGGATCAGCTCGCTGTCGAACACGCACAGGCGCGCCGCGAACTTCAGGCCGTCCCCGGTGCGCACGATGGTGTCGAGATAGCGTCCCACGTTGAACACGGTGGTCAGCGCGTCCGGCTTGGTGCGGAACACCGCGTAATTGGCCTCGGCGCGGATGCGCTCGCCGTCGTCGGCGAGGATGCGCGGCACGCCGACCACATGGCGCTGGTAGTAGGGGTCATGGAAGATGGTCTCGGTGGCGCCGTAGACCCGGTCCTTGAGCATGCCCTTGCTCTCGAAGGCGAGGGTGGCCAGCGGCAGGCCGCGCTCGTGGTTCTCGCGCGGCTGGACCCGGTAGACGCAGTCCTCGGTGAAGAACTCCGGCCACTGGTCCCAGTCGCCGTTGTCGAGCGCGGCGGCGTAGTCGGCGTAGAGGGCGAGCAATTGCTGGTAGGTGGGGAAGTCGAGCATCTCAGGCCTCCATCACGCGGCGCCAGTAGGCGTACATGGAACGGATCAGGGTTTCGGTGACCATGTGGTCGGCCTCCGCGGTGTCGCGCCCGCCCAGTTCGGCGACGGTGCGGTGCCAGGGCTTCTGCGCGAAGCCTTCCTGCGAGAACTCGATCACCTCGCCGTCGTCGGCGGAGACGAAGCCGGCCGGGCCGAACAGGTTGGCCTGGCGCAGGCGGCGGCGCGTCATGGCCTCGTCGTCGCCGGCAAAGCCGAAGTGGGTCCAGACGAAGTCGAAGGAGCCGTGCCCGTCGGGCTGGATGTGGCGGGTCGAGACCGAATTGACCTGCTGCTGGATGATGACGCTGGGAAACAGCGTCATCATCACCGCGGTGGGGCCGCCCCACCAGTCCTCCTGCACCACGTCGAGGAAGCGGTCGTCATGCAGCCGCATCTGGTCCTTGAAGCTGGACACGCCGCTGGTCACTTCGCCCTGGCCGCCGCTGCCGCGCGTGGAGATCATGGCGGCGTGGCGGCCGTGCCCGTCCATCTTCAGCGCGGAGCGGTTGTCGGCGCGCCACAGGCCGAAGGTGACGAACCAGGTATGCAGCAGGCCGGGATGGTAGGGGTCCTTGATGTTCTCCTGCATCAGCTTCCAGTTGCCGGGAATGCGCTGCCGGCTGTAGCCGAGGATGGTGAGCGCGCGGCCGTCGAAGACGCGGTCGAAATAGTGCAGCATGGTGGGGCCGAGGTAGTCCTCCAGCGGCGGTACCGTGTGGTCGAAGGAGGCGAACACCACGCCGTGGCGCGTCGCCACCTTGAGCCGGGTCAGGCCGTGCTCCTTGGGGTCGAAGTCGGCCGGCATGCCGCCGTTGACCTTGCCGTCGAGCTTGACGCCGCGGCGGAACGGCACGCCGACCAGGTTGCCCTTGAGGTCGTAGTTCCACTGGTGGTAGGGGCAGGTGAAATCCTTGCGGTTGCCGAAGCGCTCGCGGCAGAAGCGCACGCCGCGGTGGGCGCAGACGTTTTCCACCACGTGGATTTCGCCGTCGGCCGCGCGCGTGACGATGACCGAGCGCTCGCCGACGACGGTGCGCTTGAAGTCGCCCGGATGGGGAATCTCGGCCTCCAGCGCCACGTAGCACCAGTGGCCGGCATAGAAGAAGCGCTCCAGTTCGCGCTGGTGGATGGCCTCGTCCGTGTAGGCCTGGAAGGGCACGCGGCTGGAGCCGTCGCCTTCCCAGGCGGGCGGGTGGAAGCGCAGCGGGGCTTCGTTCATGTGTGTCTCCTGTGGTCGGCCCGCGTCATGGCAAGGCGTGCGGGCGGGATCGCGAAAGGGAAGGGGAACAAGGCAAACGGGAACGGGACACGCGGCGGGCGGGCCCCGGCCCCGGGCGTTCAGTCGCCGCTGGCGTGGAAGGCGTCGGCGTGGATGCTGGCCGGCGCCACCCCCTTGCGCTGCAGCAGCGCGCTGGCCGCCTCGACCATCGCGGGCGCACCGGCGAGATAGGCGGTCCAGCCCGGCAGCGCCGGCCAGTCGTCGTCGACGGCCTGCGTGACCAGGCCGCCGCGATAGCCGTCGCCGGGTGCCGGCGCGCCGTCGGCGACTACCACGTGGCAGGCCAGGCCGGGCAGTTCGCGCCGCAGCGCCTGCAGCCATGGCTGGCCGTAGACATCGCGTTGCGAGCGCGCGCCGAAGTAGACGTGGACATCGTTGTCCATGCCGGCCTCGGCCATGCCGCGCAGGATGGACAGCACCGGCGCCAGGCCGGTGCCGCCGGCCACGCACAGGATCGGGCCGGTGGTCTTGCGGCGCAGGTAGGCGGTGCCGAGCGGCCCGCCGACGCGCACCGCGTCGCCCACCTTCAGCGCGCCGGCGATGTAGGCAGTGACGCGGCCGCCGGGCACCAGGCGCACGTGGAACTCGATCTCATCCGGGTTCGGCGTGACCGCCATCGAGTAGGGGCGCGCGTGCTGCGGGGTGAACTGCAGCATGGCGTACTGGCCCGGCGAGAAGGCGAAGGGTTTGTTCAGCCGCAGGCGCAGCCGCCTGATGTCGTGCGTCAGTGCCTCGATGGCCGTCACCGTGGCCTTGAGCAGGCGGGCAGGGTGGACCACCACCTCGTCGATCTCGGGCAGCTCGACGGCGCAGTCTTCGACCAGGGTGGCCTGGCAGGCCAGGATCTGCTGTCCGGCGCATATCTCGGCCGCCGCGCCGGCGCCATCGGCCACGCGCACCTTGCCGGCGGCGAGGCGGCAGCGGCAGGTGCCGCAGCGGCCGGCCATGCAGCTATAGGAAACGGGGATCTCGTGGGCGCGCAGGGCCTCGAGCAGGTTGGTCCCGGCGGGAACCTCGAGGGCGCGCTGCAGGGGCTGCAGGGTCAATCGCATGCCAGTGTCTCCGGTCTGGTCTTGGGTGGGGGCTGCCGCGCCGGCGCTTGCCGCCGTGCGCCACCGGGCACAGCCACATGCCGTGACGTGCCGCGATGCGTTGCTATGTGTCGCTATGTGTCGCTATGGTGCCGCGCCCTAGGATATAAATAAATCGAAGATCATTGATACGTCATATCACCAGGGGTGATAATGCGAAGCCGCCGGGCACCGCCGGCAACCGCCGGCAACCTGAAGGAGGGCAAGCATGGAACTGCAGGACGTCGACCTGAACCTGCTGGTGGTATTCCACGAACTGCTGCGCCGGCGCCGCGTGTCGGCGGTGGCGCAGGCGCTGGGCATGTCGCAGCCGGCCGTCAGCAATGCGCTGAACCGCCTGCGCCGCCTGCTCGGCGACGAGCTGTTCCTGCGTACCGCCAAGGGCATGATCCCGACGCCGCTGGCCGAGCGCCTGGCCAGCCCGATCGGTGAGTCGCTCGATGCCATCCACCACACGCTCAATGCCAGCGCCGGCTTCGAGCCGGCGGCGAGCCAGCGCGCCTTCACCGTGGCCATGACCGATATCGGCGAGATCTATTTCCTGCCGGCCCTGATGCAGAAACTCGGCGAGGTGGCGCCGGGCGTGACCCTCAGCACGGTGCGCAACCAGGGCGACACGCTGCAGGGCGAGATGGAGAGCGGCCGGGTCGACCTGGCGATCGGCTTCCTGCCCGACCTGCAGAGCGGCTTCTTCCAGCGCCGCCTGTTCCGCCAGCGCTATGTCTGCCTGTTCCGCCAGGGACATCCGCTCGAGGCCGGCGGCATCACGCTGGCGGCCTTCCGCGCCGCCGAGCACGTCTCCATCGTGGCCGAGGGCACCGGCCACGGCATGGTCGACCAGGCCATCCAGCGCGCCGGCGTGGCGCGCCACGTGCGGCTGCGCGTGCCGCATTTCGTCGCGGTCGGGCACATCCTGCAGACCACCGACCTGATCGCGGTGGTGCCGGAGGCCTACGCGCAGCGCACGCTGGCGCCGTTCGGCCTGCAGACGGCGCCTTGCCCGGTGCGCATTCCCGACATCGCCATCCATGTGCTGTGGCACGCCAAGAACCATCGCGAGCCCGGCAACCAGTGGCTGCGGCAACTGGTGGTGGAGACCTTCGCGCGCTGAGCGCGGCCGGGGCGGCGCCGCTCAGCCTGGCTGTTCGAGCACGGCGCGCAGCTTGCGTACGCCCGCTTCCAGCGCTTCGGCGGGGAAGCCGCCGAAGCCCAGCACCAGGCCGGGCCGCCCCGGCCGGCTGCCGTACATCGGCGAGACCGGCCGCACGGCCACGCCGGCCGCCAGCGCGCGGCTGGCGACGTCGACGTCGTCGCGGCCGTGCGGCAGCCACAGCAACAGGTGCATGCCCTGGTCGCTGGGCTGCAGCGTGGCCAGCCCGCCGAGCTGGTCGCCGATGGCGCGCACGAGCGCCGCCCGGCGCTCGCCATAGAGCGCGCGGATGCGGCGCAGGTGCAGGTCGAACGCGCCCTCGCGCAGGTAGGCGGCCACCACGTGCTGGTCGGCGGTGGGCGCGTGCCGGTCGAGGATGGTGCGTGCCCCGGCGAAGGCATCGGCCAGCGGCGGTGGCACGATGGCATAGCCGAGCCGCAGCGCGGGAAAGAGCACCTTGCTGAAGGTGCCGAGATAGATCACGCGGGACGGATCCAGGCCCTGCAGCGAAGGAAAGGGATGGCCGGCGTAGCGCAGCTCGCTGTCGTAGTCGTCCTCGACGATCCAGGCTTCCTGCTCGCGCGCCCAGGCCAGCAGGGCGAGCCGGCGCGGCATGCTCATCGGCATGCCGAGCGGATACTGGTGCGAGGGCGTGACGAAGGCCGCGCGGGCCGCCGGGCAGTCGGCGGCGGCGCGCGCGACGTCGAGGCCGCCGTCGTCGAGCGCGGCGCGGTGCACGCGCACGCCGGCATCGTCCAGCACCGCGCTCAGGCCAGGGTAGGCCGGATCCTCGGCCCACACCGTGTCGCCGGGTTCCAGCAGCACCCGTGCCGCCAGGTAGAGTCCCTGCTGGGTGCCGGCGGTGACGATGACCTGCTCCGGTGCGCAGGCGACCGCGCGCGCCTTGCGCACATGTTCGGCGATGGCCTGGCGCAAGGCCGCCACGCCGCGCGGGTCGCCATAGCCGGCCGCTCCGCCCTCGAGCGCGCGCACGCGCCGGCTCAGGCGCCGCCAGCCCTCGTCCGGCGCGGCGGCCGCGTCCGGCGTGCCGATGGCGAAGGGCGCCGGCGGCAGCGGTGCCAGGGCGCGCGCGATGGCGGCGTAGCGTTGCGCCCGCGCCCCCGCAAGCGGTGCGGCGGCCGGCGCGCGCGCCGGCTGTGGCGGGACGGCGTCGGCCGCATGGCCGGCCAGCAGCCGCGCCACGCGCGTGCCGGCGCCGACGCGCGCTTCCAGGTAGCCTTCCGCCGCGAGCTGCTCGAACACCTCGGTGACCGTGCCGCGCGCGATGCCCAGCCCGGCCGCCAGCGCGCGGGTCGAGGGCAGGCGTTCGCCGGCCTGGAGCGCGCCCCGGGCGATGGCCTCGCGCAGCAGGCGGGCCAGTTGCTGGCCGACGCGGCCGGCGTTGCGGTCGAGGGCGCCCAGCGCCGGCAGGTCGAGGGTGGTGCGTTGCCTGGGCATTGGAAAGTGGTCCACATCCGGTGGTGTAAATGGACCTCAAATATAGGCCACTTCTGCGCGAGAATGGCGTCTGCGGCAGGGCCGGAGCGGCCCGCCCGAGACGATTCCACCCCACAGGAGTGCCTTATGTACCGCCCGGCCATGTTCCGCGAGGACCGCCCCGAGATCCTGCACGCGCTGATGCGCGCCCATCCGCTCGCCACCCTGGTGACGGCGGGCAGCCAGGGGCTGGAGGCCAACCTGCTGCCCTTCCTGCTGGCCGAGGTGGACGGTGCCTGGGTGCTGCGCGCACACCTGGGCCGCGCCAACGGGCAGCTCGCCGCGCTGCGTGAGGGCGGGCCGGCGCTGGTGATCTTCCAGGGGCCGGATGCCTATGTCAGTCCGGCCTGGTATCCGTCCAAGGCCGAGCACGGCAAGGTGGTGCCGACCTGGAACTACGCCACGGTGCAGGCACGCGGCACGCCGCGCGTGATCGAGGACGCCGCCTGGCTGCGCGCCCAGATCGAGGCGCTGACCGGCCAGCAGGAGGCCGGGCGCGAGGCGCCGTGGCAGGTCGGCGACGCTCCGCAGGATTTCATCGAAGCCACGATGCGCGCCATCATCGGCCTGGAGATTCCCATCGACAGCCTCGAAGGCAAGTGGAAGGTCAGCCAGAACCGTGGCGAAGCCGACCGGGCCGGCGTGGTGGCCGGGCTGCGCCGCGAAGGCGCGCGCACGGGAGACGGCGAAGCGATGGCGATGCTGGTGACCCAGGGCGGCGGCGCGGCGCCGGCGGCCTGAGGCGTTCCGGCCCGGCGCCTGGGAGCCGGGTCACCGGCAAGCCGGGAAGGCTGCGCGCCGGGTCAAGCGTTTTACCGGCCGCGGGCGCCACAAGCGGCGCTGGCGTGGCGCTTGGGCGACAGAGCGGGCGGCGCGGGCGCCACCGGCACGGCGGCGGCCCGCCAGCACGGTCGGTTTTGGTAGCATTCAGGGTTTTCCGCTACCCGGCGCCGCACGGGGTGCCGCCCGGCATCCAGGTTCGGCGGCGCCAGTGCCATGACTCCGGCCCAGATCAAGACCTTTTTCGCCGCCCGGCTGCAGCGCCTGCGGCGTCCCACCCGCCGTGAACTGGCCCTGGGCATCGCCGCCGTGCCGGCGCTGTTCCTGCTCTATGTGCTGGTGCTGATCCCGTTCACGCCGGGCATCAGCGACATCCGCAAGGCCAAGCAGGACCGGCCCGCGCAGATCCTGTCGGCGGATGGCAAGGAGCTGGCGCTGTTCAAGTGGGCCAACCGCGAATGGGTGCCGCTCGACGAGATCTCGCCCGAGGTGGTCAAGGCCCTGGTCGCCACCGAGGACCACCGCTTCTACCAGCACCACGGCATCGACTGGCGCCGCCTCGCCTCGGCCGCCCTGCGCACCGCCTCGGGCGACCGCCAGGGTGGCTCCACCATCACCCAGCAGCTGGCCCGCAATCTCTATCCGGACGAGATCGGGCGCGCGCCGACGCTGACGCGCAAGCTCAAGGAAGCCATCACCGCGCTCAAGATCGAGGCGCTGTACAGCAAGAACGAGATCCTCGAGACCTACCTGAACACGGTCCCCTTCCTGTACAACGCCTTCGGCATCGAGATGGCGGCGCGCACCTATTTCGGCAAGTCGGCCGACAAGCTCGACGTGCTGGAGAGCGCCACGCTGATCGGCATGCTCAAGGGCAACAGCTACTACAACCCGGTGATCAACCCCGAGCGCTCGCTGCAGCGGCGCAACACGGTGCTGGCGCAGATGGTCAAGCGCGGCGTGCTGGACCCGGCCAGGTATGCGCAACTGCAGAAGCGCCCGCTGCGCATCGACTTCGAGCGCCAGGACGAGGAGCCCGGCCCGGCGCCCCATTTCGCCCAGCAGCTGCGCAAGTGGCTGATCGGCTGGGCCGACCGCAACGACTACAACATCTACACCGACGGCCTGGTGGTGCGCACCACCATCGACTCGCGCCTGCAGGCCTTCGCCAACCAGGCGCTGGCGCGCCAGACGCGCCAGCTGCAAGGCATCGCCGACGCGGCCTGGAACGGCCGCACCGGCTGGCGTCCCGAGCAGGAGCTGGTGCGCGCCTTCGTGCGCGAGACGCCGCAGTACCGCGCCGCGCGCGACGCCGGCGCCAGCGCCGACGATGCGCTCAAGCACCTGCTGGCCGACCGCGCCTTCATGCAGGACCTGCGCCAGCAGAAGACCATGATCCAGGCCGGCTTCATCGCCATCGATCCGCGCGACGGCGCCATCAAGGCCTGGGTGGGCAGCCGCGACTTCGCCCTCGACGCCTTCGACCATGTCCAGCAGGCGCGGCGCCAGCCCGGCTCCACCTTCAAGCCCTTCGTCTACGGCGCAGCCTTCGCCCAGGGCGCGCGGCCGGAGGACACCTATCCCGATCAGGCGGTGTCCATCCCCATGCCCGGCGGCGAGGTCTGGAGCCCGAGCGACGAGTCGCCGCCCACCGGCATGCCGATCTCCCTGCGCGATGCCCTGGCGCAGTCGCGCAACCGCATCACCGCGCAATTGATGCAGAGCGTCGGCCCCGACCAGGTGGCGCGGCTGGCGCGCGCCATGGGCGTGCGCCAGAGCCCGCTGGAAGCGGTGCCGTCGCTGGCGCTGGGCACCAGTCCGGTGAGCCTCAAGGAGATGGTGTCGGCCTATGCCACCATCGCCGACGGCGGCGAGTACATCGCGCCGATGATGGTGACCCGTATCGAGGACGCCAAGGGCGAGGTGCTGGCCGAATTCCAGCCGGCGCGCGCGGAGCGGGCGCTGTCCTTCGATGCCACGCAGACCCTGCTCGACGTCATGCGCGGCGTGGTCGACCGTGGCACCGGTACCGCCATCCGTACGCGCTTCGGCATCCGTGCCGACGTGGCCGGCAAGACCGGCACCACGCAGGACAATGCCGACGGCTGGTTCATCCTGATGCATCCGGAACTGGTGGCGGGGGCCTGGGTCGGCTTCAACGACAGCCGCGTGACGCTGCGCAGCGACTACTGGGGGCAGGGCGCGCACAGCGCGCTGCCCATCGTCGGCGATGTCTTCCAGCGCGCGTTGCGCACGCGCCTGGTCGACGCCCGCGTGCGCTTCCCCGAGGAGCAGGAGCCCGGCTTGTTCGGCGCCTGGTTCGCCAAGCTGCGCGAGCGCCTGCGCCAGCTGTTCGCGCCGGCCCCGGCGCCCGAGGCAGCCGCGCCACGCGCGGCGCGGCCAGCGCGCAGCGCGCCGGCCGAAACGCCGGTCCAGGCCGCCAGCGAGGCCGCTTCGGCGCCCGTTGCCGGGCCGGCGCCGGCATCCGATGCCGCGGCCGCCGATGCCGGCCAGCCGGGTCCGGCGGCCGGTGCCATCGCGGCAAGTGCCGCCGCCGCCGCGCCGCCCCAGGCGCCGCCTGCCGTGACCACCGCACCGCCGCCGGGCGCGGGCGCCACCATGCCGGCGCCGGCGGGGACGCCGGCATCGGCTCCGGCTTCGATGCTCTAGGACCTAGGCCCCAGGACCTAGGCTCCGGGCGCCGGCTTTCAGGCTTCCAGGCTTCCGGTCCCAGGTTCAACACCAGCCGGCGCCGCGGCGCTCCCCGCGCCCGGACGGGTAGGGCGACGGTCGCGTCAGGCGGGCCGCCGGCCCGCTGCATAGACGTGGAAGCGTTCCAGCTGCGCCTCGCTGTCGGCGATGGCGCGCGTGCCGGCCGCGCCGCTATGCTTGACCAGCAAGGCCGCCAGCGTCTGCGCCACCGCGAGGGCGGGCACCACGGAGGGCAGCAGCGATGGCGTGGCGGTGGCGGCCAGGACCAGCGCGGCGGCGCCGGGCGCGATCGGCGAGACCGGGCTGTCGGTGATGGCGACCACTTGCGCGCCCCGTTCGCGGGCGAACTCGACCGCCGTCACGGCGGCCTGCGCATAGGGCGCGAAGCTGAACGCGGCCAGCGCATCGTCGGGGCCGATCCGCCGCAGTTCGTCGGCCAGCGTGCCGCCCACGCCTGACAGCAGGGTGACGTTGTCCAGGCACATGCCGCAGGCGTAGCTGAAGTAGTAGGCCACCGGATACAGGCTGCGCAGTCCCAGCACGTAGATACGGCGAGCGCGCGCCAGCGCCGCGTGCGCGCGCTTCAGCGCGGGCAGCGCCGCGGCGCCCAGGGTCTGCTCGAGGTTGCCGGCCTCGGCTTCGAGCAGCTGTGCCAGCAGGCCGGCATCGCTGTCGTCGCGCGCCTGCGCCCGCAGCGCGGTGGCGCGGCGCGAGAAGCCGGGCTCGCCGGCGGCCAGCCAGCGGCGGTAGGGCTCGCGGAACGCCTCGTAGCTGTCGAATCCCAGCTGGCGCGCCAGCCGCAGCATGACGCCCGACTGCAGCGCGGCCTTGGCCGCCACCGCGCGCATCGACAACAGGGCGATGTCCTGGGGATGGTCGATGGCATGGCGCGCCGCCTGCTGCAGCTTGGGGGGGAGTTGAGCGAACTGCTGTTCGATCCGTTGGTCGATGTCGGCCTTTTCCATCAGGGCTCCGTGGCTGTCGCGGCAGATTATGGCCGATCGCGCGGCGCCAGCGCCCCGGCCACGGCCAGGTCGATGGCGCGCGCCAGCGTGGCGACGGCCTGTTCCAGCTGTTCCGGGCTGCTGAGATAGGGCGGTGCCAGCAGCACGTGGTCGCCGTGTTCGCCATCGATGGTGCCGCCGCCCGGATAGCACAGCAGGCCGAGCTGCTGCGCCTGGTGCTTGACCGCGGCATGCAGCCGCAGCGCCGGCGCGAAGGGCGTGGCGCCGTGGCGCTCGCGCACCAGTTCCACGGCCCAGAACAGCCCGCGGCCGCGCACGTCCGCCACATGCGGATGGCCGTCGAATTGCCGCGCCAGCAGCGCGCCGAGCGTGTCGCCCAGCCTGGCCACCCGTTCCACCAGGCCGTCGCGCGCGACGATGCGCTGCACCGCCAGCGCGGCCGCGCAGGCGACCGGATGCCCCACATAGGTGAAGCCGTGCTGGAAGGCGCCGGAGCCCGCCCGGATGGCCTCGACCACGCGGTCGTGCGCCAGCACCGCACCGATCGGCTGGTAGCCGCCACCCAGGCCCTTGGCCAGCGTGAGGAGGTCGGGCTGCACGCCTTCCTGCTCGAAGGCGTGATAGCTGCCGGTCCGGCCCAGCCCGCACATCACCTCGTCCAGCAGCAACAGCACGCCGTGGCGATCGCACACCTGGCGGATCTTGCGGAAGTACCCGGGCACCGCCGCCACGGCACCCGCCGTGGCGCCCACCACCGTTTCCGCCACGAAAGCCGCCACCGTGTGCGGGCCGAGGCGCTGCAGCGTGGCCTCCAGCTCCGCGCCCAGGCGGTCCCCGTAGGCGGCGTCGGTCTCGCCGGGCTGCCGGTGGCGGAAGGGGAAGCAGGGCGAGACATGATGGCTCTCGATCAGCACGGGTTCGTACCAGGCGCGCCGCGCGGCATTGCCGCCGATCGCCAGCGCCGCCAGCGTGTTGCCGTGGTAGCTCTGGCGCCGGGCGATGTAGCGGTAGCGCTGCGGCTCGCCCCGCTCGACATGGTATTGGCGGGCCAGCTTGAGCGCGGTCTCGATCGCCTCGGAGCCGCCCGCGACGAAGTAGGCGTTGCCCAGCCCGGGCGGGCTGCGCTCGGCCAGCAGCGCAGCGAGGGACTCGGCCGCCTCGGTGGTGAAGAAGCTGGTGTGGGCATATTCGAGCCGGTCCATCTGTTCCCGCACGGCGGCGCGCACTTCGGCGTGGGCGTGGCCCAGGCAGGACACGGCGGCGCCGCCGGAGGCGTCGAAGTAGCGCTTGCCGTCGCGGTCGACGATATAGGCCCCGTCGCCGTACGCGGCCAGCGGCAGGGGCGAGCGGGGATTGCGGTGGATGATGTGGGTCATGGCGGTGGCGGTGGCGGAAAGGGGAGGCGGCTGGACTCGCGGAAAGATCAAATGGTATATTTTGTGTGTAAATAGATCAAATGGTCTTTCTGGGGGCGGCAGGCCATGCGCATCATCAGAATGCGCAGCACCCTTTCCCCCTTTCTGCCCTTCCCCTTCCAACCTTGGGATTGCTGGAGACTTGCCATGCCTGGATCGAAGCTTCTGCGCTGCCTCGCGGTCGGCGCCCGACTGGGGCGCGCGCTGGCGCGGCCGCTGCAGGTGGCGCTGCTTGCGTCAGCGTTGCCGTTGTCGGCGGGCGCCGCACCGCCGCCGGCCTGGCCCGAGCGCCCGTTGCGGCTGGTGGTGCCGTTCGCCGCCGGGGGTACCACGGACCTGCTGGGGCGCCTGGTCGCGGAAGGGCTGCGCCAGCAGCTGGGCCAGAGCGTGGTGGTGGCCAACAAGGCCGGCGCCGGCGGCAGCCTCGGCGCGGCCGAGGTCGCGCGGGCCGCGCCGGACGGCTATACCTTGCTGCTGGGCACGCCCGGCACGCAGGTCATCAATGCCCTGGTCTACAAGCACGTCGGCTATGACCCGCGCAAGGACTTCGTTCCGGTCGCCTGGCTGGCGGATGTGCCGAACGTCGTGCTGACCCGGCCCGGTTCCGGCCTGAACAGCATGGATGACCTGCTGCGGGCGGCGCGGGCCCGGCCCGGCGCCTTGCACTGGGGCTCACCCGGTATCGGCAGCTCCGGCCACCTGGCGCTGGAAATGGTCAAGCGCATGGGCGGGGTGGAGATCGCGCATGTGCCGTACAAGGGCGCGAGCCAGGCCACCAGTGACCTGCTGGGCGGACAGATCGAACTGTCCGCCGACAACCTGCCGACCGC
>JABLTH010097329.1_pt1 | contig 19140 bp, 8 predicted proteins | sample 7875711 | NCBI WGS metagenome assembly JABLTH01 (sample SAMN14941262, study PRJNA633318) | bioreactor metagenome | isolation source: bioreactor | place: China | collected 2019-03-05 | reverse complement strand
GCCGACGCCGGGGTCTCGCACAACACGGCGCGCGCGTGGCTCTCCGTGCTCGAAGCGAGTTTCATCTGCTTCCGCGTCCCCGCCTGGCATCGCAACGTGCGGAAGCAGTTCGTGAAGGCGCCCAAACTGCACTTCGTCGACAGCGGGCTCGCGTGTCACCTGCTCGGCATCACGGAGCCGGACCAACTGCGCCATCATCCGCTGCGCGGCGCCATTTTCGAATCGTGGGTCGCGTCGGAGATCCTGAAGTGGCGCACGCACCGCGGCCTCGAGCCCGCGCTGCACCACGTGCGAACGGCCAAGGGGCTCGAGGCGGACCTGCTCGTCGAGACAGGCGGTGGCCGGATCGCGGTCGAGGCGAAGTCGGGTGTGACGGTGCCCGCGGAGGCGACCACCGGCCTCCGGGAAGCGATCGCAACGCTGCTCCCGCACGATACGACGCGCGCGGCCTCGGCCCGCATCGTCTACGGCGGCGAATCCGCGCACCACGTCGGCGGCATCGACCTGGTGCCATGGCTGCGAGTCGCGGACGTGGTGTGGGACCCGAACGCGTCGCAGCGCTAGCGAACGCGGCGCCGCGCGAAGATCAAGGACAGGCGTTGAACCGGCTGCGCTCGGCGCAGCAGCCGGCGCCGAGCGTGCCCTGGCGTCCGCTCCCGTCGACGGCGGTGATCAGGTAGAAGAACGCGGCGCTCGCCGCGGGCCGGACGGTGTCGTGGAGCACGGTGTCGGTCCGCACCAGGTCGAGATCGTCGTGGCAATCGCCGAAGTAGGAGTAGCACAGCGCGGCCGCCGTCCCGCGATAGACGTGATAGGACTGCGCGCCCGGGAGCGCGGCCCAGGTCATCGTGTCGGCGTCGCTCCACGCCACGCCGTCGACCTCCGCGACGAGGTTCGGGTTCCGGCGCTCGTACGCGCCGAGGTCGAGCCGCGCGATGCCGTCGCCGTCGAAGTCGCGGACGCGCAGGTCGCCGGCCGCGTCGGTGCCGGGGTCGGGCACGAAGGTGCGCGTGTCGGGTCCGAAGTCGAGCAGCGGCGAGCCGTCGGCGAGGTGCAGGTCGGCATCGAAGAGTGGCGCGACCGACACGTTGTTGGCCGAGCCCGCGCAGCTCGGCGAGCCGAGGTCGGACCACGAGACGGCGGCACAGGGGACGTTGACCGCGTCGCCGCCCGAATTGCCGTAGACGATCGAGTAGGCGAAGGACACGGACGTGCTGCCGCCCGCGGCGCGCACGCCGGCCCCGGCGTTGCCGGTGACCGTCGCGTGACCGAGCACGAGCGAGCCGCCATTCGCGACGACGATCCCGTCGCCGCTCGCGTCCGCGACCACGGCCTCGGCGATCACGGCGTCGCCGGCGAGCGTCAGCGCGTTGCCGCCGCTGTTTCCGCGGACGATCGCGCGTTCGAGGTGCAGCGACGCACCGGCGGCGAGGTCGACGAACGACCCGACCGACGCGTCGGCCGTGACGCGGCGCACGACCTGCGCGCCCCCGCCGATCTCGAGCGCAACCCCGCCGACCGACCGGAAGTCGAGTCCGGTGAGCGTCGACGACGTCAATACGTCCACGCCGCGCGCGCCGCGGAGCGTGAAGTTCGCCAGCGAGAGGGCCGGCCCCGACTTCAGCGCGAACGCGGGGCCCGAGCCGCCGTCCACGACGACCGGACCGGCATTGGGAACACCCTCGATCTGGAACGAGGCATGGCGATCGACCAGCACGCTCTCGTGGTACGGCCCGTTCCCGGTGAAGACGTCGATCGTGGTCCCGGGAAGCGCGGCGCTCACCGCCGCGCCGATCGAGGAGAAGTCCGCGTGGTCCGCCGCGGCGGACGACACGCGCACCGTGAGCCCGCCGGCCACGTCGCACGCATCGCCGAGGCCGTTGGCGTTCGAATCGGACTGCGACGCGTTGGGCACCGCGCAGCAGTTGTCCTGCGGACAGCACAGGCCGTCGCCGTCGGCGTCGTCGGGCTCTTCGAGCGGGCAGCGGTCGCACGCGTCGCCCGTCCCGTCGTGATCGCGGTCGAGCTGGTCGGGGTTCGCGACGCGCGGGCAGTCGTCGCCCGCGTTGGGGACGCCGTCGCCGTCGACGTCGGAATCGAGTTCGTCGCGCGTGCCGTCGCCGTCGAGGTCGGGGATCAGCACGGCGTACGTTCCCATCGCCGAGACGTTGGCGACGGCCGACACGTGGACCGGGTACGTCGAGTTGAGCTGCAGGATGGCGGTGACGCCGGTGGCCTGCCACGTCGCGCCGTCCCAGCGGAACAGCGGGAACGCGTCGCCGAGGTTGACCTGGGACTCGTACGTCGGCACGAGCGCCACCTCGAGGCTCGCGGTCCCCGTGACGAACGCCTGCGCGTCCGGCTGCACCGTCACGGCGCCCAGCGGCTGCATCCCGACGGGCGGCGCGCCCGGCAGCGCCGCCGCGCCGTTGTCGCTCGCGATCGTGGCGCTGATCGTGCTGGTCAGCGCCCCCGAGGGAACGGAGAGGCGCGCGCCGCTGACGAGATCCGTGAGGACGCAGCCCGCGGGCCCGCAGCGCGTTTCGCCGGTCGGGACCGCGTTGTCGGTGACGATGTACAGCGCGCCCGCCTGGGCCGCCGTCCCGACATCGGTCCGCGGCGCACCGATGCCGAAGTCGACCGCGCCGTCGTCGTTCGAATCGCCGACCGATCCGACGGCGGAGCCCGCCATGCCGCCCGGCGAGGGCCCCGTGTAGATCGTCCCCGGGTCGGACTTGCCGATCGCGTCGGTCTCGATGACGCCGCGGGCGAAGCGCCCCGCGCCGCCGATCAGGTGATACGCCGCGCCCGCGTCGGCGAGGCCCAGCGCGCCGTAGTGCGGCGCGCCGAGCAGCAGGTCCGACGTGCCGAGGCTCGTCTTGCTCGGCGTCGATCCGACGGACGCGCCCAGCTGGTCGCCCGCGTTCGCGCCCTGGTACGCGAAGCCCAGCCCCGACGCCGGGTCGCGCACGTCGGCCGCGGAGACGTCGCGCGACTCCGCGGGCACGACCACGTGCCCCTCGAGCACGAACGCCTCGCCCGCGCCGACACGCACGCCGTCGCCGTCGGACAGCGGCGCCCCGACCACGAGGTCGGGCCGCGAGTCGCCCGTGAAATCGTCCGACAGCGAGATCGCGTAGCCGAGCTGCTCGCCCCCGCGATCGCCCGAGAGGACGATGCCGTCGTCGCCGCCATGACCGATCGAGTCCGTCTCGATCACGCCGCGGCCGAATGCCGTGAACCCCGAGGGGAACTGGAGGTAGATCGACCCCGCGTCGCTCAGCGGGACGCGGCTCGTCTTCGCCGCGGGCACGTTGCGGTACGGGGCGCCGAGCGCGATGTCCGGGACGCCGTCGCCGTTCCAGTCCTTGCCGCCGTCGACCGACCAGCCGAGCCCGTCACCCGCCGCGGCGCCGACGTACACGTACCCGTCGATCCCGCCCGCGCCCGCCGCCCCGACGTTGCCGAGCGCGTACGCGCCGGCGAACGGCCGGCCGAAGACGAGGTACGCCTCGCCACAGCCGGTCTTCCCGGCGTGCGCCGCGCGCGGCGCGCCGATCAACAGCTCGGCGCGCTGGTCCGCGGGCACGTTGACGTCGGGCAGCAGCGCGAGCGCGTGGCCCGCACGATCGCCGACGGCCTTGCCGGTGAACACCGCGGCCGCGACGTCGCCGAGCACGACCGTCGATCCGATCGCGGCCGGGTTGAAGTGGACGAGATAGACCTTGCCCGGCCCGAACGCGGCGACGCCGTCGTGCTGCTCCGCGCCGACCACGATGTCGGGCGAACCGTCGCCGTCGACGTCCCGCCCCGCCGCAACCGCGCCGCCCGCGAACTCCTGCGCGCCGGTGCCGACGTAGATCACGTCGGGCGTGCTCTTCGGCGTTCCGCTGCCGTCGCCGAGATACACGAGCACGCGGCCACGGTCGGGCACCCCCGCGTCGTCGTAGCCCGGCGCGCCCACGACCCAGTCCTGGAACCCGTCGCCGTCGAGATCGCCCGCGGCCGCGAACGCGGTGCCGAGCCGCTCGCCCGCGTTCGCGCCGGTCTGGTTGGTCGCGCCGTCGAGCCCCTTCTGCGCGGGATCGTTCGTCGTCGACGTCCGGAAGTACGACGTGAAGCGCGCGAGCGCGACGTTCTGCAGGTCGCGCGCGCCGCCCGTCACCTCGACCTGGCACAGCGTGTCGGTGGGCAGGTCCGCCGTCGGCGTGAACACCGCGGACAGGCCGGTCGCGGTGACGCTCACGGTCCCGTCGACCGGCACGCCGCCGACCAGGACGCGCAGCGTTGCCGGCGTCAACGTCGCCGGGGTCATCGGCTCGCTGAAGTTCACCGTGACGTTGGCCCACACCGGCACGTCGACGCCGTTGTTGCCGGGCACGACGCGGATCACCTTGGGCGTATCACAGACGTCGCCGAGGCCGTTGACGTCGCCGTCGCGCTGGTCCGGGTTGTAGGCTGCGGGACAGTTGTCGTCGCAGTTCGCGTCGTCGCCGCGCGTGCACGGCACGAACGGGCCGTTGCCGTCGCTGGTCAGGACGCCGTCGCCGTCGGGGTCGACGGCGGGGGTGACGTTCTTGGTGACGAGCAGGCGCGAGATCGCGTCGGTGGGGGGCGGGGGCGGGGGCGAGTTGACGAGGACGAATTCGCGGGAGATCGCGTCGGTCGGGGGAGCGGCGAGCGGGGAGTTGACGACGACGAATTCGCGCGAGATCGCGTCGGTCGGCGTCGGCGGGTTCGTGATGCGCGTGACCACGACCTCACGCGAGATCGCGTCGGTCGCGGCGACAACCGGCCTGGCCGCGTTCTGGACGACGACCTCGCGCGAAATGGCGTCCGTCGGCGTGACGGCCAACGCAGCGCGCGGCGGCACGGCCAACAAGGCCGCGACAAGCAGGCACAAGCCGCGCGCGCGCCGCTTCATCGTCCGAGGGCCGGAGCGATCAGTTGACGCTGGCGCGCGCGAGCAGCGATACGTAACCGGGCGGAATCGTCGTGGTCAAGGTCCACACACAGGGCCCGGCCTGAGGGCAACTTGCGGGTGGCGTTGCTTCCGGCTTGTTGGGGTCGACCGCGTCCCCGCCTGATTTCGACGTGACATGAAGTCTCACGTGCCAGATGAGAGGCACGTTGTATGTCGTGATCTCGATGGGGACGGGCGCGGGCTGGGCAATCGAGAGATCGCTGCGGTTGTTGAGGATGTCACCGATGGGAGTCGTACTGACGGAGACGCCGTTGATCTTCGTGATCTGAACGACTGGGGCATCGGAGGCGGGCCATATCTGCGCTGGGTTGCTCGGCACCCCAAACTCGACTTCTCTGTTTATGGAGCCGTCGTAGTCCTTGATCGTCGCGACGTTGTCGAACGCTTCCACGATGATCCGGCCATTGGAGCCGGCTGGATTGCCGTTGCCATGGGAGTAGATACGCGCGCTTCCCTCGATGCGGTTTGATACCAACCGGATCGCGCCCCCGCTTCCGTTGCCCCCGTGCCCGTCGCCGATGTTTCCGTCTGCACTGAGCCAAGGATCGCTCGCTGAAAGCAGCGTAATCGTCCCTTGGCAAACGATGAGGATCGCACCGCCCCCAGCGCCGCCTCCAAGGTTCGGCGCGATCGCAGATGCTCCTCCGCCCGAGCCGCCGATGAGCGGGATGTTTGTCCAGTTGCCGTAAACCCTTCCCAACCGGCTGGAACCCGCAACATCCGGGGCGTCCGTACGGTACCCCGCGCTGGACCCCTCGGCTGACGAGGAACGGCCAGCACCCGGTCCGAAGCCGCTGCTACCTGCAGTACCTCCGCTCGCCCAACCACGCCCGCCCGGGAACCCGCCAGGGCCGGGCTTGGAAAGCGTCAAGTTCGATCCGGTACCCGTGGAACCGTACAAGTGCATCCAGCCGCCGAACGTGACGCTGTCGCGGACGATCCACACGACGGGCGCATTCGGGGAGTGGTTCTTGAACGCGACGCCGACTCCGGCAGGAATGTTGACGGACGAATAGCGAAATACGACGGCAAAGTTCCTCGCATCGTAGATGCCGACCCCTGGTGTTCGTTGGACGCTCGCGTCCCAATCACCATTAACTGCTAGCGACAAGTCGATCGTCGTGTTCGACGTCGGATTGAACGCGCCGTCGGATCCGTCGGCGGCAGGCACCGTCAGCGGCGGATCCGCCAACCCGAACGAGGAAATCAGAGCGGCCGCGACGAGCGCGGCAAGGACCAGTCTCGACATATCTCCCCCCAAGACCGAGAGAACTTGTTCAGCGAGTCACAGGAACCAAAACAACGGAACCCCCAAACTCCCGTGAATGTACCCTGAACCGGTATCGTTGGGGATGGAACTCGTTACACCGTGACGGATACCCCGTGGACGACCTGACCGGAACGCGCCTCGGACGCTTCGATCTCCTGGCCCGGCTCGCCGCCGGCGGGATGGGCGTCGTGTACCGCGCCCGCGACACGCGGCTCGACCGCATCGTCGCGATGAAGGTGATCCAGCCCGCGCTCCTCGCCAATGCGGATCAGCGCGAGCGATTCTGGATCGAGGCGCGGGCGATCGCGCGCCTCAACCATCCCAACATCGCCACCGTCCACGAGTGTGACGAGGCCGAGGGGCAGGCGTATCTCGTGATGGAGCTGCTCGCCGGCGGCTCGCTGCGCGCGCGCGTCACGCCGGAGGGGCTGCCGCTCGAGGAGATCCTCCGCACCGGCGCGGCGATCGCGGACGCGCTGGGTCACGCGCACGGGCTCGGCGTCGTGCACCGCGACGTGAAGCCCGAGAACGTGCTCTTCACCGCGGACGGCGTGCCCAAGGTGACCGACTTCGGGCTCGCGAAGTTCGTCGGGCCGCGGCGCGGCGATTCGTTCGGCGGCACGACCGAGACGGCGGCGGGGGCGCTCACGCGCACCGGCGCGATCATGGGCACGGTCGATTACATGTCGCCGGAGCAGGCGACGGGCCGGCCGGTCGATGCGCGCACGGATATCTTCTCGCTGGGCGCGCTGCTCTACGTGCTGGCGGTGGGGCGGCCGCCGTTCCGCGGGGCGAGCGCGGTCGCGACGCTGCACGCGGTCGTGCACGACCGGCCGCTGCCGATCCGTGCGACGCGGCCCGAACTGCCGGTCGAGTTCGAGCGCGTGATCGAACTCGCGCTCGCCAAGGACCCGCAGCAGCGCTTCCAGTCGATGACCGAGTTCGCGGCGGCGCTGCGCCGCGTCGGGAGCGGGCTCGCGCCGCGTGCGGGCGAGGTCGGTGCGCGCGGCGCGTCGTCGATCGCGCCGGGGCCGGGCGTGCTCGTCGCGGCGGCGAAGGAGGAAGGCTTCATTGGGCGCGAAGCGCTGCTCGAGGAGTGCTTCGGCCGCTTCGTGGACGCGACCGAGGGGCGCGGGCACGCCGTGTTCGTCGCGGGGCCCGTCGGCATGGGAAAGACGCGGCTCGCGGAGGTGCTCGCCCACCGGGCCGCGGCGTTCGGCGGCTGGCGGCTCGCGGGCCGCTGCGTGTTCCGCGCGGCGGCGCGGCCGTACGGCCCGGTGCTCGACGCGATCGCCGACCACCTGTCCGTGCGCGGGGTGCGGGACATGGCCGCGCTCGAAGGTCTCGTCGCGTCGGCCGTCGGGGCGAGTGACGGTGCCGACGCCTCGCGGATCGCGGTTCTCGGCGGCCTCGTCGGCCTCGCCGGCCTGCGCGCGCCGGCGCGCGAGCTGCCGTCGAGCTCCGAGGAGCTGCTCGACACGATCCTCGGCTTCTTCGAGGCGCTCACGGCGAGCGCGCCCCTGGTGCTGCACCTCGACGACCTGCAGTGGGCCGACGACGCGAGCCTGCGGCTGATCGCGCACATCGCGCACTACGCGCGGCGCATGCGGCTGATGCTCGTCGCGACCTTTCGCGGCGACGAGCTGCAGCCCTCCGCGGACGGCACGCCGCACCCGCTCCCCGCGCTGCTCGAGCAGCTCGCCGGCGACGCGTGGGTGCACGCGATCGAACTCGGCCCGTTGTCCGAGCCCGAGGTGCGCCAGCTGATCGCGGCGCACCACCCGGACCGGCGCTTCGAGGACAGTTTCGTGCGGCGCGTCGCCGAGGGCTCGGGCGGCAACCCGCTGTTCGTGCTCGAACTGGTGGCGCTGATGCTCGCGCAGAGCGCGCTCCCTGCGTCCGGCGCGGTGTCGGGCTCGCTGGTCGACCGTCTCTCGCTGCCCGGGCGGATCCAGGCGCTCGTGCAGCGCAAGCTCGATCCGCTGGACGCGCAGGAGCGCGAGGTGCTCGAGGTCGCCGCGGTGGAGGGGAACGTGTTCCACTCCGCGGTCCTCGGCGCGTGCCTCGGGATCGGGCGCATTCCGCTGCTCAAGACGCTGCAGGCGCTCGAGAAGAAGCACCGGCTGATCGAGGCCGGGGAGCGCTCGTACCGCTTCGCGGACACGCTCTCGCGCGAGGTGCTGTACGACGGGCTCTTGCCGGAGCTGCGGCGCGAGTACCACCGCGCGATCGGCGAGCACCTGCTCGAGACCTCCGCGGACGACGCCGCGGCCGCGCCCGCGATCGCGTTCCAGCTGTTCGAGGGCGACCTGCCCGACCGCGCGCTGCCGTTCGCGCTCGCGGCCGGCCGCCGGGCGCGCGAGCTGTTCGCGACCGAGGACGCGCTGTCGTGGCTCGGGCGCGCGGCGGCGTTCGTGCGGGCGGGGGCCGGGGCGGGGGCGGGGGCCGGGGCGGGAGACGCAGCGCGACAGCAAGGCGCCGAGATCGAGTTCGAGTACGCCGAGGCGCTCCTCTCGTGCGGGCGGCACGATGAAGCGCGCACGGCGTTCGATCGCGCACGCGACGGCGCCTCCGCCCGGTCCGTCGCAGGGGCGGGTTCAGGCGCGCAGCGCCGTAACCCGCCCGATCCGTCGGACGATGCGCGGCTGAAGTGCCGCGCGCTGTCGCGCGGCGGCTACGCGCGGCTGCTCCTCGGCGACGACGGCGGCGCGCTCGCCGCGGCCCACGAGGCGCTGGCGCTCGCGGAGGCGCGCGGTCTCGCGGACCAGGTGGCCGCGGCGCGCACGACCCTCGCCGACGTCCACTGGGAGTGCGGCCGCCTCGACGCGGCCTTCGTCGAGCAGTGCCGCGCGCTGGTGACGATGTGCCGCATCGGCGACACCGTGGGCGAGATCGAGTGCCTGAAGCGCACCGCGAACACGCTCCGGCTGCGCGGCAACCATCGCGGCGCCCGCTCGTGCCTCGCGCGTGCCCTCCGGCTGGCGCGCGCCCGCGGCGACCTCGCCGGCGAGGCGTTCCTCCTGAACGGCATCGGCGGCGTGTTCCTCGCCGAGGGGCGCGCGACCGACGCGCAGCCGCCGCTGCTCGACGCGCTGCGCACGCGCGAGCGCATCGGCGACCGGCGCGGCGCGTCGAAGACGCTCAACAACCTCGGGCTCGCGGCGGAGCTCCTCGACGGTGTGGACGAGGCGCTCGTGCTGCACGAGCGATCACTGGAATTGAAGCGCGAGATCGGCGACCGGAGCGGCGTCGCCAACAGCCTCATCAACATCGCGAGCCTGCGCGAGCGCACGGGCGAGTTCGACGCGGCGCTGGCCGCGCTCGACGAGGCGCTGGCGATCAAGGAGGCGCTCGGTTCGCGCAAGGAGATCCCGCACTGTCTCGCCGGCCGCGGGCGGATCCTCGTCCAGCTCAATCGGGTTGGCGAGGCGCGCGGGCTGCTCGAGGAGGCGCTGCGCGTGGCGCGCGAGGTCGGGGCGGTGCGCGAGCAGGTCAGCGCGCTCCTGAGTCTCGCGGCCATCGGCGGCGACGACGAGGGCCGCGGCGGCGGCGGTGGCGACGGCGGTGGCCACGACGGGGGCGGCAGTGACGACGGCCCGCTCGGCGAGGCGCTGTCGCTCGCGGAGCGCAACGCCCTCGCCGACTTCGAGCTGGAAGCGCACTACCACGCGGCGCGCCGCGCGCAGGACGCAGGGCAGGCGCAGCGCGCGGCGGAGCACATCGCGCGCATCGAGGCACTCGTTGCGGGCGGTTCGGTGCCGCGCTTCGAGGCGCAGCGCCTCGAACTCGAAGCGCGCCAGGCGCGCGGTCGCGGCGACCTCGCAGCGGCCGGGACGGCGTTCGCGTCCGCGGCCCGGCTCGCCGGCTCGAGCGGTTCGCGCGACCTCGCGTGGCGGCTCCATCGCGAGGCGGCGCGGGCGTTCGAGGCCGCGGGTGACGTGCGTGCGGCGGGGGAGTGGCACCGCGCGGGCCGGGCGCTCGAGTCGATCGCGGGCAACCTTCGCGACGACGCGCGGCGCACCTCGTTCGAGTCGGGCCCGGAGGCCTCCGAGGTGCGTGGCCGCTGCGGTGGCGGCGAGGACGGGCTGACCTCGACGCGGACCGGGGTGTGACGGCGCGGGGGTGCCGGCGTGCGGGCGTGCCGGGAGTCACTCCTCGGTGATGTCCGACCGCACGACGCAGAACTCGTTCCCGTCGGGATCCGCGAGCACGACGAAGCCGGCGTCCGGCGGGTAGTACTCCCACGCGACGCGCGTCGCGCCGAGCGCCTCGAGCCGCCGCACCTCGCCGTCGCGGTCGCGCGTGTACAGGTCGAGGTGCAGCCGGTTCACGTCCGGCTTGGGCGTGTCCCACAGCTGCAGCGACACCTCGACCGCGCCGCGCCGCGCGGGGTTCACGAGGATGACGAACTCCTCGTCGTCGGGGTCGTCGGGATCGCGCCGCGCGTAGTGCAGCGCCTCGCTCCAGAACTTCTCGGCCCGTGCCATGTCGGCGACGTTGATGACGATCGAGCCCACGAACAGGGACATGCGCCCCCCGCTTCGAGACCGTGCGCGGGCTTGGGCCGGCCCGCGGCGACGCGCCGAGCTTGGCCTACTTCGCGCGCCGCGACCACCAGGCGGCGCCGAGCGGCGCGCCGATGAAGACGGCGAGCATGAGGAGGGCGGCCCCGATGGCGCGCGTGGCGGACAGGTCGACTCCGAGGACGAGCACCGGGACCGAGCAGGCGAAGGCGAGGTCGATCGCGAATCGTCCGTCGCGCCGGTAGCCCGGCGCCGGCCCGCCGCCGGGCGAGTTGCCGAACTTCGCTCCTCGCCAAAGGCGGAATCCGAACAGCGCCCAGGTGCCGCCGATCACGAGAACCAGGAGGTACTGGACCTTGCCGAACGAGTCGTCGTCGGGGCCGATCCACGCGCGCAGCGCGCCGGCGAGCACGACCAAGGCGAGGCAACACCAGCCGAGCTGCCTGATGTCGCGCGCATTCTGTCGGCGTTCGTCGGCCCGCTTCCCGTTCGCGAACTGGTCCAGGTCGACGAAGCGCCGCTCGCGGGCGCAGTGCTCCATGTAGTCGAGGAGCTCGAGCCCGTCCTCCGCGCGGATCGTGGTGCGTTGAGCGTCGGTGGAGGAGATGACGAGCTGCTCCGCGAACGGGCGATGGCGGACCTTGGCGATCCTGTCCCATGGGATCGTGGTCTCGGTGCCATCGGGGGCGAGGCGCGCGATTCCTGCGCGGGACACGATAAACCTCGACCGCAAGCGGCCGTGTGTGAGGACCAGGTAGACGGCGCCGGCGCCGAAGCCGAGCGCGAGGGCCGCGGCCGCGATCCGGCCGGTCTGTGACGGGTCGAGCGCGCCGTACAGGCCGAGCGCGGTGAACGCGATGCAGCCCCAGAAGGTCCACACGCGCTTCCGGCGCAAGGACGGCGGGTAGCGGAGATCGATCGACTCGGCCGGATCCGCGGGGCGGCGGTGATTCAGTCGGCGGTGGGGCATGGGGAGTGCTCGATGTCCTCGCGGGTGGGTGAGATGCGGGATGGTTGTTTGAAGTCTACGTGCGCTGGCGTGGTCCGTGGCGGCGGCGGTTACGGGACTCTCGGGCCGATGGCGCGTGATGTCGGCGTGCGTTCCGCCCGGCGGGCGAAACGGTCTAGAATCAGCGCCTTAGCTAAGTGAGCCGGGATGGCGGAATGGCAGACGCTGGGGACTTAAAATCCTCTGCCGAAAGGCGTCCGGGTTCGAGTCCCGGTCCCGGTATCTAACAAGAGGGCCGCCGATGCCGATCGACCCACAAGTGCTAGCTCGCATTCGAACTCAGATGGAGCGCGGGGATTTTCGACTGTTTATCGGAGCCGGGTTCTCCCGCGATGCCAAGTCAATTTCCGGCGGTGTCGTGCCGAGTACTACCGAGCTGCGAGACCTAATTTGGCAGATCGCGTTCCCAGGAGAGCCCATCGACAACACCGCCGATATCGGCGATGTGTATCAAGTGGCGTTTCGAGCAAGCAGAGTTCGACTTGAGTCCTTACTCCGGCGCAGCCTCCAAGTGGATTCCGCGAGTCTCTCGGCTCACTACGCCGAGTGGTTTTCAGCGCCATGGGCGCGCGTCTTTACCTTGAACGTTGACGATCTCGAAGAGGCCGCGGCTAGGGCCTTCTCGCTTCCAAGAAAAGTGGTATCGCTGTCAGCGCTATCCGACGATCTGCCGCCTGAAACCGCAGAACTGCTCTTTGTCCATCTCAACGGCAGAGTAGATGATTTTCCTCGTATTACGTTTTCTCCCCGCGACTACTCAGAAAGAGCGGTCGCAGCAGAGGCTTGGTATCACCATCTGGTGACCGAACTGTCGACCTTTCCGATCCTATTCGTCGGTACTGAGCTGCGAGAGCCGCCGCTGTGGGCGCACGTAAGATTGCGCCAGATGCGACGGCGCGGGACTCGAGAGCTACGCCCGGGCTCGTATCTGGTTTCGCCGACGCTGCCTGCCGCTCGGAGAGCAATGCTTGAAGAGTACAACATTCGCTGGATCGAGATGAGCGCGGCCGATTTCGCGACAAAGGTACTTTCCTCGATAGCCGGCAGTTCGGAAATCGGTCGTCGCGCAATTGCGTCGAGAGTAGCTGGCGCAAGAGGCGGACACTGCGTTCAGCGTGTTTCGGAATTGCGAACCCAGGCGGCGACAGACCCGGCGGACTATTTGCTCGGGAGGAGCCCCACATGGTCTGACGTTGTGAGCGGCTTCGCGGTTGAGCGGGGCTTCGAGCGGCACTTCGTCGAGAGCATTCCGGCTCAGCCGGTGTCCTTGTTGGTTGGCACTGCTGGAACCGGAAAGACAACAACATTACTGAGAGCCGCAGTCACGCTTCAGAGTGGCGGCAAGGAAGTCATCTGGGTCGACACTTCGGCCTCCACTAGCCTTCACGCTCTCAGGCGCGAAATCACGGCAGCGCGTCCTGATGTCATAGCAATTGATGATCTTGATGCATTCCAACGCCAAGCGGGCGGGATGCTCGTCGATATTCACCGCGACAATCCTCAAGCGCAGGTGATTGCGGCCCTTCGTACCACCAAACTTGACCAACTCGATGTCGAATCCCGCCTGAAAGGCGTCGACTTTCGCGTGGAAGTCGTTCCTCACCTTGGCGATGATGATATCGCACTGCTAGTTGACGCCCTGACCCGCGCCAATCGGCTTGGCGCCCTGCGAGAGCTTTCTCGGCGCGAGCAGGAGGGACGCTTGCGAGAACGGGCCGGTCGACAACTCTTGGTTGCAATGATTGAAGCCACGTCGAACGAGCGCTTCGAAGAGAAGGTAGATGCGGAGTTTCGCGAACTATTACCAGAGGCCCAGCTAATATATTCTATTATTTGCCTTGCGACAAGCCTTAGAGCGTACCTCTTGCGCGAAGAGTTACTGGCGGCGGCCGGTGATGTTTCGAACGACGCTCTGAATCGCGTGGAGCGACTCATTGCTCAGAAGATGGTGTCGGCCACGGCGGGTTCGCCCAGGTTTATTGCTGCGCGGCATCGCGTTATTGCTGAGCGCGTTGTTTCGTATTGCGTTCTCGAACGGGCGTTGGCAGAAGCGGTGACTGGTTTGCTGTGGGCGATGGCATCAAAAGTCGGACCTATGACAGCTGCCCAGTCTCGAGAGAGGCGTTTGCTCAACAAGCTGATGAATCACGATTTCATGAAACGGATGAACATGACGGAGAACGATGTTCGATCCGCATATAGCGACGTAGAGCAGTTGCTAGATTGGGATTATCACTACTTCTTGCAGCGTGGCAGCTTCGAGACGGAGTTCGGTGATTTGGATCGGGCAAAGAACGACTTGGACCAGGCGCGCGCAATGGCTCCCACTGACCACAAAGTCAAGACAGAATGGGCGTACATGACCCTAAAGCGCGCAGCGGAGTCGGCCGAGAGTCCTAGCGCGAGCGCGCAAGCGGAAGAGGCATTTGCGGAGCTTCATGAAGCGATAGCGAGCCGGGGCAGTGTCGATAGTTACCCGTTCCACGTGACAGGTAGCCAGGGACTCCGTTGGGCGCGGAGGGCACCGCTCAGTGCGGTTGACCGAGAAAACCTGCTCTTGAAACTCCAAGAGATTGTAGCGGATGGTCTGCATCAACATCCCGGCCGACCAGAGCTAAAGAAGCTACTTGATGACATTAGGCAAGAATACCTCATGACTGCTGTGAATCAGCAGAAAGAGCGAAGTGTGAAATCTCCGTTGAAAGATGACAAGGGCGACGATCCAACGTAGATCGGAAAGTAGATGTGCAGGAATCAAATGGCCTTCGACTCGGCGTGGTCGGGCCGCGTTCTAGATTCTTCTGAAAGAGGTCCCGCGGGAACTTGCCACGCGGGGAAGCTCTCCCCGGCGTCGCTCAATTCGGCCATGGTGCGGGCCTCCTCAATATTCGTCTGGGGCCTCAAGCCGTATGCTCGGCATTCTGGAATTGGCTGTAAGTTCCAGTTGGCCTTGCCTTTACAGTTCTGTAGAATTTGCCTCGGAGGCTGCCCGGCCGATGGAACCAGTCGAATCCTATCTCCGCGATCTCAGCGCGATTCACTCATCGGGGGCCGGCGTCGCAGAGACGTCGTACTATCCGCCCCTCTCGGCGCTCTTGAACGAAATTGGCCGGCACCTCAAACCGAAAGTGCTCTGCGTCATTAACCTCGCGGAGCGAGAGAGTTCGGGGATTCCGGATGGCGGACTCTTCACTCCTGAGGATTTCCCGAAGCGAACGCCGATTGAGCGCGTGCCGCGGAATCAGCTTCCGATTCCTTCACGTGGCGCCATCGAAGTCAAGAGCACGCGGGTGGAAGTAGAAGCAATCATCCAATCTGAGCAGGTCGCGAAGTACCTCCGGGCCTACGGTCAGGTGCTGGTGACGAATCTCCGGGCGTTCGTTCTAGTTGAGCGTGGGGATGACGGACCTATAGAGCTGGAGCGATTTGCCTTCGCCAACAGCGAATGCGCCTTCTGGGACGCCGCCGCGAGGTCGCGAAACCTGGCACAAGCTCAGGGTGAAGGGTTCATTGAGTTCGCGAAGCGCGTCATGCTGCGCCCAGTACCGCTGGAAGCGCCGCGCGATGTCGCGTGGTTCCTCGGATCGTATGCAAAGAACGCCCGCATTCGCGTCGAAGGGGCCCACAGCGGTAGCGCTCCAGATCTTCCAGCGCTTGCGACTATCCGGACCGCGCTCCAGGACGCCCTCGGCATCACCTTTGAACCCGACAGAGGCGAGCGTTTCTTCCGCTCGACGCTGGTTCAGACTCTGTTTTACGGAGTGTTCGCAGCATGGGTGCTGTGGCGCAAACAGCGCAAAATAGATGAGCGATTCGACTGGAGGCTCTCAGCCTATTACCTGAAGATCCCGATCTTGCAGAAGCTCTTTCACGACTTCAGCATGCCTGGACAGCTCGAGGATCTCGGTATTTCGGACGCACTCGACCGCGCTGCCGACGTGCTCAATAGAGTTCAGGACTCCTTCTTTCTGAAGTTTCGCGAATCGCACGCGGTCCAGTATTTCTACGAGCCGTTTCTCGAGGCGTTCGATCCAGAAATGAGACGGGAGCTGGGTGTCTGGTACACGCCCCCCGAGGTCGTCGATTACATGGTGCGGCGCGTCGACAACGCCCTACGCGACGAGCTCGGGATCAAGGCTGGACTGGCCGACAGTCGTGTCGTCATCCTTGACCCGTGCTGCGGAACGGGGGCGTTTCTCGTCGGCGTCTTACAAAGAATCGCAGCTCGTCTCCGGGATGATGGCGAAGACGCGCTGGTTGCGAACGATCTGAAAAAGGCCGCCACGAGCCGGGTCTTTGGCTTCGAGATCCTACCTGCGCCATATGTCATTGCTCATCTCCAGATAGGGCTTGTGTTGCAGGAATCCGGCGCAGCACTTTCACCCCGCGGAAGGGAGCGCGCTGGAATCTACTTGACGAACGCGCTGACCGGTTGGGAGCCGGCCAAGGACCCGAAGGCGCTGCTGTTCACAGAGCTTCAGGAGGAGAGGTCGGCGGCGGACCATGTGAAGCAGGAAGAGCGCATTCTGGTCGTGATCGGCAATCCCCCTTACAACGGCTTCGCCGGAATGGCCGTGGACGAAGAGCGCGATCTCAGCACCGCGTATCGGACAACCAAGCGAGTCGCGGCACCGCAGGGTCAGGGGCTAAATGACCTCTACGTGCGCTTCTACCGAATGGCAGAGCGCCGGATTATCGAGAAGTCTGGTCAAGGACTAGTGTGTTTCATCTCGAACTACTCCTGGCTCGACGGACTGTCCTTCACGGGCATGCGGGAGCGCTATCTCGATTGCTTTGACCAAGTGTGGATCGATTGCCTTAACGGCGACAAGTACAAGACCGGAAAGCTGACGCCGGAAGGCGAGCCGGACCCGAGCGTTTTCTCTACCGAAACGAACCGCGAAGGGATTCAGGTCGGAGCTGCAATCGCGCTTCTGGTTCGGCGTGAGGATCACGCTCCGACCGGCAATATTCGATTCCGTCACCTGTGGGGGAAGGCGAAGCGAGAGCAGCTAACGGCGACACCGGACAGAGGAGAAGATCTATATCAAACCGTGACGCCACGACTTGACGCGGGGCTCCCGTTCCTACCTTCCGCGATGAGCCCCTCGTATATGAAATGGCCGCTGATTGCCGACCTGCTGCCAGTCTCCTTTCCAGGAGTGAAGACGAGCAGAGACGGCTTTCTCGTTGACATTGATCGTGACCGACTCGACGCGCGGATCGCGTTCTACTTTGATGAGGCGAACCCTGACCAAGATGTCGCTCGCCGCTATCCCGCGATAATGACACCAGGAGGCCGGTTCCCGGCACGTGAAGTCCGCGCTTCTCTCGTGGCGCGGGGCCGCAAGGGACGGATTGTGCGGTATGCCTACCGACCCTTTGACATTCGCTGGCTCTATTGGGATCCGGACACCAAGCTTCTTGATGAGAAGCGGCCGGAATACATGCGGCAAGTGTTTGAAGGCAACGTGTGGCTTAGCGCCGGTCAGCGCAACCGCAAGGAAGCCTTCTATCAGCCGCAGTACTGCACCGTTCTTGCAGACCACCATCTCGTTGAATCGAATGTTGGGATGTTTCCGATGCTCGTCTTGCCAGAGTCAAAGGGCATGTTCGCTGAACACCAGCGTCCAGCGGAGCCAAACATGAGCCCGTTGGCCACAGCAATTATTAGAGAACTGGGCGGCAATGCGGAGCCAGAGGACCTGTTCATGCACATCGTGGCGGCGTTGCATGCGCCAATATACGCCGCCGAGAACGTCGGAGCGCTGCGTCAGGACTGGCCACGTGTGCCCCTACCCACCAACGTAAGCCAACTACAACGATCTGCGGAGCTCGGACGAACGGTCGCGGTCCTGCTGGACATGGAGCAAGAGGTCATCGATGGCGTGACAACTGATGTTCGCGCCGAACTGCGAGTAGTCGCGCGCGTACGCCGAGAAGATGGCGCCGCTGTTGATCCAACGGCGGGAGATCTGCGCGTGGACGCAGGATGGGGACATTTTGGCGCCGATGGCGCTGCTATGCCTGGCAAGGGCGTGACCAGAACGCGCAACTACACGGCAGAGGAGCTCGGCGCGATTGACGTGGGGCTCTCACTGTTGGGTATGACACGCGAGGAGGTACTTGCCTGCTGGGGCGAGACCATGATCGACGTGTACCTGAACGACCAGATCTGTTGGAGCGGTGTTCCTGCACGCGTGTGGGCGTACGTAATCGGTGGGTACCAGGCACTCAAGAAGTGGCTCTCCTACCGCGAGACTGCTCTGTTGGGTCGGGAATTGCGCGACACAGAAGTTCGGGAGTTTCGGTCGATTGCGCGGAGGATCAGCGCACTCCTGCTACTTGGTCCCGCGCTCGACGCGAACTATCGGACCATTGCTGAGAGCGCCTCGAGCATGCTGTCATGAATGCAGAGTTCGAGGGCGACGCAGATCGCAGACTAATGAGGCTGCAAGGCGAGACGTTCCATGACAGCTGCCCGATGATCGTCCGAGAGGCATCGCATGCCTACGAGCACGCGCTGCAAATCATTGGGCACGACACGGAGTTGTGGAAGCTCTTTGGTACGGTGCGGAGCTACCAGCCCCGCTTGTTTGATGGCGCGTACGCGATTCTCGCTGCGCGTTACCGATTGTTGGTGAATCCGTGTCCCGGCGATGTGAGCCTACCCCTTTACGAAGACGCTGACGAGAAGAATGCGTGGATCAGGTGGCTGTGGAAGGAGTGTGCGGCCCTCTCCGATCACGGTGAGTGGGTCCGAGGCGTCTTGGGCTGCGCGGCGTACCAAGATACTGAGCTAGGCTGGTGCTGCGCGGAGAGTCTGACGGCCTTCCTGCGTTCTCACTACGAAGGGGCATTAAATGCCCACATTGCTACTCGCGCCGCCCGCAGGCGCGAGGCGGACCCCGATCTATGAGACATGCGTTAGGGATCGCTTCGCACCGTGCGAGATACTCGCGGCGAGGTGGCGACGTGGCTTCGTGTTCCATCAGACATTGGAGCTGTCGAGCGCGGCCGTGGAACGCGCTTGGCATCGAGGATGGCGGTTAGCGAGTCGCGAGCCAGGTGGTTCCCGCTGTCCAGTCGTGACGACGAGTCCCCGAATCGGGGGCACGGTCCCGCAAGCCCGCGACTCACTAGTTCCCCGTGATCCGGCAGGAAGTCTGAGTCAGTAGCGTGTCTCGCGCGAGGGTACGACAGATGAACGAATCGCTCGTCACGCAGGCGTTCGAAGGACTAAAGTCGGACCGTGGACATCAACTCCACATCGCGGTTCGTCGGTACCGCGCGCAGCAGATTCGCGAACTCCTGTCATCACCGAGAGCTGTGAGCCTGGAAGGCTTTAACCGCG
>JABLTH010057560.1_pt1 | contig 19145 bp, 15 predicted proteins | sample 7875711 | NCBI WGS metagenome assembly JABLTH01 (sample SAMN14941262, study PRJNA633318) | bioreactor metagenome | isolation source: bioreactor | place: China | collected 2019-03-05 | reverse complement strand
GCGAACAGCAACAGCGAACAGCAACAGCAATAGCTCGATAGGCCAGAAGTACCGGGGTGGTTGGGGTGGGGAGGGCATACCATCCGGGTGTCGGGGAAGCTAACGGTGGCCATGCCATGAAGCGTTTGCTGTTCGCCTTGCTGGCGGTGTCGATGTCGGTGGGATCGATGGCTGAGGATGCGCCGTCGACGGTGCATCCATGGACGCCGATCGGTGTGTCGAGCGAATTGTTCGAATCCCATCCGGCCTTCGATCCGCGCACGGGCGATCTTTACTTCGTCCGCAGCTCCAAGGAGTTCAAGGGCTGGCGCATCCTCACTTCGCATTGCGATGGCAAGCACTGGTCGGCACCGGTGCCGGCGCCCTTCGCTGGGCCGGGGGCGGAGGCCGATCCGTGGTTCACGCCGGATGGGCGCAGCATGTACTTCATCTCGACCCGTGCGACGGGGAGCATGAAGAGCAAGGACCTGGACATCTGGCGTGCCGACCGCGCAGCGGATGGGCGTTGGAAGGCGCCGGTGCGGTTGCCGGAGCCGGTCAACTCCGGGGAGGCCGAATGGGTCCCGCGGCTGGCGCCGGACGGATGGCTGTATTTCGGCTCCAATCGGCCGGGCGGACAGGGCAAGAACGATATCTGGCGCGCGAGGGAGAGCAGCCCTGGCCACTGGACCGTGGAGAACGCGGGAGCAGCGATCAATACGGCCGGCGACGAGTACGAGCCGCTGCCGTCACCCGACGGCAAGCGTCTGATCGTGATGGCGGACGGCGGCCTGTACGAATCGCGCTGGGACGGTCATCACTGGTCGCCGAAGGTCAAGCTTGGGCCGGAGGTGAACGTCAACGGCAGCGAGATCGGCGCATTGTTCTCGCCCAGCGGCAAGTCGCTGCTGTTCGCGCGCGACACCGGCGAGCCGAAATCCGGCGAGTTCTTCGTCTGGCAGCCGGATGGTCCGGAGGCATGGCCGCCGGCCTGCGGAGCGGCTGCGCGCAAGGCTGGCGGGACGGATCGCGAATAGGTTCGTCCGTCGAACACCGGAAGTTGCGCACAAAGCAAAAGGCGAGACCGCGTTGTGCGCGCGACGAAGCGAACGCGCGCCGCCGCGTCGACGCCCTGGAGGTGGCGAAAGTCGCCGCGGCGGCATGATCAGCGAGCGGCGCTACCCCGGCCCAGGCCCTGGCTCGCGACATTGGCCTCGCGCAGTCGGCGTGCGTGCGCGGCAAGGAGGTCTCCGCGCGTAACGATGCCGGCCATCCGGTGCTCCCCATCGGCACTCAGCACGACCAGGCGGCCGACGTCGGCTTCCACCATGTGATCGGCCGCTTCGCGCAGGCTGTGATCCTCGCGTACGACGAGGGCGGGGCGTTTCACCAGTGCGCCGACGGTGTGGTCACCGGACAGATGGCGATCGAGCAGGTCGCGGCGCGTGACGACGCCGCGCAACGCACCCTGCGCATCGACTACGGGGAAGCCCTGATGCTTCGCCTCGGCGCCGCCCCCGTCCAGCCAAGCGCGCACTTCTTCCAGCGACTGCTCGGCGCGCAGGGTGATGACGTCGCGCGTGCAGGCATCGCGGACCAGGATGCGGTCGAGGTAATCGGCCGCGTATTCGGCCGGCACGCGTACGCCGCGGCGGGCGATCTTCTCGGTCATGATCGTGTGGCGCATGAGCAGCCCGGACACGAGGTAGGCCGCCGCGCAGCCCGCCAGCAACGGCAGCAAGCCGTGCGGCTGCTGGGTGGTCTCGAAGGCGAACACCACCGACGTGAGGAACGCTCGCGACGCGCCGGCGAAAATCGCGGCCATGCACACCAGCGCCGCCATGCGCGGATCCACGTGCAGCCACGGCAGCCAGGCCGCCGCGAGTGTGCCGAGCACGCCACCCAGCGCGCCGCCGATGGTGAACAACGGCGCGAGCGTGCCGCCGGATGTCCCGCTGCCGAGGGAAACCGACCACGACACCAGCTTCAGCAAGCACAGCGCGAGCATCGCGCCGAGGCCGAGCTGTCCGCCCAGCACCGCACTGATGTTGGTGTACCCGACACCCAGCGTGGTGGGCAGGAAGTAGCCGACCACGCCCGTCACCACGGCGCCGAGCGCCGGCCACCACATCCAGTGCACGGGCAGCTTCTCGAAGCCGTCCTCGATCGCATATACCAGTTTGGTGATGCCGACGCTGACGACGCCGATGAGCAGACCGAGCACCAGGTAGGCTGCCAGCGCGGTCAGGTCGGGCGCGGCGAGTGCGGGCATGGCGAACATCGCTTCGCTGCCTTCCAGCGCGAAGCGCACGCCGGTGCCTACGGCGGCGCCGAGCGCGACCGGAATCAACGAGCGCGCCCGGCGTTCGAACAGCAGCAGTTCGATCGACAGGAGCACGGCCGAGATGGGCGCATTGAATACCGCCGACATGCCGGCGGCTGCGCCAGCGGCAAGCAAGGTCTTGCGTTCGTCCGCGGTGACGTGGAGAAGCTGACCGACCAGCGAACCGAGCGCGCCGCCGGTGGCGATGATCGGGCCTTCCGCGCCGAACGGCCCGCCGGTACCGAGGGCGATCGCCGACGACACTGGTTTGAGCCACGTGATGCGCGGTGGACTCCGGCTCTCGTTGAGCAGCACCTGGTCCATGGCCTCGGGAATGCCGTGGCCGCGGATCGCGCGCGAGCCGAAGCGCGCCATCACGCCGACGATCAGTCCGCCGATCACGGGTACCGCGATCACCCACAGGCCCAGCTGATTACCGGCCGGGCTGGCAAAGTCGAAGCTCCAGCGGCCATAGAACGCGAGATTGGTGATCAGCCCGATCAGCGCGGTGAGCAGGCGCGCGACGCCGGCGACCACGGCGCCCAGCAACATAGCCAGCGCACCGATCCACAGCACGCGCTGGCTGAGCGGGCGGAACCGTCGCGGCATATGGGCGGCGGCCAGCGCCGGATCCAGCGAAGGGGCGAGCGGAAGCGCCGCACGCGAGTGCGGTTCTTGAGGCGTGAGCATGGAGAAAACCCCTGGAAGGCTGGCGTAGCCGCGCAAGGTTACGCAAATCGACGCCTTGTAGCTGGCTGGAAAATGAACGGCGTTTGGACATCCATGCGTCCCGCCGTCCACACGGCCGTGGGCTGGCCAGCACCATCGACATCCTGTCGAAGCTCTCGCGTGGCCGGTGGGCGGCGCGCGCCATGTCAGTGTGCCGCGGGCAGTTCGCCAGTCACCTGGCCGTGCTCGTCGAGCGTGCGGACCATGGGCTTGCCGTCGCTGGCCACCATCAGCACGATCCGCGGCCGGCCCTGCGCGTCGTTGATGCCCAGCCCCACCGTGCCGTCCTGGCCCCGGCCCATCGTCAGGCGCGTCTTGGGTGTGCCGCCATGCGAGGCGTAGAACGCCTCGATGCGCTTGGCCTGTTCTTCCGGCGGCAGATTCTTGATCTGATCCAGCAGCTCGATCAGCTCCAGGATGGGGAAGGGCGGCTGGTCGATCAGGATGATGCGGCTGCTGCGCGTTTCGCCGTCCTGGCTCGCGTCCAGCGTCATGATCTGGTCCTGCTCGTAGGCGTCGAAGGACAGATGGCCGTAGGTCTGCTTGGTCCCGTCCGCACTTTTTTCGCCGCCGAAGATCAGGCCGCCGTTCTCCGTGCCCTCGTCGTTGAGGAAGATCATGCCGGCGGTCTTGCGGCTGGGATGCGGGTATTCCTTGTTCTTGATGTAGATGCCGGGCGCCTTGTCGGTGTTGGAGATCACCAGGCGCAGCGTGCCGTCCGGCTCGCGCAGGTTGATGCGCTGAACGTCCAGTTGCTCGACGGAAAACTTCTTCGGCGCGTCGACAGCGCCGCCCAGCACAGTGACGGCAAAGACGGCGGTGAGCACGCCGGAATAAATCGTCAGGAAACGCTGGCTACCGAGTTTCATCGCGGACTCCTGGAACGGAAAGGGCGAGGCCACAGCCTGTGGCCCCGCCCGCCAGGAAAACGTGATGCCTGCCGTGGCGGCAGGCGCCGGCATCCTCAGAAGTGGATCACGGTGCGAATCGACTTGCCCTCGTGCATGAGGTCGAAGGCTTCGTTGATGCGTTCCAGCGGCAGCGTGTGCGTGATGAACGGATCGAGGCGAATCTCGCCCTTCATGGCCTGCTCCACCATGCCCGGCAGCTGGGTGCGTCCCTTCACGCCGCCGAAGGCGCTGCCGCGCCAAACGCGGCCGGTCCCCAGCTGGAACGGCCGGGTGCGGATCTCCTGGCCCGCGCCGGCCACGCCGATGATGACGCTCTCGCCCCAGCCCTTGTGGCAGCACTCCAGCGCCGCGCGCATCACGTCGACGTTGCCGATGCATTCGAAGCTGAAATCGACGCCGCCGTCTGTCATCTCCACGATGACCTCCTGGATGGGCTTGGCATGGTTCTTCGGATTCACGCAGTCGGTCGCGCCCATCTCGCTCGCCAGTTCGAACTGGGCCGGATTGGTGTCGATGCCGATGATGCGGCCGGCCTTCGCCTGCGCCGCGCCCTGGATCACCGCCAGGCCGATACCGCCCAGACCGAACACGGCGACGGTGTCGCCGGCCTTCACCTTGGCCGTGTTGTGCACGGCGCCGATGCCCGTGGTGACGCCGCAGCCGAGCAGGCAGACCTTCTCCAGCGGCGCCTGCGGATTCACCACCGCGAGCGAGATCTCCGGTACCACCGTGTATTCGCTGAAGGTGCTGGTGCCCATGTAGTGGTAGATGGGCTGGCCGTTGTAGGAGAAGCGCGTGGTGCCGTCCGGCATCAGGCCCTTGCCCTGGGTGGCGCGCACGGCCTGGCACAGATTGGTCTTGCCGGATTTGCAGAACTTGCACTCGCGGCATTCGGCCGTGTACAGCGGAATCACGTGATCGCCCGGCTTCACGCTGGTGACGCCTTCGCCCACCTCGACCACGATGCCGCCGCCTTCATGGCCGAGCACCGCGGGAAAGACGCCTTCCGGATCGTCACCCGAAAGCGTGAAAGCGTCGGTATGGCAGACACCGGTATGCGTGATGCGGACCAGTACTTCGCCTTTCCGCGGCGGTGCGACGTCGATCTCGACGATCTCCAGCGGCTTGCCCGGTCCGAAGGCGACGGCGGCGCGTGATTTCATGGGTAGTTCTCCAGCAGGCGACAAGGAAAGGATGGCGGACGCGCTGTCCGCTCATTTCAGATAGGAACGGACCAGTTCGGTCATCTCGCGCACGCGCTCGGCGCGGCGCTCCTCGGATGGCGCGGGCGCGCCGAATTCCTCGCGGATGTGCGCCTCCATCACCTCGGACATCAGGCCGTTGACCGCGCCGCGGACGGCGGCGATCTGCTGCATCACCGGCGCACAGTCGGCACCGGCTTCGAGCGCGCGCTCGCGCGCCTCGAGCTGTCCGCGGATGCGGCGGACGCGGCCAAGGACACGCTTCTTCTCTTGGGGCGAGTGGGGCATGAGGGAGGGACCGATATCTATACTGGGGTAGAGTATCTGAGCGCCCCATGCACCGGTCAACCCGGTCGAAGAAGCCGGCTCATCTTTTCCGAATTGGAAAAGCTGCCTCTGTTGATGGCTTGTAAGTGCCACCAAAGCGGAAAGCTAGCAGTCCACGCCATCGACCGGCCGCATGCCGCGGCGGCGACTTTCGTTGCGAGGTTTCCTGATGCCGCTCTCTTTCCGCGCCGCTTCGGCGGCCACCCTGTTGCTGCTGGCTGCCGGCGCGCATGCCGAATCGCCGCTGCTGCAGCCGCGCAGCCTGATCGTCGATGGCAGCCTGCCCAAGGCCCAGGCCGAAGCGCAGATTCTGGCGGCGCGCCGGTACGACACGTTCTGGAGTACCGGCGACGAAGCGCTGGCGCAGGCGGCGCTCGCCGAGGGCTTCATCGACCGGACCCTGCCGCCGGGCCGCGCGCAGGGACCCGAGGGTCCACGGGCGGTGTCCAAGCTGATGCGCGCCGCGGTACCGGACCTCCGCTGCGACATCGAACAGATGCTGGTCGTGGGCGACCGTGTCGTGACGCACCTGCATTTCCGCGGCCATTTCACCGGGCGCTTCAAGGACGCGCAGGGGCGCGGGCAGGCGATCGACTTCATCGCCACCGACATCTATCGCATCGCCGACGGGCGCATCACCGACAACTGGCACCTGGAGGACAACCTGACCCTGATGGAGCAGATGGGCCTGGTGCGCGCGGCTTCGATGCCTTCGTCGAAGCAGAAGCCATGAGTGATGACACATCGAGCATCCGTGGGCGCCGCGATTTTCTCGTCAAGGCCGGTACGAGCGTCGGCGCGCTGGCGGCGGGCGTGGCGATGAGCGGAGTCCCGGGACTGGCGGTCGCCGGCGGACGCGCGCCGGATACCGCAGGTGGCCCGTCGCGCGGCGAGTTCTGGCCGGGTGGCGCGCGGCTGGTGATCTCCATCTCCATGCAGTTCGAGGCCGGCGGGCAGCCGCCGAAAGGGACGGACAGTCCGTTTCCGAAGGTGGATTTTCCCGACGGTGTGCCCGCCGACGCCGCCGCCAACAGCTGGTTCGCCTACGGCTATCGCGAAGGCATTCCACGCATGCTGGACCTGTGGGACAAGCACGGCGTGAAGGTCACCTCGCACATGATCGGGGAGGCCGCCCGGCGCCATCCGGCGCTGGCGCGCGACATCGTCGCGCGTGGTCACGAGGCATCGGGGCACGGCCCGCGCTGGAGTTCGCAGTACGCGATGGAGCGCGACGAAGAGCGCCGCTTTCTGATCGCCGCCCGCGACATGGTGAGAGACGCCACCGGACAGACGCCCATCGGCTACAACTGCAACTGGTTGCGCCGAGGCCCCAACACGCTCTCGCTGCTGCAGGAGCTGGGCTACCTCTACCACATCGACGACCTCAGTCGGGACGAGCCTTTCATCGAACAAGTGAACGGCAAGGATTTCGTCGTAGTGCCGTACACGCTGCGCAACAACGACATCCTGCTGGTGGAAGGACGCAACTATTCGCCCGATGCGTTCCTCGGCCAGATCAAGCGCGACTTCGACCAGCTCTACGAGGAAGGCGCCACGCGCCGCCGCATGATGTCCATCAGTGCGCACGACCGCATCAGCGGCTCGCCGCAGATGGTGCGCGCGTGGGACGAATTCCTGGGCTATGCGAAGCGGCACGCAGGCGTGGCCTTCATGCGCAAGGACGAGATCGCGCGCTACGCGTTGCGCAGTCCGGTCACCGTGCGCGAGACCGAAACCATCTGAAGAGGACACGAGACATGAACTTCGAAGGCAAGAAAGTACTGGTGATCGGTGGCAGCTCGGGCATCGGCCAGGCGACGGCGAAGGCGTTCGCCGCGGCGGGCGCTGTCGTGACGATCGCATCGCGCTACCGCGCGAAGCTCGAGGCGGCGGCCAAGGCCATCGGCGGCGACATCCGCGTGGCTTCGCTGGACACCACCGATGCGCCGGCCGTGGAGGCCTTCTTCGCCGCGCAGGCGGATTTCGATCACGTAGTGATCTCCGCCGCGCAGACGCCGTCCGGCCCGCTGCGCGAACTGCAGCTCGACGCCGCACGCCAAGCGCTGGAGAGCAAGTTCTGGGGCGCGTATCACGTGGCGCGGTTTGCGCGCATCGTGCCGGGCGGTTCGCTGACATTGGTATCCGGCTTCCTCGGCATGCGTCCGAGCCGGAGCGCGGTGTTGCAGGGTGCGATCAACGCCGCGCTGGAATCGCTGGGACGCGGGCTGGCGCTGGAACTGGCGCCGGTGCGCGTGAACACCGTATCGCCCGGGCTGATCGCCACGCCGCTGTGGTCGAAGCTCGGCGACGAGGCCCGCGCGGCCATGTTCCGGTCAGCCGCCGAACACCTGCCGGCGCGCCGCGTCGGCCAGCCCGATGACGTGGCCAATGCCATCGTCTACCTTGCCGCGACGCCCTTTGCGACAGGATCGACGGTCCTGGTCGACGGCGGCGGCGCCATCGCCTGAGCACACACATCTCCAGAAGGGGTACGTCCATGCATATCGATCTTTCCGGTAAGAACGCACTGGTCACCGCCTCCACGGCGGGCATCGGCCTGGCGATCGCCACGGGACTGGCGCAGGCCGGCGCCAGCGTGGTGATCAATGGCCGCCAGGCGGACACGGTGCGCGAGGTGGTGGACAGCCTGCGTCGGCAGCTCCACGGTGCCAGCGTGGAGGGCGTCGCGGCGGACCTGTCCACAGCGCAGGGCGCGAAGCAGCTGACCGATGCCGTGCCCAGCGTGGACATCCTGGTCAATAACGCCGGCATCTTCGGCCTGAAGCCGTTCTTCGACATCGACGATGCCGAATGGGAACGCTACTTCCAGACCAATGTGATGTCCGGCGTGCGCCTGGCGCGGCACTACATGCGCGGCATGATGGAGCGCCAGTGGGGACGCGTGGTCTTCATCTCTTCGGAGTCGGGCCTCAACATCCCCGTGGACATGGTACAGTACGGCTTCACCAAGACCGCACAGCTGTCGATCTCCCGTGGCTTGGCCAAAGTAGCCGCGGGCACGGGCGTCACCGTGAACAGCGTGCTGCCCGGTCCGACGCTGTCGGATGGTTTCAAGGGCATGGTGCGCGAGCAGGCCGAGCGCGAAGGCAAGAGCTACGAGCAGATCGGCGACGAGTTCGTGAAGGCGCACCGTTCCAGCTCGATCATTCAGCGCATCGCGACGACGGAAGAGGTGGCGAACATGGTGGTGTACGTGTGCTCGCCGCAGGCATCGGCGACCACGGGCGCGTCGCTGCGGGTGGACGGGGGCGTGGTCGACACGATCTGAAGCCGGCGCCAAAAAAAACGCCCCGTCATGCGGGGCGTTTTTTCATGCAGCCGGAGCGCGGAAGCTCAGCCCTTCTGCTCGGCCTCGTAGCGCTTCATGCCGTTGACGATTTCCGCCTTGGCTTCTTCCGCGCCGCTCCAGCCTTCGACCTTCACCCACTTGCCCTTCTCCAGATCCTTGTAGTGCTCGAAGAAGTGGCCGATGCGCTCCAGCCAGTGGCCGGAGACTTCCTTGATGTCCTTGATGTGCGCGTAGCCGTTGAAGATCTTGGCCACCGGCACCACCACCAGCTTTTCGTCGCTGCCGGCTTCGTCGGTCATCTTCAGCATGCCGACCGGATGGCAGCGGATCACCGAGCCCGGCACCAGCGGCAGCGGCAGGATCACCAGCGCGTCCAGCGGATCGCCGTCGCCGCCGAGCGTGCCCGGCACGTAGCCGTAGTTGCAGGGGTAGCGCATGGGCGTGGACAGGATGCGGTCGACGAAGATCGCGCCGCTTTCCTTCTCCACCTCGTACTTGACCGGCTCGGAATCCTTGGGGATTTCGATGATGACGTTGATTTCGTTCGGCACGTCGCGGCCGGCGGAGACGAGATGCAGACCCATGGTGGTTCCTTGACTTGGAAAGGCTTGGGGAAAGCCATAAAGCATACGGCAAAGCTTGCTGCGTCGCAGCGGGAGAGGGCGACGGGTTCAGGGCCGCGTCAGTGCGCGATGGGCCTCAGCGCTGGTACGGGCGCTCGCGCAACCATTTGGTGGCAATCCATTTTTCGCCTGGATCACCGGCAAGCCGGCATGCAGCGAGCTCTGGTCGCCGGTGTCGTAGGCGAAATAGACGGCCGAACCGCGCAGGGCGGTCACGGTCAGGCCCGCCGCCGGAAAGCCGGTGCCGCCGCCCTCGTCCGGGGTATTGAGGTACATGACGATGCTCGCGATGCGCTGGCCGCCGCGCGCGGTGACGGCGGTGAAGCCCGGCTGGGTGGGGTCGAACCAATCGAAGTGCGGCTCGTATTCCTGTCCGGGGAGGTAGTGCAGCACCTGCAGGCCTTCGCCGTGCTCGACGGGAAGATCGACCAGTCCGGCGATGCGCCGTTCGATCCGCTCGATGAGTGGCGTTTCGCCGATGCGGAAGAACATGCCGTTGCTGGTGCGCCGCTCGTCGGTCTGGTGGCGGCCTTTCTCGTCGACGGTGAGCGAGCGCGCGAGCCGCGGCGATGCCAGCGCGACCAGCTCGTCGCACTCCGTCGGCGTCAGCAGGCCGTCGAGGACACGCACCACGGGACTGTCCAGGCTGGCGCTGACGCGCACCGGATGCCCGTCCACCATCGACACCGGCGCCGCCGGATGGCGCGTGCGCCGTGCGCCGGCTCGCGGCAGCGTCGCATTGAGCGCCGCACGCGGGACGCCGAGCACCTCGGAGACGGCGCGATGACATTGCTGCGCGTCGTAGCCGGCCTCCCGCATCAGCTTGACCACGTCCAGCGGACTGTGGCCGCCGCGCGCGGTCGCAAGGATCCATTCGCGCAGTTCGGGGCGGGTCTTGTGGAAGGGCTTCATAGGGCGGATGAGGCGATAGGGGAATGACTTGATGGAGGCGGCGGAAGGGGAGCGCAAGAACGGCAAGAAAGGCGGCGCCTTGAGATGGGGGCAGCTTACCGTTCTCCGTTCCCCGGCAGCGGTCCCCGCTACTTCACGTGCTCCCACAGATAGGTGTAGCCCAGCGCGTTCATGAACGCGGATTGCTTGTTGTCCGCCGCCGCACCATGGCCGCCCTCGATGTTCTCGTAGAGCGCCGTGTCGTAGCCCAGCGCCGCGAGCTTGGCGTACATCTTGCGGGCATGTACGGGGCCGACGCGGTCGTCGCGGGTCGATGTGGTGAACAGCACTGGCGGGTACTTCTGCCCGGCCTTCGCGTTGAAGTACGGCGAGAAGGTGCGGATCCAGGCCCATTCCGCGGGCTTGTCCGGATCGCCGTATTCGGCGATCCACGACGCGCCCGCCGACAGATGCGTATAGCGCTGCATGTCCAGCAGCGCGACCTGGCTGACGATCGCACCGTAAAGCCGCGGATAGAGGGTGAGCATGTTGCCCATCAGCAGCCCGCCATTGCTGCCACCCATCGCGCCGAGGTGCTCGGGCGAAGTGATGCCGCGCTTGAACAGGTCTTCGGAAACCGCGGCGAAGTCTTCGTACGCCCGCGGGCGTTCGGCCTTCAGCGCGGCCTTGTGCCAACGCGGACCGTACTCGCCGCCACCGCGGATGTTGGCGATCACGTAGACGCCGCCTTTCTCCAGCCACGCGCGGCCGACCGTGCCGCTGTAGGCCGGTTGCAGCGAGATCTCGAAGCCGCCGTAGCCGTATTGCAGGGTCGGATGCTTGCCGTTCGGCTGAAGGTCCTTCGGCGCGATCTCGAAGTACGGCACGCGCGTGCCGTCCGTGGAGGTGGCGAAATGCTGGCTCACCTGGTAGCGGGAAGCGTCGAAGAAACTCGGACTGTGCTTGATGGCCTGCGGCTCGCCCTGGCCCAGCGTGCCTGCGTAGAGCGTGGTCGGTTGCAGGAAGCCGCTGACGGTCAGGAAGTAATCGTCGTTCTCGTCCGCATCGACACCGGCCGCCGCGATGGTGGACAACGCCGGCGCGCCGCCCAGGCCTACGCGTGTCCATGCGCCCGCCTGCGGGGTGAGCACCTCCAGGCGATTCACCACGTTGTCCATCACGTTGAGGATGAGGTGGTGACGCGTCCACGAATAGGCGTCCAGCGCGGTCGTGTCCGTGGGCTCGAACAGCACGGTCAGCTCGCGCTTGCCGGCCATGTAGTCGTCGAAACGCGCGGCGAGCAGCGAACCGGCTTTGTAGGTCTTTCCGCCGACGGTCCAGTCGCTGCGCGGCGTTACCAGCAGCCATTCGCGATGCACGTCGGCGGTGGCGTCGCTGGGGACGTCGACCTTCATCAGCTTGCCATCGCTGCCGCGCAGGAACGTTTCACTGTCGTAGAAAGCGAGTTGGCGATGTACGAAGTCGCGCTCGAAGCCGGGCGTTTGGTCGCGGAAAGCCGAGATGCTCATGTCCTCGTGCTTGCCTTCGTAGACCACGGTCGCCGCTGCCAGCGGCGTGCCGCGCTTCCACGCCTTGACGATGCGCGGGTAGCTCGACGCCGTCATGGAGCCGGGGCCGAAATCGGTGGCGACGTAAAGCGTGTCGAGATCCTTCCACGCTGCCTGGGTCTTGGCTTCGGGCAAGGTGAAGCCGTCTTTCACGAACTGCTTGGTCGGCAGGTCGAACTCCCGTACCACATCGGCATCGGCGCCACCGCGCGACAGCATTACCAAGCAGCGGCGATTGTCCGGCTTGAGGCATTCGGTGCCGTGCCAGACCCAGTTCTCGTTCTCCGCCTTGGCCAACGCGTCGAGATCGATCACGGTCTCCCACGTGGGCTGGTCCTTGCGGTATTCGGCCGGCGACGTGCGCCGCCACAGTCCGCGCGGATGTTCCTTGTCGCGCCAGAAGTTGTAGTAGCGGTCGCCGATCTTGGTGACGAAGGGTATGCGCGCGTTGGAGTCGAGCACTTCGAGGATGCGGGCGTCCAGCTGCTTGAATTCGGCCGTATCGGCGTACTTCTTCACCGTCTCGGCATTGCGCTCGCGCACCCAGTCCAGCTGCCTGGCGCCGTCGATCTCTTCCAGCCAGCCTTGGGGGTCGGTCTCGGCGTCTGGGAAGGCGGGAGCGGCGTGCGCAGTGGCGGCTTGGATCGCGACGGTCATGGATAGAGCCTGTAACAGGGCGAGATAGGACTTCTTCACCGGGAACGCCTTGGTTGGGGCAGTACCCGCATTCAAGCAGGCGGGCGGCGGCACGTCACCTGGGCGGTACGGCGGACCCCGTCCGCTGCGCACGTAGTGCGCGGGCCATGCGCCGCACGGCTTCGTCCAGTTCCGCGGCGTCGTGGTAGCTGAAGCCCAGGCGCAGATGGGGCCCTGGCCGCTGACGGATGTCGTAGCGGGCGGCATCGAAGAACCGCACGCCTTCGCGCTCCGCGTCGCGCGACCAGCGCGCCACGTCGATACCTTCGTCCGCCGTAGCCCATAAGCCCGGGCCGCCTTCCGGAGAACGGAAGCGCACGGCATCGCCGATATGGCGCCGCAGCGCATCGGCCATGGCGTCGCGGCGCGAGGCATAAACCCGGCACATGCGGCGCGCGTGGCGGAGCAGCTCGCCGTCCTCGAACAGCTCGGCCAAGGCACATTCCATGGCCGCGTCGCCGCGCGCGTCGCTGGCCGCCCGCAGGCTGATCAGGCGCGCGGCTACGTCCGGGGGCGCCACCACGAAGCCCGTGCTGACACCCGGCGCCAGCAGGTTGGAGAGCGAGCCGACATAGATGGCGTTGGCGCGGCCGCTGCCGGCGGCACTCGGCAGCACCGGCCGGCCTTCATAGTGGAATTCGTGGTCGTAGTCGTCTTCGATGATGGCGAAGCCGTACCGCAGCGCCAGTTCGGCCAGGCGCGCGCGACGCTGCGGCGACATGACCGAGGTAGTGGGGAACTGGTGGTGCGGGGTGAGGAAGACCGCGCGCAGCGGCTGGTCGCGCAACAGCGCTTCCAGCGCATCGATGTCGAGCCCGTCGCCGTCCACCGGTACAGGCAGCAACCGCGCACCGGCCAGGCGCAATACGCTCCACGCCGGCGGATATCCGAACGCTTCCACGGCTACTGCGTCACCTGGCGCAATCAGCGTCCGCGCCACCAGGTCGATACCTTGTTCGATGCTGCGGGTGACCAGCAGATTGTCGGGCGTGACCGTCAGGGCGCGCGTGCGCGCCAGCATGGCCGCGAGCTCGGTGCGCAGGCGCAGGTGTCCGGCTGGATGCGGTGCCGCCAACAGCGCACGTCCGCGCAGCTCGATGGCGCGCCGGAACGCGCGCGCCAGGATGCGAGACGGAAACAGGCGTGTGTCCGGCGCGCCATGCAGCATCAGCAGGCCAGCTGGCGGGGGAGGCTCGATAGGCGGCAGCACCAGCGACGGCAGTGCGTAAGTGGGGGTGTCCCGTGCGGCGGCGGGGGGCGCCGGCAGGTGCAATGGCGGTTCGGCGACGAACGTGCCGCCGCCCGTGCGCGTACGTACCAGGCCTTCGGCGGCGAGCTCGCCGTAGCCGGCCACAACCGTATTGCGGTTCACGCCAAGCCGGACTGCCAGTTCGCGCGAACCCGGCAGCACATCGCCGGGCTTGAGCCGGCCCTGGCGGATATCGTCGGCGATGGCGCCGGCAAGCTGCAGGAAGATCGGCAGCTCGCGTGCGGGGTCGAGAGCGATGGCGAGTTCCCAGCGGCGCATGCGCGGATTCTAGGGCCACGCTTGCCCTTGCACACCACCCATGTCCGGTGTCCACCGGACCAGCAGGCGTCGCGAAAGTGGCGCTCCCGCGAGCTCCGGCGCGGCGCCACGCTGAAGGCCTTACCGATGTCCTTCCGAGGAGGGTTTATGCAATCACTATCGCGCTTCATGCTCGCCGCTCTCTGCGCAACCCTGCCCGTGCTGGCTTCGGGCCAGACGGCGTATCGTGTGCTGCGGTTGCCCGGCCTGGGCGGCTCGGCGGCCGCCGGCGCCAGCATCGACGACCTGGGATTGGTCAGCGGCAGTGCCAATCTGACGGGCGATCAAGCCGTACATGCTGCGCTGTGGTTGAACGGTATGGCCCACGATCTGGGCACGCTGGGCGGGCCCAACAGTGTCGTGCAGTGGCCGTCCAAGAATTCCATGGGCCTGCTGGCCGGCATCGCCCAGACCGCGCAGCCCGATCCGCTGGGCGAGAGCTGGAGCTGTGCGGCGTTCTTTCCCGGGCCCCAGGCATCCGGCCATACCTGTCTGGGCTTCGTATGGGTCTGGGGGCGCATGCTGCCGCTGCCGACGCTGGGCGGGAACAACAGCTTCGCCGCCGGCGTGAACGATCGGGGCGAAGTCACCGGCTGGGCGGAAAACCGCGTGCGCGACCCCAGTTGCGATACCGCGGGCAGCGGTCAGGTGCTGCAGTTCAGGCCGGTCGTGTGGGGCCCTGCGCCCGGCCAGTTGCGCGAGCTTCCGCTGTTGCCCGGCGACAGCGCGGGCGCCGCGACGGCTTCGAACGACGAGGGGCAGGTGGTGGGAATCTCCGGCAGCTGCGATCAGGCCGTGGGGCGCTATAGCGCGCGCCATGCGGTGCTGTGGGAGCACGGCATGGTGCGCGATTTGGGAAATCTGGGCGGCGTGGCCTGGCACACCCCCATGGCGATCAACCGGTACGGCCACGTCGTCGGCTTTTCCAACGTTTCAGCCGCGGATGGCGGCCAGCTGCACGAGCACGCATTCCTGTGGACGCCGGAGAACGGCATGCGCGACCTGGGCACGCTGTATCCAGGGGATGTGCATAGCCAGGCGCTGGGCATCAATGCGCGCGACCAAGTGGTCGGCGTGTCATGCACGGCCCATTTCGCCAGTTGCCATGCGTTCGTGTGGGAGAACGGACGGATGAGTGACCTGGCGCAGCGTGTGACGGGTGGCGACGACCTGGCCGTCGTGCAGGCCCTGGACATCAATGATGCCGGCGCGATCAGCGGACAAGGCTACGACCCGGTCACTGAAACGACCGTTGCGTTCCTTGCCGTGCCCGCCGGTGTCGTGCCGGCCTCCGCTGTGCGCGGTTCCATGCCAGAGCGGCCGCTGCCGCAGGCTATGCGCACGGCGTGGCTGCGACGCTGGCGGCTGGAGCGGGCGCCCGACTCGCCTTGAAAAGATCGCGCGCATTGTTGACGTCCGCGTGCAGCCGTTTAGCCGTCCCCGCCAAAAAAGCCGCCGGCTATGCACCGGCGGCACTTGGGGAGATCCGAGGCCTCGGCGCCGTTCCTGGCGCCGGGCTCGGTTGTTGTGTAGTTCGATGGCTCAGAAGTCGTAGCGCGCCGTGATGCGGAAGTAGCGCGGATCCGACACGTTCAGCTCACGCAGGTACAGCTGGTTCGGCGTGTTGCGGGAGCTGGTCTCGTAGCGATAGTTGTAAGCCGTCGCGACCTGGCGGTTGAGCACGTTGATGACGTCCAGCTGCAGCGTGAGGTCCTTCAGCCAGGCCGGCTGGTAGGCCACGTTGAGGTTGAGCTGGTAGGTCCACGGCGCCGTGCCGTGCGAGCCGCGCGGCGAGAAGGCGTAGTCCGCCGCCGCCGGCTTGTAGCCGGCCGAGCCCGGGGCCGTGCCCGAACCGGACAGGCCGCAGAACCAATAGGCGGCACCGCTGTAGAGACCCTTGTCCGCGGTCGGGTAATGGCTGGTGCAGTTCTTCGGACGGCCGGACGCGGCGATCAAGCTCGCGCCGAAGCGCCATTCCTCGGTGGCCTGGAAGTAGCCGAACGCCTTGATCTGATGCTTGCGGTTGTTCGGCAGCAGGCCGTTGGAGCCCACCATCAGCTGCGGTAGGTCCCAGTCCTGGGTGGTCGACACGTCGGCCTGGCCGCCGTTGCCGGTATCCAGGTCGGAGGCCAGCTGGCCTTCGGTGTTGCCGTAGTTGCGCGAGTAGGTGTAGTCGATGCGGCCGTACCACTTGTCGGCGAACGGGTGCTCCAGGAACAGGTCCAGCGCGTAGTACTTGCGCTTCAGATCGGGCAGGCCCAGGTCCTTGCTGGTGTAGGTGACCGGCTTGAGCGAGCCGTCCGCCTGCTCCTGCAGGAAGGTGTTGGTGGTGCCCGGATTGAACAGGAAGCAGGAGCCGCCCAGCGCCTGGGCGCAGGTGTCGTCGATCGCACTGCGCAGCTTGCGGTAGGTCAGCTTGGCGCCCCAGTTGTAGGCGGGGCTGATCTGCTGCTCCATGCCGGCGATGTACTCGGCCTGATAATGCGACTTCAGGCCCTTGGCGGCGACCGTGCGCGGATCCGGCGCTTCGCCGCATTCCAGGTTGCTGGAGATGGCGTTGGTGTTGCCGCAGGTGTAGCCCTTGCTACGGTCTACCGCGACCGCGGTCAGGCCGGTCGGCGCGCCGGTCTTGGGATCGACGCCGGTGTAGGTGAAGTACTCGTTGGTGATCAGCGAGCCGGACGCGCCGCGCACGGCGACGTTGTTCGGCATGGCCAGGTGGTAGCGGCCGGCGTTGGCGAACACCTTCAGCGACGAATCGCCGAACACGTCCCAGGACATGCCCACGCGCGGCGCGAGCTGATTGCGCTGGCGGGCATAGGGCTGGCCGGCGCCGTTGTAGTTGGTGAACTGCTCATTGCGCAGGCCCAGCGACAGCAGCCAGCGGTCGGTGATCTGCCAGCGGTCTTCGATGAACTGCGCCTGCTGCTCGGTCTTCACCTTCGCGTTCTGCGTGCTGTAGGCGCGCGAGACGTAATAGCCGGTGGTGCCGAGGCCGCCGGCCGACGCGGGCGATGCCACGCCGTGGCTGGCATCGATGGCGATGGTCGGGTCCTTCTGCCAGCCATAGATCCAGGCGTAGCCGCCGGGATAGGACTGGCCGGTCAGCGACTCGGCCGTCTGCGCATCGAAGCCGGCGCGCAGCGTGTGGTCGCCCAGACGGTATTCGACGTCCAGGCGCCAGCCGTGGGTCTTGTCGTTCGCGCCCGGGATCAGCAACGAGCTGACCGCGCCCTGCTGGCACGCGCCGTAAGTCAGTCCAGGTGCCTGGCTGGTCGCGGTGGAGGAGATGTAGGGGCAGTTCGGGTCATAGCCGAACGGCTGCTGCAGGTGCTCCAGGTTCTGCTTGCCGACCAGTGCCGACACCGTCAGGTCGTCGGTGATGTAGCTGGTGTACTTGGCGATGTACAGGCGGCTGCTGTCCTTCTGATGGACGCCGCCGTTCTTGACGCTGCCGTGCGAGGCGTCGTTGTAGTTGAACGCGTAGCGGCTGGAGTCGTAGACGATGTTGTCCTGGATGCCGGTCAGTTCGAGGATATTGCTGTCGGTAATGTTCCAGTCGACCTTCGCCGTCCAGCGCGGCATCTTGTAGCCGTAATCGTTCCAGCCCGTCTTGGCCGTGCTGGCCGAGGAGTTGGAGAACGACGCGACCGAGTTGCCGTCCTGCTTGGTCATTTCGCCGTCGACGTAGAAGAACAGCTTGTCCTTGATCAGTGGACCGCTGAAATAAGCGCCGTACGTGGTGTAGGAGTACTGGTTCTTGTTGCGGTACCAGTACAGCGTTCCGTCGGTCGGCGTGGCGGAACCCGGGCCGTAGAAACCCGTCTTCGGGAAGTAGTTGTTGCGCGGATTGGCGCGCAGCGCCTCCGGGCGCCAGATGGCGTAGACGCCGCCCTTCCACTGGTTGGAGCCGCGCTTGGTGACGATGTTGATCACGCCGCCGGTGGAGCGGCCGAATTCCGCACCGTAACCGCCGGTGAGTACCTGTTCCTGGTCGATGGCGTCGAAGGGCAGGGTGGTGGAACCCAGCGAGGTCAGCGGGTTGGTCACCGCATAACCGTTGATGTAGTAGGCGTTCTCCGAGGAAGCGGCGCCGCCGAAGCTCGGCACGTTGCCGAAGCCGGTGGTGCTGTAGCTGGAGTTGTCGACCACGCCCGGCGCGAGCAGGGCGGCGGCGCCGACGCTGCGTGCGATCGGCAGCTTGTTGAGCTGCTCGGAGGTCAGCACGGTGCTGGTGTCGACCGAGGACACGTCGATCGCCGGGAGCGCGGAGGCCACCACCGACACCCCTTCCAGGTTCTTTGCGTCATTCGCCGCGGCCGCGGCGCCGAAAGACACCTCAGTACCGCCGGAGATGGTGACGATGATGTCATTGCGCGTGCTGACGGTGCTGCCGTTGTTCTGCAGCGTCACCTTGTACTTGCCCACGGGCAGCGTGGAGAAGCGGTAGCGGCCGCTGTCGTCCACCGTCGCGGTGCGGCTGAAGCCGGTCTCGGTGTTCTCGATGACGACGGTGGTGCCTTGCTTGGCGGCCACCTGGCCGAAGATCGCGCCGGTGGTATTGGACTGCGCGAATGCGCCGGTGCCGGCGAACGCGAGGCCCATGGCTAGCGCCATAGCGGAGTAACGCAGAGGGCGCGGTGCCTTGAAGCGGGTGATGGTCATTACAACGGTCTCCCCCAGGAGTTGAGCGAAGCGCGCGGCCCGGGGGAGGCCGCGCAGTCGAAAGAAGAAACGGCCGGCGCCTGTGGACAGGCCGCAAGAACCTGTCCCGGTTCCTCCCCAGGAACCAGAGCCAAGCGTCGGATCGCGTTTTCCCCTTGGCCGGTGACTTCCGGCCTACAACGCTTCTAGCGAAGCGTTATGGACGCGTCAACACGTTCGTAATAAAAAACGGCTAGGCATTTTTCACATAGCTTTCGCTTCAAGAGCTTGCGATTTGCCAAGAACTTGCGGCGACGCACGCGCCACCCACTGAAACTTACGACAAGCTTGCGCGACGCTTGCGCGAATGTGACG
>JABLTH010009524.1_pt1 | contig 19145 bp, 20 predicted proteins | sample 7875711 | NCBI WGS metagenome assembly JABLTH01 (sample SAMN14941262, study PRJNA633318) | bioreactor metagenome | isolation source: bioreactor | place: China | collected 2019-03-05 | reverse complement strand
GCCGAACGCCTTCATGCCACCGCGGCCGTAGGCCTGCATGTAGTCGGCGAACACCGGATTGAGCAGCAGCGGCACGTGGCCGAACAGATCGTGGAACAGGTCCGGCTCGCTGAGGTAGTCCAGCTGGTCCGGCTTGCGGATCCACCAGCTCACCGGGAAGCGGCGATTGGCCAGGTGGTCGAAGAACACCTCGTCGGGCAGCAGGCCTTCCACGGCCACGATCTGCCAGCCGGTGGTCTTGCCCAGCAGCGCGTTCAGGTCGGCGAACTTCGGGATGCCGTTCTCGCCCATGCCGAAACGCTCCACGCCCTCCAGGAATTCGGCGCAGGCGCGCCCGGGCAGCAGCTCGCGCTGGCGCCGGTACAGCGTGTTCCACACCTCGTGGTCGGTAGCGGTGTAGCTGTCCCAGGGCTGCTCGACGACGCCGGTGGCGTACACCGGCACGTAGCCGCGGTCGGTCTGCTGGTGCTCGACCCGGCGTGGCGTGGCGTTTTCCATGGCGTGGCTCCGGAAAGGGATGGCAGGCGCTCCATCATACGGACAGACCAGCGCACGAGGCTTGTTTTATTGCTGAACAAGGCGTTAGATCAGCAATAAAAGCCGAGCTTTAGTGTTTAAAACGAAAGAAAGTTGCATGACGAACCTCGATCGCACTGACCTGCGCCTGCTGGCCGAGCTGCAGCGCGATGGTCGCATCACCAATGCCGAGCTGGCCGACCGGGTCAGCCTGTCCCCCTCGGCCTGCTTGCGCCGGGTGCAGCGGCTGGAAGCCGAGGGCGTGATCACCGGCTACGCCGCCCAGGTCGACCCGCAGGCCGTGGGACTGGGCCTGCAGGCCTTCGTCCGCGTGCAGCTGGCCAAGCACGAGGCCGCCGCAATCGAGCGCTTCGTCGCCCAGGTCAACGCCTGGGAGGAGGTGGTGGCCTGCCACGCGTTGACCGGCGACATGGACTACCTGATGCACGTCTACGTGGCCGACCTGGAGCATTTCTCGCGCTTCCTGCTCGACCGGTTGCTGACCGCCGCTGGCGTGGCCGACGTGAATTCCAGCTTCGTGCTGCGTACGGTGAAGCGTTCGCCATCGTTGCCGCTGGGCCAGGTCGGCGGCTGAACCGGGCCCCCACCCTGCCTTGCGGCGCATGTCGTTGCGGCGAACTAACGCTAAACTAACTGGCTGATGAGTACGGACACCGCACCCCCGCACGAACGCGCTCCCTGGCAGCCGATCCGCTACCTGTGGCGCGTGCCGCTGCTGCTGGGGCATATCGTGCTGGGCATCCTGTTGTGCTCGCTGATCCTCAGCTGGAACAAGCACCGGGTGATGAAGGACGGCCGCGTGCCGTTCGCCCACCGCATGATCAACTGGTGGTCGCGGCTGCTGATGCGGATCTTCGGCCTGCGCTCGGTGCTGATCGGCCAGCCGCTGCCCGACCCGGTGCTGTTCGTCGCCAACCACACCTCGTGGATCGACATCGAGCTGCTGCACAGCCAGCGTGCCGCCTGCTTCGTTGCCAAGGCAGAGATCGCCGGCTGGCCGCTGGTCGGCTGGATGGCCGCCAACGGCGGCACCATCTTCCACCGCCGTGGCTCCAACCACTCGCTGACCTCGGTGATGGCGGTGATGGTCGATCGCCTGCGCGAGGGCCGCTCGGTGGCCGTGTTTCCCGAGGGCGGCACCGGCTACAACGGCGTGCTGAAGGTGTTCCATGCACGCATCTTCCAGACCGCGCTCGACGCCGAGGTGCGGGTGCAGCCGGTGGCGCTGCGCTTCTCGAAGAACGGACGGCGGGTGATCGACGCCGGCTTCCGTGAACACGAGAGCTTCATGGGCAACTTCCTGCGTCTGCTCGGCAGTGCACCGCTGGATGCCTAGGTGCACTTCCTCGAGCCGGTGCCGTCCACGCCCGATGCGCGCAGGCGCATGGCGGAACTGTCGCGCGAACGCATCGGCGCCGCGCTGGAAGACGCCAGCGCGGGCCAGGCCGGCGCATGACGCTACCGAAGGGCAGCGACTTCCTGCCGCCGTGGCCGCTGCGCAGCGGCCACCTGCAGACCATGCTTTCCTCCAGCGGCGTGCGGCGGGTGCTGCTGCCGCATCGAGCGCGCACCGTGGCCGACGGCGCCGAGCACGTGATGGTGAGTGGCGGTGGTGACGTACGCCTGAGCGGAGCCTTCACCGCGCAGCAGACGCGACCGGAAACACGCGGTCTGGCGGTGCTGTTCCACGGCTGGGAAGGCAGCGTCGACTCCACCTACGTGCTGCAGACCGGCAGCCGCCTGCTGGCCGACGGCTGGGACGTGTTCCGGCTGAACTTCCGCGATCACGGCGACAGCCATCACCTCAACGAGGCGCTGTTCCACTCCTGCCGCATCGACGAGGTGGTGCACGCGCTGGGCGAGATCGCCGAGCGCTGGCCTGCGCGGCCGATGGCGCTGGCCGGCTTTTCGCTGGGCGGCAATTTCGCGCTGCGCGCTGCGTTGCAGGCACCTCGGCTGGGGATCCCGCTCACCTACGCCCTTGCGGTCTGTCCGATCATCGACCCGGCCGAGGGCCTGTTTTCGCTGGAGAAGCAGGCGCCGTGGTTCTACCAGGCCTACTTCATGCAGAAGTGGCGCCATTCGCTGAAGGTCAAGCAGTCGCTGTTCCCGCAGCACACCTATTTCGAGCTGGCCGAGCTGAAGCAGAACCTGCGTGGGCTGACCGAGGCACTGGTGCTGCGGCACACCGACTTCGATTCGCTGGAAGCGTATCTGGACGGCTATTCGGTGGCCGGCGAAACGCTGCGCGAGTTGGCCTTGCCAGCCACCATCATGACCGCGCGCGACGACCCGGTGATCCCGGTCAATGCCTTCGAGCAGTTGAAGCTGCCGTCCAACGTGGAGCTGGACATCGCCCGCTACGGCGGCCATTGCGGCTTCATCCGCGGCTGGGACATGACCAGTTTCACCGACGACTACATCGCCGCGCGCTTCAATGCGTTGGCCGACGCCCGCCAGCGATGATCCCCTAGCTCAGGGCAGGACGCCGGGCTCGCGCCGGCGCATCCAGCAGGCGATGCTCATGCGTTCGCGCGTGGCCGGCAGCACTTCGTGCTCGAAACGATCGGACAGGAACAGCGCCAGCGTGCCGGCCGTCGGCAGTACGTCGCGCGTATCGCCGTCGTCCAGGTACAGCCGCAGCGCGCCACCATCGGCCGGGTGCCAGTCGGCGTTGAGGTAATACACCGCCGACACCACGCGCGCATCGCGGCCGCGCAACTGGTCCAGATGCCGCGCATAGCGGGCGCCCGGCGGATACACCGCGTAGTGCGCCTCGCTCTCGGCCAGCCCCAGCATCAGGCTTCGGTTGAGCGTATGGCGCAGGGCTTCGATCACCTCGACGAATGGGCGCTGCGCCTCGCTCAGTGCGTTCATCTCGAACCAGCGGGTGTGGTCGCCGCGCAGGGTCGTCGCCGCACGGTCCGTGCCGACCCGCGCCGGGGTCATCCGATGCGCGACATGCATGGCCGCGCATTCGCTTGCCAATGCAGCCGTGGCGTCGTTCGGCAACAGTCGTTCCAGTGCGCACCAGCCGTCGCTGGCCAGCGCGTCGGCGGCGGCTTCGAAGCGGGTGCTGGGCGAGGTCATCGCGATCGGTGGCGGGAGGGCTGGGGCGCGCAGCATACGCGCATCGCCGACGTGTCGGCGCGTGCCGTCAACGCAGCGGGTCGAGCAGGCCGCGCAGGCCGTTGTGGTCCAGCTCCAGCGACAGCGCGAGCAACCTCCCGAGCTGGCCGGGCGGGAAGCCCTTGCGCGCGAACCACGCCAGGTACGGGCCGGGCAGGTCGCCGATCAGCCGGCCCTGGTACTTGCCGTAGGGCATGCGCACGGTGACCAGGCGCTTGAGGTCCTCGGCCTCCATCGACGCCTATTTCGCGAACAGCCGCGACGGATCGGCGAACGCCTTGAACTCCAGCGCGTTGCCGCAGGGATCGAGCAGGAACATCGTGGCCTGCTCGCCGGGCTGGCCGACGAACCGCACATGCGGTTCGATCACGAAGCGCACGCCGGCGACGCGCCGCCGGTCGGCCAGCGCCTGCCACTCGTCCATCGGCAGCACCAGTCCGAAGTGGCGTACTGGCACGGCATCGCCGTCCACGTCGTGCGCGGCGGCCGCGCGCACTTCCTCCGGCGCGAGGTGGGCGACGATCTGGTGGCCGCGGAAGTCGAAGTCGACCCAGTCCTCGCTGCTGCGCCCCTCGGGGCAGCCGAGCAGGTCGCCATAGAACGCGCGCGCCCGGGCCAGCGAGGTGACCGGGAACGCAAGGTGGAACGGGGCGAGCTGGCTCATGGACGCCGACCGGTGGGGGAAGACCGTCGAGCATGCGGCGGGGCGCGGCCGCGGTCAACGCGCTTCGGGCCGCTATGCTGGTAGCCCCTTCCGCATCGCAAGGGAATGCCATGCACACAGGCCGTCACATCGTCTTCGCTACCGTCGGGTCACTGGGCGACCTGTTTCCGTTCCTGGCGGTGGGCCAGGCGCTGCTGGCCCGCGGCCACCGCGTCACGGTGGCAACCCACCCGGTGCATCGCGAACCGATCGAGCGCGCCGGCCTGGCGTTCGCCGACGCCAGCGGCATGCCCGAGCCGGACGACCGCGAGGCGTTCACTGCCAAGGCGTTCCATCCCTGGCGCGGCCCGGCCTTCGTCGTGCGTGACTTCGCCGCCGCCGACGTTCGCGCCAGCTACATGAAACTGGCACCGCTGTGCGAGGACGCCGACCTGCTGGTCACAAGCACGCTCGCCTTCGCCGGCCAGATCCTTGGCGAGGCGCTGGAGGCGGGCGGGCGCCTGCGTTGGCTGTCCGCGGTGCTGGCGCCGGCGAGTCTCCTGTCGGCCCATGACATGCCGGCCACCGGGGTGGCTGCGCTCGACCGGTTCTTCCGCGCCACGCCTTCGCGCGGGCGCTTGCTGCAGCGGCTGTCCCGACGGGTGACGCGGGGCTGGACCGCGCCGGTACGCGCATTCCGGCGCGAGCTGGGGCTACCGTCGGAATCGACGCGCGGCGACCCGTTCCACCGGGGCCAGTTCGCGCCCGGCGGCACCCTGGCGCTGTTTCCCGCGTTGCTCGGCCGGCCACAACCGGACTGGCCACCCTGCACGCAGCAATGCGGCTTCGCCCGCTATACCCAGCCCGACGTGCTCGATCCGCCGCTGGCCGACTTCCTGCACGCCGGGCCGCCGCCACTGGTGTTTTCGCTGGGTTCTACCGCGGTGCATGCCAACGCCTCGTTCCTGCACGAGAGCCTGGCCGCCGCGGGCTTGCTGGACCGGCGCGCGGTGTTGTTCACCGGCTCGGCGGCAATGCGTGAGCGCCTGCCAAAAGTACTGCCGCCGGGCATCGTCTGCGTGGAATACGCGCCCCACGCGGCGGTATTCCCGCACGCCGCGGCGGTGGTGCACCACGGTGGCGTGGGCACCAGCGCCGCGGCCCTGCATGCCGGGGTCCCGTCGCTGGTGGTGCCGCACGGCTTCGACCAGCACGACAACGCCATGCGCCTGCATCGGCTCGGCGTCGCCGAGGTATTGCCGGCTACCCGTTATGGCCGTGCCGCGGCGGCGGCACGGTTGCGGACCTTGCTCGATGCCGGTCATCGCACGCACGCCGAAGCCGCGGCCGAGCTGCTGAGGGGAGTGGACGGTGCATCGGCGGCCGCCGATGCGGTGGAGGCCGCGCTGGGCACCGCTGCGCAGCGGCTTGCGGTTTCGTAAGGTTTCCGAGCGGTGATCGGCAGCTCGCGGTAAAGCCGCCGCCATCGCCGGCCCAGAGCATGGCCGGGACGCTTTCCTCTCGTCCCGGAGATCTGCTCATGTCGTTGCGATTGCTCCCTTCCACCACCGTCCTGGCACTGGCCATCGCGGCCGCGCTGGTTCCCGCGGTCGTAACCGCCGCCGAACAGCCCATCGATAACACGGTGGTGGCCGGCACCCGGTCCGCTGCGACCCCGGCCTCCGCAGACGCCGATGCCGCCGCCCACCCGGTCAAGGACATGTCGGCGGTGAAGGTCACCGCCGACACGCTGTCGCTGCAGCAGGTGCCGGCTACCACGCCGCTCAGCGCGACGCAGCCGAAGTCGGTGATGGATCGCGACTTCATCGCCAACAGCACCGCCCCCACCGGCACCTACGCCGACGCGATCGCCCTGATGCCCAGCGTCAGCGACCACGAGCCGAACGGCTCTGGCCTGACCGAGAGCCGCGACCTCAGCATCCGCGGTTTCCATGACGGCGAGTTCAACCTCACCATGGACGGCATCCCGGTCGGCGATCCAAACGACTTCACCCACCACTCGCCGGACTACTTCATGTCGCAGGACCTCGGCGCGATCAGCGTCGACCGCGGCCCCGGCAATGCTTCGACCGTCGGCTACGCCACCTTCGGCGGCACCGTCGGCATGAACACCCGTGCGCCGGAGTCCGACACCGTGGCGCACATCTACGGCAGCTACGGCAGCTTCGCCACGCGCCTGCTCGGCGGCTCGTTCGACACCGGCACGATGGCCAACTATGGCGGCCTGCGCGCCTTCATCGACTACCGCAAGGTGAAGTCGGACGGCTATCTCACCGGTGCCAACATGGATCGCAGCAACCTGTTCGCCAAGGCGGTCAAGCCGATCGGCGACCATACCGAGCTGACCCTGGTGGCGATGACCAACCAGAATTCAGGCAGCAATGCCGCGATCCTCGGCGCCACCTCGTATCCGTACGTGGCGGTGAACAACGGCACTCCGCCGTTCACCAGCCCCATGCCTGGCCAGATGCAGCAACTAGGCGGCAACTACGGCCTGTCCAGCAACCCGGCCAGCCAGGACTTCGCCGGGTACAACGGCGACACGATCAACTCGGATTTCGAGTACATCGGCGTGCACAGCGAGCGGGGCGGCTTCAGCGTCGACAACAAGCTGTACACCTATGCCTACTACCACCACGGCTGGAACGGCGCCGACCCGAACGGCGGCAACTACGACTACGGCAGCCTCAATGGCCCGGCCGGCTCGCCCGGCGACGGCACCTTCCCGGACGGCGCGGGCAGCACCAACGGCACGATCTACGGGGCCGACAACGTGCCCGGCCAGAAGATGTACAACCTGTACCGCAACTGGGGTGACATGCTGCGCCTGACCCAGGAGCTCGGTCCCGGCGAGCTGCGTTACGGCCTGTGGGTGAACAAGCAGCTCTACCATCGCTACCAGGCCGAGATCGACTTCAGCAACGGCCGTGCCTACAACGCGGCCAGCCCGCTGGCCGCCACCGACCGCCGCATCGACGGCACCTTCCTCACCGCGCAGCCGTATCTGGAATACGCCTGGAACGTCACCGACGCGCTGACCGTCACGCCAGGCCTGAAGTACGTCTACTTCCACCGTCACGACGTCGCGCCGGTGCAGCAGAAGGTCGGTGCGCCGCAGGACTACGCGCAGACCTGGAAGGACCTGCTGCCGGCGATCGACGTGCACTACCGCATCCAGGACGGCTGGACCGCCTACCTGCAGGCGGCCAAGGGCTACCTGGCACCGAACGAGAACCTGTTCTACGTGCCGAACCCGCGCGTGGCCGACCAGAACGTGAGCACCCAGTCCACCACCAACTACCAGCTCGGCACGGTATGGCAGGGCGATCGTCTGAACCTGGCGGCCGACGTCTACGCGATCAACTTCACCAACCAGGTGACCAAGCACAAGATCGGCGGCGTGACCCTGTTCTCCAACCTCGGCGGCACCAAGTACCGCGGCGGCGAGATCGAGGCCAGCTACCTGCTCGGCGATGGCTTCAGCGTGTACGGCAATGCCAGCTACAACAAGGCCACGCAGAACAGCACCGGCGTGCAGCTGGCGATGGTGCCGAAGTACACCGCGGCGACTGGCGTGATCTGGCGGCAGGGGGCGTGGTACGCCTCGCTGATGGCCAAGTACACCGGCGCCCAGTACGGCGACCTGGCCCAGGATGCGGCCGGCAACACCATCGGCGTATATCGCTTTGCCCCGGTCACGCTGACCACGCTGTCGGTCAACTACACGCTGCCGGACGCGCTGCTGCTGCCCAGGGGCACCAAGCTGGGACTGCAGGTGTTCAACCTGGCCGACAACCGTCCGCTCAACGACCTGGGCGGCTACACCAGCGGCGGCGTGCCGCTGTTCTTCACCCCGGCCGGGCGCAGTTTCACCTTCTCCTTCGACGGTCCCCTGCGCTGAGTCTCCGCGGCGGCTCGTCGGCGTTCGCGCCGGCGGGCCGTTTTTTTCTCCCGGGCGCGCGTCGCTGGTGACGTGCGCTCCGCCATGAGTGCCCTCCATGCGTCTAGCTTCCCTGTTCCGTACCGGCCTGGCCCTGCTGCTGTCCGGTGCTGCTTCCCTGCATGCCGCGCCGATCCGCGGGCCGATCCGCCACGTGCTGCTGATCAGCGTCGACGGCCTGCATGCGCTGGATCTGCGCAACTACATCGAAATCCACCCCGATTCCCACCTCGCCGCGCTGGCGGCGCGGGGCGTGGAGTACACCCACGCCAACACCGTGGTGCCGGCCGACTCGTTCCCCGGCCTGCTGGCGCTGGTCACCGGCGGCACGCCCGCCGCCACCGGCGTCTATTACGACAACACCTGGGACCGCTCGCTGGCACCGCCGACCGGCCCGTGCACCGCCACCGGCGCGCACGCGAAGTTCAACGAGGCCGTGGACGCGCCCGGTGGCCATGGCATTGATGCCAGTAAGCTGCCTCGCGATCCGGCGCACGGCTGTCGTCCGGTCTATCCGTGGCAGTACCTGCGGGTGAACACCGTCTTCAACGTGGTGCGCGGCGCCGGTGGCTACACCGCGTGGGCGGACAAGCATCCGTCCTACGCGATCGTGCAGGGCCCATCCGGCGACGGCGTGGCCGACCTGTACACACCGGAGATCGGTACCGACGGCGAGGACCACCCGGACACCGACGCCGTGACCGCCTCGATCGCCCGCACCGAGACCTACGACACCGGCAAGATGCAGGCGGTGATCCACGAAGTGGACGGCTACCGTCACGACGGCCGCACCCGCGCGTCGGTGCCGACCCTGTTTGGGCTCAACCTGCAGAGCGTGAACGTGGCGGAGAAACTGGCCGGCTACCAGAACGCCGACGGCACGCCGACGCCCTCGCTCGACGCGGCGCTCACCCACGTGGACACCCTGATCGGTCAGCTGATGGACGAGCTTGCGCGCCGTCACCTGGACGCCAGCACACTGGTGATCCTCACCGCCAAGCACGGCAACGGCCCGGTCGATCCGGACCAGCTTCGGCACGTGTCGAACAAGGCTCTGCGCGCGGTGATCGCCGCCGCCGCCGATGGCGAACCGGCCCAGCTCACCACCGACCGCAGCGCCCTGGTCTGGCTGCACGACGAACGCACCACCGGCACCGTCGCGCGCACCCTGCTGGCCGACCGCAAGCGGCTCGGCATCGAGCGGGTGCTGTGGGGGCGGGCGCTGGGCCTGCTGTTCCCCTCGCCTGCGCATGATGTGCGCACGCCGGACCTGATCGTGATTCCGCAGGCCGGTGTCATCTACGACAAGCCCGGCGCCAGCAAGCATGCCGAGCACGGCGGCTTCGACACCGACGACACCCACGTGGCCCTGCTGGTGGCCGGTCCGATGCTGCCGGAGCCGGGCCGCCGGCTGGATGCGCCGGTGTCCACCACTCAGGTGGCGCCGACCGTGCTGGCTGCGCTCGGGCTCGACCCGGAGGCCCTGCAGGCTGTGCACGAGCAGGGCACGCCGACCCTGCCAGGCGTGCGCTGGACCGACCTGCCGGCATCCGGGATGCACTGAGTGGCGAACTTCATCGGTCCGTCATATTCGCCGCCTAACGTGACCGATTCGAGTGCCGGAAGCGACCGCAAGGTGCCTGCCGGCGGCAGCGAGTCGGAGGGTGCCTTGCGCATTCTGATCGTCGAGGACGACCGGGACACCCGCGAGTGGATCGATGGCGGGCTGTACGAAGAGGGCTATGTCACCCACGCGGTCGGCGACGGCCGCGAGGGGCTCGCGCTCGCCGTGCAGGGGGCGTTCGACGGCATCGTGGTCGACCGCAAGCTGCCCGGGCTGGACGGCATCAGCTTCATCCGCGCGGTACGCAGCGCGGAGGTGCAGTCGCGCATCATCATGCTCACCGCGCTGTGCGAAACCAGCCAGCGCATCGAGGGTCTGGACGCCGGCGCAGACGATTACCTGGGCAAGCCGTTCTCGATGGCCGAGCTGGTGGCGCGGCTGCGTGCGCTGTCGCGCCGGCCGGCACTGAACCGCGAATCGCCGTTGCTGGAATGGGGCCCGCTGGTACTCGATCCCACCCGGCATTCGGCGAGCTGCCGCGGTGAACGGCTGGAGCTCACGCCGACCGAGTTCCGCCTGCTCGACATCCTGATGCGTCATGCCGGCAACGTGGTGACCCGTTCGATGCTGCTCGAGCAGGTCTGGCACTTCCACTTCAGCCCCCGCACCAGCGTGGTGGAGACCCACATGTCGCGGTTGCGCGGCAAGGTGCGCGACGCTGGCGGTGAGAGCTTCATCGAGACGGTACGTGGCTACGGTTATCGCCTCCAGCTCCCGACCGGCCCGGCATAGGCAGACCAGCGCATTCCGGCTGGCGCTGATCCTGGCCGGGATGTTCTCGCTGTCCTCGCTGCTTACCGCTGCGGTGCTGTGGCTGGGTACCGAGCGCGAGGCGCGCTCGGAGCAGCGGCAGGAGCTGGTCGCCGACGCGCGCGACCTGGCGCTGCTGTCCTACCAGCGCGGGCTGGATGCGCTGAGCACGGAGATCTAGGAGCGCATCATCCTCGGCGCCGGGCTGGAGCGCTGGTACGCGCTGTACGCCGGCAACGGCATCAAGCTGGCCGGCAACCTGGACGATCGCCCGGTGCGCGAAGGCTGGTCCGAGCGTCGTCTCACCCCACGCGCCACCTCGCTGGCGCCGAGCCCGCGCGCGCACCTGCTCACCCTCTACACCGTGCGCACCGCACGTGGCGGCTGGCTGGTGGTGGGTCGCGACGCCTACTACATCCAGCACATGCGCGAGGTGGCCGAGCGGATCTTCCTGCTCGCGCTGGCGCTGATCGTGGCGGTGTCGCTGGTGGTCGGCTGGCTGATCGGACGCCAGCTGCTGCGCCGGGTCGGCGCGATGTCGGTGGCGGCGGAGCGGATCAGCGACGGCGACCTGGACCACCGCATGCCGCTGCGCGGCGTGGGCGACGAGCTGGACATGATCGCGCTCACCGTCAACCAGATGCTCGACCGCATCGCCTCGCTGCTGGCCGACGTACGCCGGCTGGGCGCGGATATCGCCCACGACCTGCGCACGCCGCTGACCCGGCTGCGCCGACGGCTCGAGCAGTTGCGCCAGCCGCCACCGCAGCCGGCGGCCCACGAGGCGGCCGTCGATGCCGCGCTGGCCGAGATCGATGGCCTGCTCGACGTGTTCCAGGCGTTGCTGCGCATTGCCGGCATCGAGTCGGGCGAGATGCGCAGCGGTTTCGCGTCGGTGGATCTCGCCGCGGTGCTGGCGGAACTGCTCGACGCCTACGCTGCCGTGGCCGAAGCCGAAGGGCATCAGCTCGACGCGCGGATCGCGCCGCAACCGCCGGTATCGGGCGACCGTGGACTGCTGGTGCAGGCCTTCGTCAACCTGATCGAGAATGCGATCCGTCACACGCCGCCGGGCACGCGGATCACGCTGGAGCTCCGACGAGTCGGCGACGAGTTGCATGCCGGCGTGCGCGACGATGGCCCGGGCATCCCCGCGCACGAGCACGCGCAGGTGCTGCAGCCGTTCATGCGGCTGGACCGCAGCCGTCACACCGAGGGCAACGGCCTGGGCCTCGCGCTGGTGCGCTCGGTCGCCGAGCTGCATCGCGCCGCGCTGGTGCTGGACGACGCGACGCCGGGTCTGGTGGTAACCCTGGTCTTTCCGCTGCCACCGGGCGACTGAGCCTCGGCGCAGTCCGCCGGCACGCAGCGACCGCGGGCCCACTGGCGCAGGGAATCGACCTGCTCGTGCATCAGCACCGAAAGCGGCCGGGTGCGTGCCAGCGCGTCGAGCAGATGCGCCTGGTCCGGCGGCGTGCCGGCGCCGACAGCGTCGTACAGCGCGCTGACGATGGCCTGCTCGATCTCGGCGCCGGAGAAACCCTCGCTGGCGGTGGCCAATGCCTGCAGATCGAACGTGTCGACCGGCAGCTTCCGGCGCCCCAGGTGCAGCCGGAAGATTTCGGCGCGCACCGGTTCGGTGGGCAGGTCGACAAAGAAGATCTCGTCGAAGCGCCCCTTGCGCAGCAACTCGGCCGGCAGTTCGTGGACTGCGTTGGCGGTGGCCACGACGAACACCTTGGCCTTGCGCTCGGCCATCCACGTCAGCAGGTAGCCGAGCACGCGACGCGACACGCCGCCGTCGTCGCCGCCGCCGGCCAGTCCCTTCTCGATCTCGTCGATCCACAGCACGCAGGGGCTGAGCAGCTCGGTACTGGCCAGCGCCTCGCGCAGGTTCCTTTCGGTTTCGCCGTGGTACTTGTTGTAGAGCGTGCCGAAGTCCAGCCGTACCAGCGGCACGCCGAAGCCGCCGGCGATCGCCTTGGCCGCGAGGCTCTTGCCGCAGCCCTGCACGCCGAGCAGCAGCAGGCCCCTCGGCGGGTCGAGCATGGGCACCGACTCGGGCGACAGGAACACCGCGCGTCGCCGCTGCACCCATTCGCGCACGTGGCGCACACCGGCGACGTCGGCGAAGCTGGCGGTGGCGTATTCGTAGTGCAGCAGGCCGGAGCGGTTGAGCAGCTCGAACTTCGACTGCATCAGCTCGGGCAGGTCGTGCTGGCCGAGCGCCCCGTCGTTGTAGATCAGCTTGCGCACGATGCGTCGTGCGTCGGATGCGGACAACCCGACCAGGTTGCGCACGATGGTGCGCGCGGCCTCGTTGTCCACTTCCAGCCGGCGGCCGTGCTCGCGCTGCCACGCCGCGGCCTCGCCACGCATGATCCCGGCCAGTTCCTTCAGGTCCGGCAGCGCCAGCGGCACGCGCAGGGCGAGCGCTTCCAGTTCCTCGGGAAGCTCCACCTTCGCGCCGACCAGCACCACCGTGTGCGCCGCCGAGCGCTGCCGCTGCACGATTTCGCGCAGCATGCGCTGGCTCATCGCGTAGCGCACCAGCGGGTGGAAATCGAACAGCAGGAACACCCCGGGCTCGGCTGCGCCGCGGATTGCTTCCAGCGTGGCAGTGACGTCCGGCGGCACGTCCGGGTCGGCTTGGGCGAAGTCCAGCCGACCCAGGCCGTCGGTGATCGTCCAACGCCACAGCGGCCGCAGCGACTGCGAAATGACGTGCCGGAAGCAGTCGATCACCCGCTGCTCGTCCACCGTTTCGATCACCAGCAGCGGCGTCGTGGCGCGCACCAGCGTGGTGAGGTCCTGCAACTCGCTCATGCCTGCCCCTCGGTGAGGCCGGTAACGGTAGCAGAGCCGGCTGCGGCGGTCGCGAAGCGTCACGTGCCCGGTATATCGTGGTCGTGCCCCCTCATCGAGGACCGTCCCATGCGCATGCTCGCCATCCTCCTGGCACTGTTCGCCCTGCCGGCCAGTGCCGCCATCCGGCTGGACCAACTGACCCTGCCGAAAGGCTTCCACATCGCCGTGTACTCCGATGGGGTGCCGGATGCCCGCGAGATTGCGCTTGGCGCGAAGGGTACGGTCTTCGTCGGCTCCAACGACGCCGGCAAGGTCTATGCTCTGACCGACAGCAACGGCGACGGCGTCGCCGACCGGGTACGGGTGATCGCCAGCGGCCTGACCTTGCCGGTCGGCGTGGCGTTCAGGGACGGCGACCTGTACGTGTCGGCGGTCAGCCGGATCCTGGTGCTGCGCGACATCGAGAACCACCTCGACGATCCGCCGGCGCCGCAACTGGTCAGCGACGCCTTTCCCACTGCCATGCACCACGGCTGGAAGTTCATCGCCTTCGGTCCGGACGGCAAGCTGTACGTACCGATCGGCGCCCCGTGCAACGTCTGCGACCGCGGCAAGGCCTACGCCAAGATCACCCGCATGAATCCCGACGGCAGCGGCATGGAGGACGTCGCCTACGGCATCCGCAATTCGGTCGGCTTCGACTGGCAGCCCGGTACCAGGCGGCTCTGGTTCACCAGCAACGGCCGCGACCTGATGGGCGACGATATCCCCAACGACACCCTCAACGAGGTCACCGCGCTCGGGCAGCACTTCGGGTTTCCCTATTGCCACCAGGGCGACACGCTCGATCCGGAATTCGGCCAGGGCAAGCGCTGCAGCGACTATCGCGCACCGGCGCTCAATCTCGGGCCGCACGTGGCCTCGCTGGGCATGCGCTTCTACACCGGGCACCAGGTCCCGGCCAGTTACCGGGACGCGATCATCATTGCCGAGCACGGCTCGTGGAACCGCACGAAGAAGTCGGGCTACCGGGTGATGGCGGTGCGGTTGCGCGGCGACAAGGTGCTGTCGTACGAGCCGCTGGTGACCGGCTTCATGCGGGACGAGAAGGCGTGGGGGCGGCCGGCCGATGTGCAGATGCTGCCGGATGGCAGCCTGCTGATCAGCGACGACCTGGCTGGCGCGGTATACCGCTTGACCTACACCGGAAATTGAGCGCCGGCTCGGGCTGCGGCGGACCTCTCCGCACCGCCCGTGCTTCTTCACGTGGGGGTGGCGCCGGCTGTGAGTGAATCGAACCTGCTGGCATCAACCTGCCGTCCGTCAATTCGTCCCCACGAGGATTGCGCCATGCTCCATTACGCTCTGGTTTTCCTGGTCATTGCCATCATTGCCGCCGTGTTCGGTTTCGGCGGCATCGCCGGTACCGCGGCGGGCATCGCGAAGGTCCTGTTCGTGGTCTTCCTGGTGCTGGCCGTGGTGGCGTTCCTCCGTCGCGCCACCAAGTAGCTCCGCTGTCCCGACCCCGTCGATCCACCGCCTTGGGAGTAGCCACATGAACAAGCCTGCCGATATCGCCAGCCCCGCCGTCGAGCGCCCGAACGCCGCCGCCCGTATCGAGGAGGGTGCCGAACGCGTCAAGCAGGCGACCTCGCATGCGGTGGCCAGTACCAAGGAAGCCGTCGATCGTGCGGCGGACCGGGTCGAGGAAGGGCTGCATCATGCCACCGACAAGGCCGCCGGCGCCGCCACCCACGCCACCGAGAAGGCCGCCGAGTATGGTGAGCGCGGCCGCGAAGCCTACGACCACGCGCGTGACCGCGCCGAGGACTGGATGGAGCAGGCACGTGACTACGTCCGCGAGAAGCCGCTGCAGTCGATGGCCATCGCGCTGGGCGCCGGCTGGCTGCTCGGCCGGCTGCTGCGGCGCTGATCTGCGCCGCGCACACTGGACCCTGATGCATGGATGAGACCCCGCGCGGCGAGCCCGCCGCCGAGCCCCGGCCGGACCCGGCTGGGTCGCCGCGCCTGCTGGACGAGCTGGGGTGTCTCGCCCGTGCCGCAAAGCACCTGTTCGGTGCGCAGTGGCGGCTGTTCCTGGCCGAGCTTTCGCTGGCGCGTGGCGCGGTCTCGCTGCTGCTGGCGCTCGGCCTGGTCGCCACGGTGGCCGGCGTCGGCCTCGGCCTGACGGTGCTGGCGCTGATTGGCGTGGTCCTGGCCCGCTGGTTCGATTCCTGGTTGTGGGCGCTCGCCGTGCTGGTGCTGTTGCAGGGCGCGGTGCTGACTGCGGCGATCGTGCTGTTCCGGCGCGCGTTGCACTGGCTCAGCCTGCCGGCGACGCGCGGCGAGATCGGTGCGATGATGCGCACCGCGGCGGCCAAGGCCCACGAGGCGGATGCCGCCGCCACCGATCCTTCCCGGACACCCCCACCATGAGCGTGACCCGTCGACTCGCCAAGGTCCGACTCGCCCAGGCCGAGGTCCGCGCCGCGCGCGCCGAGCTGGGCGAGCCGGCGCAGGCCCTGCTGCAGCGCGTGCGCGACAATCCGATCGCCAGCGTAAGCGTGGCCGCCGGCGCCGGCGTGGCGCTGGGGCATCTCGACGTGCATCCGCTGCGCGTGCCCGGCGTGGGGCCCCTGCTCGGCAGCGGCCTGCTGCCGCTGGTGTCCCAGGGCGTGCGACTGCTGGTCGAGAACGGACTCGACGGACTGGCCGACCTCGACGGCGGCGACCGGGAATCGCCGGATAGTCCATGAGCCATACCGACCCCGCGCCGGAAGCCGGCGCCGAGCCGGCGTCGGCCCAGCAGCCCACGTCCCTGCCGATGGTGACCTCGCTGCTTCCCGCGCCGCCGGTCGAGCGTCGCCGGCCGCGCGTTGCACGCGGCACGCTGGGGCACATCCGCGCGATCCGTTTTGCCCTCAGCATGCTGTTGCTGCTGGCGGTGCTCTACACGATCGTGGTGATCAAGGTGCTGCTGATCCCGTTGGTGCTCGCCGCCTTTCTCGGCGTGGCGCTCAATCCGATCGTCGCCTTCGGTGCACGTTGCCATCTGCCGCGCTGGCTCAGTGCCAGCCTGCTGATGATCGCCCTGATGGGCGGCATCGGCGCCGGCACCGCGGCGCTGGCGCAGCCGGCGCTGGGCTGGTTCCACGACGCGCCGACCGCGTTGCGCAGCTTCGTGCCCAAGCTCAAGGGCATCACCCAGCCGCTGGAAGCGGCCAGTCGCGCCACCCAGAGCCTGGTCAATGGCCAGGTCGCGGTACGCGTGCAGCCGCCGCGGCAGGCTTCGGTGGCGGTGACCGCCTGGGATGTGCTGGCCGCCGCGCCGAAGGTGCTCGCCGCCGTACTGACCGTGGCGCTGCTGGTGTTCTTCTTCCTGATCTACGGCGACGACCTGTTGCGGCGGCTGGTGGAAATCATCCCCAGCTTCCATCACAAGCGGCATGCGGTGAGCATCGTGCGCAGTATCCAGACCGAGGTTTCGCACTACATCCTGATCACCACGATGATCAACATGACGCTGGGCGCGGTGACTTCGTCCATGCTGTGGCTGTTGCATGTGCCCGATCCGCTGCTGTGGGGAAGCATCGCGATGATCGCCAACTTCATTCCCTACGTCGGCGCGATCACCACCACCACCATCCTGCTGCTGGTCGGCATGATGAATTTCCGCGAGCTGACCCCGGCACTGTTGCCGGCCCTGGTGTTCGCCGGCATCACCGTGGTGGAAGGCAACCTGGTCACGCCGATGATCCTCGGTCGGCGCATGCGGGTGAGCCCGGTGGCGATCCTGATCTGGCTGTTGCTGTGGGGATTCCTCTGGGGTATCCCCGGCGCGCTGCTGGCGGTGCCGATGCTGACCAGCGCCAAGCTGATCGCCGAGCGCGTGCGCAACTGGCGCTGGTTCGCGTTGATGGTGCAGCGCTAGCGCGCGTCCGCCCAGGGTGTGGCGGCCATCGCCCGGCGCCGCACCGGTGTGGCGTCGAGCAGGATGTATTGGCGTTCCCTGCCGCTGAGCCGCGTACCGTCGGGCAGCGAGACGGTCACCGCCCGCTCGCTCATCAGTTCGTCGCTGAGCACGATGCCGTTGCGGAACGTCGTCACGCCGTACCAGCGGGTGCGGCCGGGCTGGTAGTTCACGGTCTGCGTCTTGCCGTCGCGGGTCAGTGCGAGCGTCGCCGGCTGGCCGAGCCAGATACCGTCGCCGCTGCCTTCGCGTTGCAGGGTCACGGTACGGCTGACCGGGTCGTAGGCGGTGACTGTGACTGTCTGCCGGCCGGGCGGACCCAGTTCCCACGGGTCGGCAATGTCCACCGTCCAGCGCTGGCCGATGCGCAACATGGCCGGCGGCATGCCCCACAGTCGCGGGTTATAGATGAGGCCGCTGGCGTCGGTGTTCGGCGTGCAGGTGCCGTCGAAGCAGTTGGTGGCGCCGGCATCGCGCAGCTCCACGATGCCGCTGCCCTCGGGCCGGCCGTCGTAGCGGTAGTCGATGCGCAGGCGTGGCCGCGCCGGCGTCCCTCCGGCGACGGCATACACCGCTGTGCCGCTGACCCGACGCACCGTCTCGTCGAACCCCGGCACATCCACGGCGGTGGCGCGCGAGAACATCGTGCCGAAGGTGGTGCCACGGATGAACGCCGGGGACAACGCGGCCGTCGAGGTGGCGGGAGCCGTCGCGGGAAGCGTCAGCGCGAGCAGGGACAAGATGCCTTTCAGGTGCATGGCAGGGCCTCCGGAAGCATGGCCGACTCAGTGCTCGATGCCGTGTGCACGCAGCACGTCGGCGATATCGAAGCGCCACAGGTTGCGCGAGCCGTTGAGCGGACTTTGAAGCCGCCGCTGCAGCGTCGTCAGGTCGTCCGCGGGCTTGGGGAAGCTAACCGGATCGCGTCGGTTGCTGGCGACGTACAGCTCGCCGAAGTGCGGACCGAGTGACGGCGCGTTTTCCAGCGCGGTGCTGTTGATCTCGCCAGGCAGATGCTCGGGCTTGCTCCAGCGGCCGTCGCGCTGGCGGAACGCGATGTAGAGATCGGCGCGGCCGAGCGAATCGCCTTCGTCGCCGGCGTAGACAAGGAAGCGGCCGCGCGGATCGATCGCCGGGTCCATCCGGTTGTGCGCGAGGTCGCCGAGCTCGATGCGCTCGGGCGCCGAATAGCCTGCACCGTGCCGATGCACCACGTAGATCTGATAGGCGGCGCCGGAGTCCGGTCGGTGCGCGGAGAAGTAGATGTCGCCGTTGGCGGCGACCGAAGGGTTGTAGAGCATCGCGCCGTCGTCGAGCGCGCCATCCACGTGTACCGGCTGGCCCCAGCGTCCGTCCGCCCGGCGTTCCACGTACCAGAGGTTGGTGCCGGCGAAGCTGTGCCTGCCCATCGACGCGGTGACCGGCGCGTCGCCCGGATGCGCCGGACGGTTGGACACGAAGTACAGCCGTTTCCCGTCCGGCGACAGGGCCGGCTCGGAGTCATGCCAGCGGCCGGAGAACGATGCCACTTCCGGCGTGCTCCAGCGGCCGTCGCGCCGATGCGAGACCAGGATGGTGTCGTCGGACTCACTGAAGTCCGAGCGCATGAAGTACAGCGTGTCGCCGTCCGGCGTCAGCGCGACCGAGGTTTCCTGCAGGCCGGTGGAGATCGTGCCGGGGCCGACCAGTTCACCGGCCTGCGAACCGGCGGCCTGGACGGTGG
>JABLTH010102992.1_pt1 | contig 19157 bp, 14 predicted proteins | sample 7875711 | NCBI WGS metagenome assembly JABLTH01 (sample SAMN14941262, study PRJNA633318) | bioreactor metagenome | isolation source: bioreactor | place: China | collected 2019-03-05 | reverse complement strand
GTCAACGAGGAGGCAACCCCATGGCAATCCTGATTCGCGGCGGCACCGTGGTCGATGCGGACCGCTCCTATCGCGCCGACGTTCTGTGCGCGGACCCAGAAGACGGCGGCACGATCCTCCAGATCGCCGAGCAGATCGACGCGCCGGCCGGCGCGAGCGTCGTCGACGCGCACGACCAGTACGTGATGCCGGGCGGCATCGATCCGCATACGCACATGGAACTGCCGTTCATGGGCACGACCGCGAGCGACGATTTCTACTCAGGCACGGCCGCCGGGCTCGCCGGCGGCACGACGAGCATCATCGACTTCGTGATCCCGAGCCCGAAGCAGCCGCTGATGGACGCGTTCCGCGAATGGCGCGGTTGGGCCGAGAAGGCGGCAGCCGACTACGGCTTCCACGTGGCCGTGACGTGGTGGGACGAGAGCGTGCATCGCGACATGGGTACGCTGGTGCGCGAGCACGGCGTGTCGAGCTTCAAGCACTTCATGGCGTACAAGAACGCGATCATGGCCGACGACGAGGTGCTCGTGAACAGCTTCTCGCGTTCGCTCGAACTCGGCGCGCTGCCGACCGTGCACGCAGAGAACGGCGAGCTCGTGTTCCAGCTGCAGAAGGCGCTGCTCGCGCGCGGGATGACGGGGCCGGAGGCGCATCCGCTGTCGCGGCCGCCGGAGGTCGAGGGCGAGGCCGCGAACCGCGCGATCCGCATCGCGCAGGTGCTCGGCGTGCCCGTGTACATCGTGCACGTCTCCGCGAAGGACGCGGTGGATGCGATCACGCGCGCACGCAGCGAGGGGCTGCGCGTGTTCGGCGAGGTGCTGCCGGGCCACCTGGTGATCGACGAGGCCGTTTATCGCGATCCGGACTGGACGCGCGCGGCCGCGCACGTGATGAGCCCGCCGTTCCGCTCGGCCGAGCATCGCGAGGCGCTGTGGCGCGGGCTTCAGGCGGGGCAACTGCATACGACGGCGACCGACCACTGCGTGTTCTGCGCGTCGCAGAAGGCGATGGGCCGCGACGATTTCACGAAGATCCCGAACGGCTGCGGCGGGGTCGAGGATCGCATGTCGGTGCTGTGGCATCACGGCGTGAATCACGGCCGCATCACGCCGAACGAGTTCGTGCGGATCACGTCGACGAATGCCGCGCAGATCTTCAACCTGTATCCGCGCAAGGGCGCCGTGCAGGTGGGCGCCGATGCCGACCTCGTCGTGTGGGACCCTGCCGCGACGAAGACGATCTCGGTGAAGACCCATCACCAGCAGGTCGACTTCAACGTGTTCGAGGGGATGACGGTGCAGGGCGTCGCGACGCATACGCTCACGCGCGGCGCACTCGCATGGGCCGACGGCGAATTGCGCGCGGTGCGCGGCGCGGGCCGCTACCTGAAGCGCCCGCCGGCCGCCGGCTACTACGAGGCCGCGCGGATCGCGAACCGGCTGCGCGAACCGCATCCGGTCGAGCGCGCCGGCTGAACGGTGCGTAACGTGTGTAACGTGCGGGGCGTGCCGGGTCGAGCGGCACGCCCCGCATGCTTCATCTTGCCTTCCCGTGCATGCAGGCACTCCTTCTGCCCGCTGCTCCCCATCCCGCCAGTTCTCTCAGTATTTGGGACGGATCGTGGCGTGATCCCGTCTTGCCGATCTCCCGGTATGTAGAAGAACTGAGCAAGTCGACGAAGCACGCGACGTTGCTCGAACGCGGCCATTTTGTTTGCGTTGTCGGCTTGCATGCCGGCGAGTAATATCCACCGACGGCGTTTTCGCAGGTATGCCGGGCCTGCCCGCCGAACAGTCCAACAACATTGAGAGCAAGGAGTACGAGGTGGATATTCTGCGCAGTCTCCTGGGTATGCTGTTCCTGCTGCTGGTGGCCTATCTGCTGTCGAACAACCGGCGCGCGGTGAGCGGCCGGACCATGATCGCCGCGCTGTGCACGCAACTGGCGATCGGCGCGCTGGTGCTGTTCGTGCCGTCCGGCCGCACGGCGCTGGCGGCGGCCGCGAACGGCGTCAATCGCGTGCTCGACATGGGCAATCACGGCATCGCGTTCGTGTTCGGCGGGCTCGTCGACAGCAAGATGTTCCAGCTGTTCGGCGACGGCGGGTTCGTGTTCGGCCTGCGCGTGCTGCCGATGATCATCTTCGTGACCGCACTGATCGCGGTGCTGTACTACATCGGCGTGATGAAATGGATCGTCGCGATCCTCGGCGCCGCACTGGCGAAAGTGCTCGGCGTGAGCCGCATCGAGGCGTGCTCGGCAGTCGCGACGATCTTTCTCGGGCAGAGCGAGATGCCCGCGCTCGTGAAGCCGTTCGTGCGGAACATGACGAGCGCCGAGATCTTCACGGTGATGGCGAGCGGCATGGCGTCGGTCGCCGGTTCGGTGCTGGTCGGCTATGCGGGCCTCGGCGTGAAGATGGAATACCTGCTCGCCGCGTCGTTCATGGCGGTGCCCGGCGGCCTGCTGTTCGGCAAGCTGCTGTTTCCGACGGTCGAGCCGAGCCGCGTCGTGGTCGACGGGCTCGATTTCGACGACAAGCGCGCCGCCAACGTGATCGAGGCGGCGGCGTCGGGCGCGTCGGTCGGGCTGCGGATCGCGATCAACGTCGGCGCGATGCTGATCGCGTTCGTCGGGCTCATCGCGCTGATGAACCTCATCGTCAGCGGCGTGGCGGCGTTCGCGGGCTTTCCGCAGATCACGCTCGTGGGTATCATCGGCCACCTGTTCGCGCCGCTCGCGTGGATCATCGGCGTGCCGTGGCACGACGCGGCGCTGGCCGGCAACTTCATCGGCGAGAAACTGATCTTCAACGAGTTCGTCGCGTATGGCGACCTGTCGCCGTACCTGAAGAGCGGCGAGCACGTCGCGGCGGCCGGCCTGCAGGTGCTCGACCCGAAGACGCTCGCGATCGTGTCGTTCGCGCTATGCGGCTTCGCGAACTTCTCGTCGATCGCGATCCTCGCGGGCGGCTTCAGCGCGGTCGCGCCCGAGCGCCGCTCGGAAGTTGCGCGACACGGCCTGCGCGCACTGACGGCCGCGACGCTGTCGAACCTGATGAGCGCGGCGATTGCGGGCCTGTTCTTTTCGCTTCATTGAACTTGCGCCTGAACCTGAACGATCGAGGAGAGGCAACGATGTTTTTACCGCAGGAATTCATTCGCCGGAAGCGCGACGGGCAGCCGCTCGATCGCGACGGCATCGCTGCGTTCGTGCGCGGCGTGACCGACGGCAGCGTGACCGAGGGCCAGGTGGCCGCGTTCGCGATGGCCGTGTTTTTCAACGACCTGAGCACCGACGAGCGCGTCGCGCTGACGCTCGCGCAGCGCGACTCGGGCGACGTGCTCGACTGGCGCGAGCTCGATCTCGGCGGGCCGGTGATCGACAAGCATTCGACCGGCGGCGTCGGCGATGTCGTGTCGCTGATGCTCGGGCCGATGGTCGCCGCGTGCGGCGGCTACGTGCCGATGATCTCGGGGCGCGGGCTCGGCCATACCGGCGGCACGCTCGACAAGCTGAGCGCGATTCCCGGCTACGACGTGACGCCCGATACGGACGTGTTTCGTCGCACGGTGCGCGAGGTCGGCGTCGCGATCATCGGGCAGACGGCGCGGCTCGCGCCGGCCGACAAGCGCATCTATGCGATTCGCGACGTGACGGCGACCGTCGAGTCGATCGCGATGATCACCGCGTCGATCCTGTCGAAGAAACTCGCGGCGGGGCTCGACGGGCTCGTGATGGACGTCAAGGTCGGCTCCGGCGCGTTCATGCCGACGGCGGAGAAATCGGCGGAGCTGGCGCGCAGCATCGTCGACGTCGGCAACGGCGCCGGCATGAAGACGACCGCGATCCTCACCGACATGAACCAGTCGCTCGCGCCGTGCGCGGGCAATGCGCTCGAAGTGGCGTGCGCGATCGACTACCTGACGGGCAAGTCGCGCCCGGCGCGCCTGCATGACGTCACGATGGCGCTGTCGGCGGAGTTGCTCGTCACCGGCGGGCTGGCGCGCGACGTCGAGGCGGCGCGCGTGAAGTTGCAGCACGCGCTCGATTCGGGGGCGGCGGCGGAACGCTTCGCGAAGATGGTCACGGCGCTCGGCGGCCCCGCGGACCTGATCGACGCCCCCGCGCGTCATCTCGCGCGGGCGGAGGTGATCGTACCGGTTCCGTCGCGAGTGAGCGGCGTCGTGCAGCGGGTCGATTGCCGCGCGCTCGGGCTCGCGGTCGTCGCGCTCGGCGGCGGCCGCACGCGCGCGGCGGACGCGATCGACTACCGTGTCGGCCTGACGGCGCTCGCGGAGATCGGGCAGCATGTCGAAGCCGGCCAGCCGCTCGGCCATGTGCATGCCCGCGACGCAGCCGCCGCGGCGCACGCGGTGGAGGCGATCCAGCGCAGCTATGTGCTGGGCGACACGGGCGACGCGCCGCCGACCCGCTATCAGCGGATCGGCTGACCGGTCGCACGGTGCGGATACCGGCGATCGCTGCACGCCACGGGCGTATCGTGGCGGCCGGGTTGCGCCCGCGCCGATGCGCCCCGGCACACAATCGGAGGCACGACGAGATGGAACGACACGAACTGATCGAAGCGGCGAAGGCGGCGCGCGAACGAGCGTATGCGCCGTATTCCCGCTTCAAGGTTGGCGCCGCGCTGCTGGCGCGCGACGGGACGGTTTTTCACGGCTGCAATGTCGAGAACGCGTCTTACGGACTCTGCAACTGCGCGGAACGCACGGCGATGTTTGCGGCCATCGCCGCCGGTTATCGTCCGGGGGATTTCACGCGGCTCGCGGTCGTGGGCGACACGGACGGCCCGATCGCGCCGTGCGGCGCTTGCCGCCAGGTGATCATCGAGATCGGCACGCCGGACATCGAAGTGATCCTGGCCAACCTGCACGGGGCCGTCAGCGTCACGACGGCCGACGCATTGCTGCCCGGCGCGTTCCGCTTGTAACGAACGGCGCGCGCGACGGCGCGCCGCTCACGTCACGCGCCGTCGCGCGCTTCGCGGATCGGGATCACCGTGCGCGCGCCGCACTGGCGCAGCAGGTCGCGCAACTCGTTGATGACCGGAAACACCTCGTGATTCCAGTCGGCGCCCTGCCGGTCATGCGCTTCCTGCTCGCGCTCGACGATCCAGCGATCCTCGCGGAAGATGCGCTCGGTGAACCAGACGAGCAGCGGCCACGCGAGATCGAGCGCGAACGGTATGCCGGGCTTGTGGATCGACAGCAGTCCGAACGTGCGGTTGGTGCGCTGCTCGGCGTCGAGCGGGACGTAGACGATCCACAGGTCCATCACGAGCGTGCCTTCGCTCGAGCGGATCTGCAGTGTCTGGTACGGATAACCGGTGCGCACCGTCATCACGCTCTTGTTCGCCTGCTCGCCCGGCTTCTTGCTCGCGCCGAACACGAGCGCCTCGCCGACCGGCTGCTTGCCTTCCATCCGCGCGAACGTGTAGTCCACCTCGACCCAGTCGTCGCCGCGGCGCCGGCCGACCGAGCGCGCACGCATCTGCCCCATCTGCTTGCGATGCAGGAACTGATGGTTCATGTCCATCAGGTTCTCGTGCATGAACGAGTAGTGGCATTTGACCTCGCGGCCGAAGCGTCGTGTCTTGAACGCGCGGTCGTCCGCCGATTCGAGCGCGGGGAACGGCCGCGAGTCGGCGAGCGTCGCGTCGCCCGGGAACACGAAGATCAGCCCGTGCGCTTCGCGGCACGGATAGGCGCGCACGCCGTTGGGCAGGCGCTCGCGGCCGAGGTACGGCACGTCGACGCAGCGGCCGCTGTCGCACGCGTAGGTCCAGCCGTGATAGCAGCAGCGCAGCGTCTCGCCGCTCACGACGCCCGCGTGCAGCGGCACCTGGCGGTGCGCGCAACGATCCTCGAGCGCGTACACGGCGCCGGATTCGGTGCGCACGAGCACGATCGGTTCGCCGGCGAAGCGCACGCCGAGCGTCTTGCCGCGTTTCAGCTCGCGCGACCACGCGAGCGGGTACCAGTGATCGGGATGAATCGGCACGCGGCGCAAGTCGCGCACGGCCGCGCCGGAAGAGGGTTCTCCAAGGGTGCCGCTGTCAGGGAAGGGCACTGCTCGCATGCGTGACGCCTCCGGGCTGGACTGGAATTCCGGGCGCCGCAAGATGCGGCGGGGATCTGGAGAAGTCTACGCGAAGTTGCCGGTCGCGGCGGACGCGATGCGGGTTTGCCCCGGCACGGCGGCCGCCGTTTCGTTGATGCAGCGCAAACCGGATCGCGGGCGGCTCGCGCCGGCCCGTGCATGGCCGCACGGGCTTCAGCTGCGCGGCAGGCGTTACCCGGTCAACCCGTCACCCCGTCACGCGGCCGCGTGACCGCGTGACCGCGTGGCGGTCACGAGCGTGCATCGTGCCACAGCACCGCGTCGCTGCGGTACAGCGCCGGGAAGTACTGCTTCAGCCCGGCGATCTTCGGCATGTCGTTGTACGCGATGTACGGCGCGTCGGGGTGCAGCTCGAGGTAGTTCTGGTGATAGGCCTCGGCCGGGTAGAACCCCTTGTAGTCCTCGACACGCGTGACGACCGGCGCCGGAAACACGTGCGCGGTGCCGAGCTGCGCGATGTACGCGCTCGCGACCGCGCGTTGCTGCGCGGTGGTCGGGAAGATCGCCGACCGGTATTGCGACCCTTCGTCGGGGCCCTGCCGGTTGAGCTCGGTCGGATCGTGCGCGACCGAGAAGAACACCTGCAGAAGCCGGCCGTACGTGATCTGGGTTGGGTCGTAGACGATGCGAACCGATTCCGCATGCCCGGTCAGCCCCGAGCCGACGAGCGCATAGTGCGCGGTTTCGGACGCACCGCCCGCATAGCCGGCCGTGACCTGCTTCACGCCCTTCACGTGCTCGAATACGCCTTGCACGCCCCAGAAGCAGCCGCCGGCCAGCACGGCCGTCTCGTCGTGCGATGCGCCGGGCGTTTCGTCGAGCGTGGGCGCGGGGACGGTGCGCATCGGCTCGGCGGAGTTGACGATGCGCTGGTAGCCGAACACGGCGAGCGCCGCGACGGCGATGGCGCCGATGCGACGCAGCATCGCCGTGCGCCGTTGCGGCGCGGAACCGCGGGGGGAGATGGTGTTCACGGTGTGCTCCTTCGGAAGGCGGAATGGAAAGCGTGGCCCGGACGCGGCGCCGGTGCGCCGCCCCGGCCGGGATCAGCCAAACGTGAACGCATAGGCATTCACGCCGGGATCGAGAAACTCGATCGAGAACGTGCGATCGGCGATCGCGCCGGGTTGCCGGACCAGCTGGTACAGGCGTTGCCCGGTCACGGTGCCGTAGCCTTGCGCATCGACGTCGCTGCCGTGCGCGGCACCGGGGGCCGCGCCGTCGAGCGTCACGCGAAAGCGCACCGGCTTGCCGTCCTCGCCGGGGCCGAGCACCAGGTGCAAGTCGCGCGCATGGAAGCGGTAGACGATGCGGCCGGCGGGTGCCGCGAGCGTCGCGCGTTCGGCGCCGACCCGCCACATGCCGGCGAGGCCCCAGTCGTTCAGATCGGGACGGGCCGGCTCGGCATAGTGATACGCCGCATCCCGCACCACGCCGCCGGGCGACACGAAATCCTCGGCGCGTGCGTAGCCGACATAGGTCTCGGGCGAGCGGACGTCCGCGCTGTCGGCCGCCGCGAGCGCACCCTTCGCGGGCGCGCCGGCGAGCCCGAGCGGCACGTTCAGCGCTTCCGGATGGCCTGCCTCGGCGAGCAGCGACTGGATCGCGCGCTCCGACTCCGCGTACTCGCCTTCGCCGAAGTGGTGCCGGCGCACGCGACCCTGCGCGTCGACGAAGTAGTGCGCGGGCCAGTATTCGTTGTTGAATGCGCGCCAGATCGCGAAGTGGTTGTCGATCGCGACCGGGAAGTCGATGCCGAGGTCGTGCACGGCCTTCTTCACGTTGCCGATGTCGCGTTCGAACGCGAATTCGGGTGCGTGCACACCGATCACGACGAGCCCGTACGGCGCGTACTTGCGCGCCCACGCGGTCGTGTACGGCAGCGTGCGCAGGCAGTTGATGCACGAATAGGTCCAGAAATCGACCAGCACCACCTTGCCGCGCAGGCCGGCCGCCGTCAGCGGCGGCGAGTTCAGCCACTGCACCGCGCCGTCGAGCGACGGCAGCGTGCCTTCGACGGGCAGCGCGGCCGGCGCATGCGTCGCGTCCGCCACGCGCATCATCGCGCCGCCGGCACCGTTCGCGACACCGTTGGCCGAGCCGTCCGCCGCGTGTTCTGCCGCGTTTTCCGCCGAACCGCCGGCCGGTGCCATTGCCGCCGGCGTGCCGTTGGCACGCCCGCCGAGCCGGTCGACGAGCTTCGTTTCCAGTCCGCCCGTCGTGACGGTCGACAGTTGTGCGAGCGCGCCCGTATCGAGGCCGAGCGCGATCGCGCCGACGCCGGCCAGCAGCGCCGCGCCGATTCCGCGCTTGATCCATTCGCCGGCGCCGAGCGAGCGCTTCATCGCGGCGAACACCTTGCCGCCGATCACCAGCGCGACGCCGAGCGACGTCGCCGCGCCGGCCGCATACGCGACCAGCAGCAGCGTCGTGCCGACGCTTGCGCCGCGCAGCGCGGCGCCGGTCAGCACGAGCCCGAGGATCGGGCCCGCGCACGGCGCCCACAGCAGGCCGGTCGCGACGCCGAGCAGCAGCGACGACGCGGGGCCGGCCGGGCGGCCGTCGCGTTGCGCGAAGCCGGTGAGGCGGTTGCCGGCGGCGACGAGCGGTCGCGTCAGGTGCTCCGCGAGACGCGGCATCAGCAGCGTCAGGCCGAACACCGCGAGCAGCACGATGGCGACCCAGCGGCCGGCCTGGTTGGCTTGCGCGACCCAGCCGCCGCCGACGGCCGCGAGCGTCGCGACGACGGCGAACGTGAGGGCCATGCCGGCCAGCAGCGGCAGGCCGGTGCGCACGAACGGCTGGTCGGCGCGCGCGAACACGAACGGCAGCACGGGCAGGATGCACGGGCTCAGGATCGTGAGCACGCCGCCGAGATAGGCAAGGACGATGAGCAGCATGGTGCGTTCTCCAGTCGATCAGGCGTGGGGCCGGATCAGGCGGTGGCGGGGTGGAAGGCGAGGGCGAGGCCGTTCATGCAGTAGCGCAGGCCGGTCGGCGGCGGGCCGTCGTCGAACACGTGGCCGAGATGGCCGCCGCAGCGGCGGCAGTGCACTTCGGTGCGGATCATCCCGAACGACGCGTCGGTGTGGGTGGCGACCGCGTGGTCGAGCGGCTTCCAGAAGCTCGGCCAGCCTGTATGGCTGTCGAACTTGGCGGCCGACGAGAACAGCGCGAGGTCGCAGCCGGCGCACGCGAACGTGCCGTGCCGGTGCTCGTCGTTCAGCGGGCTGGTGTACGGGCGCTCGGTGCCGGCTTCGCGCAGGACCGTGTACTGGGCGGGCGTGAGCCGGCGATGCCATTCGGCGTCGCTGAGGGTGACTTCGAAAGGCGCGGCCGTCTGCGGGGTGGCCGGCGGCGCGGCGAACGCGCGGCCGACCAGCGCGCGGCGGCCGACGGACGACAGGGTCGCGAGCGCGGCGAGGCCGGTGGCGCCGGCGAACAGCAGATGTCTGCGGGTGGGCATGATGGGCTCCTGGCAGCAGGTCCTGAAAACATGCGCCAATCGTAGTCAGCGGCCGGTGTCGAAGTCCTCACGGAAAGTTAAATGAATCGTGATTGTTTCTTGGGTGATCCTGCTAGGTCCGTTGAAATCCGTCAAAGCCCCGTCCGTCAAGGGGTTGCGGGAAGTTGGTGGTCCACCAAGTTCTGCGGAAATCCTCCACGAGCCGCAACTTCTTAGTGTTTTTTTAGTGTTCGCGATGTGGGGTAGGCTCTGCTTAGAGATGCACGGGCCGACCTGGTTGCGATATCAAAGGAGGGCGATCATGGGTGCTCTGACGGTTAAGCAAATCGAGGCCGCAAAGGCGATCGGGAAGCTGTATTTCCTCTCTGATGGGCGCGGGCTGTTCCTGCGCATCGGCCCGGATGGCTCGAAAACCTGGCTTGTTCGCGTCAGCATCAATGGCAAGCAACGGGACAAGCCGCTCGGCAAGGCGTGGGGGCGCACCATGACTGAAGGGCAGTTGTCGCTGGAGGATGCACGCGCAGCCGCGGCGACGATTCGTTCACAAGCGCGCGACGGTGTGGACTATCTCGATGCGAAGAAGCGTGAACGCCAGGCCAAGGTTGAAAAGGCGGCGACAGCGGAACTCACGTTCGGCGATTTGTTCGATACGTGGTTCGCGACCGTCAACAAGAAGTGCGGCAAGAAAGGACGCAAGGATGGCGGTAGGATGCTTCGAGGTGCGATGGAAAAACATGTGCTGCCGGCCCTCCGTACACACAGGATTACAGGCGTGTTTGCCTCGAACGTTCTGCCGCTGCTTACCACGATTTCCGACGCGGGATACAACCGGCGCGCAGTCGAGGTGTTGGGGGCCGTCCAGCAAATGATTCGATGGGGCGAGCGCAACCAGCCGTGGAAACGCTTGCTGATCGATTGTGATGTGCTCGCGCTCGCAAAAGAGGATGTCGTTGCAGGTGATTACGACCCGGTACGTGACAACGAACGCCATCGCACGCTGTCGGACGACGAAATTCGCGCGCTGGGTGAACTTATGCCGGCTGCACGGCTTCCGCGTTCCATTGAGTCAGCGGTATGGGTGATGCTTGCTTGCGGAACGCGTGTCGGTGAAACCCTTGTGACTCGATGGGCTGATCTTGATTTCAAGGCGCGGACGTGGACGATTCCAAAGGAACGCACGAAGTCAAGCACGGCGATTACGATTCATCTTTCCGATTTCGTCCTTGCGCAGTTTACGGCACAGCAGATTGTGCGCGCTGTATTGCCTGAGGGCGATGTGCGTCGCGAATACGTATTTCCGTCGCAACAGGGCAAGATTCCGCACGTCACTATCCATACAACGTGCAAGGCAATCCGTGACCGGCAACGCGGAAAGGGTGCATCGACCGAAGGTCGCACGACAGCAACGGATACGCTTATTGTCTCGGATGGTCAATGGAAATGCCATGACCTGCGTCGTACCTGCGGAACGATGATGCAGTCGCTTGGTATTGCTGAGAGCATCGTGCATCGATGTCTGAACCACGCGCGTAACGATCCGCTTGATCGAATCTATCTGCAGTTCAACTACGACGAGCAGATGCGCGACGCATGGCGGCTATGGGGCGACCGCCTGGCCGAATTGCTCGGCGAGGATACGGGAAACGTGCGCTTCCTGTTCAAGTCGTGATCCGTCGCAGCAAACGATCAGGTGCTGTTATGTTGCCGGTGACTGTCCTACCATCCAACGGTTGCACACCGGACATCGACAAGTGCATAACCGGAATGCGTTTGTACGGTAAATCGCTTACTGATATCGCAGTGTGCCTGACGGGCGGGTGACTCGGCAAGACAGGTATGAGTCACATCCACCTCATCTTCACGGATTCGTAAGGAAGCGGTAACTTGGGGCGCTCAATGCGGTAGAGCGGATATCCGATGCATCGAACGAGGTCGACTCATGAACAAGCAGGAACTCATTGATGCTGTCGCAGCCGATACCGGTCTTAGCAAAACTGCCGCCGGCGAGGCAATTCAGGCCGTAATGGATGTGATTGCGCGTGCCGTCAGCGAAGGGGGCAGCGTGCAACTCGTAGGCTTTGGCTCGTTCTCGCAAGGGCAACGTGCCGCTCGGACCGGTAGAAATCCGACGACGGGCGCAGAGATAGCAATCGCAGCTGCGAAGACGGTGAAGTTCAGTGCCGGCAAGGCGTTCAAAGATGCAGTGAACGCACCTTGAGTTGTAGCCGCGTCGGCGAGCCAGACGGGTAGAGCGGCACTCAATCGCGAGAGCTGAAGGGGAACATAGTAAGGGCTATGTTACCCTTCATTTCGGGACGTCGAGCGAACGCCCCAGGCTCGTGGCGCTCACACAACTAATTTTGTTGCTACCGGCGGCCGCCGAGATCTGCTGCCGGCACCACGCTGGCGGCCAGCCTGCTCCGCCTTCCGCCGGAGCCCTGTCGGACGGTTTCCTGGCCGGAGTTTTGTGGCAAAACACACCCGGCGTGATAAACGCGTATCTCGCTAGCCCCGCCCGCTGCCGGCACAGGCGAGCCTGCCGATCGTCCATTGCGGCACAAAATTAGTTGAAATCGCTCAGCGGGTTACAACTTTAGTTGACGGCGCAACACCGATAGACACAACTTTAGTTGAAACGCGATTTGGCCTCTCAGCGTTGCATGACAAGGGTTTGCGGGACATGCGCCATTACACGAGGATAGTTACAACTTTAGTTGTGTGAGCGGCACGCTCAGCGCTGCGCGTCCAGAAGGCTTGGAAGCTGGCCGCGATAAGCACGGCCTGACGTGGCCGACGTGGTTCATTGGAGGCCGGCGCGGCTTCCTCGACGAAACGGCGCTGCCCGCTACAATTGAGCTTTTTCGTTTCCACCCGTTAGGATGCCTCTACCCCGTACCGACTTCTTCGATCGCGTGTTGCAGGATCCATACGACCGATTATTGGCGTCCGATTTGGCCAAGCAGTACCTTTCCGGCGAGTTCCGTCTGGACGTCGAGGTAATCGGCGCCGAGACGGTGATTGATTTTCGATGGGATCGAGTTGGCCAGCGCCGAGTATGCGCAGTTGCTGATGATCTTCACCGACGCGCGTGTCCATGAGCAGGCCCAATATGTGGTCGGGCCGGACGCGGCGCCACCGGGGGTGTACTACACCTCGATCCAGCCCGCGATCCTGCAACACCCGCACAAGAACCGCATCGGCTTGTACGAGGAGGTGGACGATGGGACGTCGTTATATCTTGGCGAAATCGATGATGACGAGGACGACGTTGCGGAACCGGGGAACCCGCAGGCGTTGCACATCGATCACGTGTTCCTGCGGCACCAGGCGCCCGATTGGCTTGGCACGGTGGCCTATGCCCTCTGCGCGATGACTGCGCACCGTCTCGGCTATCGCCGGATTACTCTGATCGCGGGAGGTGGGGTTGGTTATGACGCGCAGTTGATCGGATATCGCTATTGGCCCAAGCTCGGTTTCGATGGACCGCTCGAGGACGACGAGCGCGCGATCCCGGCCTTCGGAGCCTGTCGAACCGTGCAGGACCTGCTGGAAATCGACGAGGCTTGGTGGAGCGCCCACGGTTCGCAGCGGCTGATGGAGTTCGAACTCGCCGCTGACAGCCGATCCTGGACAAAGCTGCTAGACTATTTGCTGGATAAGGAGTTGATATGAGCCACGTGACGAAACCGCTGAAGAAAGCTGCGTCGACGAAGGTTGCGGCGAAGCTCATCGTGCGCGTGTCGCAACGCACAAAGAAGCCGGCACCGCTGACGGCGGACGGCAAGGCACGGCTGCGCGTCGCGGCCCGGCGGTCGAGCACGCGCGTGACGCCGGAACTTCCGGAATGGCGCAAGGCGGTGTAATCAAAGACGGGCCGGTTGGCCCGTTTTTTAACTGTTCTACCTAGTCGCGGTCAGTCATGCGAATGAAAAAGGGGCGTTTGCGCCCCTTTTTTTGTGCACCCCCTCGCGTGCGCTTCCGTGCCCCCGGGGCGAGAACCTCGTCGATTCATTTGGTCGAATCGGAACTCTCATCCTTCCACGTCGGACGGGGTTTTTCGCCGTCCTTCCAAGCGTCCGCAAGCTGCTCGGGCCTCCAGAACCAGCCGCGTTGCGGGCTCTTGATGTCCGCGATCTTCTCGTGGAAACCCCAGTCATTCGCAGCCACGTAGGCCGGCAGCATGATATAGCGGTACAGATCGAAATCGATTCCGTCATTGCGATTCTTCCGGCTTTCCGGGCTGTAGCTGTCTACATCTTGGAAACGAAGCCATTGACGCCACGCATAGCGCATCTGCAGGTCGAGCCGCTTGGCGAGGGTCGGTTGCAGTGAGCCGCTCTTTGCGGCCATATCGCTCAGTTTCTGGTCAAGTAGAGGATGTGCGTACGGATTGAGCGGAGGCTCAATCTCGCCGCGGGGATTCTGTGCCTTCTCCCGCGCATAACCCGCGTCAAAGCGTTCGAACATCGTGATCCATCCGTTTCGCTCATCCTGCAACGGGGGGGGCGGCCGCTTTGCCTCGAGAGCGGCAGCCGCATCGGCGGCTCCTTCGTCGGCCTGCAGATCCTCCAGCCGCAATTCGATCTGTTCGATCTGGCGATCTAGTTTCTCCGATCTCCGGCCGAACTGCATTCGGCGCAGTTTCGCGATCATGAGCTTCAGATGCTCGATTTCGAGAGCCCGCGACGAGAGCTGCTTTCGCAGCTTTGTTACCACGACGGTACGATTGCCCGATCAAACTCGGGCACCGCACCACGCGTGACTGCCACTGCCGGCCCCGCAGGGGAGTCGACACCGGTCTTCGCAAGCCGCAGTCAGTGACAACTTTGCTTCGGTCTACTCCATTCCCGAAAGGGCCCGGTCAGCAATCGTACCCTTGTGATAGGGGGAATCGCTGAGACGCTATCCTGTTTCGTTGCTGCAAGCGGATGAACGATACCGTGATTTGTATCAATTCGTGATATGTCGGTCCGCGCAACAATGGGTTCGATCACGGTGACAACGGCGAAACGGCCTGATTTCGAATGTCGATCGTTCTTTACAACCGGTATTTCACCACCTTAAATAATCAGGGTCTGCCAACAGACCGGAAAAACGAGATCCCCATGAGCCATTTCCTGGATAGATTGCGTTATTTCTCCACCACGAGGCCACGCTTCTCCGACGGACACGGCGCCGTCACCGACGAAGATCGGAAATGGGAAGACGGTTACCGGATGCGCTGGCAGCACGACAAGATCGTCCGCTCGACGCATGGCGTGAACTGCACGGGTTCGTGTTCGTGGAAGGTCTATGTGAAAGGCGGGATCGTCACCTGGGAAACCCAGCAGACCGACTATCCGCGCACGCGCCCCGACATGCCGAACCACGAGCCGCGCGGCTGCTCGCGAGGCGCGTCCTACTCGTGGTACCTGTACAGCGCGAACCGCCTCAAGCATCCGCTCGTGCGCAGCGCGCTCGTGAAGCTGTGGCGCGAGCGCCGTCGTAGGCTCGGCCCCGTCGAAGCGTGGCGCTCGATCGTCGACGACGATGAAGCGCGCCGTTCGTACCAGAGCCGGCGCGGGCTCGGCGGCTTCGTGCGCGCAAGCTGGGACGAGGTCAACGAGATCGTCGCGGCTGCCAACGTGCACACGGTCGAGCGGCACGGCCCCGATCGCGTGGTCGGCTTCTCGCCGATTCCGGCGATGTCGATGGTGTCGTACGCGGCAGGTTCGCGCTACCTGTCGCTGATCGGCGGCGTGTGCCTGAGCTTCTACGACTGGTATTGCGACCTGCCGCCCGCGTCGCCGCAGACCTGGGGCGAGCAGACCGACGTGCCGGAATCGGCCGACTGGTACAACTCGACCTTCATCATGATGTGGGGCTCCAATGTCCCGCAGACACGCACGCCGGACGCGCACTTCCTCGTCGAGGCACGCTATCGCGGCACCAAGGTCGTGTCGGTGTTCCCCGATTATTCGGAAGGCGCGAAGTTCGGCGACCTGTGGCTGCACCCGAAGCAGGGCACCGACGCGGCGCTCGCGCTCGCGATGGGGCACGTGATCCTCAAGGAATTTCATGTGGCGGGGAAGAGCGACTACTTTGCCGACTACTGCAAGCGCTACACCGACATGCCGTGCCTCGTGCGCCTCGTGCCGCACGGCGACGGCTACGTGCCCGAGCGTCTCGTGCGCGCGTCCGACTTCGACGATGCACTCCACGAAGCCGTGCACCCGGACTGGAAGACCGTGATGATCGACGACACGAACGGCGAGTTCGTCGTGCCGGTCGGGTCGGTCGGTTTCCGCTGGGGGCAGCAGAACGACGCCGACAAGGGCAAGTGGAACCTGCGCGCCGAGACGTCGAAGGGGGCGGCGCTGTCGCCGCGGCTGTCGTGCACGACGCAGCACGACGACGTGGTCGACGTGCTGTTTCCGTACTTCGGCAACCAGCCGCACGCGCACTTCAACTCGACGCGCCACGCGTCCGAGCTGTCGCGCCGGATCGGCGTGCGGCGCATCGCGACGCGCAACGGCGACATGCTGGTCGCGACCGTCTATGACCTGTTCGTCGCGAACTACGGGCTCGACCAGGGCCTCGGCGGCCGCGACGTGGCGATGAGCTACGACGACGACCTGCCGTACACGCCCGCGTGGCAGGAGGCGATCACCGGCGTGAAGCGTGCGGACGTGATCTCGGTCGCGCGGCAGTTCGCGGAGAACGCGCACAAGACGCAGGGCAAGTCGATGGTGATCATTGGCGCGGGGATCAACCACTGGTTCCACATGGACATGTCGTACCGCGCGATCATGAACATGCTGATCATGTGCGGCTGCGTCGGCAAGCCGGGCGGCGGCTGGTCGCACTATGTGGGCCAGGAGAAGCTGCGGCCGCAGACGGGCTGGACGGTATTGTCGGGCGCACTCGACTGGAGCCGCCCGCCGCGCCAGATGAATTCGACGTCGTTCTTCTACGCACACACCGACCAGTGGCGCTACGACCCGATGGATCCGGCCACGCTGCTGTCGCCGCTCGCGGACAAGTCGAAGTTCCATGGCGCGCCGATCGACTACAACGTGCGCGCGGAACGGATGGGCTGGCTGCCGTCCGCACCGCAGCTGTCGGCGAATCCGTTGAAGGTCGGCACGGCGCTGGCCGATCCCGCGCACGCTGGCGCCGACATCGCGCAGCAACTGAAGGCCGGCACGCTGAAGATGGCGAGCGAGGATCCCGACGCGCCCGGCAACTTCCCGCGCAACCTGTTCGTGTGGCGCTCGAACCTGCTCGGTTCGTCGGGCAAGGGACACGAATATTTCCTGAAGCACCTGCTCGGTACGACCAACGGCGTGCAGGGCGAGGATCTCGCTGCGACCGGCGGTCCGCGTCCCGAGGAAGTGACCTGGCACGACGAAGCACCGCGCGGCAAGCTCGACCTGCTCGTGACGCTCGATTTCCGGATGTCGACGACCTGCATGTACTCGGACGTCGTGCTGCCGACCGCGACGTGGTACGAGAAGGACGACATGAACACGTCCGACATGCACCCGTTCATCCATCCGCTGTCGGCAGCGGTCGACCCCGCGTGGGAATCGAGAAGCGACTGGGAGATCTTCAAGGGAATCGCGAAGCGCTTCTCCGAGCTGTGCGACGGGCATCTCGGCGTCGAGCGCGACGTCGTGCTCGCGCCGATCGCGCACGATACGCCGGGCGAACTCGCACAGCCGTTCGACGTGCAGGACTGGAAGCGCGGCGAATGCGAGCCGGTGCCGGGCCGCACGATGCCGACCGTGACCGTCGTCGAGCGCGACTATCCGAATACCTATGCGCGCTTCACGTCGCTCGGGCCGCTGATGGACAAGCTCGGCAACGGCGGCAAGGGCATTGGCTGGGACACGAAGGACGAAGTGAAGCTGCTCGGCGAGCTGAACTACAAGGTCACCGACGGCGCCGCGCAGGGGCGCCCGCGCATCGACACGGCGCTCGACGCGGCCGAGGTGATTCTCGCGCTCGCGCCCGAGACCAACGGCGCAGTGGCGGTGAAGGCGTGGCGCGCGTTGTCCGGCATCACGGGCATCGACCACACGCACCTCGCTGCCGCGCGCGCCGACGAGAAGATCCGCTTCCGCGACATCCAGGCGCAGCCGCGCAAGATCATCTCGTCGCCGACTTGGAGCGGGATCGAATCCGAGCACGTGTCGTACAACGCCGGCTACGTGAACGTGCACGAACTGGTGCCGTGGCGCACGATGACCGGCCGCCAGCAGCTGTATCAGGATCACGCATGGATGCGCGCGTTCGGCGAATCGCTGTGTGCATACAAGCCGCCGGTCGATACGGGCAGCTATGCGCACATGCTCGGCACGCGCTCGAACGGAAACCCCGAGCGCGTGCTGAACTTCCTTACGCCGCACCAGAAGTGGGGGATCCACAGCACGTATACGGACAACCTGCTGATGCTGACGCTGTCGCGCGGCGGCCCGATCGTGTGGATGTCGGAGGACGACGCGAAGGCGATCGGCGCAGTCGATAACGACTGGATCGAGTGCTACAACTCGAACGGCGCATTGTGCGCGCGGGCCGTCGTCAGCCAGCGGATCCCGTCCGGGATGGTGATGATGTATCACGCGCAGGAGAAGATCGTGAACACGCCGGGCTCCGAGATCACCGGCACGCGCGGCGGCATCCACAACTCGGTCACGCGTATCGCGCTGAAGCCGACCCACATGATCGGCGGCTACGCGCAGCTCGCGTACGGCTTCAACTACTACGGCACGGTCGGCTCGAATCGCGACGAGTTCCTGATCGTGCGCAGGATGAACAAGATCGACTGGCTCGACGGCGAAGAGACCGCAGCCGCCACTCAACATGTTCGCGCGGGAGAAGCGTCATGAAGGTACGCGCACAGATCGCAATGGTGCTGAACCTCGACAAGTGCATCGGGTGCCATACCTGCTCGGTGACCTGCAAGAACGTGTGGACGAGCCGCGAAGGAATGGAATACGCGTGGTTCAATAACGTCGAGACGAAACCGGGCATCGGTTATCCGAAGGACTGGGAGAACCAGGACCGCTGGCGCGGCGGTTGGCAGCGGCGCACGGACGGCAAGATCGAGCCGCGTCTCGGCAGCAAGTGGCGCCTGCTCGCGCAAATCTTCGCGAACCCGCACCTGCCCGAGATCGACGATTACTACGAGCCGTTCACGTTCGACTACGCGCACCTGCAGGAAGCCGGCAATACACGCGCGATGCCGGTTGCGCGACCGCGCTCGGTGATCAGCGGCCAGCGGCTCGAGAAGATCGAGTGGGGGCCGAACTGGGAAGAGATCCTCGGCGGCGAGTTCGAGAAGCGCGCGAAGGACTACAACTTCGAAGCGGTGCAGAAGGACATCTACGGGCAGTTCGAGAACACCTTCATGATGTACCTGCCGCGCCTGTGCGAGCATTGCCTGAACCCGGCGTGCGTCGCGTCGTGCCCCTCCGGCTCGATCTACAAGCGCGAGGAAGACGGCATCGTGCTGATCGACCAGGACAAGTGCCGCGGCTGGCGCATGTGCGTGTCGGGCTGC
>JABLTH010056967.1_pt1 | contig 19172 bp, 21 predicted proteins | sample 7875711 | NCBI WGS metagenome assembly JABLTH01 (sample SAMN14941262, study PRJNA633318) | bioreactor metagenome | isolation source: bioreactor | place: China | collected 2019-03-05 | reverse complement strand
TTGTGCGCTTTTAAGCGTGCCAGTGGTGGCGAGCACGCCGATGATGCCGTTTTTGCTGGCCGCTGCCGCGGGTTTGACGGCGGGCTCCATGCCGATAATGGGTAGAGTGTAACGCTTGCGCATGGCGCTGATGGCCGCGGCAGTGGCGGTGTTACAGGCGACGACTAGCGCTTTGGCGCCTTGGGTGATGAGGGTGTCGGCGATGGTAAAGCAGCGCTGCTGAATTTCTGTCGCCGTTTTGTTGCCATAAGGCGCATGTGCGCTGTCAGCAAAGTAGTGGAAATGCTCGTGTGGCAGCTGGCGGGTTAAGTGTTTGAGGACGGTGAGGCCGCCGACCCCGGAATCCATGACCCCGATTGGGGCGTTGACTGCAATCGCTGAGCACATCGAAATGGCACGGTATGATTTATAATGGCTGGATTATATCGGATTTTATACGGGTGACAGGGATGGCCAACCGGCTGAGCAAGATTTACACGCGTACCGGCGATAGCGGTACGACCGGGCTGGGCGACGGCACGCGCGTCGCAAAGTCTGATCTGCGCGTGGAAGCCATGGGTGACGTGGATGAGCTGAATGCTGTGTTAGGCATGTTGCTGGTTGAAACCTTGCCTGAGGATGTGCGTGACAGTCTGCTGGCGATACAGCATGACTTGTTCGATTTGGGCGGTGAATTGTGTATGCCAGGGCATACGTTTATGCAGGCTGGCCGTGTCGCGTTTTTGGATATGACGCTGGATACCTGGAACGAAGCATTGACGCCGTTAAAAGAGTTTATATTACCTGGCGGCAGTCGGGCAGCCGCGGTGTGTCATTTGGCACGCACGGTGTGTCGGCGTGCCGAGCGGGTGTTGCATGCCTTGCATGCGCAAGCACCGGTGACGCCCGTGGCCTTGCAATACCTGAACCGTTTGTCCGATTTGCTGTTTGTCCTCTGTCGTACCTTAAACCGGCATGCGGGTGTGCCGGATGTCTTGTGGAATAACCAACATAAACTGTAGCGCGGCGCAGGCTGACGCTCGAATTGCAAAATAATGATTAAACAATTACTGCAGAAAGTATTCCGTCGGCGTGCCAGCGCGAATACACACACTCAATTGCCAGCGGCGCAAATCATCCAGGCGGGCAAGCACAAAATCAACCAGAAGCATATTAGTCAGGCGGCCCTCAAAACTTGCGACCAGCTGCAAAAGGCCGGGTTTCAGGCTTATATCGTCGGCGGCGCAGTGCGCGATTTGCTGCTAGATCATCCGCCCAAAGACTTTGATGTGGCAACCAATGCCACCCCTGAGCAGGTGCATAAGGTTTTCCGCCGTTCGCGTATTATTGGCCGCCGTTTCCGGCTGGTGCATGTGTTATGGGGGCATGAGACCATAGAGGTGTCTACCTTTCGCGGGCATCACCTGAGTGAGGGCGATGCTGAAACCAATGACAGTGGCCGTATAATTCGCGATAACGTGTTTGGCAGCATAGAAGAGGATGCGGTGCGCCGTGACTTCACCGCCAATGCTTTATATTACGACCCCAAGCGGCAGGAAGTGCTCGATTTTCATAATGGGGTGGCCGATATTCGTGCCAAAACCTTGCGTATCATCGGCGACCCGATCAAGCGTTATCAGGAAGACCCGGTGCGTATGTTGCGCGCCGTGCGCTTGTCAGCCAAACTGGGCTTGAAGTTGGAGCGAGATACCGAGACCCCGATTCGCAAGCTGGCCGATTTACTTGAAGACGTGCCACCTAGCCGCTTGTTTGATGAAATGCTCAAGCTGTTCTTGTCCGGGCATGCCATTGAAAGCATCAATGCTTTACGTGCTCAACAGTTACATCACGGCTTGTTGCCGTTGCTGGATGTGATACTTGAGCAGCCCATGGGCGAGAAGTTTGTCATGCTGGCGCTTAAGAATACCGACGAGCGCATTTCCTCCGGCAAGTCATCCAACCCCAGCTTTTTGTTTGCAACCTTGTTGTGGCATGAAGTCTTGCTTGCCTGGCAACAAAACCAGAAGCGTGGCGAACATATGATTCCTGCGCTGCATGAGGCGATGAACGAAGTCATCGACAAGCAGGCCGAGAAGATGGCGATTCATAATCGCTATACGACCACCATGAAAGAGATCTGGGCCATGCAGCCGCGCTTTGAACAGCGCTCGGGCAAGCGGCCGTATGCCTTGCTCACGCATCCGCGTTATCGCGCCGGCTATGATTTTCTGCTATTGCGCTGTGCCTCTGGCGAGCTGCCGCAAGAAATCGGTGACTGGTGGACGCGTTTTGCCGATGCCGGCACAGAAGAGCGTACCGCCATGCTGCTACCGGAAAGCGGACCGAAAAAACGTAGACGCAAGCCACGCAATAAAAAACCGGCGGGTGGAGACCTGGCCTGATGGCGATAGCCTTGATTGCCCTGGGCGGCAATTTGCAGCAGCCAGAGCGGCAGGTTAGCAAAGCCATTGAAGTGTTGGCGCAGACGCCAGGCTTGACGCTGCTGCAAGCTTCTAGCCTCTATGCCACCGCCCCTGTGGGGTATGATAACCAGCCAGACTTTATCAATGCCGTGGTGCAAATGGCGACCGAGATCGAGGCGCCACACCTCATGCAATTGCTGTTGGAGATAGAACAGCAGTTTGGCCGCGAGCGCCCCTTTCCCAATGCGCCACGGATTCTGGACTTGGATCTGCTCGATTATGACGGCATGCAGTTGGATACACCGCTGCTCACCCTGCCGCATCCACGCATGCATATGCGCGGCTTTGTGGTGGTGCCGCTGGCTGAAATTGTGCCGGACTTTGTGCTGCCATCCGGGCAGAGTGTTGTAGAATGGTTGACAACAAACAAGCACGACGACGTGCGCAAACTGGATCCGAATTCAATCCGCTAGACGAGCAATCTCCATGTTTACCCGCTTTCCTTATGTTGTCATTGAAGGTCCTATTGGCAGTGGCAAAACCACGCTGGCCCGCATGCTGGCAGACAAGTTTTCGGTAGAGTTACTCTCCGAAAAAGCCGAAGCCAATCCTTTTTTGACCCGCTTTTATCAGGATGCGCAACGCTACGCCTTGCCTACGCAGCTGTTTTTCCTGTTTCAGCGTTCACGGCAGATTGAGGATATGGCGCAGCGTGACATGTTTGGCCAGCCTACGGTGTCTGACTTCTTTCTCGAAAAAGACCCGCTGTTTGCGCGCCTGAATCTCGATGATGAAGAGTATTCGCTTTACCATCAAATTTACCAGCACTTGCAGCTGAAGGCACCCAAGCCTGACCTAGTGGTCTATCTGCAAACCCCGGTCGATGCCTTGATGGATCGTATTGAAGAGCGCAATATCAGCTATGAGCAAGACATGCCGCGCGAGTATATTGCGCGTCTGGCTGAGGCTTACAGTGAATTCTTTCATGCTTATGATGCTTCACCTTTGCTGATCGTCAACAACGAAAAGCTCAATATCATTAAAGACCCGGAAGCCTTTGATTTGCTGATCGAACGCATAAGCCAGATCAAGAGCAGCCGCGAGTACTTTAATCCTAATTTCTGATGCGGGTCTGCTGCGACGCATGTGCTTTTTGCGGGCAGCCTTTTAAGACGACATAACGACATGCTGAATACTCTGATCACCAGGGCCAGATCGGGCGAGAAGATTGCCATGCTGACCTGCTATGACGCCACCTTTGCCAAGTTGCTGGCATTGGCGGGGGTGGATGTATTGCTGGTCGGGGACTCACTAGGCATGGTGATACAAGGCGGCAGCAACACGCTCGCCGTCACCATGCAAGACATGATTTACCACACCCGTATGGTCGCCAGAGGCGCGCCGCATACTGTCATCATGAGCGACATGCCTGCTTGCAGCTATGAGCATGATAAGGAAACTGCGCTCACTAACGCACAAACCCTACTCGCGGCAGGCGCGCATATTGTCAAGATCGAAGGCGGTGGAGACATGGTCGAAACCGCGCGCTATCTGATTGAAAACGGTGTGCCGGTCTGTGCGCACCTTGGCTTTACCCCGCAATCGGTTGAAAAGCTGGGCGGCTATAAAATCCAGGGCAAGACCGAAGAAAGCGCCCGCGCCATGCTGGCCGATGCGCAAGCGATGGCCGCCGTCGGCGTCAGTATGGTGCTGTTTGAAATGGTGCCCGCCGCTCTGGCGACGCAGATTACGCAAATGATTCAGGTGCCTACCATAGGCATAGGCGCAGGCGCAGGCTGTAGCGGCCAGGTGCTGGTATTGCAAGATTTGTTGGGCATTTATACTGGCCCCGCCGACAAAGCGCCGCAAGACTACAAAGCGCCCAGGTTTGTGCAAAACTTTTTGCAACAGGGCGGCAGTGTGCAGGGCGCGGTGGAGCGTTATGTGCACGCCGTAAAGACCGGGTGTTTTCCTGAGGAAAAGCATAGTTATTAATCTGCGTACCATGAAATTACTTGCCATCGAATCCTCCACCGAAACCCTGTCACTGGCCCTGCAAACCGAGGCCGGGTTATTGACGTTTGATGAAGTCACCGGCCCTGCCGCTTCGCAACGCATCTTGCCGGAAATCCAACATTTATTGATGAAGGCTGGCGTAAAGTTGCCTCAGTTGGATGGCATCGTCTATGGCATGGGGCCAGGTGCATTTACGGGTGTGCGTGTGGCCGTCGGCGTGACACAAGGCTTGGCCTTTGGCGCTAACCTGCCAGTGATTGGTGTCAGTTCGGTGTTGGCCGTGGCAGAGACGGCATGGCAGCAAACGCAGTCCGAGAAGGTGCTGGTGTGCCTGGATGCACGTATGGGCGAGGTCTATCATGCTGCGTTTATCCGCGAGGCGGATCAGTGGCTGGCGGTGAGTCCGCCGGTGGTGTGCAAGCCACATGAGGTGCCTGCAATAGCGGGCGACGGTTGGTTGGGGGCGGGCTCGGGGTGGCGGGTGTTTGCCGAGGGCTTGTCCGCGCAATATGCAGGGCAGGTGAGTGAATTTGGCCCTGAATGTTTGCCTAAAGCCAGTGCCATGCTCGCCTTGGCGCAGCCATTGTTTGTGGCTGGGCAAGGGCAGGCGGCCCATGAGGCGGCCCCTTTGTATGTGCGCAACCGGGTGGCGTTGACCGCCGCCGAGCGTGCGCAAGGCCAGACCTTGTAAGGGCCAGTATGAGCGCGTTACCACACTCTCAACCCAGCTTCAGGCCGATGACAGACCAGGATCTGTCTGCCGTGATGCGTATCGAACCCACCATTTATAGTCATCCGTGGACCCTGGGGAATTTCAGGGACTCCCTCAATGCAGGCCATAGCGCCTGGGTCATGGAGTTGGCGGGCGAGTTGGTCGGCTATGCGCTGGTGATGATGGTGCTGGATGAAGCCCACTTGCTCAACATCAGTGTGGCAAAACCGTTTCAGGGGCAGGGTTTGGGGCGTGCGTTGCTGGCGCAGATGATTGCCATCTCTCGCCGCTATCAGGCGGCCAATATGTTTCTTGAGGTGCGGGTCAGCAATACGTCCGCGATTGCCTTGTATGAGGCGGTGGGGTTTTGTGAAATGGGTATACGCCGTAATTATTATCCGACCAAGAGCGGCCGCGAGGATGCGGTGCTGATGGGCTTGGCCTTATGAGCAGGAGGGCATGATGAGCTTGACCCGTGACGATATGCTGCGTGAACTGGAGTTGTTGCCGGCATGGCATGTGCGCGTGCCGCCAGTGCTGGAGATGGCTGCTGCCATGCCGCAAACAGCGCCTGTGTCTGCGGGCGAGCAAGTGAGCCTGGTCGCAGAAAAAGCGGCCCCTCCAGATGTGACAGAGACCCCTCCCGAGTTACCTGTCACTGAGTCGCCAACCATGGCCCAAGGGCTTGCTACAGCGGAGTCAGCACATGTTTCCCCCTCCAGCTGGGATACAGAAGTTGCTGAAGAGGCCCCCGTGCACAGCGTGTCGCTTGACGCGCCAGTGCTGGCGCTTGAGGTGGATAACCCTGTAGAGGATATCCCCGCTGAGGCGCCAGCCGAGAGCGTTGCAACGCTGATTCAGTCTCCCTGGTTGATCTATTCGACCCGCCCCGTTGACGCCCCCAGCCAGCAATTGCTGCAAAACATCATGCAAGCCATGCAGTTACCTGCTGATGAGGTGACCGTGACTCATGAACCGTTGCAACGCGCACAGGTCAGCAGCCGCTTTTGTGTGCTGTTTGGCCTGGCGGCCGCCAATCAGTTTTTAAATGCCCAACATACCGAGATCGCAACCGTGCGTGGTCAGTTGCATGCAGTGGGTGACTTGTGGTGTGTGGTGACGCACGACTTGGCTGCGATGTTGCAAACACCTGCGCTCAAGCGTGAGGTATGGCAGGACTTGTGCCTGTTACTGGCAAAGAAAAGCGAACTGATGGCTTGAATAAACACTTCTTTGGCCGCATCTATTGCAGTGTTGTGGAGTGTTTGAATGTGGCTAACCAATCGTGGCAAGCCCGTCAACACCCAATATTCTTAAGTGATTGAAGACTGGAGTCTCAAATATGCGCCGTTTATTCACTCTGTTGTTGCTGACTGCGACACTTAGCCTGTCTGGTTGTGGCTATAACCAGTTCCAAAGCCTGGATGAAGAAACCAAAGCCAATTGGTCTGAAGTGCTCAACCAGTACCAGCGCCGGGCCGATCTGGTGCCTAACCTGGTTTCGACAGTCAAAGGCTATGCCAGCCACGAAGAAAAAGTACTGACTGAGGTGACCGAGGCGCGCGCCAAAGTTGGCAGCATGCAAGTGACGCCAGAGCTGCTGAATGATCCTGAGGCGTTTGCCAAGTTTCAGGCGGCCCAAGGTCAATTGACCAGTGCCTTGTCACGCTTGATGGTGGTGTCAGAAAACTACCCTAACCTGAAGGCAGATGCCAGTTTCAGGGATTTGCAGGCGCAGTTGGAAGGCACAGAGAACCGTGTCACCGTGGCGCGTAACCGTTACATCGAATCCGTGAAGCAGTACAACGTCGCTGTACGCAGCTTTCCAAACAACCTGACCGCCATGATGTTTGGTTATCAGCCCAAGCCCACGTTTACGGTAGAAAACGAAAAAGCCATTTCTAGCGCGCCTAAAGTCGATTTTGGTGACAGCAAGTAACGGCGGGTGGCTTTGCGCTTAAGAGCATTATTTCTTACCTGGTGCCTGTTCTGCATGGCGCTGGTCAGCCATGCAGAAGATCTGGTTGCTATCCCTGCTTTACAGGCTGCGGTTACCGATTTGACGCAGACCTTGCGTCCTGAAGAGCAAGCGGCCCTGAACCAGAAGCTGAGCCAGTTTGCCCAGCAAGCTGGCTCGCAGGTCGCGGTACTGATCTTGCCCAGCACGCAGCCAGAAGACATCGCGCAATTTGGCATTCGCCTGGCCGAAGCCTGGAAAATTGGCCGCGATAAGCAGGATGATGGCGTGATTGTGATCGTCGCCAAAAACGACAAAAAAATGCGCATTGAAGTCGGCTATGGGCTGGAAGGGGCGATTCCTGACGCGATTGCCAAGCGCATTATTGCCGAGCAAATGGCGCCGGCCTTCAAGCAGGGCCAGTTTTACAACGGCCTGAATCTGGCCACAGATACCTTGATCAAGCTGATACAAGGCGAGCAACTGCCCGCAGCGGATAAATCATCCTCGCATCACTCAAATGCGGACGGCTGGATGACCATGCTGCCGATATTGATGTTTGCCGCCATTATCGCCGGGGCGATTTTCAAGAGCATGTTAGGGGATTTTCCGGGTAGCCTGGTGACCGGCGGTGCGTTGGGTGTGCTGGCAGGATTCCTGGGGGCCACCTTGCTGGTCATGGGCTTGGTCGGGCTGGCGGCTTTTGTCTTTACACTGGCCATGGGTGGGCGTGGTGGCAGTGGTATGCCGTATTCTGTGGGCGGCTTTGGCGGCTACTCAGGCGGCAGCCGTGGGCCGGATATTTTCAGTGGCGGTGGCGGTGATTTTGGCGGCGGCGGGGCTTCCGGCGATTGGTAAACTAAACACATGAAACCCATTCATCCTCTCAAACGCTGGTTTAAGCATGCCTGGAGTCATCCTCGCCAGGTCAAGGCGCTGTTTTCTGTACAGGCGCTGACCAATATTGAAAATGCTATCTCACAAAATGAACACCATCATGCCGGTGAAATACGCGTGGTGATTGAATCTGGCTTGCCCGCCTATGCTATCCTGCGAGGGCTCACCCCAAGGCAACGCGCCATTCACTTGTTTGGTCATTTGAATATCTGGGATACCGAGCATAACAATGGCGTACTGATTTACCTGTGTCTGGCCGATCAGGATGTAGAAATTGTCGCCGACCGCGGTATTCATCGGCAGGTGGGGCAAGCAGGCTGGCAGCAGATTTGCCAGCAGATGGAAGGGATGTTCAGAAGTGGGCAGTTTGAAGCAGGTGTGGTTTACGGTATTCAGGCCATTGGCCAACATTTGGCAGCGCATTTTCCGCCCGAAGCTGTGCCGCGTAACGAGTTGTCTAACCGCGTCCTTATTCTCTAGCGCACACCTGTTCTCCGGTTTTGTATTGGCCTGCTTATCGGGCGCGATGCCAGCACAGGCCGATCTCAAAGACATCTATCGTATTTATCACAGTCCCCCCACGCTACAAGCTTTTGAGATTTGTCAGGGCGGGGGCTGTGTCCAGTCAGACGTGCTGAGCCTGAGCTCTGCCGAATGGGACAATGTCGAGCAGCTATTTACGCCGCTACCATCGAATGCAGAAGCCGAGCGCGAGGCCATTGCAAAAGCCATCGGCCTGCTGGAGGACATGGTCGGTACCAAAATTGGTACTGCAGCAGACCGCGCCGGGACGTTTAACAACAGTGAATACCTGCATCAACAAGACTGCAACGACGAAGCGATCAACAGTACGACCTATCTGCGACTGATGCAGCAAGCTGGCCTGATCCGTTACCATGACATTCTGGATACCCGCACCCGCAAGTTTTTTCTAACCGGCTGGCCACATACGGCCGCCGTCATCCGTGAGCAGGCCAATCAAGCTGAATATGCGGTTGATAGCTGGTTCTACGATAACGGCTATCCGGCCACCATCATCCCGATGGCGACCTGGAAAGACGGATACATTCCTACCGATAGTCCGATCTTGCAACGGCCACAGCAAAAAGAGGCGACTGCCGAGTAGGCGCGGATGACGCCGCCAGCGAATAAGGCTAAAATCGCGCTTTCGGATTTTAATTAAAGTTATTCTTATGCGCGCCTCACAATTTTTCATTGCTACCCAAAAAGAAGCCCCTTCAGACGCTGAACTCATCAGCCACAAACTGATGGTGCGTGCCGGCTTGATCAAAAGGCTGGGCAGCGGGTTGTATAGCTGGATGCCGCTGGGCTTGCGCGTGCTGCGCAAGGTAGAAAACATTGTTCGCGACGAGATGAACAAGGCGGGGGCACTGGAGCTGTTGATGCCCGCCGTGCAGCCTAAAGAGTTGTGGGAGGAAACCGGCCGCTGGGCGGTGTTTGGCCCACAAATGCTCAAGATTCAGGACAGGTACGAGCGTGACTTCTGCTTTGGCCCCACGCATGAAGAAGTGATTACTGACATCGCGCGTAAGGAAATCAGCAGCTACAAACAGTTGCCGCTAAATTTTTACCAGATTCAGACCAAGTTTCGTGATGAGATTCGCCCGCGTTTTGGCGTGATGCGTGCCCGCGAATTTTTGATGAAAGATGCCTACTCTTTCCATACCAGCGTCGATTGCCTGGTGAATACCTACAACACCATGCACACCGCATACAGCAATGTGTTTACGCGCCTGGGTCTCAAATTCCGCGCCGTGAAAGCTGACTCTGGCGCCATTGGTGGCGATGGCTCGCAAGAGTTTCACGTACTGGCAGACAGTGGTGAAGATGCACTGGCCTATTGCGAGCAATCTGATTACGCGGCTAACGTAGAACTGGCCGAAGCCGTGGCGACTGGCAGCCGTGCCGCAGCCACAGAAGCCATGCGTGAAGTGGATACACCCAAGCAGACCACGTGTGAAGATGTGGCCAAGTTGCTGGAAGTGCCTGTGAGCAAAACCGTGAAGTCGGTGGCCTTGCTGGTGGATGGTGTGTTTACGCTGGCTTTGTTGCGCGGTGATCATCAACTCAATGAAGTGAAGTTCGGCAAGGTAGAGGGCGTGAAAGAGTTCCGTCTGGCAACAGAAGAGGAAATCCGCGCCAACCTGAACTGCCCGCCTGGTTTTATTGGCCCGGTTGGCGTGAATGCCAATGTACGCGTGGTGGCTGATAGAACCGTGGCCCTGATGAGTGACTTTGTCTGTGGCGCCAATAGACCTAAGTTTCACCTGGCAGGGGTCAACTTTGGCCGCGACTTGCCTGAGCCAGCCATCGTGGCCGATATCCGCAACGTGGTAGAAGGCGATGCGAGCCCGGATGGCAAAGGCAGCCTGAGTTTGTGCCGTGGCATTGAAGTCGGCCATATTTTCCAATTGCGCACCAAGTATTCAGAAGCCATGCAGGCGACTTACCTGGACGAAAACGGCCAATCACAAGTGATGGAAATGGGCTGTTATGGCATTGGCGTGTCACGGATTGTGGGGGCAGCAATTGAGCAGGGCAATGATGACAAGGGCATTATTTTCCCATTGAGCATGGCACCGTTTGCGGTGGTGATCTGCCCGATCGGCCTCGATAAGAGTGAGGCCGTCAAACAGGCCGCGTTTGAGCTCTATGCGCAACTGCAACAGGCGGGTGTAGATGTCTTGCTCGATGACCGTGGCGAGCGTCCGGGGGTCATGTTTGCAGAAAGTGACCTTATGGGTATTCCGCACCGCGTGGTAATTGGTGACCGTGGCCTGGTTGAAGGCAAGGTGGAATACAAAGGCCGCACCGATGCTGAAGCACAAAACCTGCAAGTGGCTGATTGCTTGGCCTTTTTGCAGCGCAAGCTTGCTGAGTAATTAGCGGGATTTAATCCCTCTTTTTGCCCGTCCACCGCACGCCGCTTGTGATTACAATAGGCAACATGAAAAAAGTGTTTTTTTATGTGTTTGCCTTGTTGGTCACCTGCCTTTGTTTGTGGGCGGCGCCTTCCATGGCGGGCAATCAAAAAGAAGAGCCGCTGGCCAATAGCGTTAAAGCGGTGATGCAAAAATCCGTCAGTGACCTGGCGGCGCCGCGCCTGATTTTTGATTCCGAGCAAGCGGCACAAGTCTGGTTGCAAGAAATGTCAGCCCGCTTGGCCAAGCGCATGCCAGACGCGCACTACCGTGAAGATTTTCTCAAGTCCGTGCACTATGAAGCCACACGCGCCGGGCTCGATCCGCAATTGGTGCTTGGCCTGATTCATGTTGAAAGCGGTTTTAAAAAATATGCGGTCTCTAGCGTGGGCGCAAGAGGCTATATGCAGGTGATGCCTTTCTGGGTGCAGTCTATTGGTACGCCTGAACACAATCTGTTTGATATGCGCCTGAATCTGCGTTATGGCTGCACGATATTGCGCCATTATCTCGATATTGAGCGCGGCGATTATTACCGGGCCTTGGGCCGCTACAATGGCAGTCTGGGCAAGCCGGACTATCCGAATTTAGTGGTGGGTGCCTGGCGCAATCATTGGCATTACACGCCATCTGCGCAAGTGATCAAAGTGAATATGACCAGCAGCCAGTAAAAAATGACGATTTACAGGTAATGTGTGCCTGCCAGCCATAAAAAAACCGCGCTTGAATCAGCGCGGTTTTTTTATGGGTTACTTGACGACCTTGAATCCGTAATAGGTGCCAAACTCGCCTTCAGATTCGTGATAGACGAATAACATGCCGTTGGTGTATCCCAGCCCATTAAAGTGATTTTGTGAGCGCAGTTTCATGGTAGCGGGTAAGGCGCTTTTGCCCACATATTGCCCGTTCAAGTCAAAAATCAATACGGCTTTATGGTCTACGTCTAGCAAGGCCAGCTCATTACCCGCCACGCCGGTGAAGGCGACAAAATGGTCGCTGACATCATCGTGGGCTACTTTGGCTTTGGCAAAGTCCAGCTTGATCTCCTGCAGTTTTTCGCGCTGCTTGGTATCCACAACAAACACGAGATTGCCGTGCTCTTGCTTGGCGAAATAGTGTTTGCTCACTGGGTCATAACTTGGCATGGTAGCCGCATCGCCAAAGGCTGGGTTGAATTGTGAAATTTCGCCAGAAGTGCCCAGCAGCTCGCCAGTCTCGGCCACTTCCAGGCTGAAAATCCCGGTGTTAGGCAAAAAGCCTACCGCGCTAGAAATGTTGTAAGTAATGATCTCCAGCTTGCCGCTATTGGGGTTGAAATAGAGCGAGCGGTTATCAAACCCAGGTTTGGCTGACTGCACATACTTGCCGTCGCCGGTAAACGTATGCACTTCAGACTTGGAGATGGGTGCTTCAAACTCGCTGCCCATGGGCGCCAGGCCGCCATCGGCAATGTAGTAATGCTGGTTGGCGGGCAAGTAGGCCACGCCCATGGGGCGTGTGGTTGGTTTCTTGGCCAGCGGGATTTTGATGCCGATTTCTGCCTCAGGCAAAATCTCGGCCTGGGTGGCGAGCGTCAGGCATAGCAGTGCCAGGCCGCTCAAAGTTTTTGGGATGAATTGCATATCTCCGTATCCTAGTTTTTATCAGTGTTTAATAGACGTTATTTTAGTCTGCAAGTTTAATACTGGGCGGATTACTTGCGCGTGATCAGCATGGCATCGCCATAACTAAAAAAGCGGTAAGACTGGGCAATGGCATGCGCATAGGCCTCACGCATCAAGTCGTAACCGCCAAATGCCGAGACCAGCATCATCAAAGTGCTCTTAGGCAGGTGAAAGTTGGTGATCAAACGGTCTACCAGTTTAAACTCAAATCCTGGCGTAATAAAAATATCCGTGTCGCCATGGTGCGCAAACAACTTGCCTGCATGTGCTGCGCTTTCAAGTGTGCGCAATGAAGTGGTGCCCACGGCCGTGATCCGCTTGCCCGCGGCCCGCGCAGCGAGGATGGTAGCGATCGTCTCTTCCGGCAAATGGTAAACCTCGCTATGCATATGGTGCTCGGCGATATTATCGACCTTCACTGGCTGAAACGTCCCCGCGCCCACATGCAGCGTCACATAACGTACATGGACGCCTTTATCCATTAGCGATTGCAACAGCACCTCGTCAAAATGCAACCCTGCCGTTGGTGCGGCCACTGCGCCCGCATGCTTGGCAAACACCGTCTGGTAGCGGCTATCGTCGGTCGCATCTGCCGCGTGCTCAATATACGGCGGCAAAGGTAATTGGCCATACTGTTCCAAAAAGTCATACCACGACTGTTCGCCTAGTAAGCGAATATGGAACATATCCTGCACCCTGCCGAGCACCTCAGCCTGCATCTCGCCAGCCAGGTGCAGCATACTCCCTGCCTTTGGAGAGCGGGATGATTTGATTTGCGCATAAGCTTCTTGCGGTGACAGTACGCGGTCTATCATCACCTCAATCTGTCCGCCGGTGGCTTTCTGACCAAACAATCTGGCCTTGATGACTTTGGTATCGTTCAGGACCAGCACATCGCCTGCGGCAAACTGCTCGCCAATCTGCCGGAACAAATTATCCTTGATGGAACCGTCTTGCGCATTGACCTCCAGCAAGCGGCTTTCTGAACGATTGGGTAACGGATATTGGGCAATCAGGTGGGGTGGAAGATAAAAATCGAAATCTAGAGTTCTCATAAATGAAAATTATGGTTATAATAGCCGTCTTTGATGTCCTACATTATATCCCATGCCGGGATGGCGGAACTGGTAGACGCACTGGACTCAAAATCCAGCGCCGCAAGGCGTGCCGGTTCGATTCCGGCTCCCGGCACCAAGAAGTACTCTCAAGTAGTACCAAAAAGACTCAAAATAGTATGAATTTCAAAGGCTTAGATGAAAATCTAAGCCTTTTTGCTTTACGAGAGACTATATCGCAGGATATGGACTTTAAACGAGCGGATTAATTTTTTACCTCAATCAAATCCCGATAGACATGCCAACTTGCGTGCCCAACCACGGGCATGGTCAGCATTAAACCTAAAAAGTTGGTCGCCAGGCCAAATCCAATGAGCACGACAATACAAAAAGCCCAGAGCAGCATGGGGATAGGGTTGCGGGCGCAGGTGCGCAGGCTGGTAATGGCGGCGGTCCAGGCGCTGGTGTTTCTATCTAGCATGAGGGGCATGGCAATGACGCTGATGCTGAAAATGGCAGCGGCAAACAAGGCGCCAGTGCCAAAGTAAACTAACAGGAAAACCGGTTGTTTGAATGTGAATACATTGATGACGACATCGGTAAAGGTGGGCAGCGCACCGTGAAAGTAATGCGAGAAAATGGTCATGGAGAGCCGCACCCAGCTTAAAAACAAACACACCAGCAGCACGGTAAACAGAGTGATGTTGATGAGGTTGGGTAGCCAGGCCATGAGCGTGGGGGCGAGGGCGGGTGGCTCACCAGCTTCCATGCGTCTGCTCAGATCGTATAGCCCCATGGCCAGGAATGGCCCTAGCAGGAAAAACCCGGTAGTGAGCCCGGCGAGCAGCCAGTAATTTTCAGCGAAGATGGTGTGTAACAGGATGCCTGTTGCCGCAAAAAAAATGCCATAAAACAGGCTGGCACGGCCACCGAGATGAATGTCAGTGACGCCGGAGTGTAGCCAGTCTGGAATGATGTGGATGGGGACTTTTCGAATTAAAAATTCATCGTCAGCGTGTATTTTGTTGGCTGAAATATGCTGTATGCCCATGTGTTTGGCCCCCGTCAAAAATGATAGCTATCATTCATTGCTGCTGGCAGTGGGGCCGGTCTTAAAACTAAAAATACACTTTCGTGGACGGCGGTCCCGCTACTGGCATTTCTAATCAATCAACACAAAAAACTGCTTTGAATGCGCCAAGTTTTGAGGCTTTGCGCACGTCACCCGGAGTGCATTTCTGTTCCGAGAGTTGTTTAGCTTAATCATGAATGGTGGCTTAAGCAACAACAAAAATGTGACACCACCCACCGGAATATTTTCTTGATTGTGCTTTTAAGTGACATTTTTCGGTGTGAGTGCGCGCGATGATCTTGATGGCCGAACCAAGGTTTTGAATTGCTTTGCCGCGTTTTTAAAGGGCTGTGAGGGGGATTGCAATTGTGAGATTGGTAGAGTGAGAGTGTTTTTGTGTTAAGCGTGGCTATTCATAAATTTACATTGATGACATTGGCGCCGGGCATTTTTTGTCTTGTCACTGCGATTATCTTGTGCTAATTTACAACATGTAACAAATTTGTAACTAAACGTAATTTGGTTGATACAAGCTGAATTCTGGGTTGGCAAACATGTTATCTATTTGCGAAACACAATGCGTTACCAGGCCAAATGCCTCGGCTTCATCGGAAAGTGTGTTGAAGTTGTTGCTGAGTTTGGGCGTGTTTTCGGGGCTGATTGCCATGGCTTTTTTGCATATCGGTGCCTGGATGGTGTTGCCATTTGCTGGCTTGGAATTGGTGTTGGTGGTTCTGGCGTTTGTGGTGGTGCTGCGTCATAGCGGTGACTACGAAAAAATCACTTTCGTTGAGGATCATATTGAAATCGAACAAAGTGTGTTGGGGAAAATAAAACACGTTCGGTTTCAGCGCTACTGGACCCGTATAACGCTCAGGGAAGGTGAGAACGGCAAGACGTCACTGTGGATAGGGTCCCATAATCAAGAAGTCGAGTTTGGTCGAGATACCATGGATGATGCGCAACGCGAAGCCCTGGCCTCTCATCTCAAACGAACACTTCTAAAAACTAGATAACTGGATTTTGGAGCGATTAGATGCAAGGGATGAAGAAACTCGGGGTTGGTGCGGTTGCATGGTTTTTGTCTTTAAGTGCGCATGCTGACTACACTTGGAATTTTCCGGAGCCAGTCACGCCAATGGCTTTGGATACCCTCCACGTACATAATAAATTCATGCTGATTACTGCCGTGATTTTTGTGGTGGTGCTGGCAATCATGATTTACTCGATTGTGACCCACCGTCACAGCAAAGGCTACAAACCTGTCGCCGATAACCCTCCTTCTACTGCCGTAGAAATTTTCTGGACCTTGATCCCGTTTGCGATCCTGCTGTTGATTGACTTTGTCATCATGGGTATCCCGGCCTATCACAGCGTGGTGATGATGGAAGACACGCGAGACCAATCGACCATGGTGATCAAAATTACCGGGTCACAGTGGCGCTGGCAATATGAGTATCTTGATGGCGATGCCAAGGGCATCAAGTTCGTCAGCAACCTGGCGACGACTAACGGCCAAATGCATAACGAGGAAGATAAAGGCGAGCACTACCTGCTTGAAGTCGATAATCCGCTGGTGTTGCCTGTCGGCGAGAAGGTGCGCATTTTGATGACGGCCTCTGATGTGTTGCATAACTGGTGGGTGCCACAGTTTGGCTCGTCACGTGTGGCCGTGCCTGGGTTTATCCGTGAAACCTGGGTGCAAGTCGAGAAGCCCGGCGTCTACCGCGGCCAATGCAAAGAACTCTGTGGCAAGGGGCATGGCTATATGCCGGTGGTTGTGAATGCGGTTTCCAAAGAAGAGTTTGCGCAGTGGGCAAACAAAAAACAGGATGAGCAAAAAGCCGCGAATGATGTGAAAGAAATGACCAAGGATGAGTTGGTGGCGCAGGGTAAAGTGGTATACGAGAAAAACTGTGCCGTCTGCCATCAGGTGACCGGGGCTGGCTTGCCGCCTGCATTCCCGGCCTTGACCGGCAGCAAAATTGCGACGGGCGCTATTTTTGGCTCTGATGGCAAATATCAGAAAGATAGCCATCTTGACCGCGTGCTGAATGGCAAGGGTGTGATGCCCGCCTGGAAGGCAACTTTGAACGATACGGAAATTGCAGCGGTGATCACCTATGAGCGTAATGCCTTGGGTAACGCGGCGGCAGTGGATGCCGTGTTGCAGCCGGCGCAAGTTAAAGCAGCCCGTGAATAAATATTTAAGCGATTGATTTAGGAGAGCACTATGAGTACTACTTCAGTAGCACATCATGACGAGCATCAGGATCACCCAACCGGGATCATGCGTTGGCTGACGACGACAAACCACAAAGATATCGGGACCATGTACCTGACTTTTTCACTGATTATGTTCCTGGTTGGTGGCAGCATGATTCTTGGTATCCGTGCCGAGTTGTTCAAGCCCGGACTGCAATTGATGAACCCCGAGTTCTTTAATCAGTTAATTGGTGTGCATGCGCTGATCATGATTTTTGCAGCGTTGATGCCTGCTGCAACCGGATTTGCCAACTGGATGTTGCCTTTGCAGATTGGTGCGCCAGACATGGCTTTGCCACGCTTGAATAACTGGGGCTTCTGGATTTTACCCCCTTCCGCCATCTTGCTGACGTTGCCATTCACTCTGGCATTGTTTGGGGTGGGTGATGGCGCGCTGGCCACCGGTTGGACTTTTTACCCGCCTCTGTCTGTGCAAGGCGGCATTGGTGTGGACTTTGCCATTTTTGCGGTGCACTTGCTGGGTATTTCGTCTGTGTTGGGTTCAATCAACATTATTGTGACAATTTACAACATGCGTGCACCTGGCATGACCTTGATGAAAATGCCGATGTTTGCCTGGGGTTGGCTGATCACCGCTTTCTTGTTGATTGCCACCATTCCTGTACTGGCCGGCGCAGTGACCATGTTGCTGACGGACCGTCACTTTGGTACACACTTCTTTGACGCGGCTGGTGGCGGTGACCCGATTATGTTCCAGCATTTGTTCTGGTTCTTTGGTCACCCGGAAGTCTACATTCTGCTCTTGCCCGTCTGGGGCTTTATCCCCCAGATTCTGCAAACCTTCAGCCGCAAGCCTATGTATGGCTATAAAGCGCAAGTGTATTCATTGTGGGCGATTGGCGCTTTGGCGGTCGTTGTTTGGGCGCACCACTTCTTTACAGCCGGTATGCCTGTGCCTGCATTGCTGTACTTTATGTATAGCACCATGGCAATTTCCTTACCTTTGGCGGTACTGTTCTATTGCTGGATCCGCACCATGTGGAAAGGCTCCATGAGCTTTGAAACCCCCATGCTGTTCACGGTTGGTTGGATTATTCTGTTTGGCGTGGGTGGTCTAACTGGTCTGGTGCTCGCAGACGTGGCTGCCGATGCGCAATATCACAATAGTTACTTCGTGGTCGCACATTTCCATTACACCCTGTTTGCGGGTGGCATCATGGGGATTATGGCGGGCGTGTACTACTGGTTGCCAAAAATGACAGGACATATGTACAACGAGAAACTGGGTAAATTGCATTTCTGGTTAACAGCCATTTCATTCAATGTAACCTTCATCCCTCAGTTCTTTGTTGGCTTGGCCGGGATGCCGCGCCGGATTCCAGACTATGCCTTGCAGTTTGCCGAATTCAATATGATTTCGAGTATCGGTGCATTTGCCTTGGGTCTGTCACAGTTGCTGTTTGTCTACATCATTATCAGCTGTGTCAAAGGTGGCAAAAAGGCATCAGACCGAGTCTGGGAAGGGGCGCAAGGCCTGGAGTGGACGTTGCCATCTCCTCCGCCATATCACAGCTTTACTGAACAGCCGGTGGTTAAATAAATGCTAAAAAAGCCAGTCAATCCAGTTTTTTTGGTTGATTGGCTTTGTTTTAAGGTTGACGTATTTTGAGTGATCCCAAGCAGTCTAATAACAGGAAAATTGCATGGCTGCTCGCTGCGGTAGCAATTCTCTGGTACCTGATTTCGATGTTTACGATCTGGAAGTAAACCAGTTGCTGAAACAGTTATGGCATTAAAACAAGATCAGGTAAAAGCCAATCGAAAATTGGCTTTTAAATTGGTGTGGATCATCGTCGGTGCGCTGTTGTTTGCCTTTGTCTTGGTGCCATTGTATGACGTCATTTGTTCTGTGACCGGGCTCAATGGCAAAACCAAAAATACGGCGGAAACAGCCACAAAAGCAGTTGTAGATTTAAAGCGGGAAGTCACCGTGCAGTTTGTGTCATCGGTGATGCCTGGATTGGGGTGGAATTTTTATCCCAAGCAAAACAGTGTGGTGGTGCATCCTGGCCAAGTCACTACGGTCATGTTTGAGGCAAAAAACATTACCAATGAGGAGGTGGTCGGTCAGGCCATTCCCAGTGTGACCCCAGGCAAAGCATCGGCCCACTTGAAAAAAATAGAGTGTTTCTGCTTTGTCAGGCAATCGTTAAAACCGGGTGAAGTGAA